>Ga0182747_1000281_pt1 | contig 52437 bp, 57 predicted proteins | sample eDN3rd30CBELigBY_FD_128526 | JGI IMG/M metagenome (GOLD analysis project Ga0182747, IMG submission 128526) | Enriched backyard soil microbial communities from Emeryville, California, USA - eDNA 3rd pass 30_C BE-Lig BY (version 2) (version 2) | ecosystem: Environmental > Terrestrial > Soil >... | reverse complement strand
GGTTCGATTCCGACCTCGGCCTCCATTATTCGAAAGCCCCGCAGATTAACGTCTGCGGGGTTTTTCTTTATGGTTCAAAAAAGCTAAGAGTTCCGAAATAAAAGGGGTGGAGTTCCGAAACTTCAGCCTTTCGAAGGCTTGGCGATGGCGCCGACGCGTCGGTAAACGCGCTCGGTGATCCCCTCTTTCGAGTGGCCCAGCAGCACGCTGGCATCGCTCAAGTCGTTGATCTCCGACGCCGCCTTCGGCCGGATATCGCGGAACTGGAACTGAGCGATTCGATTAGCGAGGTCTGGCTTCTTCTCGACCTCGGCTTTCACCCTAGCGGCCTCGCGAGCATCTGCCCAACGGTTGCGTAGCATCGGCCAGCTCATCCGCTTGCCGTGCTCGTTGACGATGAAGAACGGCGACGAGTGTTCGCTGGTCCTGCGCATGATCCGCTCCAGCAGCAGCCCTAGGCTGTTCTTCGCCCCGTCCACCTCCAAGACGATCCTCAGTCGCTTGCCTGTCTTGCCCTGGCTGACCTGCAGGTAGATTCCCTCCATATCGTCCTTTCGCATGGACAGCACGTCCGATGGCCGCTGGCCGGTCAGATATGCCAGGTCCATCGCATCCTTCAGCTCCGCTGGAGCTTCTTCATACACCGCCTGCCAAACCATTTCGTTGGCGTAAAAGTCGCGCGGTTTCTCCTTGTTCTTCCTCACGCCCAGGCACGGGTTGTCTCGGGTGGTGAGGCCCCATTCCCTTGCCGTGTTGAAAACGTGGGATAGAAGGGCGATTTCCCTGTTCGCCCTGGTCTTGGCCGACCTCGAGTCCCGGTACTGCGCGATCATTGCCGGCGTGATGGCGTCGATCGGTGCTGTGTCGAACACGGCGCGCAGCTGCTTGAGTTCGTAGATGTTGTCCTTCTGGGTCCTGGCGGCCTTGCCCGGGATAATCTTGCGCTCGTACTCGTCGAAGATCCCCTTCATCGTCTTCAGCTCGGCCGGGGTGGCCTTGGCTTCGAAGTCGGCCCACTTCAGCTTGGCCTGCACCAGGTCGGTACCGAGAGGGATTTCCTTGCCGGTCTGGTCGCGGTAGTAGTACCCGATCCACACTTTCCCGTACTTTCTGGTTCGCTTGCGCCGGTACATGCCCGGTGGCAGGTCGCGGTTCTCGGTACTTCTCGGTCGCATGTCACTTTACTCGGGAGAAGTCAGGGGTCCAGGCGGGCGCTGGAAGCGGGGCAGCAGCGACCGGCATGGTGTCTATCACCACGCCGCTGAGTTTCTGGCGGGCGTATTGGCGGCCCACCAGTGGCCGGCCGCCGCGGCTCTCGACGAAGTGCCAGCCTTTCTCTGTGAGCCAACGGCGCTGCCACGCTCGGGGTTTGTAGCCAGTGATCGTCACCAGCTCTTCGTCCGAAAGGATCTCGGTTTCCATGGGATGGTCTCCACGCCGCTGCCGGCAAGTTGGTTATTCGTCGTCGGCCCAGCCTTTAATTTCTAAGGCGAATGACAGCCATCTTTCCTGCTCGGCCACGGTCATTCCGTCCCACGAGCCTGTGCAACTGGTTTTAGCGACTGCTCACCATCTACGGCCGCATCCAATCTAGTGCGATAGAGCCCCACTCGGCCAAGCCCGGCGATTGCGTGCTCTGCGTTTAACCGGGCCATGCCGCGCTCCCCACAGTAGTGGCGTTGGTAGTTGGATGCGCAGCTGATGATGTACACGCTTGGCTAGCTCGTTGATGGCGTCGGCTTGAGCAGCTGTGTGTCGCTCTTCTTGTCCCTGCCTTGCTTCTCCTAAACCAGGCGCCGGGAGCTGTCTGGGTTGTAATGTTCATAAAGGCCCTCCTAGTGATCTACACAGATAATTATGCGTTTCGCTGGGGAGGCTGAATCGCCAATCCGCTACCTTGGATGGGACACGGAGAAACGAAGGTACTTCGTCCGCTCAGCAGGTCAATGACGACCAAAGCCACCAGCCAAGAAGTAGGCAAAGGGCTACCCACAGGGTCAGAGGGACTTTGACAGCTGAAAGCAGCATCGACAGCTGCGCCGCTGTAGGCGTCGCGCGTAACGACCTGACTATCTCAAGGGTCCAAGCATATGGGGCAATGTGAAAGATGATTAGCAGTATGACCCTGAGGGTTGCCGCCTTGATTTCGTGTTTGCATGCAAAAGGTATTTCTGAAGAGGTGGCGGTGATGAAATTTGTGGTAAGTGAGATGATCAGTAGAGCCGGAGCGCTAGAGATCAGGATGCGCCAATACATATCAGTTTGCCTCGGGTTATTCAGTTGGTGTTGTAATGGTCTCAGTTATTTTAAAACTGCAAGCCTGAACAAGATTCTATTGTTCTTGGCTTTTGCATTTATACAATGCCAACAGGATGCCTTTTCCTATTAGTGATTGACTGAGCTATTCAGTTCGAGTGAGCGCTAGCAGGCAGCTCTGCTGCCCATGTCATCAGACGGGGTCACCGTAGGTCGGGGACATCTCATTTACAAGACGAATCCTGGCTTGGTGAAAATCTAGATGCAATGTAGATCTCCGGCTCAGCACTGGCGGGATGGGAGGCGGCCGGGGTAGAAATAGGTTCGTATAATTTTTGCTGACTTTGGTCCGCTTGGTGTGTATGTGCGTATCCCTATTCATAGAATTCAGTCCTGTACAGGTTTGTGCTGCAGGTGCGGCAGGTGTGAATTCTCTTTGAGTCATGTCGGACTTCCATTCCTCTATTGATGATATTGTAACTGCCGCAGTATTTGCACGTAACGCCTCGTCCGGTACGGCATTTGGGATTTTCTTCTAGGTACTCTTGAAGGTTTGGCCGATTGCGCCATTCATTTTGTCGAGCGATCCTTCGGTCAATGAGGGTGCGAGGGATGAAATATAATATTGCAAAGATCACTGCCAGGGCTAATGGGAATAAGAGCTTCATAGGTGTGCTCCAGGATTCAATTGTTGTGAATGAATAGGTAATGATTTCCACTATGGATCACAGTTTTTGGGAAGGATCCGTTAATTCCGGGATTGTATATGTAGAACCAGCTGGGTAAGTTTTTTGATATTGTTGTTAGGTGTTCTATTTGCTCGATGTTGCGAGGCGTTCCATGGGCTCCTATAAATACAGGGCCATACACTTTCTCGCTAATACCCATGAATTGAGGTGGGCTAATGAGTTTTGGAGTGCGCCCCAGTGAGTTGCTTTATTTGGACTCTCAAAACGCATCAAGGCCGCCGTACTTCTTTCCGGTCTTTTTCCTGAGTAATTGGGAATACCGATCTCGTTACGCCTGGTATCAACTGAATCAATCAGTGCTCGGGTGAACAGTCACAAGCTCGGCAAGCAAATGCAGGAATTTGAGCCTTATTCATCCATAGACAAGTTGAGGCCGTGCATGCTAAATCGAGCCTCATCGGTGAAATCCTAGTGCATCATTGGGTCAGTCCTCAGGTTGTTCTAGCTAGGGAGTTCGGTATTCGGGATCAATAAGGCGGCGCTTCAACCAAACGCTGGTCAGCCCATCTATGCACAGCTTAACCTCCGGATTCATGTCGGCACTTGAGATCTATGATTTAAATTGTCACATCAGGCTAATATCCAACCTGTCATGAAGGCTCAAATAAATCCCTGCAGAAAAGATGATCATAATTATTTTCGTCTATTCCTTTTTTTATCCAGATGAATAGCTATGCACACACTCGCAACACTAATTACTAAAAGCGCCGAAAATGTCAAAATTATCAGGCCGTAAAATGGATCCATACCCACTTCCTCTGTCGTGGTCTAGCTTGATCTTGAATAGCATATTCAGTTAAAGGCTCTTTGTTTGGTAATTCAACAAAGGCGAGCCCAGCAATCATTCCATTGATGATGGCAAGTTGAGAGTTCTGTTTTAAACAAAAAGCAGGCGCTCATCGCTCGCGGGCGTTTCACGCTTAACCGTTCTGTATCAGCTTCTAGATCCCTCAACTCCTCGACTAATGATCGAATAGCTGATGTTGTCTGTTGGGCTTGCCTCCCTCTCTCGTCATCGACAAATGATCGACTATTGGGCTACTAAAGCTCGACAAGGATCAGCTTGCCACTGTTCTCAAATATGCAACCCCCCCCCAATCCGTTCTTCCCCGAGGGTCGTATCTATTCGACAGTGCTGCGGCGTGAAAGCCGATGGAAAAGTGGGGCCAGGCCGGGCGTGTTAGGCGGGTACTCAGGGTAGGAAGTGCGACCAGAAAAATGGCCGCCTGAACCATGCAGTGCATGGTATATGTGACTCACATAGGAGGCTGAATGTGATATAGATAACACAACCATTTTTTTGGTTTCAATCTGCTACGAGCGCTGTCCTGAAATGCGATATGGCTCTACCGAAGTGGATGTGCAATAGATAACAGATACAGGAAAAATGTTCATTCATCACTGGGCATGGATGCGATATGGTGATAGCAGCTTCGGTGTGCAATAGATAACATTGCGCGGTCAGAATGCAGTCATTACCGTAGCTCGGCTCCTCTGAACGCAGTGGGGAACGGCGTCGCGGTATAGTGCATGTAAGTCAAAATGCGACATAGATATTTTATGGAGAAATCGCCTCATGATGCGTTCTGCAGAAAACCTCATCAGCGAGCTCGATGAGTACTTCGAAAAGGTCTACGCCAAAGTGCTCAGCGCCAGGGACCGTTTCTGGGACGAAGCCAGGGGTTGTGGGAAGGTCGTTTATCGAGGTGTCGCGGTTTCGCGCAGAGGCAATAGCGTGGACATCTACTGGCTACGCTTCGCTTACAAAAAGCACAAGCACGGGCCGCAGGAAAAACCGTTCAAGACCCGGATCTCGAAGGGTAAGGGTGCTTACCCCCGTTTCTCTCGTGTTCAGATGGGGCGGATGGAGGATTGGTTGGAGGAGATGTTCAACCGTTACGAGGATGAATTCGAGGTCTACCGCCAACTCATGAAAGAGAATCGGGTCATGCGCAAAGGCCTGGAACGCCACCTGAAGCTTATCGAGACGGTGGAGGGGTAGGGGTTGCGGAAGGGGTAATGTGAAGTCTCATCCAATCGTTGAGGTATCTGACATGACAAACGCTCCACTCCAAGCTAGCAACGAAATTTCCATCCCCGCTGAGCTGCTCGAGGGCTGGGCTGAGATCTACCGTGAGGCAAAGACTGCCGGTCTGATGCAGGTATCGCTCCCGGTATTTCTGAGCAATCCAATGCGAAATATCACGGAGGCCGCTCTGTCGGATTCCGATGATGATTTCCTACCGCTTCTCCCGCGGCAGGCCGAAGTGGCCACGCGTATACAGGAGCAGTGGGATAGTGAAGACGCGCTTCGTGCCAGTCACCTGACGATTGTCTCAAGCCGCTGACAGCCGACGCGTTGTATCAGGATCATGCAAAGCGTACAGCCAGCAGAAAAATGGATAGTGGGGGGCTCGGTGTATGAGCTGGTCTCCTTCCTGGAAGCAATGCGCGCAATTGACCGAGTAAACGGTCTTCGAGTCAGCGAAATCGCATACCCCCATATGAGCTATGGCAAAAAACGTTCTGTCACCGCTCTCGATCGCAATACCCCCTTCCGACCAAATCATCAACGCACCCCGTCGACGGCAGTAGTGCCCCCTAAGCCGACTCAACCGAGCAGGCAAAGGTCCTTCGTTCGATTTTTGAAATCTGCAACCGGGCGAAGATCCTTCGAGGGACGTCATGGGGCGCACCATCAATTTGGAGAGGTGGCGATCTATTTACTCGTTGTCAGGAACCTTGGAGGCAGGGCACGAAAGGCAACTGGTTTCTCTATAGATATGGCGGTTGAGGGGGGGCGGAAAATTATTACTTAAGCAGGGTTAACTTGTTTTTTCCATAGATATGATTCTGAGAGATTGTTTTGTCAAGTGGCCGAATGGACGGTATCACCTATGCTGAATGCAAGTTTGTTTTTTCCATAGATAGACATTGCAAGCAACGGCCGCCGCAGGGGTGCTTGATAGCTTGCGAGGCGTCTTCGCCTTCCAAAGGTCAAAACAAATAGGATTCCAATATAGATAGTACATGGTGAAAGGAAATGGCTCTCAATTATCGTGAACAGCCATTTTTTTGAAGCGTGATTGCTGAAGACAACTTTCCATAAAACCACCCCGGTCAAAATCGCAAATCTGCGGCTGGTAAAATCATGGCGTATTCGGATGGGATGCCAGGCGTATGCGAATTGGGACAATGCTTCCTTCATGCCCGGAGCGTTCAGGAAGACCTGTACTGCAGCCGACGGATGCGCAGGATGGTTTACAGCAGGTAGGGCTCTCTATCAGCGGTGATCCTAAAGGCTTGATCCTAGGCAGCCTCACCTTCTCGGCATTGGCATTTGGGCGCTGGGACGTCCTCGGCTGAGAGAAACGAAGTATCTTCGTTGCAGATGGAAGGGTCGGCGGCTAACTGACCCCGGATGAGGTACGAACTCGTTCCACAGCGATCCCAAAAAGGTCGAGGATGAAGCTTCACTAATGATGCCGAGAGAGGCTGACATGTTCATAGATGAGATCAATCAGGCGTTGGAAGCTTTGGATGCGGCCCATGACGAAACAGTGGAGGAGGCCAGAAAGCTTCTCAAGGAATTATGGGATGAAATGAGAAGGTCAGGAGAAGTAAGATTCCGTGGTGCTACTATTTCTATCAAAGGTAATGGTAAGTACGTAGATATATATTGGTTTAAAATGGCATACAAAAGTCATCAGCATGGGTCTCAAGAAAAGCCTTTCCTCACGCGGGTGCCAAAAGGGAGAGGCTTTCGCTATTCGCGCAAAGGAATGGGGCAAATGGATTATTTCACAGATGCGCTTTTTCAAAACTATGAAGATAAGTTTTCAGTTTTGCGCGAGCTCTTCTCAAAGTACAAAAGTGTTCGGCGCGAGTTAGATAGGATAAAAGTTATTGCAAAAAAACTTTAGTGGTCGAGTATGCTTGTGTAAGTCATAGCGGCTCACCGTCTATTTGTATGCCCAGCGGCTGAATGATAAGCAACAGGTATTTCAGTGCGCTGGGCTGGATTGATCGATGCCCTGCAGGCGTTAAATTGTGTTATTCAAAATCTTTTTTGATTGCGCTTTATGTTGGCTGTGAGTAAGGTTAACCCTATTTTTTACCTGTAACCTACTCCGCCAGCTGGCCCGCCGGGCAAATAAATAAGTACCCATGCTTCGCGCCCCAACATTACCCCGGAAGCAATCGGCAAAATAGCGCGATTTCGGGGTTGGCGCAGGGCATATCTAACTCGGCGACACTTTGGGGCGCCGTGATGATCCTCAGCACCGGCAGCATTACGTTCATCGCACTTGTCTTGGCATTGGGTTTCGAGTGGGGAGAGGTGATGCTGGTTGCCGGCTAATGGCTCCAGCACTTGGTTGCAGTGTTTCTTCGAAGTTGGATGTGTACGGATAAGCGGCCTGAGGTTGCAGGTCATTTACAGTGTAATTGAGCAGATTAAAGACACCTCAGCTCAAATGGACGCCATAGCAGACCTGTTGAGCGAGGGGCGACTGAGCCTTCGGGAAAGCGTTTCTCCGACTGACGCTACGATTGCGTGAATCAGGTTCGCTCGTATGCCGGAACTGTAGACGCTAACGACTCATGGCACCTCTTATCTGGGCCCATTTATGAGGCTTGGAGGTGTCTACAAAACCAGGGGCGATTCACGCATTGGATTGGCTTCAAAGCAACGAGATAGCGCTTTCAGAAATGTAGTGCCCGAAAATCATAGAGGACTTTTAAGTGTGCGAAGAAGGGCGGCCTTAGCCGTGACGTCAAATGGCAAAATTAACCAAGGACTCGTTGAAGTCTTTTCGAGGGCGTATTCGCTGCTCTGGCTAGCTTTTAATGGATTGTCGAACACCAGACTGGTCGGAGTGAAGTTGAGGCTATTTGGGGGATATCAGAGTACCTTGTGGCCGACAGCTGCCTTTCACCTTTCACCAACGGCAGCTATGGGTCGTTAGCAGCCGTTGCAGAGGCCAGCTCATGCCTTAGTCCCAGCGCCCTATACTGCGACATGACATGAACTGTTTGGAGCACCGACTGTGAAGCGCACGTTTAGTGGAATGGTCGAGGCAGGTGAGCCGCTGATGCGGCAAGCGCTTGAGGCCATTCGAAAGGCCCATGAGGCGGAGGCTTCTGGATTGCCAGAGCATGAGGTGAGTCGGCTCCAGCTATTGGCAAACTCGCTTTACCAGGCTGTGATTGATTTCCAGCTTGTCAAAGCTGGCAATCCCTCGTCGACCATTCACTAAGTCGCTATCACTGAAGAAATGATGCACAAAACGCCAGCCCTTTACCCGGATCACCCCATGTATACCGACGCTGTGGAGGCGCTGAAGCGGTACCACGAAGCGCAGGTCTCTGGCAGCACGGCTGAGGAAATCGAGCGGCTGCGTCAAATTGCAGAATCCCAGTTTCGAGCTGTGAGCGAATATCAGCTCAGAGCTTTGGGTTGCCATTCGCAAAGACCCCAATGATATGGCCGATCCAATCGGTTTCTAAGATAGGCACATCCCCGTGATGCATCGGGAAGCTGTAAGCCTCGACCCTCCAGCAACCAATGAGGATTTCTATTCGTTCCGAACGCAAGATTGCGACGCAGTCACTGACGCAGAATGAGAGGTCGGGCGCAAAAATACAAAAAGTTGGATCCTGTTTGAACTTCATTGCGTCTGGGCGCTCTAGGATACCGCTCCTGGCTAATGGCAAAGTGTCAGCAGCCGATCGCCCATTGACATGACAAGGATGAAGACAGTGAACGCGAGAAGTGTATGGCTAGGAATGCTGGTCGCGGCAGGTGTTCTGTTGGCGGGTTGCGATAACGATCAGACCCCGCGCAGTGCGGCAGCCCCGCAAGGTCAAGCGGCGGCTGAGCAACCCAGCGCTGAGCAGATTGAGATCGAAAAATACAACGCCTATGTCGACGCCGCTAACCGTGGTGGCAACTTCGCGGCCATCCTGGAGCATCGCCGCACAGAGTATTCGAAGCAGCTCAAGTCGAAGAACAAGCTGTCCGAGTACTACCTGTTCAGCGCTTATGACATCAGCGGCCTGCGCGATAATCTGAAGAAGGCTTTGGCTTTGTCATCGCCGATGCCGGAACTGGACGAGCCGGCAAAAGCGATGCTGGTGGCGCTGGAAAAACTCGAGCCGATCCACAGCGAGCTCGCCAGCTACGCCGACTCCAAAGGTTACTTGAGCGACGGTGGCCAGAAGGGCAAGGAGATGGAGCCTGCCCTGGATGCGGCGCTCGAGGGCGTTGCTATCGAGCAGGCTAAGTTCTATGAGGGCCTGACCAAGCGCGACGAGATCAACACCCAGCAAGCGTTCGAAGAGGCCGAAAAGGACTCGGTGGAATACTACCGCGCCGGTATCGTGCTGTACGCCAAGCAGTCGGTGCGCTTGTCCACGGACTTCTTCCAGTCGGCTGGGGCCGATGCGTCGGTCAAGCCGTTTGAGGAAAGCTTGGGCAAAACCGCGCAGATGATCGAAGGCTGGCACAAGCAGGCTACCGCTAAGAGCCCAGGCTGCACCGTGCTGCTGAGCCAGATGAACCAGTTTGTCGGCAAGGGCCGGGAGGCGATCAACACGGCCAAATCTGGTGGATACAAATACGATGAGCAACGCCAGATGTCGTGGAAGCACAACAATCCGATCGAACGTGATGCGAAATTCTTCGCGAAGTCCTTCGACGATGTGATCAACGGCTTGAACTCGACAAGCTGCAGTTGAGCAAGCCGGTAACGAGCTGACACATCACCCCTCGAACCCACCGTTGACTATCTTGCACGGTGGGTTCGTGCATTCAAGCAGCGGTTCCCTCTAGGGCGGCCGAAAAGCTCCGGGCACAGCAATCGCGTAAGCGGCTACGGGTGAGCACACACACGGGCATGTTCAATCCGGATGAGGCTAAGTATGCCAACGGCATCCTCGTCGAACTGCCTTACCCGACTGATGACTCCCGTTTGCTGACAAAAGCGGCGCAGGGGGGCCTTGAGCGAGTATTTCGGAAGGGCTTCCGTTACATCAAAGCAGAGGTACTGCTGCTCGACCTCAGCCAGCGGAACGAGATCACAGGTGATCTGTTTGCAGCTGCCCAGCCGGTGGCAAGTGAAAAGCTCATGGGCGTGCTTGACGCGGTGAATGGCCGGTGGGGTAGGGGGATGATGCGACTGGCGAGCGTGCCTGTTGAACCTAGTTGGGGTATCCGGCGGGGGATGATGAGCCAGAGCTTCACGACTCGGGTCGACGAGCTTTGGACTGTCTACTGCAAGTAGGGGGGCATGGGTGCACGATTCATGCGTGCTGAAGAGAGTTTGCGGGCAAAAGAAAGCCCGCTGGGGGCGGGCAAGGGAGCTTCTATCACACATAGGGGTAGCTAAGGCTGCCGCACATGACGTGAAAATTAGGTGAAAGGAAAGGCTACAAACGGAAAATTCCTTTCTGCCGTTGCGTGCGCTGATATCCATAACCATGACCTGGACGGCAGCAGCCACGAGGCAAAGCAAGCCGGCTATTCAGCTGCCTGCACGCCGAAAGGATCACACAAATCCTTCCCACAAAGTGAGTTGAATCATATGGTGCCGCCAGTCTTTATGATCATGATTACAAAGTCGAAATTTCAGTAACCAGTTTGATAGCGGAAACTACCTGTTCGCGAATGTATGCATGGGCCGGATCGCCGTGACTATTGTGGTGCCAGATCAGGCTGACTGGAATCTCCGGTGACGGTGGTGAAGTTGTAAGTGGCTCCAGTTCAAAAGAGTTCCTGGCAAGTTGGGTTAGGCTATATGGAATAACTCCTATGTGTTCCGTCCTGCTTGAGGTAAGCAGTACCTCCAAGTGCTCCGACATCATTAGGTCAAATTTTAAGTGTTTGAGTTTGTCTGGAAGCACCCAGGTATCGGTGAGCGCTATTCTATTTCGAATGGCAACAAATGAATATATTTTTGAGAGATCTTCAAAGCTAGTGGCTAGCAGTGCCGGATGTCCTTTACGTGCTACCAGCACAACATGGTCGTTGAACAAGTGCACGGCATGAATTCCCTCTCCGTCAGACAGTAACCAGTCGACTGCCATATCAACGCGGCCATCTTGCAGTTTTCGAGGCAAATCAACGGGAAGGGATCGAGTAGAAAAATCGACCCGTAGACCAGGTGCGGATAATGCCAATTGCCGATGAACTTGCTCCGCCAATAGTGGCCCTAGAGGATGGGGGATCGCGATGTAAAATTGCCTTATTGAAGTGGCCGGGTCGAACATCCTTGTATCGCCCATCAGATCGCGAACCCCTGCAAGCGAGTCGCGCACCCGCAGATAGGTCAGCTCGGCCAGCTGCGTAGGCTGCACGCCTTGGGGTAGCCGTACAAACAAATCATCATGCAAAAGATCACGCAAGCGTGTCAGCGCATGACTGACCGCAGACTGGCTCATCCCAAGCCTAACCGCTGCCCGGGAGAGGTTCCGCTCTTCGTACACGGCCTCAAATACCGGTAGCAGGTTCAGATCAATGCTTCGCAGGTTGAACACGGTGCATACCTGTTATCTGAAATGTTCACTTCTGAGCAATGGACTTGTCTTTTAGTATAACTATGTAGGAAAAAATCTCTGGTTTTGCTTATTGAGGATATGAATAGATTCGTCATGGATTAACACCAGCCTGTAGTGTGGTGATTGAGTGCCAAATTTTAGTATAGTACATATTGCGAAAATGTCGGTTGCGTTTTTCGGTTTAAGGTTCTTTCCAAGAAATATGCTTGAGTGGTGTCTGATTTGGTGGGGCGGGATGTAAATTCTTTAATTGCGCAAAGAGATTTTATGATGAAGCTACTATTAGTGCTTTCAATGTCTATCTTTGTGATGATGGCAAGCGCATGTTCTTATGCGCTGTCCAGTAATGATGAGGGAACATATAGTGTTAAATTTAAGCCGAAAAGTACCCAGGGAGAGCTAGATGGTTGCATGCTGGAGTATGCCGCAACTTACAATGATCACGTCTATCATCATGGTGATGTATATGTTATAAGTGGATTTGTTGGGGTGTATTTCCTAAAAGACAGTCTTGCCTTAGTGTTAAAGGCAGGGCATGCCAAGCTAGATCCAAAAATAAAAATCGAAAAGCCATATTTTGTCTTTGCTAAGGCTGGAGGCTTGTCAACGGCCAAGTTCAAAGGAAATAGCACTATAAACGAAAAAAACTTTAAGCTTTCTATTTTTTCGGTATTTGAAAATATTGAAATTATGGATTTTGTTGATTCAATGATTTCGAGTAAGACTTTCTCTATTGGTTATAACCTAAAAGAAGGTGGCATGGATGTTGTTGTGCCAATCGATTTGACAGTGAAAGAGACCGCTATCACAAATGATCGAGGGTATGTAAGGTTTAGCTCCGATGAGATGCTTGGCTCTTTCGTTGCTTGCTACTCTGAGCTTCTAGATAAGCAAATGGAAGTTGCTAAAAATATTATCGGCAAACCATAATGGCAAATTGGTTATACAAGGTGGATCGGTGCGCAATCTGGCGCGAGGATACGTCGTATGTGGTGTGCCATGCATTGACAGTCTTCCTATCTCGCCGCGAGGCCGCGCAGGTGAGTTTTCCTGTGACGACTGACCGGAAATGCTAATCCACGACCGTCACCTGGCGGGATGAAGCTGACTTTGACGAGACTTTTGTTGAACCGTTCACAGCTACTTTCATGATGGCATTGTGATCTCGTACCGGTTACGCTCATGCGCATCGGGTAGGAATTGCAATTATCTAGCACTACTGAGCTTCGTACGACAGAACCTTGAAGGGCGTTCCGACACCTACCTCGTGCTTTTCTGGTTTAGGCCTGCGGAGAATGAGTAACTAACCATGACTTTTAGTGATTTCTGGAAAGGCCCGGCCCACCGGCAACGTGCGGATGCTCTGGAAGCCCAGCTTGCGGAACTTAAAGTACAGCATTCTCAGCTGCAAGCGCTGGCTGCAGAAATCGGCGCAATGGACGTTGTGAATATCCAGACGCTGATTGAGCAAGAGCAGGCGAAGCTGGCAGCCGTTCGTGGAGAGACTCAACGCTCAGAAAGGGAGCTGGCCGCACTTGCACAGCGCTCCAGTGATCTACAAGGGCAGATACTCGTCTGGGAAGAGACGCTGCTCCTGGAAAGCTTTGCCCTCTATGAGCCCAAGTTCAAATTGACAAGCAGCCAAGAGTACAAGGGTCGACTGGATTACGTTCGTGATCGCCAGAAAGTCCTGATCAAAAATGGACAAGCAGCCACCGGCAATATGAACTGGACGGTCAACAATAGCCAGACCCAAGGTCGTAAGCTCGTCAACGACATGATCAAGCTGGTGATTCGCTCATTCAACAACGAAGCTGATGCCTGCGTGGCAAACGTGAAATTTGACAACGTTGAGCTCGGCGAGAAGCGAATCCTCAAGTCGTTTGAAGCCTGCAATCGGCTTGGCAAGATCATGAGCGTAGAGATATCGGGTATCTACCTCGATCTCAAGCTCGATGAGCTTCATCTTGCTCATGAGTTTCAGATCAAGAAGCAAGAAGAAAAGGAAGAGGCGAAACGAGCGCGAGAGGAGCTGCGAGAGCAGCAGAAGCTCGAGCAGGAGATTCGCGCGGCGCGAGAGAAAATCGCCAAGGAGCGAAAACACTTCACCACTGCTATGCGTGACCTTCAGGCTCGCCTTGAGCAAGTACAGTCTGATGAGGAGCGCTCAGCGCTGCTAGTGAAGCTAGCTGAGGTTGAGGCAGGTCGAGCCGAGCTTGAGAGCGAAGAAAAGCTCATTGATTATCGCGAGCAGAACGCCAAAGCCGGGTATGTGTATGTGATCTCCAACCTGGGGGCATTCGGAGAGGGAATTTACAAGATCGGCATGACTCGCCGCCTGGAGCCCATGGATCGAGTAGATGAGCTGGGTGATGCATCGGTGCCGTTCTGGTTCGACGTGCACGCAATGGTTTTCTCGAATAATGCTCCCGCGTTGGAAGCAAAGCTGCATGAGCACTTCGCGTCAGGCCGACTCAACAAGGTCAACGGGCGCAAAGAGTTCTTCCGGGCTGACATTGCTGAGATCGAGAAAATTATTCGGGAAAATTATGATGCTGTCGTCGAGGTTACCCATGAGGCTCCAGCAGAGCAGTACCGTGAAAGCCTTCGTATGGCATTGCCCAAGCCAGCTATTCAGCACGCAGAGCGTGTGGTCGCGCAAAGCTAAGCTCACGACCTTAATGTGCTTGTTTGCTTGAGGCACCTGACAAGCACGAATGCCAGCACAGAGCATTTGTGGCCAAAGCGATCAGTCGCGAACCTCTGCACTATCTTCAGGAGAAGGAAATAATGAGTGGCTGGTGGTATGCAATTAAAGATAAAAAATTCGGGCCGGTAGAGGCAGGGGAAATGAAGCGCTTGCTCCAAACCGGGAGCATTGGAGCTAAAACCATTGTGTGGCGCGAGGGAATGGAAAGCTGGCGGCCACTGGATGAAGTTGAAGAACTACGCTCATTGATGACGGTGATGCCACCACCACTCCCACCGAAAGTAAAAGCAAACGAGGCGGATTATCCGAATGCTAACCGCTGGTCGAGATTTTTTGCTCGTACGTTCGATGTTTGGTGGGAGACACTACTAGTAGCCTTCGTCTCAAGCTATTTATTAAGTCGTTACTCGGCGAGTTTCGTAGAGTGGATTCATCGCCCAGGCACTAGTCAGATATTCGGAATTTTTTGCTTGCCCGGTGCACTTGTTTTTGATGCCTTGATGTACCGACTGGTAGGAAATACACCGGGTAAAGCTCTGTTGGGAATAAAGGTTAATACATCAGAAGGCAAAAGCTTAAACCTTGCTCAGTACCTCGTTCGAAATTTCTCAATGTGGGCGAGAGGATTGGGTCTAGGAATTCCAATAGTCAACCTTTTCACAATGGTGGTTCAGTCAAGGCGGCTTGGCGATGGCCGGCAGGCAAGCTATGACGAGTCACCAGGTTACTCCGTGCGTTCCCAGCCTTCAGGCTGGTTGAGAAAAATCGCCTTTGGATGTGCATTCTTGAGCCTTTTCGGAATAGTGGCAATTCTTAACGTGATTGATAAGAATGCTGATCGAGATGCAGTTATTAGAAATGCTCAGAAGTCCTATTCTTGGGAGAATCCGAGGTCTTTAGTCAGCACTAAAGTGGACTCCAGATGGAAAGCTTCCAAACAAACACCCACTGACGGTGCTTACACTTACCTGTTTACGGAGGCAACTGGTTATGCTTTGGTCGTTTTTGCAGTGCAGGACTTCCCCAGTTACAGTATGAGTGACTATGTTTCTGGGTTTAAACAAAGTACATCTAAGGATATGGTTCTAGATGGAGGTCGCTTCTTTGAGAGGGGTGGGCGCCAAATCTGGGAAGGTTCGGGGCGTATGATTGCCAGTGATAGTGCGCGACTCAATGTGCAAGTTATTCAGTCTGGTTCCTCTTTTTGGCGGGTAGTTACAGTGCAGTCTATTCCATATAAGTATTCTGATGGTCTAGTTGAAGAGCTGCGAGATGCATTATGGACTACTGTAAAGTAGCAAGCGCTTTCAGCGAATGCCTCTAGATCGTTAGCTATGTCCGTGACGGGTTTCTCAGGATCGAATTCGGTCGATCGTTATCGGCTGGCTTAGACAATTTAATTGCCTTCCATCATTCCAAAGGACGGTATACCGTGATCTATCAATGTAATCATTGCCATCGTTCTACTTTCGAGACCAACTGTTCCAAATGCGGTTCTTCAGATCCCACCGCACAGTCTCAGCACGCCCAGCAAGGTATGACGCCGCTTGATCCATCCTTCTACCCCGATTTCCAGTATCAGTCGAAAGGGTTCCTAAAGGACATCTGGGGGAAGAAGAAGGAGCAGGCTCAGCTGAACGATCTGCTTAAGAGCGTCCTTCGGAAGTACGCAGAGCTGAAGCAACCGTATTTCACCAACTTCATTCACACCACCCGCGATACTGTAGGTAGAGGAGGTGATGAAGCAGCGGTGCCTGGCGCCCGGATCAATGGCGTTTATACAGAGCGAGAGCTTTTCAGAGAGGTGCTGATTCGCAGGGGCTTTGACGAGCTTGAGCAACTGCCTACCTTACTCGATAAGCTACTGCTGACGACTGCATTTAACTCCGTATACGCCGGTTTCTCTCGCGAGGTCAGTCGCCATATCCGATCAGATCTGGCGAGTTCATTGAGGTCATGGATCGAGGAGGCCGGTACGACTTTCCGAGCTGACTTAGCGCTCTTTTACTACTACCTGTGGGAAAACGACGCTTCCTTCCCGGGGCTGCAGTTCAACCCGCAGGCTGCCACCACGACCGGCGTTCCGTTGCTCCCTCTCCAGACTTTCCAGTCAGGATTAGGTCTGTGCGAAGAAATCTATTTCGACATCCTAGTTGAGCGCTTGGGCAGCCAGCTTGAGCACTTCAATCCGAATCGCTTCATCACTATGTACCTTGTCGACGCGATGGACGGATTCCAGTTCGAATCGTTCTTGGTCGAGATTTTCCAGACAATCGGATACGACGTACGAGAGACACAAAAAACAGCTGATCAAGGCGCAGATCTGTTCTTGAGCCGATTCGGTAAGACGATGGTAATTCAGGCCAAGAACTACAGCGGCTCGGTCGGCAATGCTGCTGTCCAGCAGGCTATCTCAGCCAAAGCCTTCTATGGCTGCGATGAAGCCATGGTTGTGACCAACTCCTACTTCACCAAGTCAGCTAAGGAGCTTGCAGCTACGGCGGCTGTGCGACTGGTCGACCGTGAAGGGCTTCAGACTTACCTTGATGACTACAATCAAAAGCTCATTGAGGTGTTCCAGGCTGAAGCCGAGGCAGAGGAGGCGTAGGCTGACAGCCTCCCATCATTGATTCTGATTGACTCCCCAAGCTGAAGAATGAAGGCTGATATCAAGGCAATCTAAATCAGCTGAGGCGTGGATGCGATGCAGCCCCCACAGTGTTTGGGTTGTCTTTGACGTAAGCTTACGAACTTGGGGAGAAGGTGAAAGCCATTTCACCAATTGAACGTTATCAACGGGGTATGCTCAAAATTTAAGTAGGGTGCGCTCGAATGGTTTAAAGTACCCCACTAATTTCATCTGGTATTTGAGGAAGCATCCATGTCCCGTCTGGCAGAATTCCGTCAGCTTGAGCAGCAACTGGCCGCGCAGCTCGCTGAGCTTGAAGCACTGAAGGGCAGCTCCGAGCTGCAGAAAGAAATTGAGTTTGAGACCAAGCTGCGCGACCTTCTGGCCAAGTACGGCTTCAGCCTGCGCGACGTCATCAACCTGCTCGATCCGCAGGCCAACCGCCGTACTGCAGCCCCTACAGCTGTAGAGAAGGCTCCCCGTCGTGCCCGCCAGGTCAAGCAGTACAAGAACCCGCACAACGGTGAGGTCATCGAAACCAAGGGCGGTAATCACAAGCTGCTTAAGGAATGGAAGACCGAGTACGGCTCTGACGAGGTCGAAAGCTGGGTCACCCGCTAATCTCGTCTTTGTAACAGTAAGCGAGTCCAAAGAAGCCGCCTGAAAGGCGGTTTTTTTGTACATACGCTTCTCACTCTGCATGGCATAGGCTGCCAAACGCTTGTGTGACCAGGAGTACTTCTATGCGAGACGACCATAAAGCTTTGCTGAGCAAAGCCAGAGGGGCTTCATTATTGCGACCTGATAATGACAACCGAAGAAGCTGTTGAGCTGAAAGCTCTCGTAAGACACCTGCAGGCATCAGGTCAGCATCCCGCGCTGGCTGGAGTGTTCAATCGCATCCTGGAAGATACTTGGTGTGGTGATGAGCCCTTGTCATCGTGATCAGCACCTATGAAGCGGGAGCCCGATTGAGCTGATTGATCATTACACCGCGGCGTGTAGGCTCTCAGGAACACCGTCTTGTTAGCGTCGGGAGGATGTCGTCCCCGAACCATGGAGTCAGCCCAAGTTCAAGCCATCCAGGCTTACTTGATGAGCGCACCACAATGCCCAAGACTGCCAACTGGTTTAGCTCATTCACGGCCTGTCTGGTCGGAAGTCCGGTGAAGGTTAGGAATTCGCTGCTGGGCTGTGAACCTTGGATCAGTAGATTTAGCACTGCTGGGGCAGTACTTGGGCTAATGCCTCCGTTCACAGAATGGCAGCTTTGGGTCGAAAGCGGTCAGTCGAAAGTGGCCGCTATCAACCCATTGCTGCCGTTCAAATTGCAGGTTGCTACCTGATGCAAAAACCTGTGTTGCCTTTAGAAATTGACTATGAAACGACCCGATTGCGGCCCTCATCCTTGGCATGATAGAGGCGCTCGTCAGCGAGCCTTTGGACTGCTTCGGGTGTGGGGAACTCTGCGGATCGACAAGCCACCCCAATCGAGAGTGTGATTTTTCCTATGCCTGGAATCTCGCTGACGGCAACGCTTTCCCGGATCCTCTCAGCGATGGCGGTTGCGACCTCTAGCGTTGTGTCTGGCAAGACCAAGGTGAATTCTTCACCGCCTGAACGACACACAAGATCACCGGTTCTGGAGTTTCGTTTGAGAATCTCCGAGGTGAACTTGAGTGCCCTATCGCCTGCGTCATGCCCAAACGTATCGTTCACACGCTTGAAGTGATCGATATCCAGTGAAAGCATCGAATAATGCTGTTCGGCTTGATCAAGCAAGCTGAGGGCTTCTGTCATTGCTCGACGATTGGCAAGCCCCGTCAGCGGGTCACTCTGGGCCTCCTGTGCCAGTCGACCAAGCTTTTGCTGCAACAACTGTACACCGGTCAACATTGCCCGGCGAATTGCCGCAGCTTCACGGTACCAGGCATTGACGCGCTGTAATTGTGTGGGTGTTTCCATTGCCGCCAGCTGCTGGGCAATATCCGAGAGCTGACGTAAGGGCCGTGCTATCAGCGCTGTGGCAGCGAAGATCAAACCGAGTCCGACAATGCCTGCCGGAATCATTCCCTCAAGCACCTCCTTTAGCAATTTCCCCAGGGAGGAAAGTGCACGATCTGCGGGCATTTGTACCACCACTCCCCAGCTTGCCAATGGAACCGGCGCGTAACCCGCCAGCATCAAGACGCCGGTGTTGGTAACGTTCTGCATGGAACCAACATTCCCTTGCAATGCCGCCTCTATCGCCCCATCCCCTTCCAATATCTCACCGACCCTATTCTGGTCGGGGTGGTACAACAGGCGTCGATTGCCATCGACCACCAAGGCCAGGGTGCCCTCCTGATGAAAGTGGTTGCTGATGACACTGTGGAGCGCGCTTTGCTTACGCAAATACACCGAACCACCGATTGCCCCCATGAACTGCCCGGACACGTTGTATATCGGCTGCGAAATCGCCACGACCAAATTGCCAGTCACTGACAAATAGGCGTCACTGATCAAAGGTCGGTGTTGAGAAAGGACCAACTGAAGACCATCGGGGCGAACAGTGGATCCGACAATCTGCAGGGTATCCGGATACGCCTGAAGCACCTTGCCCTTATCGTCAACAATCACAATGGAATTGAAATCCGCATCCTGAGCCTGCAGACGGATGGCCTCTGCCCGAAGGGCGGCAGGATCGTCCCAATTCTCCGACAGAACATCGGCGCTGTACTTCAGGCGGCTTTGTGCTGCTGTCAGGAATTCACTGATACTGGAAGCCACCTTCCCCGCATAGGCGCTATTGGCGTCCAGTGCCGAGTTGATCAAAGCGTCGCGCTGAGTGCGATAGGATACGAGCAGCCCGTTGGTGAGTGTCGCCAGGACAGAGAGAAGGACAACGAAGAACATTAGACCGCGGAGATCAATGGGCCAAAGCCTGGTTCGCATGCTGCGCCCTCTCTTATAGGGGGGTCGTCATGAAGCGGGTCTCATCTCTCGAAATCAGAGCATAGATGTATTCCCGATATGACGCCCCTACGCATCTTCTTCGCGAGCTGGATGAATCGCCTCTAATCTCCTAGACAAATTTGATTGAGCGGGGCCAAAGAAAACATCCGCCAATGCCATCTTCTGGCCAATATCAAACGTCTACCACCGGCAGCTCTGGGTCGATCCCGGTCATCCGCGACTGGCTGCTTCCGACCCATAACAGCCATTCACCATAAGCGCTATGGCTTGGCGGCTTGAGCGATCGAACCATGGATATTAGCGAATGGGTAAATTCACACGGAAAATTGTCCCTTTTTCCAGCGTCGACTCCACCTCTATCTTTCCTCCATGTCCCTCGACAATTTGAGCCGCTATGAATAATCCCAGCCCGAGGCCAGACGATGCTCCTTGCTTTTGCTCGGTGTATTTGGAGACACGCCTGTTCGGATCAAAGAGAGAGACGAGTGCAATAGGAGGAATAGGCTCTCCGTAATTTTGCACGGAAAAACAGGCGGTGGTGTCACCCCTGTTCAGGGTGACCTTAATTGGAAGCTGCACTTTGCCGTGTCGCACCGCGTTACCAATGAGATTCGAGAAAACCTGCGCCATGCGTGATGGGTCGTACTGGCCGGTCACCGTGCCCGAGCCGGTGAAAATGATTTGTGCTTTGGGGTGCGCGGCGGTGAGTTCATCCACGACTGATTGGCAAACAGAAGACAGGTCAGTTTTTTCAGGTCGTACTGGAATTCCAGTACCCAGGTTGCAGCGTGCAAGGTCAAGCAAGTCATTCACCATCTGGTTTGCGGTTTGAGCACTTGTAGTAATTTGTGCAATTATTCTTTGGCCACGAGCGCCCAGCTCTTCCGTCTGCCTCAGCAGATCGGCACCTAACGTCACCGCACCCAATGGTGTGCGAAGGTCGTGCCCTAGTACTCCCAGTACTGTTTTTCGAGTCGTCTCCACCGCTTTTCCATACGCTGCTATGGACTCGACAAGTGCCTGATCGACTGCCTCGTTGAACCGAATCATGTCGACAATTTGATGCGATTTCCCTGAATATCCTTTGGCCAGCCAGAGTCTGAGTACGCTCGACCTGAGGGCGCGATATTCTGAGACCATTTGATCTAGGGTGAATCCCGCCATGAGGCGTGTAATGGCATGACTTTGAGCGGCCGATTCATCCTCCGTTGCAGGCCCTAGCCCATGGGATTTATCGATCTGCTCCTGAGTGGTTTGAGAGGTGCGCATATCAAGCGCCACGCTCCTCAAAATGTACTCGGCATGGTCTCTGAGACCTTGCGGCCCCATAGCTGGCATCGGTGTGTCCACCAACCTGGCGAACTCCTCCCACGCTTGCAGAATAGGCTCCTGATTTTTAAGGATAAAATCTGCAAGTCGCATGGGAATCCTATCGAACCTCCAATGAGTAATGAAGGCAGCAGCCCGACAAATTGGTCGATAGAATCAGCCTAGCGGAGTGGTGAAAAACGGCAATCCGGCGCGGAATACCGTTTGTCAGGCCACCGAAACTATCAATTTCTGTGACACCCCTCACAGTGAAGACTAAGGAGTTTTAATCGTGTCTCCCACTGTGCTCATAGTAGAAGATGATGAAATATTACGTTCACTAACGGGGGACGCGATTTCACTGTTAGGTATATGCGTGATCAGTTGTGCCTCTGCGGATGAGGCTCTTCTCATACTGGAAAGCTCGTCTTCAATAGTCGTGGTAATGACTGACATCTGCATGCCGGGCAGTATGGATGGACTGGAATTGGCACAAGTGATCTGGTCACGTTGGCCTTACTTGCCTGTCATCCTCACGTCAGGCAATCGATCCCTGTCGGACGGATTGCTACCTTCCCACGCAATATTCCTGCGCAAGCCATGGTCATTGGATGCACTGCATCAAGCGGTTAGGTCGTATATACCTGCCTAGTAGTCGTTACAATTAGCAAGTGATCGGTTTTGGCCGATTTGGGTCCGTAGCCAATGTCTGCTATGGGTCGAAAGCAGCCTCTCACGACCGACCGCTATCGACCCATAGCGGGCCTTCATGGTGTTGATCCTGCGATAGCTTCTCCGATCACCCAGTGTTCAAACTTCGCCAAGGCTGGAGCCTTTTCTATACTCGGGCGAGTGACCAGCACGTAGCGTTCACGCAGTTCCGAAATGACTGGCCAGGGCGCGGCGAGCTTCCCTCCGAGCAGTTCTTCCTCGACGTAGCGACCAGGTACGAGGGCCATACCTATCCCTGCCTTTGCCGCTTCGATCAGCAATGCGTAGCGATCATAGGTGGGGCCAGTCGATTCAGCGCTGAGCGGCAATCCCGCGAGCGTCGCGTATCGAGCCCAGCTGTAGGTACTTGCGAGTTTGTGCAGCAGCGGCATGCTTTGTGGGAATACGCGTGCCAAGCGCGGATGGCAGATGGGGACTAACGGCTCTTCGAACAGTGGCTGCACTTTCATCGTGTGCCAGACAGGATGGTCGTAATTGATCGCGGCTTGCAGTCCACTCTCCATTAACGAGAAGGGTGTTGTTCGCTCACGGAGGTTGATTTCGATCTCAGGATGGCGTTCATGAAAGCCCGTGAGCCTGGGTATCAGCCAACGACTGGCCAGTGTTGGGATAACACCTATTTCAAGCGAAGTAATTCCTCGCGAGTCAGCCATAAGCTGGCGGGTATTTCGCTCGATGTCGGCCAGTGAGGCGCGAATCTGCGCCGCATAACCCGCTCCGTGGCCAGTCAGCTCGACTCTGTTACCGACACGGTTGAATAGGCGAGTCCCAAGAAGCCCTTCCAGTTTGGCGATCTGCCGACTGATAGCGCCTTCGCTGAGTGACAGTTCCTGTGCTGCCTTGGCGAAACTCTGGTGGCGGGCTGCCGCCTCGAGGGCAATTAACGCGGAAGTGCTGGGCAAGCGTTTGCTCATCGGGACCATCCATGGATCGAAGAGGCGACAGGATGACGCATGTGCAAGCTGCCTTGCAAAAAAATCGGTAACGCGCTGGCCGGCTGCCTTTTAGCATGAGTTCATCGAGTAAGCGTTTTCCATTGCCATGACAAAGGAGTGCCACACCGTGAACATTATCGATCGAAGGTTATTGGGCTCAGGGCTGCTGATTCCTCTCTGGCTTTTCGCTGGTGTGGCGCTTACCGCTCTCAGGTATCCGGGTTATAGCCACCTTGACCAAGCGATGAGTCAGCTAGGCGCGATCGGTGCCCCGACTCATCAATATTCCGCATGGGTGAACAATTTTCCCTTGGGTGTACTGTTCGCGCTTTTCGCCTTAGGCATAGCGCGACGGTTCCCAGGATCGCGTTATGCACTGTTCAGCGCCGCGTTGATACTGGTCCACGGTTTGGCGAGTATCGCTGCCGGCGCCTTCTCCTGTGACGAGGGATGTGCACCACAACAGCCTTCAGTTGCTCAGCAGATACACAACATGGCGGGATTGGTAATGTTCCTCTCGCTGGCGATGGCGAGCGCGCTGTGGGGATTTCTGAGTAAGAAACTGCTGTCATCACCAGGGTTCGGAAGGTTCTCTGTCCTATGCGTGGTCCTGACGCTAGTAACAGTTGGAATGATGGCCAAGGCGCTCGGGGACGGGCACATGTTTGGTCTCTATCAACGATTGAATTATGGCGTTTCCGTCCTCTGGGTCGCTGCTCTGGCATGGTTTGCACTTCGTGGTGAGGTGGCCACGAGCAGCGTCTGCTAATTTGCCAAGATTTGGCTTTCGTGAAGGACAGCTATGGGTCGAAAGCAGCCGTCGGCCGTTGGATTGAGGCTCAGTACGATCGGAAACTCGTGAAGGGTCACGCAGCGGCTACATCGTCTGGCGGGAGTAGGGAATGCAGACCCGAAAGACCGAATATACGGCCTCGAAACTATATCGGCTTACACGAACGTTTCCGGCTTGCTTAGATTGCGCGGTGGATCCTGGCTTTCAACGTCCTCCGATAACGGCTGCACCAGCGCCAGGCCATGGGCGGCTTCTACCATACCCCGCTGTACCAAGGCGACGGACTGATGTTTTTCGCTGGTGGTTCAGAGGCGATGCCTGCCCGCAGCCTCCCAACAGCCAATCCAACTCAAGTATCGCGCCAGGCGATACCTGCCAGCGCGAAATACGCATTCTTGCCCTGACGCATTCGCGTATAAGCCTTTTCATGCGCTATCGACGTTTTGACCTTAACTTGCTGGTCGCCCTGGATGTGCTGCTCGAAGAGTGCAGCGTCAGCCGGGCTGCGCAGCGTCTCAACCTTGGCCAGTCAGCGACCAGCGCTGCATTGGGCCGTTTACGCGAGCACTTTCATGACCCGCTGTTGCTGCCGGTAGGGCGTGGCCTCGAACCGAGTGCGCTGGCGCGCCAGCTGGCACCTAAGGTGCGCGAAGTGCTGAGCCTGGCGGGCGAAGTGGTGGAGATGTCGGCGGCATTCGACCCCACCCGCTGTGATCGGCGCTTCATCCTGGTGGCCTCGGACTATGTGGCGGCCACCCTGGTTCCTGCGGTCAGTCGCACCCTGGCGCGGGTAGCGCCCGGTGCGTCGCTGGTGGTGCGTGACTTGCCGCTGCCGCGCGATGGCGATGTGGTGACCGAGGCGCTGGACTATCGCCGTAGCGACTTGGTGATTGTGCCGCAGCCGCGCATCAATCCGCGCTACCCCCACGCCTCGCTGCTCCAGGATGAGCTGTGTTGCATCGTCTGCGCAGATACTCCCGGCTACCAACAGGGCCTCACCCTGGCCGACTACTGTGCGGCCGGGCACGTGGTGCGCGAATTCAGCCATGGCCAGAACCTTTCTCTAGACACGCAGCACCTGCGTGAGATGGGTATCGAACGGCGACTCGATGTTGCAGTACAGAGCTTTGCCCTGATGGCCGAATTCGTCGTCGGCACGCCGCGCATCGCCACGCTGTTCCGCCGCCAGGCCGAGGCGCTGGCGCGACGTTACCCCGTGCGCGTGCTGGCGTCGCCCATCGTCTTTCCGGTGGCTTCGCAAGTCCTGCAGTGGCAGCCGCAGCAAGCCTCTGACCCGGCCCTGGCCTGGCTTCGCCAGGTGCTGACGGAGCAGGCCGAGGTGCTGGATCAGGGCTGATGGTCACCGGTATCTGCGACCAGCCCGTGGTTTTCGATGGCCAGTAGGGCGCAGCGCTCATCGTTGTCCGAGGTGTCGCCACTGACGCCGATCGCACCCAGCACGCGGCCCTCGGTATCACGTAGTAGGATGCCCCCGGGCACGGGAATCACCTCGCCGTCGGTTAGGCTGTTGATGGCCGCGAAGAATGCCGGCATCGCTTGGGCACGGCGAGCCAGTTCGCGGCCACCGAAGCCCATTCCCAGGCAACCACGGGCCTTGCCGGTAGCGATCTGCGGGCGCAGGAAGCTGGCCTGCTCGTCGCGCAGCACCGCCAGTGGATGCCCTGCGCTGTCGAGCACGGCGGCTGCCAACGGGCGCATGCCCAGGTTGCGGGCGTGGCGCAGGGTGGTGGCGGCCAGCTGCGCGGCCAGTTCGAAGTCCAGGGTAGGCATGGTCATAGGCTCCATTTGCCGAGTTCGGCTACGCGGTCGCGGGTGTAGAGGTCGGTCCATTTCAGCGAGTTGAAGTCCGACACCTGTTTGGGGTTGTAGCCGGTGCGTTGCAGGCGCACCGGCTCGCCGGCCTTGTACACGGCCAGCAGGCGACTGCGGTCCTGGAGGATGCGAATGTCGTCCAGGGGCGAGCCGTCCAGCACCAGCAGGTCGGCCTGCTTGCCCGGCTCGAGCGTGCCGAGGGTCTCGCCCTTGGGCATCAGCCGTGCGCCGACGTTGGTGGCGGCGTACAGCGCCTCGGCCGGGGTGAAGCCCAGGCGTCGTACCAGCAATTCGAGTTCGCGGGCATGCCATTCTCCATAGGGTGTGATGGCAAAGCCGCTGTCGCTGCCGCAGGCAAAGGGCACGCCAGCAGCCTTGGCGCGCTTGAGTACCGGTGTGCCCACCTCCAGCGTGCGTGCGCAATAACCGGCGTAGCCGGTGCTGATGGCGGGGTCGTGAGGCTGGCAGAAGTCCACGGTGTTCTGTGGGAAGGTCATGGTCGGGGCCAGCACGCTGCCTGCCTCAAGCAGCGCCTCGATGCAGGCATCGTCCATGTAGAAGGCGTGGAACACCAGGTCTACGCCGGCCTTGGCGGCATACATGACGGCCTCGCGGCCATAGGCGTGGGTGGCGACGCGGCAGCCGAGGCGGTGGGCCTCATCGACCATTTCACGGGTTTCGTCGGCAGTGAAGGCAGCGATGATTTCACCATTGGGGCGACGGTGGGTGCCGTCCATGGCGATCTTGATCAGGTCCACGCCATCCTTGGCCTGCTTGCGGATCTGCGCGATGGCTTCGGTACGGCTGGTGACCAGCGCGGCGGTGAAGTACTCCGGCGCGCCGACACGGCTGGGGAACCAGTCGTTCAGGCTTTGCCGGTTGGTGATCACGCGGCTGCTGGCGGCGATGCGCGGCCCCTCGAACAGGCCGGCATTGACCGTGTTGCGCACGGCGATGCTGAGCTGGCCGCTGTCGCCGGGGCAGACCATCGAGGTTACGCCTGCGGCCAATACGTGCTGGGCAAAGAACAGGCCGCGCAAGGCGCGAAATTCGTCGCTGGTCCAGATGTCGATGTCCTCTTCGCTCTGGGCATTACCGAACGCCAGGTGGGTGTGCACATCCACAAGCCCAGGCATGACGAAGTGCCCCTGGGCTTCACGGTCACCAGGCCGGGGGCGCGGCGCCTCTGCGGTCGGCCCGACATGGCGGATCACGCCGCCTTCGATGATCAGCGTGTGCAACGGGCGGGCCTGCAGGCCTGTGCCGTCGAACAAGGTGGAGCAGTGCAGATGAAGGGCGCTCATGGACGAATTCTCCTCGTCTTGTTGTTTGCCGGCAGGCTAGGCCGTGAGCGCTGCCACGCACCAACAGATGCTGTCGATGGCCCGCCATCGATGCCGTCGATACCTGGCCAAGCCCTTGTCCTTTCTGGGCTGCACGGGAGAAGTCGGGCGGGCTCAGCGAGTATCGGCAGTGGCGATGCCTGGCATGGCGATTGGCGATTTTTCCTCGGGGCAGGGGTGGAGCGAGGATGCGCTCGCCAATCAATCACCGAGGACAATTCCATGAAGGCTATTCAAGATTTGTTGCTGGGCCTGGAGGCCGAACGCCAGCGGGCCCTGGTACAGGAAGACCATGCCCGGCTCCACACGCTGTTCGACGATGACCTGCTGTACGTGCACACCACCGGGCTGGTGCAGGACAAGGCGCAGTACATGGACTATGCCCGTGACGCTGTGCGTTACCTGGCGGTAGAGCGTGGCGAGTTGACGGTGAGGGTGTTTGCCGATGGCCTGGCGCTGATGAGCGGGGCGCAGTGCAACCTGCTGCAAAAGCGTGGCGGCGGCGAGCCGGTGCGCGCCGAAGGCTTCGCCACGCAGCTGTGGGTGAAACGCGAGGAGGGGTGGCGGATTGCGGCGTTCCACGGCACGCGGGCACCGGCCTGATGACGCGGTGACCCGCTAGCGGGTACCCGGTCAGCCCTTGATGAGGCTGGCCGGGAACTGTCGGCGAGGGAGGTCAGGCGGTATGGCCACCGAGGGTCTCGGCGACCCAGTCGGCGATGTAGTGGCCGGCGTTGATGCTGTTGTCGAAGCTGGAGTGCTGCACGCCGCCTTCACGGTCGGTGAAGATCTTCAGCTCTCGTTTTGGGCTGTTGAGCAGTTGCTCATAGGTGCGATGCGCCCATTTGAGCGGGATCTGCGAGTCTTTCTCGCCGTGGGTGACCAGGAACGGCACGCGAATGCGCTCCAGTACGCCGTCCAAATGCACGTTTTCAGCGATACGCATGAAGTCGTCCATGTCCTTCGCCCCCCAGACCCAGCACACGTGTGCCCAGTAGTGTGGCACCGGGAAATTGCCTTCCTTCTCCAGGCGGCGCTTTTGCACATCGCGCCAGTCGTGGTTGGCGCCCCACACCACACCGCAGGCGAAACGCGGCTCGAAGGCCACCGCGCGCGGGCAGTAATAGCCGCCCAGGGACACACCTTCCAGGCCGATGCGCCCAGGGTCGACGTCGGCGCGGGTTTCCAGCCAGTCCACCACGCGGCTGGCCCAGTGCTCGCTGTCGAAGCGTGCGGTCAGGCCGTGCAGGCGTAACGCCTCGCCAGTGCCGGGCTGGTCGATGATCAGCGACGACACGCCGCGCTTGGCCAGCCAGGCGGGCAGGCCGACGCGGTACTTCATCTCCTTGGTCGAATCCAGGCCGTTGACCTGCACCAGCAGAGGCGCTGGGCCGCTGACGCCCTCGGCGCGCACCAGCAAGCCCGAGAGGTGCTTGCCCTCATAAGGGATTTCCACCCGCTCGCAGTTTTCTGCGGACAGGTCGATACCCCGCGCGAAGGTGTCCAGGAAGCGCTGGTACAGGTCTGCGCGACCCGGCGCGCCGTGGGCCTGCAGGCGTTCGCAGGTGAGGTAGTAGGTGGCGGCGCGGTTGTATTTCTCACCCGCGGAGAGGCGTCGGCCAGCCGCTTCGTCTTCCTCGGCCAAGGCGCAGAGTTTGTCGGCCATGTTCGACCAGGTTTCCCTGAAGGCCTGGGTACCGGCAGCGTCTGGCTGCTTGGCGGCTTCCAGCAGTGGTGCGCACATTTCTTCGATTTCGCCCATGCGGGCGCCCATCTCGATGGCCAGGTCCACCGAGAGGTTCCAGACGTAGTTGGTGGGGAAGTAACGGAACATTTGTTGTTGTCCTTCTGCGGTCGTTGGGTACGGCGCCCAAAACTGCGGCAGGCACGCAGGGCGCGGTTCGCAAGCAAGGTACGCAGGCAGGGCAGGGCGGGGCCAATCGTGATAAGGGATGCGAGGTATCGTGAAACGCGATGCCCCGGCACCGTTGCGGTGGCCGGGGCGATGGTGGCAGTTCAGGCGGTGGCGCGCAGGGCACCTGGCTGCGTCTCGGCGCGCTGGATGAACTCGCTGATGCGCTCGCGCAGCCAGCGGTGCATGGGGTCACCCTCCATGCTCCGGTGCCAGAGCATGAACTCGCGCATCACCGGGATCTTCACCGGTGGCGGCAGGATGCGCAGGGGCAGATAGCCGGCGTACAGCTCGGCCAGGCGACGGTGCATGGTGGCGATCCGCGGGGTGCCCACCAATAACTGGGGCAAGGTGTTGAAGTCGTTGGTGATCACTTCCAGGCGGCGGTTGAAGCCGTACTGGTTCATGAACCAGTCTTCGATACTCAGGTGGCGGTTGCGGCCAAAGCCCACCGAGATGTGCCCCATCTGCATGTACTGCTCCAGGCTCAACTGCTCGCCAACCTCGGGGTTGTCGCGCCAGACCATGCAGACATGGTCTTCCTCGAACAGCAGCTGTGCCGGATGGCCGTCGATCAGGTAGCGTTCGGGCACGATCATCATGTCGACCTCGCCGCGCATCAGCAGCTCGGCGCTGCCGTCGCCGGGGCTGATCATTTCGAAGGTGATGTGCGGCGCCTGCTGGTGGATTTTCTGGAGAACCTGGGCGAACAGCACGCTGATCAGGTAGTCCGAGGCCACCAGGCGGAAGTGCCGTTTGCTGCTGGCCGGTTCGAACACCGGCTTGGCAGTGATTGACGAACGAATGGTCAGCAGTACCTCGCGCACCGGCTTGGCAAGCTCCAGGGCGTAGGGCGTGGGCTGCATCTTGCGGCCGACCTGCACCAGCAGTTCGTCCTCGAAGAAGGTCCGCAAGCGACCGAGCACGCCACTGGTGGCCGACTGGGTCATGTGCAGGCGCTCGGCAGCGCGGGTGATGTTCTGCTCATCGAGCAGGATGTCCAGGGCAACCAGCAGGTTCAGATCAAGGTGGTGAAAGCGCATGTGATAGCTCTCGGTTCTTGTAGTTATTTTCGCGATACCTTCCCGCTGGATTACCGATACGTCAATACCTTCCCCTTCTGCAGCCAGCCAACGCCAGGCGCCATGGGCTGGCGCACAGGTATCGCGATTGCCGATGCCTCGCATCCCCACACGCGATTGGTCACCCCGGCCCACCACCGAGCAACCTGCGCTCCAGTCGAACGGCCGCCATGCCGCCGCGACCCACTACCGGTGACCCTGCCTCGCCGAATAACAATTTCAATGGAGTGGTAGCCATGAACATTCTTGGTCTCGACGCGCTGGTATTCGGCGTCGACGATATACAGGCCTGTGCCGATTGCCTGCGTGACTATGGCCTGAAAGCCGTTCAACTGGACGCCGACGGCGGCCGTTTCGAGGCGCTGGACGGTACCGCGATCATCATCCGCCGCGGCGACGACAGCCGCTTGCCGCCAGCGCTGGGCCCTACGCCGTCGCTGCGTGAAACTATCTACGGCGTGGCCGCCGCGACGGACCTGGAGGCGATCGCCGACGAACTGGGCCGTGACCGCGCGGTGCACCGCGACGCCGGCGGCGCGCTGCATACCGTCGATGACCTGGGTTTCGCCATCGCCTTCCAGGTGACCTGCCGCCGCGCCTTCGAAGCGCCGGCAGACCTCACCAATGCCCCTGGCAGCGCGCCGCAGCGCCCGCTCAACCAGCTGGGCATCGCTCCAGACATGCCGGCCCTGCCACGCACCTTGTCCCACGTGGTGTACTTCGTGCCCGACGCGGCCAAGGGCGAAGCGTTCTATCGCGACCGCCTGGGCTTCGTCACCACCGACAGCTTCATCGGCGTCGGCCCGTTCATGCGCACAGCCGGCATGGACGACCACCACTGCCTGTTCATGATCCAGACGCCGCCGCACATGCAGGGCTGCGAGCACTTCACCTTCCATATGGGCAGCGGCACCGAGGTGCTTCTGGCTGGCACGCGCTTCCAGCAGAACGGTTGGACCAGCTTCTGGGGGCCAGGCCGGCACCTGCTGGGCTCCAACTGGTTCTGGTACTTCAACAGCCCGCTGGGCTGCCATATCGAATACGACGCCGACATGGACAAGCACGATGACGAGTGGGCGGCGCGCCAGGCGCCGATGTCGGCCGACAACTCGCAGCTGTTCCTGTTCACCTCGCGGGAGAAATGGGCACCGAGCGGCCCACCGCCGAAGCAGGGTTGAAGCATGGGTTGCGTGGCGCTGTGCCAGCTCGACGCGCTGGGTGAAGGCCAGGCGCGCGGCTTCGACCCGCAAGGCACAGGCGCGGACAGCTTGTTCGCCCTGCGCCACCGGGGCCAGGTCAGGGTCTACCGCAACCTCTGCCCGCACCTGCTGGTGCCGTTGGAGTACCGCAAGGATCGCTTTCTGAGTGCCGATGGCCAGTGGGTCGTGTGCTATGCCCACGGTGCGCGCTTCCGGCCCGAGGACGGCGCCTGCGTCCACGGCCCCTGCCGTGGCGAGGCCCTGCAGGCGCTGACGCACCAGGAAGTGGACGGCTGGCTGCTATTGCCGCTGGCGCAGCTCGAACGCTGACCTATCGCGCCGCGCGATAGGTCGCATCCCGCGACGCGATTGGTCAACGCCCGGCACAGCCGGGAAGCTGTGCCCAGGCACAGGAAACGGTCGCCTCGCATGACGGGGCGGACAACAAGAACAAGACGTGAGACATGCCATGAATACTGTGAACAACGTGCTGATCGTGGGTGGCGGGATTGGCGGGCTGTGCGCTGCCATCGCCTTGCGCCGAAAGGGCATTGCCGTCGATTTGGTCGAGTTGAAGACCGAATGGACCGTCTACGGGGTCGGCATCATCCAGCAGAGCAACGTGGTGCGCGAGATGCACCGCCTGGGCCTGCTCGAAGCCTACCTTGATGCGGCCTACGCCTTTGAGGACGTGGCCATCTACACCACCGAAGGGCAGCAGCTGGCGCGCATCCCCGGCCAGCGCCTGGCCGGCCCGCAGTACCCGGCCAACGTCGGTATCTCTCGCCGCGCCCTGCACAAGGTGCTGAGCGAAACCGCCATCGAACTCGGCACGCGGGTACGCCTGGGCACCTCGGTGGAAAGCTTCGAGCAGGATGCCAGCGGCGTGGATGTCCTGTTCAGCGACAGCAGCCAAGGCCGCTACGGGCTGGTGGTCGGCGCCGATGGCTTGTTCTCGAAGGTGCGCGGCTTGCTGTTCGGCGACCAGTACCAGCCGCGCTTCACCGGCCAGTCGGTGTGGCGCTACAACTTCCCGCGGGCCGCCGGCATCGACCATCTGGCCAACTACCAGGGGCCATCGGGCAACGCTGGCCTGGTGCCGCTGGCCGATGACCTGATGTACCTGTTCACCACCTCGCATGAGCCCGGCAACCCCTGGATGGAGCCCGCCACCCTGGCGCAGGACTTGCGCCAGCGCCTGGCCGGTTTTGGTGGGCTGATCGGCGAGTTGCGCGAGCTCATCGATGACAGCGCCGAGGTCGTCTACAAGCCGTTGGAGGCGGTGTTCGTTGACGAACCCTGGTACCGCGGCCGCGTGCTGCTGATCGGTGATGCCGCCCATGCCACCACGCCTCACCTGGGGCAGGGCGCCGGCATGGCCATCGAGGATGCCGTGGTCCTGGCCGAGGAACTCACCACCGACGGCAGCCTCGACGTACAGCTGCAGCGCTTCATGGGCCGGCGCTTCGAACGCTGCAAATTCATCAGCGAGATGTCCCTGCTGGCCGGTGAGAAGGAGGTCCAGCGTGACCCGTCATTCGACCGCATCGGCTTGGTCAAGCAGATGCTGGAGGTTACCGCGCAACCGATCTGATTCTCTGACCGGCGCGCTCTGCCTGCCTGGCGCGCCGGCCCCTACGCCAACACCGACGCACAAGAACAAGAAAGAGGAAACCACGATGTTGACTCGCAAAGGTGCATTCGCACGGCCAGTGCCGGCACTCAAGCCCCTCAGCCTGGCGCTTGTCGCGCTGGCTGCAAGCCAGGCGCAGGCCTTCGAATTCGACACCGGCAACCCCGACCTGCGGGTGCGCTGGGACAATACGCTGAAATACAGCGCCGCCTGGCGCACCCAGGACGCCAGCAGCAAGCTCACCGAAGGGCAGACCGCGCTGAACCTGGACGATGGTGACCGCAACTTCGACAAGGGACTGATCTCAAATCGCCTCGACCTGCTGTCCGAGCTGGACATCACCTATCACAACGTCGGCGCGCGGGTCAGTGGTGCGGCCTGGTACGACGATGTCTACAACCGGGGCACCGACAATAATGACCCCAGCCACGCCAACAGCTATTCAGTCGGCTACGACGAATTTACCGACGACACCCGCACCCTGCACGGGCGCAAGGGCGAGTTGCTCGACGCCTTCATCTTCGGTAAGACCGAGATCGGCGACATGCCGCTGTCCGGCCGTCTTGGCCAGTACGCCATGCAGTGGGGCGAAAGCCTGTTCTACGGCATGAACGGCATCGCCGGCGGCATGGCGCCGGTGGATGTGGTCAAGGGCCTGTCGGTACCCAACACCCAGTTCAAGGAGCTGATTCGCCCGGTACAGCAGATTTCCGGGCAACTTCAACTGACGCCGGATGTGTCCATCGGGGCCTACTACCAGTTCGAGTGGGAGGCCAACCGCCTGCCGGCGGCGGGCAGCTATTTTTCCACCGATGACTTCTTCGGCGATGGCGCCGAGCGCATGTTCGTTGGCGCGCCGGTGTTCCCTGGTGGCCAGCCCCTGGCGTTCTTCCACGGTAACGACAAGGAAGCCAAGGACTCAGGGCAGGGCGGTGTGCAGTTGCGCTGGCGTACCGAGACGGTCGATTGGGGGCTGTATGCCATCCGCTTCCACGACAAGGCGCCGCAGCTCAACGTGCGCCCGGACTTTGCCAACCTCGACCCGGTCAGCGGCAAGGCCGGCGAGTTCTACTGGGTATACCCCGAGGGTATCGAGGCTTTCGGTGCCAGTTTCTCTACCACCGTGGGCAACTTCAACCTCGCGGGTGAGTTGTCCACCCGCTGGAACCAGCCACTGGCCTCCACCAGCCAGCATGCGCTGGCCGTGGGCGAAGTGATCGACAACGACGATAACCCGGTATACGCCACCGGCCGCACGCTGCACGCCAACTTCTCCTGGCTTGCCAGCCTGGAACCGAGCTTCATCGCCGCCGAGTCGAGTTTCCTCGGTGAGATCGCCTGGAACCGGGTGATGAGCGTGAGCAAGAACGCTGATGCCATCGACCCCAACGCCGACCGCGACGCCACCAGCCTGCGGCTGGTGTTCGAGCCGATGTACCGGCAGATCCTGCCTGGCCTCGACCTGTCGGTGCCGATCGGTGCGAGCTACACCAACGGCGCCTCGATGGCGCTGGGCACCGGCTTTGGCACCGACCATGGCGGCGACCTGAACATCGGTCTGAAGGGCAACTACCTCAACACCTGGAGCCTGGGCCTGACCTACACGCACTTCTACGGCCCGGAAAACACCTTCCTCGACGCCGACAGCCACTACACCTTCGAACAGTCGCTCAAAGACCGCGACTTCATCGCCTTCACCGTCAGCCGCACCTTCTGACCGAGGACTACCCGATGAAACACAACAAGAAAGTTGTTTCCCTGTTCACTGCCCTGAGCGCCTCACTACTGTTCGCCCACGGCGCCGTTGCCGCAGTGTCCACCGAACAGGCGGCCACGCTCAAGACCAGCCTGACCCCGCTCGGTGGCGAGCGCGCCGGCAATGCCGAGGGCAGCATTCCGGCCTGGACCGGTGGCTACACCAAGACCGACCCGGCTTACAAGGAAGGCGGCAAGCGTGGTGACCCGTTCGCCGGCGACAAGCCGCTGCTGACCATCACCGCGCAGAACATGGCGCAGTACGCCGACAAGCTGGCGCCGGGCATCCAGGCGATGCTGAAGAAATACCCAGACAGCTACCGCCTCGATATCTACCCGACCCACCGCAGCGCTGCCGCGCCACAGTCGGTGTACGACGCCACCTTCGCCAACGCCACCAGCGGCAAACTGGTGGACGGACCCGCAGGCCCCATGCCTGAAGGCGCATCCGGCGGCATTCCGTTCCCGATCCCGGCCAACGGCGTGGAAGCCATGTGGAACCACCTGCTGCGTTGGCGCGGTGCGTCCTGGCACGCCAGCTTCAACCAGTACCTGACCACCGCCGACGGCAAGCACGTGCTCACCAACGACTCGCGCGCCGACCTGCAGATGCCTTGGTATCTGCCTGGCGGCAGTGGCGACAAGGGGGTGTTCTGGTCAATCCGCATGACCAACGACGGCCCGCCACTGCGCGCCGGCGAGGCCATCACCGGCCTGGAAAACCTCAACGCCGACAAAGCTGCGGTCTGGACCTACCTGCCGGGCCAGCGCCGTGTGCGCCGTCTGCCCAATGCTTGCTGCGACACGCCGACCCCGGCCACCGCAGGAGTCATGAGTTTCGATGAGCTGTACGTGTTCAATGGTCGCCTTGACCGCTTCGACTGGAAGCTGGTGGGCAAGAAGGAGATGTACATCCCCTACAACGCCAACAAGGTGTTCACTGCCAGTAACGCCGAGGCGCTGCTCGCTCCGCATCACCTGAACCCCGAGTCCATCCGCTGGGAGCTGCACCGTGTATGGGTGGTCGAGGCGACCCTGAAGAACGGTCAGCGCCACGTGATGCCACGCAGCACCTATTACCTCGACGAGGACACCTGGGCGGCTGTGCTCGGTGAGCGCTACGACGCGCGCGACCAGTTGGCCAAGGTGGTCTGGACCTCGCCGGTGGTGCTGCCCGACCTGCCAGGCGTGGTGACTCTGACCAACGGCTTCTACGACCTGCTCTCCGGTGCCTGGTTCGCCGGGGACCTGTTCGCCGGCAAGAACGAGCAGTACCGCATCGTGCCGCCCTACAAGGACTCGGTGTTCACCGCCGACGCCATGGCGGGCGAGGGCGTGCGCTGAGCGGGCGCACTGCGCCTGCGGTACCCACTACAAGAACAAAAGGTTGCGTGCGATGAACAAGATGCTCTACGGCTGGCTGCTGGCAGCCTGTTGCGGGCTGCCGCCGGCCTTCGCCGGCGGTAGTGTGGATGTACTCGCGCAGCCCGCGGTGCAAGGGCCCCAGGCCCTGCATGCGGTGCTGCAGGACGTGGCCCGCGCCGGAGCGCGCCTGGTGTCGGTGGGCGAGCGTGGCGTGGTGCTGCTTTCCGACGACAACGGCGCGACCTGGCGCCAGGCCAAGGCGGTGCCGGTGAGCGTCAGCCTGACCGCCGTGCAGTTCGTCGACGAGCGCAACGGTTGGGCGGTCGGCCACGCTGGCGTGGTGTTGCACAGCGAGGATGGCGGCGAGCACTGGGGCTTGCAACTCGACGGCGAGCGCGCTGCCGCCCTGGAGGTGCAGGCAGCCGAAGCGTCCGCTGACGAAGGCCGCCTCGCGGCGGCGCAACGGCTGCAGGACGATGGCGCGGACAAGCCTCTGCTCGCGCTGAGCTTCGCCGATGCACGCCACGGCCTGGTCGTGGGCGCCTATGGCCTGGCCATGAGCACGGCCGACGGTGGGCGCAGCTGGCAGTCGGCCATGGGCCTGTTGCCGAATCGGCGCGGGCTGCACCTTTACGCACTGGCCCGCCAGGGCGCCTACCTGTACGTCGCCGGCGAGCAGGGCCTGCTATTGCGCTCGCGCGATGGTGGTGAGCATTTCGACGCGCTGCGAAGCCCGTACGACGGTAGCTACTTCGCTGCCGCCGTGTTGCCCGACGGCCGCCTGCTGGTCGGCGGCCTGCGCGGTTCGCTGTTCGCTTCCGATGACGGTGGCGACAGCCTTCAGGCACTGGCCAACCCGGTTCCGGCATCGCTCAATGCCATGCGCGTCGCGGGTGGCCAGTTGTTGCTCGCCAACCAGGCGGGGATGCTGCTTCGCAGTGGCCTGGAGCGATTTGCCGCGCAGCCTGTGGCGGTCTCCGATGGCCTGCCACTGACCGCCGCCACCGCCGCCGCCGACGGTGCCATCGTTGCCGTCGGCATGGCCGGCGCGCGCCGCCTGGAATCTTCCTCCCTTCCCACCACGACGGACTGAGCCATGCACGCCATGAATTCACCTGCGCCGTCCAGCGGCCGTCTCGACGACTTCGACAGCACGTCCGGTTCGCTGCTGGAACGTGCCTTGTTCAATCACCGTGCGCTGGTGTTGTTGCTGTGCCTGGCAACGACCCTGCTGCTCGGTTGGCAGGCTTCGCGCCTGACCCTCAACGCCAGCTTCGAGAAGATGATCCCGCGCGATCACCCGTTCATCCACAACTACCTGGAACACCGCCAGGAACTTGCCGGCCTGGGCAACGCCGTGCGTATCGCGGTAGCCAACCCGCGTGGCAGCATCTACGACAAGGACTACCTGCATAGTCTGCAGCAGCTCAACGACGCGGTGTACCTGCTGCCGGGGGTCGACCGTGCGGCGATGAAGTCGTTGTGGACCCCGTCCACCCGCTGGACCGGGGTGACCGAGGAAGGCCTGGAAGGCGGCCCGGTGATTCCTGATGGCTACGATGGCGCTGCCGCTAGCCTGGAGGCGCTCAAGCGCAACGTCGAGCGTTCCAACGAGATCGGCCAGCTGGTGGCCTTCGATCAGCGCTCGAGCATCCTTTACGTGCCGCTGCTGGAAAACACCCCGGACGGCCATGCGCTTGACTACTCGGCCTTCGCCCATGAGCTGGAGACTTTGCGCGAACGCTTCCAGGCGCAGGGCGTGGAGATCCACATCAGTGGTTTCGCCAAGGTCGTCGGCGACCTGATCGACGGGCTGCGGCAGATCCTGCTGTTCTTCGCCGCCGCCATCGCCATCACCGCCGGTGTGCTGTACTGGTACACCCGTTGCGTGCGCAGTACCGCGCTGGTGGTGGTGTGCTCGCTGGTGGCGGTGATCTGGCAGCTCGGCCTGCTGCCGTTGCTCGGCTATGAGCTCGACCCCTACTCGGTGCTGGTGCCGTTCCTGGTGTTCGCCATCGGCATGAGCCACGGCGCGCAGAAGATGAATGGCATCATGCAGGACATCGGCCGCGGCATGCATCGCCTGGTGGCGGCGCGCTTCACCTTCCGCCGGCTGTTCCTGGCCGGGCTCACCGCGCTGCTGTGCGATGCCGTGGGCTTCGCCGTGCTGATGATCATCCAGATTCAGGTGATCCAGGACCTGGCGGTGATAGCCAGCCTGGGCGTGGCTGTGTTGATCTTCACCAACCTGATCCTGCTGCCGGTGCTGCTGTCCTACGTGGGCGTCAGCGGCCGTGCGGCGCAGCGCAGCCTGCGTGCCGAAGAGGGCGATGCCAGGGGGGCGCGCAAGCATGCGCTGTGGCGCTTCCTCGACCTGTTCACTCGCCGCCGCTGGGCTGCCGCGTGCATCGCCGTGGCCGCACTGATGGCTGCCGGAGGCTACGCCGTGAGCCTGCACCTGAAGGTCGGTGACCTCGATGCCGGCGCCCCCGAGCTGCGCGCCGATTCGCGCTACAACCGCGATAACGCGTTCATCACCCGGCACTACGGCGCCAGTAGCGATGTCTTTGCGGTTATGGTGCGCACCGCCCCTGGTGGCTGCTCGGCCTATGACACCTTGAAACGCGTGGACGACCTGGACTGGCAGTTGCGTGGCCTGCAGGGCGTGGACTCGACCAACTCGCTGGCGCAGCTCAACCGCCGAGTGCTGGTCGGCCTCTCCGAAGGCAGCCCGAAGTGGTACGACCTGGTCAACAACCAGGCGACCCTGAACATGGTCACCGCGGGCGCCCCTCGCGGGCTGTACAACGACGACTGCAGCCTGCTGACGCTCTACGCCTACCTCACCGATCACAAGGCCGACACCCTGGCACGGGTAGTGGACAGCGTCCAGGGCTTTGCCCAGGCCAACGACAGCGAGCAGGCCAGCTTCCTCCTGGCTGCCGGTAGCGCGGGTATCGAGGCCGCCACCAACCAGGTGGTGAAACAGGCCAACCGCGACATGCTCTGGTGGGTCTACGGCGCGGTGATCCTGCTCTGCCTGGTGACTTTCCGGTCCTGGCGCGCGGTGCTGTGCGCGGTACTGCCGCTGGTGCTGACCTCGATCCTCTGCGAAGCGTTGATGGTTGCCCTGGGCATCGGCGTGAAGGTGGCGACCTTGCCGGTGATCGCCCTGGGCGTCGGCATCGGCGTGGACTACGCGCTGTACGTGATGAGCATCGTCCTGGCCCAGTTGCGCCAGGGCGCGAGCCTGTCCCAGGCGTACTACCGTGCGCTGCTGTTCACCGGCAAGGTCGTGATGCTCACCGGCATCACCCTGGCCATCGGCGTCGGCACCTGGATCTTCTCGCCGATCAAGTTCCAGGCCGACATGGGCGTGCTGCTGGCCTTCATGTTCGTCTGGAACATGGTCGGCGCGTTGATCCTGTTGCCGGCGCTGGCCTACTTCCTCTTGCCGCAGCGTCAGGTGCGCGCGGATCAGGAGCGCCAGCCAGCATTGCCGACGTATGAACATACGACGAGGCAGCACGAGCACGCTGGTGCAACGGTGGAGCAGGGTGCCCGCTTGCGCCCGCTCAAGGAGATCAGTCATGGCCGCTGAACGTACCGCCGCAAGCCCCCAGGCCGCCTTTTTGCTGTTCGGCAGTTGCCTGCCCGTGCTGGGCGCGGTGCTGATCGCACCGGTGCTGCCACGCATGCATGCGCATTTTGCCGAGACACCGGGCGTTGCCGTGCTGGTGCCGGTGGCGCTGACCCTGCCGGCACTGGTGATCGCCTTGCTGGCACCGCTGGCCGGGGTACTGGCCGACCGAATGGGACGGCGGGCGCTGCTGCTGGCGAGCATGTTGCTCTACAGCCTGTGCGGCGTGTTGCCGTTGTGGCTGGATTCACTGGGCCTGATCGTCGCCAGCCGCGCCGGCATCGGCCTGGCCGAAGCCGGCATCATGACCTGCTGCACCACACTGATGGGCGATTACTTCGATGGCCAGCGTCGGGCGCGGTTGTTCGCCTTGCAGATGGTGGTCACCTCGTTGTCGGCAGCGTTGTTCATGGGCGTGGGCGGCGCACTGGGTGAGAGCGACTGGCGTACGCCGTTCGCACTCTACGCGGTGGGCGTGCTGTGTTTGCCGCTGATGGCCGTGCTGCTGTGGGAGCCGCGCGCCTGCCATAGCGCAGCCGAAGCGACGGCGCAGTCGCGTTTCCCATGGGCCGCCCTGGCGCCGTTGTACCTGCTGACCGCGCTGGCCGGTGTCAGCCTGTTCATCGTCCCGGTACAGGCAGGCTACGTGTTGCAACTTCTGCAGGTCGATGCGCCCCGGCAGGTCGGCCTGGCCATGGGCGCCAACCAGCTCGGCGTGCTGGCCGGTGCCCTGGCCTTCCGCTTGCTGGCGCGCTTGCCGGTCGGTCGCCTGCTGGCCCTGGGTTTTGCCACGGCGGGGTTTGGTGGCGGCCTGCTGGCGCTGGCGAGCGGCTATGCGCCGGTGGTGCTGGCAGTGCTGGTCAATGGCCTGGGTGTGGGGTTGTTGTTGCCGACGCTGATCACCCAGGTGATGCAGCAGGTCGGCTTCGACCAGCGAGGCCGCGCCACGGGCGGGTTCACCGCGGCGATTTTCGCGGGTGAGTTCCTCAGCCCCTTGCTGGTGCTGGCACTGATGGCCGGTATGGCTATGCAGTTGCCGCATGCGCTGCTGGTGATTGCCCTCGGTCAGCTGGCGCTGGCGCCAGCGTGCCTGTCGTTGATGCGTCACCAGCGTGCGGCGGTAGGGATAGGTGCACCATGAGCGAATGGTTTTCCCTGGCGGACAAGACCGCCCTCATCACTGGCGCCACCCGTGGCATCGGCCTGGCCATTGCCCGCGAGTACGGGCGCGCGGGGGCGCGTATCGCCATCAGCAGCGAATCTGCCGAGGCTTGCACGCAGGCCGTGGCACAGCTGGCGCAAGAGGGCATCGAGGCCATCGCTCTGGTGGCTGACCTGCGCGAAGCCCAAGCGGTACAGGGCTTGGCCGATCAATGCCTGGCGCATTTCGGAGGGCTCGACGCGCTGGTGTGCAACGCAGGCGTAGCGCCGCACCTTGGGTCGTTGTCCACGGCCAGCGACGCCGATTGGGAGCTGACCTTCAGCGTCAACCTGCGCAGCGCCGTATGGCTGACCACTGCATTGCTACCGGCCATGGCCGAGGGCGGTGGTGGCAGCGTGGTGCTGATGGCCAGCATCGCCGGTGTGCGCGGCAACAAGGGGCTGGGCTTGTATGGGTTGTCGAAGGCCGGTCTGGCACAACTGGCGCGCAACCTGGCGGTGGAGTGGGGGCCGGCGAACATTCGTGTCAATGCCATCAGCCCCGGCGTCATCCAGACCGAGTTTGCCCGGCCATTGACTGATAACCCGGATGTCTTGCAACGGCGCCTGGCGCTGACGCCGTTGCGCCGGGTCGGGCGCCCCGAAGAGGTGGCGGCCTTGGCACTGCTGCTGGCCGCGCCCGGCGGCGCATTCATCAGCGGACAGAATCTTATTGTCGACGGTGGCACGACCATCGGCGACGGCAATTGAAAGGAGACAACATGCAATCGCTTCCTGCATTCAAACGTGTGGTCACCGGCCACGATGCCGAGGGTCAGGCGGTCGTCGCCAGTTGTGGCCCGACGCCGAACAACTTCCCGCTCAAGGCGGTGCCGGGCACCTTGTTCTACGAAGTCTGGAACAGTGTCGGCAGCCCGGTGGAGCTGGATAACGGCGACGATCCGACCGCGCAGGCCCTGCAACTCAGCCCTGGCCCGCTGGGCAGCGTGATCCGTGTGGTGGACATTCCACCGGACAGCGTGCAGAACCAGGTCAGTGCCGAAGAAGCGGCGGCAGCCTTCGCCGAAATCGGCGAGGCCAGTGCCGGCACCGGCAAGTCGGACTCCAGGCACAAGCTGATGCACCGCACCCAGACCCTGGACTACGGCATCGTCACTGAGGGCGAGGTCTGGCTGGTGCTGGACGATGGAGAAGTCCACCTCAAACGTGGCGACATCGTGGTCCAGCGCGGTACAAACCACGCCTGGAGTAACCGCAGCGAACAGATGGCGCGGATGGTCTTCATCCTGCTCGACGGGCGCTATGCCGATGACCTGAAGGAGCTGCTGCCATGAAGCTCGCATCGCTGAACGACGGCAGCCGCGATGGCCGCCTGCTGGTGGTGGCGCGTGACCTTGAGCGCGCGGTCGATGCCAGCGACATCGCCGGAAGCCTGAGGATTGCCCTGGAGAACTGGCCCCAGGTCGAAGCCCGCTTGCAGGCGCTGTACCAGCGGCTCAACGATAACGTGGCCGCAGACGCTTTCGACCTCGACCCGGCGCAGCTGGCCGCGCCCTTGCCACGGGCCAGCCAATGGCTGGACGGCTCATGCTTCCTCAGCCATGGCGAGCTGATGCAGAAGGCCTTCAACCTCGACCCGATCGAAGGCGTCGAGCACATCCCGCTGATCTACCAGGGCGCCAGCGACGACTTCCTCGGGCCGTGCGCGGACATCCCTTTGCCGAGCGAGGCCCACGGCATCGATTTCGAGGGTGAGTTCGCCGTGCTGCTGGACGACGTGCCCATGGGCTGCCCGGCGGAGCAGGCCTTGCAGCATGTGCGCCTGGTTCTGCAGCTCAACGACGTCAGCCTGCGGGCCCTGGCCCCGCGGGAGATGAGGACCGGTTTCGGCTTTCTCCAGGCCAAGCCGGCCAGCAGTTTCGCGCCGGTGGCGGTCACCCCGGATGAACTCGGCGAGGCCTGGCGCGACGGCCGGGTGCACCTTGCGCTGCAGGTGCAGTGGAATGGCGAGTGGTTTGGCCATCCCTATGGCGGCGCCATGCACTTCGGCTTTCATCAGCTGATTGCCCACGCGGCGCTGACCCGGCGCTTGAGTGCCGGCACGCTGGTGGGCTCCGGTACCGTTTCCAACGCCGATCGCAGCGTGGGCTCGGCGTGTATCGCCGAGCGCCGCGCCATCGAAACCCTTGCATCCGGTGCTCCGCGCACGGATTTCATGCATTTTGGCGACCGGGTGCGGATGGAGGCACGCGGGCCGGGGGGCGAGGTGCTGTTCGGCGCCATCGACCAGCGCGTGGTCCAGGGAGGCTGGCCATGCGTGTGATGGTCACCGGTGCCAATGGCTTCGTCGGTCGGCTATTGGTGCGGCGCTTGCTGGAGACCGGCGAGGTACGCGGGCGGCGGATCGAAGCGTTGCTGGTGCTGGACCAGGCACTGGACGGCCTGCCCGAGGATGCTCGCCTGCGTCGTCACCACGGCAGCATCACCGACGCGGCTTTGCTGCGCCGGGCGCTGGCCGATGGCGTGGATGTGGTCTTCCACCTGGTCAGCGTGCCGGGCGGTGCTGCCGAGGCGCAGTACGAGCTGGGTTTTCAGGTGAACCTGCAAGCCAGCCTCGAGCTGCTCAACCAGTTGCGCAACCCCAATTGCCCACCGGTGCTGGTGTATGCCAGCAGCATCGCGGTGTACGGCGGTGAGTTGCCGGCTCGCATGGACGAAGGCCTGCCGGCGTCACCGCAACTGTCTTATGCAGCGCACAAGCGCATGGTGGAAATCGCCTTGCAGGATCTGGCCCGACGGGGCGAAGTGGATGGTCGCGCCGTGCGACTGCCCGGCATCGTCGCACGGCCGCGCGAGCCGAACGGTTTGCGCTCGGCGTTCATGAGCGACCTGCTGCAGGCCTATGCGGCAGGGGAGGCCTACACCTGTCCGGTATCTCCCGACGCGTGTGCCTGGTGGATGTCTGCGCGCTGCTGCGTGGACAACCTGCTGCGCGCCGCAGAGCTGGACGACCTTGGCAGCCAGCGCATCTGGCAACTGCCGGTGCTGCACCTTTCCATCGCCCAGGTGCTGGCCGGTCTGGCGGACAGTTTTGGCGCGGACAACCTCGCGCGTATCGCCTTCGACCCGGACCCGCAGCTCGAAGCCCTGTTCGGACGTTATCCGCCATTGCGCAGCCCCCAGGCTCGCGAACTGGGCTTCTGCCATGACGGTTCGGTGGCCGGGCTGCTACGCAATGCCCTCGACCTGCCATCCCGTCGCAACCGCTGCGTCGTCAGCCGCAAAGGAGTCTTCTCATGGCCTTGAACACACGTCGCCTGCTGGACCTGTCTGTAACCCTGGATAACAACCCCTACACAGATCCGCCGCCTCTGCTGCCGAAGATCGACTACATGGACCACCAGCAGGGTTGGCCGGAGATGGCCGCCATGTTTCCCGGGCTGCGCAAGGAAGACCTGCCGGGTGATGAGTCGTGGGCGGCGGAGCGCCTGCAGATCACTACCCACAGCGGTACCCACATGGATGCGCCCTGGCACTACGCATCGACTACCGACGGCGGCAAGCCGGCCTTCGGCATCGATGAACTGCCGCTGGAGTGGTGCTTGCAGCCGGGGGTGAAGCTGGACTTTCGGGATTTGCCGGATGGTCACGTGGTCACGGCGGCGCAGGTCGAGACCGAGCTTGAACGTATCGGTCACGAATTGCAGCCGTTGGACATCGTGCTGGTGAATACCCGGGCGGGTAGCCTGTTCGGCCAGCCTGGCTACCTTGAGGCCGGAGTGGGCATGGGGCGCGAGGCGACGCTGTACTTGTTGGAGCGGGGGGTGAGGGTGGTTGGCACCGATGCCTGGAGCTGGGACGCCCCGTTCAAGTACACCCGCGAACGCTTCAATGAAACCGGTGATGCCTCGCTTATCTGGGAGGGGCACAAGGCCGGGCGCGATATCGGGTACGGACAGATGGAGAAGCTGGCCAACCTGGAGCAGTTGCCGGCATATGGGTTTCTTGTCAGTTGCTTCCCGTACAAGATCCGTCATGCTTCTGCAGGTTTTGTCCGGGCCGTGGCGATTTTGGAGTAACGGGTCCTCCGCGCCTGCGGAAAACTGCTTTCTCTGACCGCTATGGGTCGAAAAAAGCCGGTCGTGAATGACCGCAATCGACCCATAGCCGCCCTCCAAGAGAGGCAGGAATTAACCAGATTCCAAACCTTGGACAGCAAAAATTTTCTAGGCGAATGTTACGGGACCTCCATCGACCCAGCTCCAGAGATTTCTCTTCCAATCGATTCCCGCGCGTTCGAGAGCTCTCGCTCAATACAATCTCAATAAGAATATCTTATGCATCATGATGGTAAATCATTAGATCTAATGACGTGACCGGGTTAAAACTTCCTGCATTGATCACCTCACTGCAGAGATAGCAACCTTGAAATGCAAGCTGAACTCGCTCGCCCACACCCTCAATATCCTCGGCACGGCATGGGGTAGCTACACCATGAGAAACCTTCAGCGTTAGTCGCCGTGGAGGCCAGCATGTCGTTTGTCATCCCAATCCTTGATCCTCAAATAGCTGACATTGCGCCAGGTTTTCGAGCGCTGAGCATCAGCGTGGAGGCCTCGGTGATTGAGCACCCTCAGGTTTCTGCCGATTTCCTTGAAAAGGCGTGCAAGTCGCTAGTCGCTGACTCCCCGGTTTGGGCCGACCGTCATATGGTTGCGTGGGCCAATACGTTCAGGCTTTTCGGCGCGAAACCACAGCGCACCCCGTGCTCAGCCGAAGCCTTACGAAAACGCGTCCTGCGAGATGGGAGCCTTCCCAGCATCGACCCCATTGTTGATTTGTACAACGCAATCAGCATCCAGTACGCCATCCCCGTTGGCGGAGAAAATTATGATGCTTACATCGGTGTTCCACGGTTGACCATCGCCGATGGCACGGAGCTGTTCGAGACAACCAAAGACGGCAGTGCAGCAAACGAGTCTCCCGAAAAAGGCGAGGTCATTTGGCGAGATGATCACGGCGTGACGTGCCGGCGCTGGAACTGGCGCCAGGGCACCCGAACCCGACTGGATTCAAACACGAAGCGGATGTGGTTCATTCTCGAGAGTCTTCCTGACATGCCGATGGACGCCCTGATCGCTGCCGGCGCCGAGCTGAGCCGCGGACTCCGGCAGATGATGCCAGACGCAAAAATCGAATCCCAACTGATTGAGTTTTACTGACCGGAGTAACACATGTTCACAGGTCTCATCGTGTGCGTGCCGTACATAGCTGGATCAAGGCCAATTGCTTTTATCCACGCTTTGACGATTCGGGCGTATTGCCGGGTGGAAAGATGCGCTGAGGCGTGTAGCCGGCTTGGAAATAGACAATCCTCGCTGTGGAGATGGGCTTGATGTATCCAGGCCCGTAGGGCCAGCCGCGTTTGCTCTGTAATCTCAAACTGCACGGGCCGCTGGGTTTTCTGTTGCATCACTATTGCTCGCGATGGCAAGTGCTCCCCATGAGCAACGTCGCGCACGCGAAGCTTGGTCAGATCGCAGGCTCGTAGCTTGCTGTCGATGGCCAGATCGAAAAGAGCTAAATCACGAGTTTCCTCCGCGATTTGAAGCCTTACCCGAATGGCCCTGACATCTTTCAGTCGAAGCGGAGCTTTTTGCCCGACCAACTTTCCTTTGTTCCAAGGCTGATGGCTGCTGGTCGAAGTGGTATTCATGGCTTGCCCTCCACATAAGAGAGGACAAGGATGGTCAGCTCGACCCAGAGGCGCTAACCGACCCGTAGCCGCCGTTGAGCCTAACCACAATCCATTTTGGGAGCGGCACTCCCGAAAAGGTTCAGCGGCGGCTTCGGGTCGATAGCGGTCGGTCCTTGAGGACCGCCACGGCCCATAGCAGACCGTCAAGGTAACGCACGTACAGACAAACGCTTTTGAACCGAAGCAAGCTTTGCTATAACAGCCGACCATCTCAAAGGAATGAACCTATGACAACAAAAGTTGCACTTTTTCTCACTGCAACGCTTGCTTCGGGTTTCGCCGTGGCGGCTGAAGAGGCTGATTATTCAGTGTCAGAAGAGCATTGCACTCCTGAGTATTGGGAGAAGTTACCGGATGACAAGAAGACGGATGAGCTCATCGACAAGTGTGATGATCTGGAGCCGTCCCAGAACCGCAGCTCTGGGCAAAAGGAGCGCTGAGCGCAATCCAAATAAAGGAGCCAGTAGGCTCCTTTATTTGGCCGAGCTAGCCTGTCAGGCTAGATGATCAGTAGTTATCTTCAGGGCTTTTCTCGAATTTCCATTCGGTCATCTTCTTCGCGGCAAGGAAACTCTTGCAGTTTGAGATGAACTCGTTCCGGTTCGACTCTTTCGACAAGCTCGCCAGATTTTTTTCGTACATCTCGGGAGCACAGTTGTCTGCTGTCGGCTCGGGCACTTTTTCCTCTGAGCAACCTGCCAGAATCGTGGCCAATCCCATGGCTGCGCCTAGCCGAGCCAATTTGATATCCATATTTGATCCTTCGGTCATTGCGTTTAACGTGGTAGTGGGCTCATCAAGCCCGGCGGTAGCCTAAAGCGTGTGTGCGTGAAACGCCAGCTTTGACCATCTCTCTCGCCATCTACCAACGGCAGCTTTTGGCCGAAAGTGCCGTTCGCGACCGTCCGGTTTGGGTCGAATGAAATCGTTCGTTACCGATTGTTTTCTGCCGACACCTGCCGTTGGAAAGGCATATGACTGAGCGCGCCGAAATCGCATGCTGCCGAATGATTGGCGGTCACCTCCCCGGCGGCCTGAACTGCCTCACTCGCGCATTTTGTCCCGGTTCAGACCCGGCACTGCCGCGATTGCCAGGCGGGCAGATTCGTCGTGCTCGGCGAACCACTGGCGAACCCTTTCGCCTCCGTGCGAATGGTCGAGTAGCCAGACTGACTCCGTCAAGTCGGCAAGACGATAAGTGTCTCGACTGAAAGTGCCGGCTCGGCCAGAGATCGCTACAGCAACCTCCCCCAATGGCTCGAAGCTCAAGTCCGCGCCGAGGACTTCCGGCAACAAGGAGGTAATCGCGACATCAATAGTCCCATCGCGCAGCATCGGTAGTATTTCTGATACGAATGCGTCGCGGATGATTTGGATCCCAATCTTGCCTTGCGGTTCAGACGATTTTGAAAATGCATTGGCACGACGGACCAGCGTCTTTGGCGGTGATGATCTGTGCAGGGAAAGAACAGTCCCAAAACTTCCTCATTTGGAAGGCTTGGCAATGGCCCCTACGCGCCGGTAAACAAATCTGCCGACGTTTGGTTGATCAGCAGACCCAAAAATTTGCGTACAACCGCGACTGTTTTTCCGATCTTTTCTCATGGTCAAACGTTGTCGTGGTCCCCATTGATCAAATATGAAGCTAGTTTGAGGCTTTGCATGAAGCCTCGATTAGCCTGCTATATCATTTCATCCGCCGAACCTTCTGCATTAGCTTGCCCTAAGGCGCGCGGAGTAGTTCGACATTCGTGTTGATGACTGTTTGAACGATCTCAGTCATCCCATTAATAGCAAACTGAACCCCCATGCAGACCAGCAAAAAACCCATTATGCGCGACATAGCATCAATACCGGATTGTCCGGTGACCTTCATAATTAAATCAGAGGCGCGAAGGCAACCCCATAGAATTAATGCGACGGAAATAAAAATCAATGGAGGCGCCGTTAAGATCACCCAGTGAGGAAATGACACGCTTTGTTTAATAGTAGCAGACGCACTGATAATCAAAGCGATTGTACCAGGGCCAGCAGTGCCTGGCATTGCTAAAGGAATGAAGGCAAAGCTGTTTCGTTCCTTGTCGCTAAAATTAGACGAAGATGGCGGGCTCGGCTGAGGGAACAGCATTCTCGAGCCTATAATTATGAGAATGCCGCCACCGGCAATGCGCAAGCCCGGTATCGATATTTTAAAAGCTCCCATAATAAACTCACCTACATAGTAGGTGATCGCCATGATGGCAAATACATATAGTGAAGTCAAAAATGCCTGTTCGTTTTTCTCTTCTCTACTGAGCCCTTTAGAAAGCGCTAAAAAAAGGGCGACTGTAGTAGGGGGGTTGATCAACGGCAGTAGTGCCAGAATCCCTAGTACCACGGCGTCAAGTAGTATATTCATGCGATAATGACCCTGAAAATGATTGACCGATCTCCAATTTAGGCAAGCTAGCCGCTAGTGACCGTAAGAGGAGGCTATGGATCGATACGTATGTAGGCTGCGGCATATTTGTCGTCATCACGATAGGATTCATTCAATCTCTTGGGGGGCTGAATCCATAGGCGGTTTTTTATCACATTCAGTTTGTGCTTCAAGACGGTTAGAAAATAATTCCGGAAGCCGCAGGTTTTCGTATCTATCCAGAAGCTGGAAGCCTCGGGCATTGCGAGGATTATGGCGTACGCGACTTTGCCCAACTTCAAAAGCTCGAGCGTTCACAACGATGAAGCGCGCTCCCATTCCACCCCTCCTGCTTTTCGGTATACATGGATATGTATAGCACCCCAAGCAGAGTAACCAACGATGGATGGCCCGCTGGCTAAAAACCAGGCGCCAAGGCGGGAGCATTGTCACACCTCAGCCGGCTCTGCCATCTCCAGGGCATTATCGACCTCGACAGGCGCGCTTTTTGGCCGTCCAGTTTTCCTTTGTCCCAGGGTTGTCGAGATCTAGCTGTTAGTGTGGTCTTGACTCATCCTCCACGTGGTAAAGGACTAGGGTGCCCGCTCACCGCTCACCGCTCACCGCTCACCGCCTATCGGGGCGACAAAAGTGTCGCTCCGGGTTCGTTGTGGCCAGAAATTCTTCCAGTCGCGCCTTGAGCACTTCTTTGTGGGTCGCCACTCGATATACGAGCAGCAAGTAATGGCAAGCGGGGCAGCACGTGGGAGGGGCATAATGGTTGGTCGTGATTCACACCAAGGCAAGATGGTCGTTCGGTAGGCTTGATTTCAGATTTGGGTTGCACCAGCACCTGTACTGCTTGCAGCCAGGCCGGGTGGAGAACCCAGTCGGTGAACTCCGGCACGTGCTCGATGACCGCCGCCTGCGGCCTGTGGAACTCCAATGCCAATACCGGCGCCCAGGCCGTCGAGCGCGAGGCATTATGCTCAGGGTTGCCCGACTTCTTGCCGCGGGCCTTGGCGTGGCCCTGGCAGCATGGCGATGCGAGCAGGATGTCGTGTGCCGGCACTTGCTCCCAGCGCGCCTGGTGAGGCTCCTGGCAGACGTGCTGTGTGCCCGGGTGGTTGGCGCTGTGGCCGTTGTGGTCCTTGTGTCGCCATGGGCGTGAAAGTTGGTATTTGTGATGGCTCTGTGCTATCGATTAGCAATGACATGATGTCACTCAGCACCGCACGGGAGATAGCGATGGATATCGAGCCAACCAATCAGCAAGTTGCAGCCGAAGTCGGGATTGAAGAGGAAGAAGTGGAACGCTATCGCCGGGAGTCGTTACTCCTGGGAGATGGATCTTGGCTTGTCCATTTCGCCTATGAGATGCCGAAAGAACTTCGGCACCGTTTCACTGGAAGCTTCACTGCGATAGTGAAGGCGGATCTACCAGACGAGGACGTCCGGGAGTATGGGGAGCATGGGAAGCATTTCAGCTTGCCCTAGGCAGGGAGACGGTACCGTTGAATCGGGGTGATATGCTTCGCCACCTACCAAACAAGGAGGTGGTGATGGGCTGGCGGAAAAAAGTGAAGGCGCTTCTTTCGCCACTGACGACGAATCGTTTGCGCACAGTTGCTTCGGTAGGGTTCGCAGTTTGGTGCGTTTTGCTTCGGTACGGAGAGCTGGGTACGCTACTGGTCGTGTTTAGTATGCCCTTCGGCATCGTTATCTTTTGCATGGGGCCGTTGGAGTTCATCCCAGAGCGTAGGTCCCGGGTTAACTTCTTTGTAGCTGCAATGATGAGCCTGCTTTTTCAAGTAAGCTTGATGTTTCTATGGGTTGCCCTGTCTTTTGAGCTCCCATTGAGCAAAGCTGCTAGAGGTATATTCATAGTTCTCTGCATTGCACTGCAAGTCATTATTATCAGTTGGATTCAACGCAGGATGATGCGTTCGTATATTCGGAAGCGAAGCGAGCGGTGAACCCGCGCGGAATGAATTGAATTAAGCTCATCATTTAAGGGGGAAGGCGCTGGCGGGCAGCACGGGAAGTCTTTGCGATGCTGGCTGAGGTTTGTTATAACGCCCGGCCACTTCAAAGGAATGAGCTTATGTCTCTCAAAGCATTGCTTTTCGTTTCTGCCGCAGCACTCTCTGTAGGCGTTCTGACGGGCTGCAAAGAAGATGCCGTGGACACCGCAGCCTACGAACCGACCACTGAACACTGCCAACCCGACTACCTGAAGACGCTTCCAGACAACAAGGCTCGCGAAGAATTGGTCGAGAAGTGCATGACCGGTGGTTCTTACAAGAAGTCAGAGCCGAAGACCTGGTAACGCCTGCTCTTGGTCATTCAGCGCCGCCTATCAGGGCGGCGTTTTGATTTGTGGGGAAGGCGCTGGAGGGCAGCGCGGGGTCAGGCTGCGGCGCGGACTTTGAAGGTCAGAATGGCCGTAGCGTCATCGTTGAAGCACTCAGCCAACTCTTTATAGGCCCGGTACTTGGCCTGGCTGCGAGTGGCTGCCCACACGCTCCGAACGTAGTGGCGGGCATCGCCCACCATGTAACGCACGTCACCCCAGTCATACATGTCGTTGGTGAGGACTTCCCACTGCTTGAGCGGCAACGTCTCAGCCATTTCGCCGTACTGTATCTCCCACGTGGGGTGATGGTTGCGGATGCGCTTCTTCGGGTCGCTGTCGAGGATGACGCCGATGTAGTTGGCGCGATCGGCCATGAGCACGCCGGGCTCACCGTTGGCGATCACGCGGCGCCCGATCTACGCGGGTACGTTGGAATGACGGCGAACGTAGTCACAGTTGTAGTCAGGCTTTCTCCATGCATGCGCCGCCCTCGTGGCAGGATGTGTCTTGGTGTTGGAATGGGAATTGCTGTGATTCTTAAACGTTGATCATGCAGAGACGCAGAAATGACTCCGGATGACCGCAATTACTTGGCCTTCGTTGTGTTTGCTGTGCTGGTCTTGAATCTCGTGGCGGCTTTAGTGTTTCAGAAGCTCATTGGTTGACCCATTCGCGGGCTCTGCCACACCCGGAACCGGGGCCATCATGGTGGCATTTTAGTTGGGAATGGGGAGAGCGCTTGGCTCCAAAAAGCGAAAGCCTAAGAAGAAGCGCCGGGGAGGATCACTGTTCCTGCCTGGAAGCTTTGAGAGTTCATCCAGATGAACGTCGAACCCGCCTGCCTACATACCCCGCATCTGCTCAATCACGTAGATTCCTGTGTCGTCCGGGTGGTCGCCGAGCATCAGAATCGGCTCGCGCATCTGCCGGCTGATCCTGAATTGGTCGAGTCGTCGCGCCACTAGATCCGATACCACTCATTTCGTGACGCGGCGCGCTGAGGAAAATAGCGCGCCACAAAATGGAGGCGCGCCGTTTTGTGGGGCTTCAGCAAGTTCTCATTGGGATGAATAGCTCGTCAGGATTTAGGCAACTCTCGTTCATGGTTGCGCAGGCGACCTCTGCCAGTGTCCTGGTCGGATAGCTTGGCTTGAGTCGAAGTTTCTCCTGGTTGTCGTAGATGTCGAAGCCCCCGGAAACGGTATTGGCGTAGAAGCGAGCTCCTGATCGGAATGAGTCTTTTTCGATTGGCACGGCTGGAACGATAACGAATCTTCTTTGCATATTTCGTGCCTCCCCAGGCAGAGAGCTAAGTATTAGCCTCGCCAATGTTTGCATTGGGGTGGTTCATGATGAACGGCATTAAGAGAAACGATTGC
>Ga0182747_1000277_pt1 | contig 52675 bp, 51 predicted proteins | sample eDN3rd30CBELigBY_FD_128526 | JGI IMG/M metagenome (GOLD analysis project Ga0182747, IMG submission 128526) | Enriched backyard soil microbial communities from Emeryville, California, USA - eDNA 3rd pass 30_C BE-Lig BY (version 2) (version 2) | ecosystem: Environmental > Terrestrial > Soil >... | reverse complement strand
GATATCGGTAATGCGGACCGGCACGATCTGGCCGATCAGCGACGGCTCCGCCATCACATGGACCGATTGCAGATATGGGGAGCGGCCGACCAGTTGCCCAGTGAGTTTTCCGGGCTTTTCGACCAGAATTTCCATGGTTTTGCCGGCGAAAGAGCCGTTGAACGCCTTCCACTGCCGGTCGATCACGGCCTGCAGGCGCAGCAAACGCTCGTGTTTTTCGGCATTTGGCACCTGATCGTCGAGCTTCGCCGCCGGGGTGCCGGGCCGCGGGGAGTAGCTGAAGGTATAGGCCATGACGAAATTGACGTCCTCGGCGAGCGACAGGGTCTCGCGGAAGTCCGCTTCAGTCTCGCCGGGGAAGCCGACGATGAAATCCGAGGTGAAGGCGATATCGGAACGCGCCTTTCGCAGGCGCGCGATCGCCGTCATGTATTCCTTGCGGGTATGCTTGCGGTTCATGGCCGCCAGGATGCGGTCGGAACCGGCCTGCACCGGCAGATGTACGTAAGGCATCAATTCCGGCAGGTCGCCATGCGCGGCGATGAGGTCGTCGCAGACCGGCGAGAGCATGTCGCGCGGATGGCTGGTCATGTAGCGCAGCCGTTCGATGCCCGGCACGCGGGCCATGCGGCGCATCAAGGCGCCGAGCGTGACGGCATCACCATTGCTGTCGACGCCGTGATAGGCGTTCACGTTCTGCCCGATCAGCGAGATTTCGCGCACGCCATTGGCGGCAAGACGTTCGACATCGGCCAGCACCTTCGCAACGGGCCGTGAAATCTCGGCGCCGCGCGTATAGGGCACGACGCAGAACGTGCAGAATTTATCGCAGCCTTCCTGCACCGTAACGAATGCGGAAATGCCGCGCTTGTTGATGGCCTGCGGCGACGGCTGCGCCAGCGCGTCGAACTTGTCCTCGAGCGGAAACTCGGTGTCGACGATCTTCTCGCCGTCGAGCGCGCGGGCGATGAGGCCCGGCAGCTTGTGATAGTTCTGCGAGCCGACCACGACATCGACCGAGTCGGTGCGGCGCACGATCTCCTCGCCTTCGGCCTGCGCGACGCAGCCGGCGACGGCGATCAGCATCTTGCGGCCTTCGAGCTCGGCCTGGTCCTTGAGCTCGCGCATGCGGCCGATCTCGGAATAGACCTTGTCGACCGCCTTCTCGCGGATGTGGCAGGTGTTGAGGATGATGAGGTCGGCCTCGGCCGGGAGCTGCGTCTCGACGTAACCCTCGGGCGCGAGCGTGTCCGCCATACGATGCGAGTCGTAGACGTTCATCTGGCAGCCGAAGGATTTGACGTGGACTTTGCGCAGTCTGTTCATGCCGGTTCTTTTCAAGCGATCGCAGTCTAGCCGGTCGCGGCCGCCTTTGTCGCCGGGCACTAACTCCCTGATTTATTGGAGAATTTCAAGCGGTGTCGTCCGCCGGCGACGCTTTGGCGCGCAACCTTCCGGGAACAACCTTGCAATTCAATGCCTTAGCTCATATTATGCAAATATGCAGAGATTAGATCAATGAATGCAAAACTGCAGAATTTGGATGTGCTGGCGGCCGATGCCCATGAACTAGCCATGCAGGGCTTCTTCGGCATCATGGCGCGCTGGGATGCCAACAATAAGATGATGCGCGCCGTGCTGGGCTCGCCGGCGGAGCGGACTTTCTTCGAGTGGAAGAAGGGCAAGGTGGCGCGGCTGCCGAACGACACGCTGCGCCGCATCGGCTATGTGGCCGGCATCTGGAAGGCGCTGCAGATCGTTTATTCCGATCCGCAACTCGCCGACTCCTGGGTCAACCGGCCGAACCGCGCCTTCGGCGGCCAGACGCCGCTGGCGCGCATGGCGGCGGGCGACGTCACCGATCTTGCCGCCGTCAGAAATTATATCGATGTCGCAAGATCTCCCTGGTCCTGAAGGGGGCTCCGTGCCGTCGCGTCGTGTCACCTGGCCGAAAGCGTGGCGCATCATCGCCTCGCGATTCCCGCCCATCGACCTGTTCGAGCGCGTGTCCGACGATCCCAAGGTCTGGGACGTGCTCATCGCACTCGAGGGCATGACCAATCCGCGGCTGCGCGACGAAGCCGGCGAGATCAGTCTGGTGCCGGCGGAGCGCCGTGTCTCAGGCGCCAATGCGTCCTGGGTGATGGCCGCGTTCACGCACATCAACAAGCGCGGGTCGCGATTTTCGGATGGCACCTTCGGTGTCTATTACGCCGCCGATACGCTGGAGACGGCGATTGCCGAGACGGTCTATCACTTTGCTAACTTCGCCGCCGACGCGGGCGATCCCGCGCGCCGCGAGGATATGCGCGTATTGGTCGGCGCGGTGGATCGTGAATTCGAGGACATCGCCGCGCTTGGCGGGGACCTCAAGGCCGGGCTGCTGAACGGCGCGAGTTATGCGCGGAGCCAGCCTTATGCGGTGACGCGCCGCGATGCCGGCGCCGATGGCTTCGTCTATCCGAGTGTGCGCCGCGCGGGCTTTGAATGCGTCGCGGCGTTCTGGCCGGATGCCGTCGGCATTCCCTTGCAGGAGCGGCATCTGCAATACGAATGGGATGGCGCGCGGGTGCGGCGCTATTTCGACTACAGCCTCGAGAGATGGATCGACCTGGCCTGATTAATTCGGCTGGCTATTTGCCCGCGTGCAGCGGGCGCGTCCGGCCAAGCAACGTCGATGTGGTGAGATCGCGCACCGCGCCCTCGAGTTGCCGCGCCAGCTTTTTGCGGTCGGTTGTGGCGTCGGCGGCGATCGGCTCGCCATAGCTTACCACCACGTCGATGACGCCGCGGCGCAGGAACGCCTTGAAGTGCGGCAGGAAGTCGAGATCGCCGTACCAGGCGATCAGCGGGCGGTGCTGACGGCCCATCGGAATGCCGTGGATCGCCGTGTAGCTGATCGACATCGGCTGGATGATGATGCCGCTCTCGGCGCGGGAGGCGGCTTCGCGCACGACACCGATCAGCGCCGAGCGGAACGGCAGCACGCGATTGCCGTCATTCGACGTGCCTTCGGCGAACAGCACCACCGAGATATCGGATTCGAGGCGCTGCACCATGTCGGCGATGGCGTCGCCGGTCTGCTGGCGGCGCGAGCGGTCGACGAACACGGTGCGCTGCAGGCGCGCGGTGGGACCGACCAGCGGCCAGTTGCCGACCTCGGCCTTGGAGACGAAGGCGATCGGCGCGATCGAGCCGATCACCAGGATGTCGGCCCAGGACACGTGGTTGGAGACGAACAGCACGGCGCGGTCGCGAACCGGCACGCCGACGATGCGGATCTTGAAACGCAGCAGCTTGCACAGCACGGCGTAATAGCCGGCGGCGACGGTGCCCCAGCCGGGCAGGCCGAGCTTGCCGATGGTCCACTGTGTGGCGATGACCAGCGGCGTCATGGTGAAGAAGAACACCGCGATGAACAGCGAGTAGAGCATTGGGCTAGCTGTTCTTGTCATCCTTGAGCGGCACGGCATAGAGCTCGAGCCGGTGATCGACGAGCTTGTAGCCGAGCCTGCGCGCCACCTCGGCCTGCAAGCGCTCGATTTCCTCGGACTGGAATTCGATCACTTCGCCGGTGCGCAGGTTGATGAGATGATCGTGATGCGTCTCCGAACTGGTCTCGTAGCGTGCGCGGCCCTCGCGGAAATCATGGCGCTCGATGATGCCGGAATCCTCGAAGAGCTTCACGGTGCGATAGACGGTCGAGATCGAGATGCGGTCGTCGACCTTGACGCAGCGGCGATAGAGCTCCTCGACGTCGGGATGGTCTTCGGCCGCGGCAAGCACGCGCGCAATCACCCGGCGCTGCTCGGTCATGCGCATGCCCTTGGCCGCGCAGAGCGCTTCGATATCGGGCTTGCCGCCGACGCCTTTGTTGGGCGCCGATACGACCAGCCCGGCTTTGTTTTTGCTGTCCGTCGTCATCGTGGAAAGAGTTTACGCGATATCCCGCCGCAATACCAAGGCGGCGGCAGTGGCGCCACCGGGCAAGGGATAATAATTCGGCCGTTTGCCGACGTCGTGAAAACCGGCTTTCCGGTACAGCGCGATCGCTGGTCCGTTGTTTTCGGCGACCTCGAGAAATAGCGCCTTGACGCCCAGCGCGGCGAGGCGCCGCATGTGCATATCGAGCATCCGGCGCGCCAGTCCGCGGCCCTGGCAGCGGCGTATCACGGCGATCGACAGGATTTCGGCCTCGTCGGCGGCGCGGCGCGACATGACAAAGCCGGCGAAGGCGCTGCCGATGCGCAGGCTGTGCGCCAGCACCTGCGGATCGAGCAGCAGATTCTCGACCTCCTCATCGCTCCAGCCGCGATGAAACGAAGCCGCATGCAGCGCGGCGATGGCGGGGGCGTCGCGCAGATGCGCCGGCGCGATGTGCGGCGTGCCGCGCGCCAGCAGCCGGCGCAGCAACGCCATCATGGCGTGGTCGCCTGCAAGGGCAGATGCACCGCCGCCTGTGGCTGAGCGTCGGCCGCCTTGAGATAGAACGGCTTGGGCGGCGTCGAAGCCGGATCGGCGACGCTGCCGAGCCGGGCCACCCAGTCGATCGACGGTGCGGCCTCCTGCAAAACCGCCGCCGGCGCAGGCTCTCCTTCAGGCCACGCGGCGGCAAGGATTTGCGCGGCATTGCCGACCAGCCGTGGCGCATAGGGTGCGATGCGGCGTGCTGCGTCCGCCACGGAAATATAAACCGGCTTGATGCGGATCGTGCCGTCGCCGTCGAAGGCCTGCAGGAAGACGTGTTCGTGCCGGGCGTCGATGGCGGCGACCACCGGCGTCGATGTGCCCGATGCGATCAGCGGCGCGGCGAAGGCGCCAAGCGTGGTGATGCCAACGACCGGCTTGCCGGCGGCGAGGCCGATGCCGCGGGCTGCGGCGATACCAACGCGCAGGCCGGTGAAGCTGCCGGGCCCGACCGTGACGGCGACGCGATCGAGCGTCGCGAAATCGAGTGATGCCTGTTCGCGCAGACGCGCGATCATCGGCATCAGCGCTTCGGCATGGCCACGCGCCATCGCCTGATGCTCACGCGCAACGATGGCGTCGCCGTCCATGAGGGCGACTGAACACGCTTCAAGCGCGGTATCGATGGCGAGGATGCGCATGGCTAAATGTGCCCGGCAGCAGAAATCAGCACCGTCATGCCCGGCCATAGCCGTTCGAAGAACGGCGTTTCTGCGAAACGCCTATGTGCCGGGCATCCACGTCTTGCTTTACAACAATCCATAAAGGTGTGGATGGCCGGGACAAGCCCGGCCATGACGAAAATTGGCTTTGTGCCCGCCTAAGAAACTAAACCGGCCGGACTTCCGTCACTTCCGGGACAAAATGCTTGAGAAGGTTCTGGATGCCGTGCTGCAAGGTAGCGGTCGAGGACGGGCAGCCCGAGCAGGCGCCTTTCATCTGCAGGTACACGACGCCTTCCTTGAAACCGCGGAAGGTAATATCGCCGCCGTCACCAGCCACCGCCGGGCGCACGCGCGTTTCGATCAGGTCCTTGATGGTGGCGACCGTCTCGGTGTCGGCAGCTTCGAAGAATTCGTCGTCATCAGCCGCGGCGGCCTCGTTCGCAACGATCGGGGCACCGGACATGTAGTGCTCCATGATGGCGCCGAGGATCGCTGGCTTCATCTGCTGCCAGTCACCGTCGGTCTTGGTGACCGAGATGAAATCGGCGCCGAAGAACACGCCGCCGACATTGGCGATGTCGAACAGCTTTTCGGCCAGTGGCGATTGCGTCGCGGCCTCGCGCGTCGGCATGTCGAGCGTGCCCTGATTGAGCACCGGCTTGCCGGGCAGGAATTTCAAGGTCGCCGGGTTCGGCGTCGATTCGGTCTGGATAAACATGGCTCAAATCTCCCATCCCGCCGGGTTCAAGGCCCGGCGGACACGCTTTACATGGGCGTTTTGGGAGGGCCGGTCAACCGGACCGGAACCGGGTTTCAGGACGGATTCGGCGCCAGAACGCGCAGGCGGTGGCCGTCCGGGTCCAGGGCCACGAAAGTATGGCCGAAATCCATTTCGACCGGCGATTGGGCGGTCTTGAAGCCCCGCTTGACCCATTCGGCGTGGAAATCGGTGACGGCCTTGGCGCTGTCCATGGTGAAGTCCAGCTCCAGTGCGCCCGGCCCGCCGGAGGGTGCCGGCTTGACCTCGTCCTGCACCCAAAGGCCGAGCATGACCGGCGGCATCGGAAACATGACGAAGTTCGCGGACGACTCGACCGGCTCGGTGCCGAGCAGGCCGCGGTAAAAATGGGTGCTGGCGGTGATGTCCTTGACGTAGAGGACGACGAGTCCGAATGGCAGCATGATGTTGATCCTCCTCGATGATAAAGAGGGTTTAGGCTTGACCGCTGTCAGTTTTTGTCAGGAGTGACGCCGTCATTCCCCTGGCGAACGTCGAGCGCCTGGCTGGATTCCGGGTCCGCGCGCTTATGCGCGCGTCCCGGAATGACTGCCGTGACTATCGCCCGCCAATGCCCATCTGCTTCTGCCATTCCTTGAGCATGACCGCGCGGCGTTTGGGATAGCGCATTTCGGTCTCGACGAGACCGCCGATGCGGTCGATGCGGAAGTGGCGGTAGTCCGCGCGCAACTCGCACCAGGCCACCACGATGCGCGCGTCGTCGAAGAAGCCGACCGCGAACGGCCAGATCGTGCGATGCGTCGCGGTATTGCCGACGTCCCGGTAGTCGATGGTCAGTTTGCGCTCGCGGCGAATGGCGTCGCGGATCGGCGCCATCGAGCCGAGGCCGGCGGCAAGCCGTTCACGCGCACGCGACACGATCAGCAGGCTCGGATGGTCGAATTGCGCGCGGCGATCGGCGGGCAAGACCGCAGCGACTTTCGCCATCACGTCCATGGCCGCCTGCGCCAGACGCGCATCGCCATGCTCGGCAACCCACTGCGAGCCGAGCATCAGCGCTTCGACTTCATCGTCGCTGAACATCAGTGGCGGCAGCGTGAAGCCGGGCCGCAGCACGTAACCCAGACCGGGTTCGCCTTCGATCGGCGCGCCCTGCGCCTGCAGACTGGCGATGTCGCGATAGAGCGTGCGCAGGCTGATGCCGAGTTCGCGCGCCAGCACATCGCCGCTCACCGGATGGCGACGGCGGCGCAGCAGTTGCACGAGATCGAGCAGGCGGAAGCGCGCGACAAATGCCGATGCGATGACCTTAAGCCATCGCCTCCAGTTCCTCGTCGCTGAGCGAACCCGGGACAATGGCGATCGGGATTGGAAAGGTTGCGGCGGTCTTCGACAGGCCGACGATCAGCGGGCCGGGGCCGTCGCTGCCGGTGCCGGCGGCGAGCACGAGAATGCCGATATCGGTGTCTTCCTCGATCAGCTTGAGAATCTCATCATTCACCGCGCCTTCGCGAATGACGCGGTCGGGCGCGGCGCCGGTGATCTTCTTGACCATGGCGCCGAAACGGTCGAGCGCGGCATTGGCTGCTTCCATCGCTTCGGCCTTCATGATGTCCGCGACGCCTAGCCACTGCTGGCTGCGCTCGCTGGTGTCGATGACGCGCAGCATCACGATCTGTGTCTGGGTGCGGCTTGCGCGCGATGCGGCCCAGAACACGGCGCGGTCGCACTCTTCCGAGTCATCGATGATCAGAAGATATTTGCGTTTATGGCCGGCCTCGTTGCTGCGGCGCTTGTTCGGCATCGGGGCTCCCCTGGCGGATTCAGCAATGACGGACGCGCAAGCCGCTCATGCTGCCATGGCGCGACGGCAGCCGACAAGCCTCGCTTGCGGGCGGTATTGCTCGCATTTTACGCAGCGGAAACAGTGCCGTACTTAGCGGCGCACGAAACCGACGATATCCTTGACGGCCTTCATCGTTTCGTCGGCGATTTTTGCCGCCCGCTCCGAGCCGTCGGCGAGAACCGCGTCGATATAAGCGTGGTCTTGCACCAGCCGCTTCATCTCGCCGCCGATCGGCCCAAGCTTGGCAACGGCAAGATCGACCAGCGCCGATTTGAAGTTCGAGAACTGGGCGCCGCCGAAATCGCGCAGCACGTCGGCCTTGGTCTTGTGATCGAGCGCGGCGAAGATGCCGACGAGGTTGTCGGCTTCCGGACGCGCTTCGAGGCCCTTCAGTTCGCCCGGCAGCGGTTCCGGATCGGTCTTGGCCTTGCGGATTTTCTGCGCGATGGCGTCGGCATCGTCGGTGAGATTGATGCGCGAGTAATCGGACGGCTCCGATTTCGACATCTTCTTCGAGCCGTCGCGCAGGCTCATGACGCGCGTCGCCGGGCCCTGGATGATCGGCTCGGGCTGCGGGAAGAACACATCGCCGAAGCCGCGGGCGCGAATGTTGTCGCCGTAGTCGTTGTTGAACTTCTGCGCGACGTCGCGGGCCAGTTCGAGATGCTGCTTTTGGTCTTCGCCGACCGGCACATGGGTGGCGCGATAGAGCAGAATGTCGGCCGCCATCAGGGTCGGATAGACATAAAGGCCGACCGACGCGTTCTCACGGTCCTTGCCGGCCTTCTCCTTGAACTGGGTCATGCGGTTGAGCCAGCCGATGCGGGCGACGCAATTGAACACCCAGGCGAGCTCGGCGTGGCCGGTCACCTGGCTCTGGTTGAAGACGATGTTCTTCTTCGGATCGATGCCGGCGGCGATGAAGGCCGCGGTGACTTCGCGGGTGTTGCGGGTCAGCTCGGCGGGGTCCTGCCAGACCGTGATGGCGTGCATGTCGACGACGCAATAGATGCAGTCGTGGGTTTCCTGCAGCGCCACGAATTTCGTGATAGCGCCGAGATAATTGCCGAGGTGAAGATTGCCGGTCGGCTGAACGCCGGAAAACACTAGTTCCTTGAATGACATAGCGATACCCTTAACGGCCTGCGCAGGTGGAGCGCGCTGCGGGGCGTCTATGTCACGTCGGGGTGGCGCGATGCAAGGGGCTGCAGAAACGTCCCACCTGCGTCATGCCGGCAAAGCAAGGTTTGTGACTGCGGACATTGAATGCTAGGTGAGGCCCGCCTTGTTCGCAGGCCCGGTGAGCATTCATGAGCAAAGACGAACTTGTCGTTCAGTTGGTGAAGATCGTTCTCGGCGTTCTGATCGGGGGCTACTTCCTGTGGTGGAGTCTCGAAGTGCTCAAGAGGCTTCCGCCCGTCCAATAGGACCTCGAAGCTCGCTGCGCCGCTCTTATTAGTGCTGCGCGTCCGACGCGCGCCGCCTCAAGAAAAGGACTTTCCATGACCGCTCCCCGCTACGACGTTCTCGGCATCGGCAACGCCATTGTCGACGTGATTGCCCGGGCCGAAGACGACTTCCTGGTGGCGCAGGGGATGCATAAAGGCGGCATGGCGCTGATCGACGAGGCGCGCGCCAAGGCCATCTACGACGCCATGGGCGCGGCGACGGAAGCCTCGGGCGGCTCGGCCGCCAACACCATAGTCGGCGTCGCCTCGTTCGGCTGCAAGGCCGCCTTTGTCGGCAAGGTGAAGGACGACCAACTCGGCAAGGCCTTCGCCCACGACATTCGCGCCGCGCGCGTGGCCTTCGAGACCAAGCCGGCGACACACGGTCCCTCGACCGCGCGCTGCTACATCATGGTCACGCCGGACGGCGAGCGCACCATGAACACCTATCTGGGCGCCGCGCAGGATCTCAAGCCCGCCGATATCGACGAAGACATGATCGCGTCGGCCGCGGTCGTGTATCTCGAAGGCTATTTGTGGGACCCGCCGCACGCCAAGGAGGCCTTCGTCAAGGCGGCCGACATCGCCCACAAGGCCGGCCGCAAGGTCGCGCTGACCCTGTCGGATTCGTTCTGCGTCGATCGCTATCGCGGCGAATTCCTCGATCTCATTCGCAAGGGCACCGTCGATATCGTGTTCGCCAATGAGCATGAGCTGCACAGCCTTTATCAGACCTCCACCTTCGCCACCGCCGCCGTGGCGTTGCAGAAGGATGCAAAGCTTGCGGTCGTGACGCGCAGCGAGAAGGGTTGCGTGGTGGTGACGCCGGACCGCACCGAAGCGGTCGAAGCCATGCGCATCGACAAGGTGGTCGATGTCACCGGCGCCGGCGACCTGTTCGCCGCCGGCTTCCTGTCGGGCCTCGCCCGGGGCAAGGACAACAAGACGTCGGCCAAGCTTGGCGCGCTGGCGGCGTCCGAGGTCATCCAGCACGTGGGCGCCCGCCCGGCCGTGTCGCTGCAGGCGCTGGCCGCGGAAAACGGCCTCGTCCTGTAGGCCGGTGGCCCAGCGCCAACGGCGCTGCCGCACACTCCGGTAACCAATTGGTAACCACGAAGGGGTTACCAATTGGTGAAACCTGCCCGGAGCACTCCCATGGCCGACCCCAACGAGTTCGAACGCAAGGGTTCCGAACATAAGGGCGAGGATCGCGGCCTGTCGCCGCCTGCCGCGGGCACTGAGCCAACGGCCGAGCCGACAGCCGAGGCGAATGCCAACATGAGCGCCAAGACGGGCGCCAAAGCCCCGGGCGACCTGCCCGAGGTCGAATCGCCGTCGATCTCGCCGGCCGTCAGCGAGCCTGTGGCTATCGAAGAAGAGAAAATCGAACCGAAGGCGGAGCCCGAAGTGGAAGCCGCCCGCAGCGACGCGCTTCAGGCGCTGGTTCTGGTGCCGCGCAAGCTCGACGATGAGCCGCCTTTCGAACCGATCGATGCCGACGAGCCGCGCCGCCGGGCAACCCTCAAGCCGCGCCACTGGCGCGCCATGCGGCTCGCCGCCGCCGTTATGCTTGCCGCGGGCTTCGGCGCCATCGCCGGCCCTCATGTCATCGCCGGCTTCAAGGAAGCCCCGAAGGTCGACGTGGCCGCCCAGGAAGAAAAGAAGGCGATGCAGCAGTCCATGGCCAATATGGCCAAGGAGCTGACCACGCTCAAAGCCAGTCTCGAAGCCTCGGCCAAGTCATCGCAGACGCAAACCGCGAGCCTCGAAAAGCGGATCAGCGACAGGATCAACGAGCGCATCGCCGAGCGGCTCAAGAAGGAGCAGGCGGAGGTCACCGGCTCGATCTCGCCGCCGCAGACCATGCCCGCCGCGCCGGCTTACGCCGACGTGCCCACGCCGAAACCCGCGCCGCGCGCGGCGATGGCGCAGAGCCAGGCGCCGCGTCCCATCGTGCGCGACTGGTCGGTGCGCGGCGCCCGCAACGGCTACGTCTATGTCGAGGGCCGTTATGGTGACGTCTATCAGGTGGTGCCCGGCGCACCGCTGCCGGGGCTTGGGCCCGTGGAGTCGATCCGTCGTCTCGATGGCCGCTGGGTGGTGACCACCCCCAAGGGCATCATCGTCTCGATGCAGGACCGCCGCTCCTTCTGACTGCCGCGCAATCCAGCGACCAGCCGCCGCTTCATATTGCCGTGAGGGCGGTGGCGGCCTCATCCGAACCATGTCAGATTTGCCGCCGCCGGATCAGCGCGGACCGTTCGACATGGGAAGCACGACACTGAGGATTGCGGTGCTGGCGGCGGGAATTGCCGTCGGCTCAAGCGCCCAGACGCTGGCGCAAGGCGCCTCTCCGGCGCAGCCGCCCAAGCCGGAAATGCGCGAGAACTGCCCGGGGCTGGTGGCGTCGCGTTCGCCCGTGTTCCGGCGGGCCTCATTCGACCCGGCTTCGTTGAAGCTCGCGGCGCTGGCCGCCGATCAGGTCCGCATCACCTTCGTTGGCCACGCCACGTTCCTGCTCGAGAGCCCGCAGCTGGTGCGCATCGCGACGGACTACAACGACTATATCCGTCCGAATGTGTTGCCCGACATCGTTACGATGAACCATGCGCACTCGACGCATTACACCGACCGCCCCGATCCGCGTATTGCCCATGTGTTGCGCGGCTGGGCCGGCAACGAACAACCCGCGCGCATCGACATGACGTTCAAGGACGTGCGCGTGCGCAACGTGCCGACCAACATCCGCAGCTGGGGCGGCGGCGAGACCGAACGTCATGGCAATTCGATTTTCATTTTCGAGATCGCCAATCTTTGCATCGCTCATCTCGGCCATCTGCACCACACGCTGACGCAGGCGCAGCTGGATGAAATGGGCCGCGTCGACGTTGTGATGGTCCCGGTCGACGGCAGCTACACCCTCGACCTCGACGGCATGATCGAGGTGCTGCACGCGCTGAAGGCGCCGCTGCTGATCCCGATGCACTATTTCAGCGGTTACTCGCTCGACCGCTTCTTGACGCGGATGCGTCAGGAGTGGGAGATTGAGGTGCTGGAAATACCATCGGCGGTAATTTCCAAGACGACACTGCCAGTGAAGCCGAAAATTTTAGTGATGCCGGGCCGTTAGCGGGCCGCGGCTTCATGCCCAAATTTCAGGCGTGGCCGATTGGTCGCCTATCTGTCCCGTAAAAACGCATTTCTGTGATCCCCGTCACGCGGATGTGACGCCTGATTCGCGTAAGAACCGGCGCATACCTGATATTTATCAACACGTCCGAGTTGACGCCGCGCAACCAATGCTTACGTCGTGCGTTCTAACACGGGTTTTCGCCGGGTAAGGGCTTACGGTCATGGTACAGAGTTGGAGTGCGTGGAAGCGGTTCCCCGACGCGCAGGCGGGTGGCGTTGTCGAAGCGCCGATCGGCCCGGGCGTCTATGAGGTGCGTCACACGATGACGGGCCGCGTCGTCGCTTTCGGATCGACGAGCAATGTCGCCAATGCGATCTCCGAGCTGAAGGTGAATGGCGGCGTCAGCGCCTTTGCCCGTTTCTTCGGCAAGCAGCCTCTGGTGTCGCGCGTCAACGATCTCGAATATCGCACTTACGCTACGGCCAGCCGCGCCGAGGCCAAAACCGCCGCGCGCAGCTTGCAGAGTCTGCGCCAGAGCGCCTGGCGCCGCCGCCTCGATCAAGGCATGGCCGCGCGTCACGCTGGCTGAAACGAAACAGAGTTCCGAAGCTTCGGCTTCAAGAAAGGCCGGCCGTAGCGCCGGCCTTTTTCATGTCGCGACGGCTTTTTCCTTCCCCCGGTCTGTGCTCGAATAAGTCCAAAGCGAAACCGATGGATGGTCAGGGGGTTGCCCCGCCCGTTCGTCGCAAGCGCGAAAAGACACGAGGGGAAGCCGCCATGCTGAGCGCCGAACAGAACGATCTCATCACCCGCACCGGGCCGGGCACGCCGGCCGGCCGGCTGATGCGGCAATACTGGCAGCCGGCGGCTTTGGTGGATGAACTCAAGGGCAACCGCCCCATCAAGCCGGTGCGGCTGTTCGGCGAGGATCTTGTGATCTTCAAGGACGACAAGGGCCGCTACGGCCTGGTCGGCCGCCACTGCCCGCACCGCGGCACCGATCTGGCCTTTGGCCGCCTCGAAAACGGCGGCCTGCGCTGCGCCTTTCATGGCTGGCTGTTCGACATCGACGGCAAGTGCCTCGAAACGCCGGCCGAACCCGACAACAGCAACCTCTGCGCCAACATCAAGCAGAAGGCCTATCCGGTTGTGGAGAAGAGCGGCATCCTGTTCGCCTATCTCGGCGACGGGGAGCCGCCGGCCTTCCCGCATTTCGACTGCTTCGTCGCGCCGGACAGTCACACTTTCGCGTTCAAGGGGTTGATCGACTGCAACTGGCTGCAGTCGCTCGAGGTCGGTATCGATCCGGTGCACACCTCGTTCCTGCACCGGTTCTTCCACGACGAGGACCCGACGCAGAGCTACGGCAAGATGTTCCGCGACCACACCAAGGATGCGGACATGCCGATGACGCAGATCATGCGCGAGGTGACGCGGCCGCGCATCGAAGTGGACGAGACCGATTACGGCTTTCGCATCGTGACGCTGCGGCAGATCAGCGACGCTTCGACCCATGTCCGCGTCACCAATCTCGTCTTTCCCAACGCTTTCATGATTCCGATGAGCCGCGAGATGACGATCTCGCAGTGGCATGTGCCGGTCGATGACACCAAGCACTATTGGTACGCGATCTTCACCTCGTTCGGTAAGGCGGTGGACAAGGATACGATGCGCAATCAGCGCCTCGAGCTCTATCAACTGCCCGACTACATCCCGAACCGCAACAAGAGCAACGACTACGGCTTCGATCCGCACGAGCAGGAGTGCGAGACCTATACCGGCATGGGCGCCGACATCAACGTGCACGATCAGTGGGCCTGCGAGTCAATGGGCGCGATCCAGGACCGCACGCAGGAGCATCTCGGCACGTCGGACAAGGCGATCATCGCCTATCGCAAGCTGCTGCGGCAGTCGCTGGAGAAATCCGGCAAGGGCGAGAAGCCGATCATGATCGTCGACGACCAGGAAGCGGCCAGCATCACCGGTCCGCTCGCCATCGACGGTATCGGCCCGGCCGACGACTGGAAAGGTTACTACCATCGCTCCGAAGCGCAAAAGCGCGAGGCGATGAGTTGGAAGGCGGGGCAGTAGTTGCGGCTCGCCATGTCCAACAATCGTCATGGCCGGGCTTGTCCCGGCCATCCACGCCTTCGCAGCATTGCAGCGTCCAAAGACGTGGATGCCCGGCACAAGGCCGGGCATGACGGTGTTTGATGCCGCCATGTAAGTCCGTAAAATCCTCCCCCACCTTCGTCTCCCGTCACGGCCTGTGGTCGGACGCGCAGGAGAAGGCCGCGGCCGACGTCGAGCGCGCCATCAAGGCGAACAAGCTCGAAGTCATCCGCTTTTCCTTCGCCGATCAGCACGGCGTGCTGCGCGGCAAGACGCTGGTCGCTTCGGAGGCGGTGAGCGCCATGCGCAATGGCGTCAATATGACCTCGACGCTGCTCGCCAAGGACACCTCGCACAAGAGCGTATTCCCGGTGTTCACCGCCGGTGGCGGCTTTGGCATGGCCGAGATGCAGGGCGGCGCCGATTTCACGATGATCGCCGATCCGACGACCTTTCGCATCCTGCCCTGGGCCAACAAGACCGGCTGGCTGCTGTGCGATATCTATTTCGGCAACGGCAAGCCGGTGCCGTTCTCGACGCGGGCCATCTATCGCGACGCGCTGGGCTCGCTTGCGAAGGCCGGTTACGATTTCCTCGCCGGCCTAGAAGTCGAGTTTCATCTGTTCAGAATCGACGATGCGATGCTGGCGCCGGAGGCCGCGACATGGCCGCCGCAGGCGCCTAAGGTCAGCCTGCTCACGCAAGGCTATCAGTATCTCACCGAAACGCGCTTCGACATGGTCGATCCGGCCGTCGAGATCCTGCGCCATGGCATCGAGCAACTCGGCCTGCCGTTGCGGTCGGTCGAACTGGAACTGGGTCCGAGTCAGATCGAGTTTACCTTCCGTCCGCAAATGGGCCTCAAAGCCGCTGACACCATGATCCTGTTCCGCGCCGCCTTGAAGCAGATCGCGCGGCGGCACGGCTATCTCGCCAGCTTCATGTGCCGCCCGGCGTTGCCCAACGTGATGTCGAGCGGCTGGCACCTGCATCAGTCGCTGATCGAGCGCAAATCGAAGCGCAACGCCTTTGTCGATCCCGACGGTCTGTCGAGTCTCGGTCAATATTATCTCGGCGGCTTGCTGGCGCATGCGCGCGCCGCCGCGGCCTTCACCACGCCGACCGTCAATGGCTACAAGCGCTACCGGCCTTATTCGCTGGCGCCGGACCGGGCGATCTGGGCGCGCGACAATCGCGGCGTGATGATGCGGCTGCTCGGCGAAGCCGGCGCATCATCGACGCATCTGGAGAACCGCGTCGGCGAGCCGGCGGCCAACCCTTATCTCTACATGGCCTCGCAGATTTACGCGGGTCTCGACGGCATCGCCAAGCGAACCGATCCCGGCGCTTCCGCCGATACGCCCTACGAGGCTTCGGCGGCGCTGCTGCCGAAATCGCTGAGCGAGGCGGTAACCGCGCTGCGCAGTGATGACGTTTTTCGACAGTCTTTCGGCGCCGGCTTTATCGATTACTATGCCCACATCAAGGACGCCGAGCGCGCCCGCTTCGAGAAGGAAGAGCCGGCGCACGCCGCCGACCCGCTTCAGGTCACGCCGTGGGAGCAGCGCGAATACCTCGACCTGTTCTGAGTTCACCTGTGCCGCATCACGGCGTAATGTGGCGAGAATGGAACTCGAACGGCCCGTCGTCGTTCTATCGCTGGATGTGAATCACGAGGCGCACCATGCTCAAGTGGGCTTTCATTTTCCTGATCATCGCCATCGTCGCCGGGCTGTTCGGCTTCACCGGTGTCGAGGAAGCCTCGGCGACCATCGCCAAATGGCTGGCCGGTATATTCCTGGTGCTGTTCGTTGGCGCCATCGCCATTGGCCTGGCCATCGGCGCCAAACTGACCTCGTGATTGGTCACATCGCGCGGCAGAACTGTACTACTTCCTAGTAAAATCAAAGGCTTGTGGCCTTCCAAAGATGGTCGCCACAAGTGTTAACATTGTTTAAAATGTTAACGACCGGCGACTTCGGGCCGGTGCTTTGTCAGGAGTAGGGTCATGTATCAAATGGCCACAAAGGTTCTCGGTCTTGCCGCTCTGCTCTTCGCCGCCGCTTTCGCGCCGAGCACCGCGCAAGCGGGCGAGTACTATCGCGATGGTTACGGCTATCGCACCGGCAACGTCTCCTATTCGTCGAATTGCTGCTACCGCAAAGTCGTGCGCTATGTGCGCAAGGTGAGTTACGTGCGCGTCGATGACGGCTATCGCGACGGCTATTACGCGCCGCGCTATCGCAGCTCATATTATTATGGCTCGCCCTATCGCAGGGCGGCGTACAGCGAGCCCTATTATCGCCCGGCGGTCTATAGCGAGCCCTATCGCCGGCCGTACTATGACGCACGCCCGGCACGCTATGACGGCACATATTACGACGGCTACCGGCCGTACCGCGTTAGCTATGGCGACAACTGCACCGTCCGCCGCATCCGCGTCTCGGACGGTTATGGCGGCTGGGTCTGGGCGCGTTCGCGCGTCTGCTATTGAGGCAGGCACCCGCGCATGAAAAAGCCCGGAGCGATGCTCCGGGCTTAACAGGCGTTTGTCCGCAGTTAAACGTCCACGCTGGCCGAAAGCGCATTGTCCTGGATGAACTGGCGGCGGGGCTCGACGACGTCGCCCATGAGCTGATCGAACAGCACATTGGCTTCGTCGACTTCCTTGATGCGCACCTGCAGCAGCGAGCGCGCATTGACGTCGAGTGTCGTTTCCCAGAGTTGCTCCGGGTTCATCTCGCCGAGACCTTTGTAGCGCTGCATCGACACGCCCTTGCGGCCGGCGCCGGTGATCGCCTCGAACAGGCCGACCGGCCCATAGATCGGCCAGCTCTCGTCCTTGCGGCGCAAGGTGCCCGGCTTCTCGTAAACCTTCTGCAGCGACACGGCATGCTCGTCGAGCTTGCGCGCATCGGCCGAGCCGAGCAGCGCGTGGTCGATGATGGCGATGCTTTTGACGCCGCGCACGGTGCGGCTGAACTTGAAGCCGTCCTGCTCGTCGAACTCGCCTTCCCAGCCGCGCTCGGTTTCTTCTGCCAGCACGTTCATGCGCTTGGCGATGAAGGGCGCGGCCGCCCTGGCCGTTTCGGCATTGCCGAAGATTTCCGGGTTCAGCACGCCGAGAATGGCGGCCTGCTCGACCACCTGGCGGTTATAGCGCGAGTGCAGGCCGTTCAGCAGGTTGCGCACGGTGCGCGCTTCCTCGACCAGCTTGCGCAGATCCTCGCCGGCGCGCTCCTCGCCATTGGCGAGCTTGAGCACGGCTTCCTCGACGCCGGTGGCGATCAGGTAATCCTCAAGCGCGCGCTCGTCCTTGAGATACTGCTCGGACTTGCCGCGGTTGACCTTATAGAGCGGCGGCTGCGCGATGTAGATGTGGCCGCGCTCGATCAGCTCCGGCATCTGCCGGAAGAAGAACGTCAGCAGCAGCGTGCGGATATGCGCGCCGTCGACGTCGGCGTCCGTCATGATCACGATCTTGTGGTAGCGCAGCTTGTCGGCGTTGAATTCGTCGCGGCCGATGCCGGTGCCGAGCGCCGTGATCAGCGTGCCGATTTCCTGGCTCGACAGCATCTTGTCGAAGCGCGCGCGCTCGACATTGAGGATCTTGCCGCGCAGCGGCAGCACGGCCTGGAATTCGCGGTTGCGGCCCTGCTTGGCGGAGCCGCCGGCCGAGTCGCCCTCGACGATGAAGAGTTCGGACTTGGCCGGATCGCGCTCCTGGCAATCGGCAAGCTTGCCGGGCAGGGACGATATATCGAGCGCGCCCTTGCGGCGGGTGAGATCGCGGGCCTTGCGCGCCGCTTCACGCGCCGCGGCAGCTTCCACCACCTTGCCGACGATGACCTTGGCTTCCGAGGGATGAATCTCGAACCAGTCAGACAGCGCCTGATTGACGACATTCTCGACCACCGGGCGGACTTCGGACGAGACCAGCTTGTCCTTGGTCTGCGACGAGAATTTTGGGTCCGGCACCTTCACTGACAGCACGGCGGTGAGGCCTTCGCGGCAGTCGTCGCCGGTCAGCGCGACCTTCTCTTTTTTCGATGTGCCGAGCGTCTCGGCATATTGCGTCACCTGCCGCGTCAGCGCGCCGCGGAAACCGGCGAGATGCGTGCCGCCATCGCGCTGCGGGATGTTGTTGGTGAAGCAGAGCACGTTCTCGTGGTAGGCGTCGTTCCACCACAGTGCGCACTCGACCGTGATGCCGTCCTTCTCGGCGCGGATCATCAGCGGCTTGGGAATGAGCGGCGACTTGTTGCGATCGAGGAACTGCACGAAGGCCTCGACGCCGCCCTCGTAGCGCATCTCCTCGCGCTTCTCGACGGCATGACGCGCGTCGGTCAGTACGATGCTGACGCCCGAGTTCAGGAAGGCGAGTTCGCGCAGGCGATGCTCAAGCGTCGCGAAATCGAATTCGACCATGGTGAAGGTCGCGGGCGAGGGCAGGAAGGTTACTTCCGTACCGCGCTTGCCGCCCGACGGGCCGACTTCCTTGAGCGGCGCCACCGTGACCCCGTCATGGAATTCGATGAAGTGTTCCTTGCCGTCGCGCCAGATCGTCAGCTTCAGCCAGGTCGACAGCGCGTTGACGACCGAGACGCCGACGCCGTGCAGACCGCCGGACACCTTGTAGGAGTTCTGGTCGAATTTGCCGCCGGCGTGGAGCTGCGTCATCACCACCTCGGGTGTCGAGACGCCTTCCGAATGCATGCCGGTCGGGATGCCGCGGCCGTTGTCGCGCACCGTGCACGAGCCGTCGGGATTGAGCGTGACGTCGACCTGCGTGGCGTGTCCGGCGAGCGCCTCGTCGATCGCGTTATCGACCGCCTCATAGACCATGTGATGCAAGCCGGAGCCGTCATCGGTGTCACCGATATACATGCCGGGACGCTTGCGCACGGCGTCGAGGCCTTTGAGGACCTTGATCGACTCGGCGCCATAGTCGGAGGAATCGGGAGCGATATCGCGGGCTGGTTCAGCCATGGATGAGCCTTAGAGACGAGTATTCTCGCCACGCCAAAAATGAATCAGAAGAGCATTTTGTGTGACACGATTTGCGACCCGCGTACAGAGTAAAGTCGCAGGCCTTAATATGTTGATTTCGCGGGGTTTTTTAAAGGGCCGAGAGGCCGGAATTCGCCTCTTTTTCGCCGCTTGAAAAGGCTGGTTTAGAGCTCCCGTCACGGCGCTTGGTGAAGGCGCGGGAGGTGTTTATTTCCGGCTCGCCAAGTCTTCCGAAAGAGCACGATTTCTTGCGGCTGCGGACCTGCGTCTCGACATTAGGCGTTGCCTCTGATCGCGACCTGCCTTCTAAGCGAGGTCTGCCCGACGCGAGCGCCGGTTACCCGCAATGAGCGCCTTCAGCGGCTTTGAAGTTCCCCACCGACTGCGCGCTTTCATCCGGGCGCGCGAGTCCAGCATCATCCTGCTGGCCGCGCTGGCAGGCGGGTTAGCGGGGCTGGTCGTCGCCGCCATGGGCGCGATTGTCGGCCTTATGCATGTCCAGTTCTTCGGCCTGGAGGCCGGGGAGCGGCTGTCGGCACGCAGTTCGATCGATCCGCTCCATGCTTTTCTGGTGCCTTGCCTCGGCGGTCTGCTGCTGGGACTCGCCACCCGCATGATTTCGCGCTGGCGCGGCACCGAGGTCGACCCGATCGAAGCCAATGCTCTCCATGGCGGCCGCATGTCGATGCGCGGCAGCCTGATCGTGGCGGGGCAGACGATCTGGTCGAGCGGCGTCGGGGCGTCGGTCGGGCTCGAAGCCGGCTACACGCAGTTGTCCAGCGGCCTGGCCTCGAAACTGGGCGAGGCGTTCCGCCTGCGCCGCAATGATATGCGGCTGCTGGTCGGCTGCGGGGCCGCCGGCGCCATTGCCGGCGCCTTCGGCGCGCCACTGGCCGGCGCGTTCTACGCCTTTGAGCTGATCATCGGCGGCTACGCCGTCGGCAGTCTGGCGCCGGTCGGCGTTGCGGCGCTGTTCGGATACCTGACCTCTGCCGCCTTCGCGCCGGCACGCATCGGCGTCGAAGCCGGCCAGGTGGCCGCGATCGGGTTCCAGGATCTCGCTATCGCCGGCGGTTTTGGCCTGCTGGCGGCGTTTTTCGGCATCGGCTTGATGCGGGGTGTCGCGCTCTGCGAGCAGCTTTTTGGCCGGGTCGGCATACGGCCGTGGCTCAGGCCCATGCTGGGCGGCGCGGTTGTCGGTCTTTTGGCCATGATTACCCCGCGCGTCATGTCATCGGGCCACGGCGCGCTGCACCTGACCACATTGTTCAAGTTGCCGGTCGAGACTTTGATGCTGCTGCTGGTGTTCAAGGCCCTCGCCGCGATCGTGTCGCTCGGCTCGGGTTTCCGCGGCGGTCTGTTCTTCGCCTCGCTGCTGATGGGCGCTCTCGGTGGCCAGCTCTTCGCCACCGGGATGAATATCTTGTGGCCGTCGCTCGCACTCAATCCCGATGCCTATGCCATCATCGGCATGAGTGCGCTCGCGGCCTCCGTGATCGGCGGGCCGCTCACCATGTGCTTCATCGCGCTGGAAACAACCGGCGATCTGTGGCTCACCGGCACGGTGCTGATCGCGGTCATCGTTTCCATGCAGGTCACGCGGGAATTGTTCGGCTACTCCTTCGCCACCTGGCGCTTCCATCTGCGCGGTGAAACCATTCGCGGCGGCGCCGATGTTGGCTGGATTCGCGATCTCACGGTGGCGCAGATGATGCGCGCCGACGTGCGCACCACATCGACCGAGACGCCACTCCCCGTTTTTCGCGAGAAGTTTCCGCTCGGCTCTACCAATCAGGTGCTGGCCGTCGATGAGGACGGCCACTACGCGGGCATGGTGATGGTGGCGGAGGCGCATTCGTCGGAAGTGCCAGCGGTGACGCCGCTGACAGATTTGCTGCGTCATAAGGGCGAAATGCTGCTGCAGCAGATGACGGCGCGGGAAGCGATCAAGGCCTTCGAAAAATTCGAGGCCGAAGCCTTGCCGGTGGTGGATAGCCTGGAGCGCGCCCAGGTGGTCGGCATGCTGTCCGAGGCTCATGCGCTGCGGCGGTTCTCGGATGCCTCCGAGCGGCAACGCCGCGCGCTCACCGGCGAACTCTAAAGCTAGCGGGCGCTGCGCAGTACGGTGGCGCTGGCCGTCAAATGCCGCTGGTGCTGAAAGCCGGCGTCGTAATCCGGGATCGGCCGGCTGAATGCGGCCATTGCCGCCGTCAGGATCTCGAGCCGGGTCAATTGAGTTTCAATTGTGTTCAGCGCGCCGTGAACTTCGTGCCTCAATCGTTCAATTGGTGGCGTTTTGTTGTCCATCATCGCTTTGTTCCATTCCTCTGCGTTGTTTCGTGAGCGCCATAAATGACGCAGGGTAAAAGCCAAGGAATTGGAGTTGTTCCTGTTTTCCGACAGTTCAAAATATCTCGATTAATCGAACGTTAGCCCGGAGCGGCGGGAACTTTTACGCGCGCTTTTGAACGCCGCCCGGCGTCACGTCGAACCATTGCGCCCGCTCGGCGATATCGGCGAAGGCCGCCGGGTCCGCGCCGGTCATCCAAACCTGGGTGCCGAGCGCAGCGAGCGCGTCATACAGCGCGGCGCGCCGCATCGGATCGAGATGTGCCACGACTTCATCGAGCAGCATCACAGGCGCATAGCCGGTCATGTCCTTGATCAGATGCGCATGCGCGAGCATCAGGCGAATGAGCATCGCCTTTTGCTCCCCCGTGGAGGCATCGGCGGCGGCAACGCTCTTGCCGGCATGGACGACATTGAGATCGGCGCGGTGCGGGCCTTCGAGCGTGCGGCCGGCGGCGGCGTCCTGGCCGCGGTTCGCACGCAACAAATCGCGATAGCGATCCTCGATTTCGCGCGCGGTGCTCAGCGCCCACTGGTTCTCCATCCAGCCCGTGAGCGCGATGCGCGGCATGGCGAAGGCGGGCGCTTCCTCACGCGCGGCTTCCAGCGCACCGGCGAGGCGATTGACGGTTTCGTAGCGTGCTGCCGACACCGCAACCGCGACCTCGGCGGTTTCGTGCTCGATGGCATCGAGCCAGTGCGGATCGCTGCGCTGATCTTCCAGCAGGCGATTGCGCGAACGCAGCGAGCGCTCCAGCGCCGAAACGCGGCTTGAATGCTGCGCATCGACCGCGAGCACCAGACGGTCGAGGAAGCGGCGGCGGTCGGCGGCTGGGCCGACGAACAGCGGGTCCATCGACGGCGTCAGCCAGATGATGCGCAGATGATCGGCGAAGGCGGCGGCCGACGATACCGGCTCGCGGTCGATGCGGCATTTGCGCGAGTTGGTGGTGTCGTCGCCGGCTGGCGGCTCGATGCCGGTGCCGAGGGTGGCGAGGCCCAGCATGCCCTCGATCTCCGCCGACACGGCCCAGGAGCCGTCGCCCTCCGAGAACGCGAGTTCATCCAGCGTGGCGCGGTGCAGGCCGCGGCCGGGCGCCAGCATCGAGATCGCCTCGATCAGGTTGGTCTTGCCGGCGCCGTTCGGCCCGGTCAGGACCACCGGACCGGCGCGATCCAGCTCAAGCTTCGCCGCCGGATAGCTGCGGAAGCTGGTGAGCGAAAGACGGCGGAGGAAGGCGGCGGTCATGCGTGGTTTCTACCCGTCATGGCCGGGCTTGTCCCGGCCATCCACGTCTTGCTTGCTGCCTGGCCGTAAAAACGTGGATGCCCGGCACAAGGCCGGGCATGACGAGTTCGTGGTTGGCGTGCCACCCTCTTCCACGAGAGGAGAGGTATCCAAGCAAATGGCAGCGCCGCTACACCCGCATCGGCATCAGCACGTAGAGCGCGCCCTTGGCGTCCTTGTCCTGGATCAGCGTCGGCGAGCCCGGATCGGCGAGCTTGAGCACCGCGACCTCGCCCTCGATCTGCGCGGCGATGTCGAGCAGGTAACGGGAGTTGAAGCCGATATCGAGCGGATCGGATTCGTAGTCCACCTCGAGCTCTTCGGTGGCGCTGCCGGAATCCGGGTTGGTCACCGACAGCACCAGCCGTCCGCCGGTGATCGACAGTTTCACGGCGCGGCCGCGCTCGCTCGATACGGTCGAGACGCGATCGACCGCGGCCTCGAAATCCTTCTTGTCGACGACGAGGTTCTTGTCGTTATTGGCCGGGATGACGCGGCCATAGTCGGGGAAGGTGCCGTCGATCAGCTTGGAGATCAGCACGACATTGCCGATCGAGAAGCGGATCTTGCCCGACGAAAGCTCGATGGCGATGTCGCCTTCGCCGCTTTCGATCAGGCGCTGCACCTCGGCGACCGTCTTACGCGGGATGATGATGCCCGGCATGCCGGCGGCGCCTTCCGGCAGCGGCAATTCGACCTGCGCCAGCCGGTGGCCGTCGGTTGCGACCGCGCGCAAGGTCGCGGTCTTCGCCGCGTCGGCGGCGTGCAGGTAGATGCCGTTGAGGTAATAGCGCGTCTCTTCGGTCGAGATGGCGAATTGCGTCTTGTCGATGAGGCGCTTGAAGTCGGCGGCCGGCACCTTGAACGAGTGGCTCATCTCGCCGGCGGCGAGATCGGGGAAGTCGCTCTCGGGCAGGGTCTGCAGCGTGAAGCGCGAGCGGCCGGCGCGGATGGTCAGCACCGCGCGCTCGCCGGAACCTTCGATCACGATCTGCGAGCCGTCAGGCAGCTTGCGCACGATGTCGTAGAACATATGCGCCGGCACGGTGGTGGCGCCGCCCGGCGCAACCTCGGCGGCAATGGAATCCGTGACCTCGAGATCGAGGTCGGTCGCCTTCATGCTGAGCTGGCCGTTGTCGGCGCGGATCAGGACGTTGGACAGGATCGGAATGGTATTGCGCCGTTCCACCACGCGGTAAACGTGGCTCAGCGACTTGAGGAGTTCAGCGCGCTCGACAGTTATTTTCATGGAAATTCCCGCTTCGGCGCCGAATACCCAACCCCAGGCGCCAACCGGCGGAAGCCGGGGGGCAAAGGTGGCAAGAGTGGGGCTTTTGCGCAAGAGCGCGCTGCGGGCGGGGGCGAAGTCCCCGCTCCTATCCCCAGGGCGTCCACAGGCACTTCTCCCCGGCCAGGCCTGGGCCAACGGGGAACAGCCAAAAACTCCGCTCATCCCCGCGGAAGCGGGAATCCAGAACTTGGCGGCAGACTCCGCAACGCCTGGGTCCCCGCTTACGCGGGGACGAGCGGAGAATGCCCTACTCCTGCAGCTGGCGCTTGAGGATCTCGATCTCCTCCGACAGCGCGAGGTCGTTGCTGACGAGGCCCTCGATCTTGCGCACGGCGTGCAGCACGGTGGTGTGGTCGCGGCCGCCGAAGCGCCGGCCGATTTCCGGCAGCGAGCGCAGCGTCAGGGTCTTGGCAAGATACATCGCCACTTGGCGCGGGCGCACGACATTGGCGGTGCGGCGCGACGACAGAAGGTCGGAGCGGCTGACATTGTACTGCCGGGCGACAATGCGCTGGATGTCCTCGATCTTGACGCGCTTGGGTTCCTGCGGCCGGATCAGGTCCTTCACCTCGCGCTCGGCCATTTCCATGGTCACCGCCTGGCCGGTGAGTTTGGAATGCGCCAGCAGGCGGTTCAGAGCGCCTTCGAGGTCACGGCCGTTATGGGTGACGGTCTTGGCGATATAGCCAAGCACCGGCAGCGGCACATCGAAGGTCGGATGATGGGCCCGGGCGGCCTGCACGCGCGCCTTGAGGATCTCGAGACGCAGTTCCTCACCGAGACCACCCATCTCGACGACGAGACCGCCGGCGAGCCGGGAGCGCACGCGCTCGTCGAGGCTCTCCAGTTCCGACGGTGGCCGGTCCGAGGCGATGACGACCTGGCGGCCGGCGTCGATCAGGGCATTGAGGGTGTGGCAGAACTCGGCCTGCGTCGACTTGCCCTGCAGGAACTGCAGGTCGTCGATCACGAGCACGCCGATGCCGCGGAGCGCTTCCTTGAAGGCGATGGCGTTCTGCGCGCGCAACGCGGCGACGAAGCCGTACATGAACTTCTCGGCGGTGAGGTACAGCACCTTGCGCTCGCCATTGGCGTTGCCGGCCCAGGTAATGGCCTGCAGCAGATGCGTCTTGCCGAGGCCGACGCCGGAATGGATGTAGAGCGGGTTGAACATCACCGGATCATTGCGGCGGGCGGCGGCAACCTGCCGCGCCGCGGCTTGCGCCAGCGTGTTGGAGCGACCGACGACGAAGGAGTCGAAGGTCAGCCTCGCATCGAGCGGCGAGCCGCCGAGCGCCTCGTGCACGGCTGCGTCGCCGGCCGGAATCGGCCGCCCCGCGCCATTGCCGTTGAGCGGACGGCCTTCGCCGGCGCCCCCGTTGAATGCGGCAGGCTCCACCTTGGCCTTCGGCTGCACGGTAGTCTTGAGAACCGCCGAGCGGACGATCAGTTCGATGCGGCCGACCTCGTCGCGATCCGCCTGCCAGCACGACAGCACCTTCTCGGCGTAATGCGACTGAATCCAGCTCTTGAGAAAGCGGGTCGGCACCGACAGGCGTACGCCGCCATCGTCAATGCCTTCGAGTTCCATGCGTCCAAACCAGCTCGAGAAAACGTCGTCGCCCACTTCCGAGCGCAGACGCGCTTTCACTCTGAGCCAACTTTCCTGATCGTCGTTCGGCATTTTCTTCTTCTCTTTGATTTGGTCTGGTTCGTTGAACGGACAATGGGTTTCTCGGCCTGACGGCATGGGCCGTCGACGCGCCGATACGAGACGCAACACGCTTGCTGGATATCCTGGCCGGCCTGAGGGAACGGCGCGATATCGTTTGTAGGAGACGGGATCGCGCCTTTAGATGTTGGGCGGCGCGTTACCCAGCGGAGTGTAGGAGACCTGACAAGAGAGGGCGCTGTACGAGCCGGTGTAGAACGACGTGGAGACGCCGTCACCAATATTCGTATCAGAGTTCGCCATCATCACAGTCCCCCCTCCGTCGGGCTTTCGCCCGGGTTCGCCATCGATCTGGTCCTGCTGCCGATCCATGTTCGCAAAACTCGAACTGCTTGCAATTCAAAATTTGCGACGCTCGAACCGCCTCAGGTTCCGTCCGGTTCTTCATCGTCAGCGAAAATACGGCGCGGGCATTTCAAGATCGAAACCATGCCCGCTTATCATTCGCCGGTGGAATTCCCGCCACCGGGCAACAGATAGCCGTTCTCATCTGCCAATGAGCGCAGAACCATTCCTTGTTTCTGAGCGCGTCGCGGAGAATGTCCGCGCGCAGTTGTCAAAATACACGACGCGCGCCGCTGAGCAATTTCGAATCGTCGGGTGAATGCAATGCGCCGGTTGTGCCGCATGTGGCCGCTTGTCCGAATTTTCTACCGCTCGCTAACCAACGTGTTGATGAGTCGTGCGGAATTGCGCACGCCAGCGGCCTAAGATGCAGCGGTATCTTGTTAGAAAAAATCGTCATGCCTTCGGTCGCTTTGCCATTGTGGCACAGGCATTTCCGGGTCCTCGTCGTCACATTCGACGTAAGTCATTACGCGGCCGCCAAATTTTTTGTTCGACAATGAAGGGTAGCCCTAGCGAAAAAGCGCTGGGATTACTGAGTTGACGTAAAAAGGAAATTGAGAAAGGGGCCGAAAATGCTTGGCGCCCATAACTGTCTGACGTGCCGGTGACAGTTTGACGAACGCATGCGAGCGCGGAACGTCTTCGACGTCCGCGCCGGATCATTGTCATTGATTTTCAGAAAAAGCGCCAAGCCATTTCGCGGCGGCGAACGCCGCTTCATGCGGCGCTTGGCTCTGGTAGTGTCTTGCTGCGGCGCGAGAGGTGCTTATCGTCAATTCAGCCAAGCAAGTCAGCCACGCAAGGTCGGCTGAATTCGGCTGCGGCGCCGCGGAAGCTTACTTGCCGATTTATTTGCCGAGCTTGGCGATCGCGTGCGAGAGACGCGACACCTTACGGCTGGCGGTGTTCTTGTGAACGGTGCCGCGCTGGGCCGCGCGCATGATCGCGGGCTCGGCGGACTTGAGCGCTTCTGCGGCGGCGGCGCGGTCACCAGCGGTGATCGCCTCTTCGACCTTGCGCACCGAGTTGCGCAGAATGGTACGGCGCGACTTGTTGATCTCGGTGCGGCGCGCGATCTTGCGGGTCGCCTTGCGAGCGGACTTTGTGTTGGCCATCTGAAATCTCGTTCGGTCTCTAACGCGACTGGCCGCATGCGGCGGAAGTGCCGCGCTCACGAGCCGTCTGTTGCAAGAATAAACGGGGCCGGAAATCCGGCCCCAGTTGCGCGTGGCTTATAGTTGGCCGCTGGCCGGGCGTCAACGCCCGAGAAATGGCAGCGGTTTGAGGCCCTTAGAGGGCCTTTTGGGCCCGGATGGCGTCATAGCCGCCGGTAATGGCACTCCGGTCGGCCGCTGAAACGGCAGCAAAGGGCGGACGGACGCGGGCCAGGGTCGTATCGCCATGGATGTGACCGAGCAGCGTCTTCACCCCAGGCACCAGCGGCCGGCCTTCGAACAGCTTGCGGATCGCGACGGCCTGATCGTGGGCGGCGGCGTCGCCGCCCTTCCAGGCGCGCTGGCACAGGTCGGCATTGGTGTTGGCTGTCGCGGAGATGCAGCCCGCGAATTCGCCCTTGCGGGCATCGAGCAGGCAGGCCTCGGTCGACGGGAACGTGGCAAAGTCCTTGGCGATGGCCGCGACCGAGCGCGCATAGGCCATGTCGCCGGACGAGTCCTTGAGCCCAACGATACGGCCGGGAAATTCCTGACGCAGCCGCTTGATCAGTTCGACGTGCCACGGCACGCCGGTGAACTGCGGGTAGTGGTAGAGATAGATCGGCAGCTTCGGGCTGGCGGTCGCCTCGACGAGCGCGCCGATATAGGCGACGAGGCCGTCATCCGGCACGCCCTTGTAATAGAATGGCGGCAGCACCAGCGCGCCGGCAAAGCCGAGTTCGGCGGCATGCCGCGTCAGCGCGATGGCGTCGGCGATCGAGGCGGCCCCGGTACCGACCATCAGCCGGTCCATCGGCAGGCTGTTCGACTTGTAGGCGCTCATCACGGCCTTGCGTTCCTCGACCGAGAACGAGGTCGCTTCGCCGGTCGAGCCGAGCACGTTGAGGCCGTCGCAGCCATTGTCGAGCAGCCAGCGTGCCAGCTTCATGGCGCGCGGAATATTCGGCGAGAGTTTGTCGTCGAGCGGCGTCGCAATCGCGGCGATGACGCCGGACAGGGAAGAGGTCATTCAGGATTCTCCGGGCTTCAGCCGCTCACATTGAAGGCGGCCAAAGCAGCCATATTGACGATCTGGGTGTCGTTGGCGCCGAGTTGCACCAATTGCACCGGGCGGTCGAGGCCGACCAGCATCGGCCCGATGACGGTGGCGCCGCCGAGTTCCTGCAGCATCTTGGTCGAGATCGACGCCGAGTGGAACGCCGGCATCACCAGCACGTTGGCGGGCCCCGACAGGCGGTTGAACGGATAGGCCGCGGCCAGATCCGGATTGAGCGCAACGTCGGCCGCCATGTCGCCTTCGTATTCGAAGTCGACGCGGCGGCGGTCGAGGATCTTCACCGCCTCGATCACCTTCTCCGAGCGCTCGCCTGCCGGATGGCCGAAGGTCGAGAAAGCGAGCATGCCGACGCGCGGCACGTAGCCGAAGCGCCTGGCGACGCCGGCCGCCTCGATAGCGATGTCGGCCAGTTCCTCACCGGTGGGCAGTTCGGTAATTGCGGTGTCGGCCACCAGCACGGTGCGGCCGCGCGCGACCACCAGCGAAATGCCGATGACGCGGTGTCCTGGCTTGGCATCGATGACGCGGCGCACGTCTTCGAGCGCGACCGAGAAGTTGCGCGTCACGCCGGCGACCATGGCGTCGGCGTCGCCGTTCGCCACCATCAGCGCGGCGAAGTGGTTGCGGTCGGTGTTCACCAGCCGCTGCACGTCGCGCAGCAAATAACCCTGCCGCTGCAGGCGCTCGTAGAGATAGTTCAGATAAACCGTGTTGCGCGTCGACAGCGCGGCATTGATGACCTCGATGCCGTCGCCGAGTTCGATGCCGGCCTCTTTCGCGGTTTCCTTGACGCGGTCCTCGCGGCCGACCAGCAACGCGGTGCCGAGGCCTTGCGTCACGAAGGACGCTGCGGCGCGGATCACCTGCTCTTCCTCGCCTTCGGCGAAGACGACGCGCTTCGGCGAACGGCGCAGCTTGGTGTAGACCTGCTGCAGCGTGCCGGCGATGGGATCGCGCCGCGCATTGAGCTGGTGCTTGTAGGTCTCCATGTCCTCGATGGGCTTGCGCGCGACCCCGGTGTCCATCGCCGCTTTGGCCACGGCCGGCGGCACCCAGGAAATCAGGCGCGGATCGAACGGCGTCGGGATGATGTATTCCGGGCCGAATTTGAGCCGTGTGCCATAGGTTGCGGCGACTTCGTCCGGCACATCCTCCCGCGCCAGATCGGCCAGTGCCTGTGCGGCGGCGATCTTCATTTCCATGTTGATGGTCGAGGCGCGCACGTCGAGCGCGCCGCGGAAGATGAAGGGGAAGCCGAGCACGTTGTTGATCTGGTTCGGATAGTCGGAGCGGCCGGTCGCCATGATGGCGTCGTCGCGCACTTCGGCGACTTCCTCGGCGGTGATTTCCGGGTCGGGGTTGGCCATGGCGAAAATGATCGGCTTGTCCGCCATGGACTTGACCATCTCCTTGGTCACAGCGCCCTTGGCCGACAGGCCATAGAACACGTCGGCGCCCTTGAGCGCGTCTTCCAGGGTGCGGGCGTCGGTCTCGACCGCGTAGCCCGACTTCCACTGGTTCATGCCGTCGGTGCGGCCTTTGTAGATGACGCCCTTGGTGTCGCAGAGAATGAGATTGTTCGGCGGGAAGCCGATGGCGCGCAGCAGTTCGAGGCAGGCGATGCCGGCGGCGCCGGCGCCGTTGCAGACGAGCTTGGTGTTCTTGATGTCGCGGCCGGTCATTTCCAGCGCGTTGATCAGGCCTGCGGCGGAGATGATGGCGGTGCCGTGCTGGTCGTCATGGAACACCGGGATGTCCATCACCTCGCGCAGCTTCTGCTCGATGATGAAACACTCGGGCGCCTTGATGTCCTCGAGGTTGATGCCGCCCCAGCCGGCGCCGAGATATTTGACGCAGTTGATGAAGGCCTCAGGATCCTCGGTGGAGACTTCGAGGTCGATGGAGTCGATGTCGGCGAAGCGCTTGAACAGCACCGACTTGCCTTCCATCACCGGCTTGGCCGCCAGCGCGCCACGGTTGCCGAGGCCGAGAATGGCGGTGCCGTTGGTGATGACGGCGACGAAATTGCCCTTGGTGGTGAGCTCGTAGGCCTTTTGCGGGTCGTCGGCGATGGCCAGCACCGGTACCGCGACGCCCGGCGAATAGGCCAGCGACAGGTCGCGCTGCGTGGCCATCGGCTTGGTGGCGATGACTTCCAGCTTGCCGGGGCGGCCGCCGCTGTGGAACTGCAGGGCTTCCTGGTCGGTGAAGGTCGGACGCGGACGTTTGGCCATTGTCACTCCATGGGGCAGTTTTTCTTGCAGCTTTTCTTTCCCCGGAGAGGTCCGCGGCCAAGCTGTTGGGATATGGTCTAGCGGAAGGCACCCCGGCAACTCAAGGCGATGGGCTGATTGGCGAGGTGCCATGCCGCAATGCAGCGGCAGGGTTGAAGGTGCCGCCGGTTGCGGCTAGGTGAGGCGTCCGCCGCCGTCACATTGTATGTTGGTCGCATGATCAAGTTCTTGCTGCGCACCCTTGGGCTTTTCGGGCTGGCCGCCGCCTTCGTGCTGGTGATCTACGATGGCACCAAGTCGATCGCGGGAAACCGCCTGTTTTTGACCAGCGTCGGCGACCTTTGGACGCTGGTCAGCCCCAAGAGCCTGGCGACGCTACAGCCGCTCTTGTCGCCCTATGCGGGTGGCGTGGTCTGGGACCCGGTGGCGGTGACCTTCCTGTCCTGGCCGAGCTGGGCGGTCCTCGGCGTGCTGGCGATCCTGTTCATGCTGCTGGGCCGGCCGCGCCGCCCCCTGATCGGCTATGCGCGGTAATCACTCCCTGCTTTCCCAGTCGTGATCGCCCTCCGGTACCGGAACCGGGGGCGGATGCTTATATTGGGCTCAACAAAGACGGGAGAGCCAAACCATGTTTGGATTCAAGAAAGTTTCCATGCCCTCGAAGGACGAGGCGCTGCCCGGGCGGGCGGGCGCAATCCCGACGGCCGATGAGCATTTCGTCAATCACCACGCGCTCAAGGGGCCCTATCCGGAAGGCGCCGAGAAGGCGATGTTCGGTCTCGGTTGCTTCTGGGGCGCCGAGCGCAAGTTCTGGCAGCTCGGTGACGGCGTTTATGTCACCGCGGTCGGTTATGCCGGCGGCCTGACACCGAACCCGACCTATGAGGAAGTATGTTCGGGCCGCACCGGTCACAACGAGGTGGTGCTGGTGGTCTACGACCCGAAGAAGATCTCCTACGACGCTCTGCTCAAGGCGTTCTGGGAGAACCACGATCCCACCCAGGGCATGCGCCAGGGCAATGACATCGGCACGCAGTACCGCTCCGGCATCTACACCTTCTCGCCGGAGCAGAAAGCGGCCGCCGAGGCCTCGAAGGCCATGTACGAGCCGGAACTGAAGAAGCAGGGCTATCGGCCGATCACGACCGAGATCGTGGACGCGCCGCCGTTCTACTTCGCCGAGGACTATCACCAGCAGTATCTGGCCAAGAATCCCTACGGCTACTGCGGCCTGGGCGGCACCGGCGTGTCCTGCCCGATTGGCACCGGGGTCAAGGCTGCGGCTGCCGCGACGGCGTAAACCCCAACGTCATTCCGGGACGTCCGGCAGGCCCGAAGGGCAGGCCGGACGGGCCCGGAATCTATACCCCCGGTGCTGGGCGTATGGATTCCGGGCTCGCAAGCTTACTCGCGCTCCGGAATGACGAAGAAGTCAGACTTTCTTAACCATATAAAGCGCTAATCGGGCGTCGATTTCAGTCTCGCGACCCCGGATTCGCTTCAATGCGGAATGCCAAGATTTTGCTCGTGCTGATGGTCGCTCTGGCGGCGGCCGGTTGCGCGCGCAAAACGGCGCAGGTCCAGTACATCATCGATCCGCAGACCGGGCAGCCGGTGCCTGTGATCAGCCAGCAGCAGCAATACGCGCAGGCGCAGGCCTACCCATCGTCCTCATATCCGGGCGCCGTGCCGCAGACCTATCCGCAGCCATACGGCGCCGCTGCGCCAGCGACATCGTCGCGCTCGCTCTATTCAAGCTCGGCGGCTTACGCCCAGCAGGCTTACGCTCAGCCGCAATACGCGGCACCGCAACCGGCGCCGCAGCCCAAGGCCGCGAGCGGCCGCGGCCTGTTCTCGTCGAGCCGTAAGACGCAAGCCTATGTGCAGCAACAGCCGGCGCTGCAGCAGCCTTACGTCGCGCAATACACCCCGCCGCCACAGGCGGCGATGGCGCAGGCGCCCGCGCCGCAGGCTGTCGCCCCGCGCGGCGGGCCTTACGTGCCGGCTCCTGCGCCGGCTCCGGCCGCTGTCCCGATGCCGAACTACGGCTATGCCGCCGTGTCGCCGGCCGCGCCTGCTTACACGCTCGACTCCGGCGACAAGCTGCGCGTCGTGGTGTTCGGGCAGGACGGCATCACCAACAGCTACACCGTCGATGCCGGCGGCAACGTCAATCTGCCGCTGATCGGCGCCGTGCCGGCGCGCGGCACCTCGACGCAAATGCTCGCCAAGGCCATCGCCGATCGCCTGCGGCGCGGCTATGTGCGCGAGCCGCATGTCACCGTCGAGGTCGAGACCTATCGGCCGTTCTTCATTCTCGGCGAGGTGACGACGCCGGGTCAGTATCCCTACGTCGCCAACATGACGGTCGAGACCGCGGTGGCGATCGCCGGCGGATTCGGCGCGCGCGCGGCCAAGAAGACCGTTGAGCTGACGCGCAACGCGCCGGGCCAGCAGATGCGCGGCAATGTCCCGCTGAACTATCCGCTGCTGCCGGGCGACACCATCGTCGTCAAGGAGCGGTGGTTTTAGATAAGCCGGTCATCCCCGCGAAGGCGGGGATCCAGCCCTTTTTCGCTCAAATCAGTCAAGCGCTGGATCGTCCGCTTTCGCGGACGATGACACCGTTCGTCACTTCATATTCTTCGCCAGAAACTCGTAAGTCCGCTGCCACGCCACGTCGGCATCCTTCTGGCGGAAGCTCGGGCGGTCTTCGTTCGAGAAAGCGTGCGGCGCGTCCGGATAGATGTAGGTCTCGGCCTGCGGCTGCTTCTTCTTGATATCCTCGACCACCGACATCGGAATGCTTTCGTCCTTCTCGCCGAAATGCATCTGCACCGGGCACTTCGGCTTTTCGTCGGCGAACTTGCCGATGGCGCCGCCATAGAACGACACCGCGGCGGCAAGGCCGGGAATGCGGCAGCCGGCGAGGAATGCCACCGATCCGCCCATGCAGAAGCCGATGATGCCGATGGGGCTGATGCCTTTCAGCTCCGCCTTGGCGGCGGCGACGTCCAGCATCATGTGGTCCCAGTTGAGATTGCCGAGGAAGCTGCGCGCATGCGCGATCTCGTCGGCCGAATAGCCGCTGTCGAAGTCGCGCTCGAAGCGATCGAACATCGCCGGCGCGATCGCGGCATAGCCGTGCTCCGCGAGCGTATCGCAGATGTGGCGGATGTTCTTGTTGACGCCGAAGATCTCCTGGATGACGACCATGCCGCCTTTCGGCGTGCCCTTGGGATCGGCTCGATAGGCGCCCAGGGAATGATTGTCGCTGGCGGTGAGCGTCAGTTTGGTACCCATGGGAACCTCCGAGAAATAGGCGTGAAGAAAATGTCGCCGGCGCCGGGCGTTCTAGCACGTGTCCGCCCTGCCGCCAGCCTTGTCATCACCGGGCTTGTCCCGGTGACCCCGCTTGGGGACGCATCAGAGGCCAACTAAGCGAGATGGCCGGGTCAAGCCCGGCCATGACAGCGCTAAAAGACCGCTTTCAGCAACTCGTATGAATGCCGGCGCGCCTGGTGGTCGTAGATCATGGTCGTGACCATGACCTCATCGGCCTGGGTCGCCGCGATCAGCTCATCGAGATTGGCCTTCACCGTCGCGGGCGAGCCCACCGACAGCTTCAGGCGGTTCTGCGCGACGCGGGTGCGCTCGGCCGGTGTGTACTGATAGGCCAGAGCCTCCTCCGGCGAAGCCAAGGGCAGGAATTCTCCCTTGTTGCGGCGGGTCAGATTGAGGTCGACGGTGGCGGCGAGCCGGTCGGCCTCCTCGTCGGTGTCGGCACAAACCACATGGGTACCGAGGATGGCGTAAGGCTTGTCGTGCGACACCGACGGCTTGAAGCTGTCGCGGTAGATGCGCATCGCGGCCTCGGCCGGGAAGGTCGCGAAATGATGCGCGAAGGCAAAGGCCGCGCCGATCTGGCCGGCAAGCTGCGCGCTGTAGTCCGATGAGCCGAGCAGGAAGATCGGCGGCAGCTTCACCTCCGCCGGCATGGCCTGCACCTTGCTGAATGGATGGCCTTCGGGAAACTGCCGGGTCTCCAGCGCCATCAGTTCGGAGAAGCGGTCGAGGAAATCGTCCTCCTCGCTGACGTTCTGGCGCCGCCGCAACATGTACGACGTCACCTGATCGGTTCCCGGCGCGCGACCGAGACCGAGATCGATGCGATCGGGGAACAACGCTTCCAGCACTTTGAATCGTTCGGCGACCGTCAGCGGCGCGTGGTTGGGCAGCATCACACCGCCGGAGCCGACGCGGATGCGGCTCGTCGCCGCAGCGATCTGTCCGATCATGATGTCGGGCGCCGATGAGGCGATCATCGGCATGTTGTGGTGCTCGGCCACCCAGTAGCGCACATAGCCGAGTTTGTCGGCGAGCTGCGCCAGATCGATGGAATTGCGCAGCGCCTGGGCGCCGGTCGAGCCGGCGGACACCGGCGACAGATCGAGAACGGAAAGGGCGGTCATGGATTCTCTCTCTGGCGCCGAATTCGGATCTGGCGGGCAATACCTTTGCTTAGAAAGGCATCGTGCGCGGCCGGGTCAAGCCCCGCGCAAGCCGCTGATGGCAGGCATGCGCATTCCCCGTAATTTGCGGTTTTCAGGCGCCTATGGCGGCGGCTATCATCGTGCCTACATGGAGACGAAGACAGAGGGGTTTATGCCGATGGCTTCGCTAATGGAATTCAAGGTGCCGCCCGGGGAGCAGCCGCGCCCGGAGGATTACAGCTTCGATCTCGACCGCGCGCTGTCGTCTGTCGTCGGCTTGCATTCGATCATCCCGAACGACGCCTTCACCGCCGACACGCTCGGCGTCGAGCGCGCCGGCAACGGCGTGCTGATTGGCGATGGCCTGGTACTGACCGTCGGCTATCTCATCACCGAAGCGGAGACCATCTGGCTGCATCTGTCGGACGGCCGCGTCATGGAAGGCCACGCGCTCGGCGCTGATCAGGAGACCGGCTTCGGTCTGGTGCAGGCGCTGGGACGGCCCAATCTGCCGACGCTCGAGCTCGGCTCGTCGCGCGATGTCGATCTCGGCGATCGCGTCGTCATCGGCGCTGCCGGCGGGCGCAAACAATCGCTCGCGGCACGCATTGCGGCGCGTCAGGAGTTCTCCGGCTACTGGGAATACCTGATCGACGACGCGATCTTCACCTTCCCCTCGCATCCGCACTGGGGCGGCACCGGGCTGATCTCTTCGCGCGGCGATCTGGTCGGCATCGGCTCGCTGCAGATCGAGCGCGCCACCGGCGGCGAGAGCGGCGGTGCCGGCGAGCATCTCAACATGATGATTCCGATCGATTTGCTGAAGCCGGTGCTGAGCGACCTGTCGCGCTTCGGCCGCGTCGATCGGCCAGTGCGGCCATGGCTCGGCATCTTCACCACCGAGATCGAGGACACTTTGGTGATCGTCGGCGTCGCCGACAAAGGCCCGGCGGCGCGCGCCGAAATCAAGACCGGCGACATGATCGTGGCGGTGGCCGGCCAGAAGGTCACGACCCTGGCCGAACTCTATCGCGGCATCTGGGCGCTCGGCACCGCCGGTGTCGAAGTGCCGCTGACCTTGCATCGCGACGGCGTGACGTTCGACGTTCGCATCAACTCGTCCGACCGCAACAAATTCCTCAAGGGCCCGCAGGTGCATTGAGCGGGATCCTATCCGTGTCATGGCCGGGCTTGTCCCGGCCATCCACGGCTTGTTTTTTGGCTTACGGCGTGGATGCCCGGCACAAGGCCGGGCATGACGGAGCAAGGGGCAGTCCTCACCCCACCTTTATCTCCACCTTGTCCGGATAGAACGCCAGGTGGTCCTTGATCTCCGCCACCGCCGGGAACGGGGCCTCGTAGCTCCACACCGCGTTGTCGGCGCTGCGCCCATCGGCCGAAATCGTGAAGTAGCTGGCGTCGCCTTTGTAGGGACAGTGTGTGCTGTGCGCCGTGCGCGCCAGCAACGCCATGTCGGCGTCCTCGCGCGGAACATAGTAAACGGGAGGATAATGCGCCTCCTTCAGCGTCAGCGCGCGGGTGCTGTCGGCGATGGCCCGGCCGGCGAACATCACGCGAACGCGCCCTTCGTGCCGTGAAATTGCGATGGGATGGTTGGGGCCGGGCTGTTTCATGGCATGTCCCCTTCTGCGGCGCGCGGTCTGGTGGATCCCATTTGGCAATCCGGGCGAAGCCCTGCGAGGGGGCGGCCGGAACAAGCGCGACAAATTGAACGATCGGCCTTAGCGAAATCGACAGGGTTTGGGCGGTAAGTTCGTGCGGTTTATGAAAGGTTACCGGTCGCGCGTATGCCGAAAAGTCCGCTCGAGACCATGATTCAGGGGCTGAACATCCTTGTGGTGGACGGCAATGCCTACATGCGCAAGGTCACGCGCATGATGCTGATGAATCTCGGCGCCAAGTCGGTGATGGAGGCCGCCGACGGCCTCGCCGCGCTCGAGCAGATCCGCAACTCCGATCCCGACGTCATGCTGCTCGACTGGGACATGCCGCTGCTCAACGGCATGGAGGTCGTCCGCATCGTCCGTTCGCCCGGCGTGTTCCCGCGGCCGAATCTGCCGATCATCATGCTCACCTCCCGCGCCCACCGCTCCTCAGTGGTCCAGGCGCTGCATGCCGGCATCAACGAGTTTCTGGTCAAGCCGACCTCGGCCAAGGCGCTGCACGATCGCCTCAGCTCGATCGTGATGAATCCGCGCCAGATGGTGCAACTCGGCGACGCCTATGTGCCGCAGCCGCGCAAGATGTCGACCGGCCTCGAGCTCGATCCCACAGACGTGCGCCGCTAAAGCCGCGACGTCGCTGCAAGACTGGCGCTCACCACCTTCGCCGTTCTAAACTCCCGCGCAACAACAAGGTCGGGGGAGTTTATGACCAGCCATTCCATGCGTCTGCCGGATAGCGGCACTTTTATCGGCCGCGCCCATGCACCGGGGACCGCGCATCCGCTGGTCGTCACCGTGCGCGACGGCGCGGTCATCGACATTACCTCGGCGCATGCGCCGACCGTCCGCGATATCTGCGAGATGGACGATCCGGCCGCCTATGTGCGCGGCGCCAAGGGCAAAACCATTGCCACGCTCGATGCGATCGCAGCCGCGAGCCTCACCCACGCCGCCAGCGCCATCCGTCTTTTGTCGCCGGTCGATCTTCACGCGGTGAAGGCGTCGGGCGTCACCTTCGTGGTCAGCCTGCTCGAGCGCGTGATCGAGGAGCAGGCGCGCGGCTCGGCCGACAAGGCCGAATCGATCCGCGCCGACATTCACGGCCTGATCGGCGAGGACCTGTCGAAGCTCAAGCCCGGCTCGCCCGAAGCCATGGCGATCAAGGCCAGGCTGATCGCGCGCGGCGTCTGGTCGCAATATCTCGAAGTCGGCATCGGCCCGGACGCGGAGATTTTCACCAAGTGCCAGCCGATGTCGTCGGTGGGCTTCGGCGCCGATATCGGCCTGCTCGAGCAATCGACCTGGAATAATCCCGAACCGGAGATCGCGGTGATCGCCGCCAGCTCCGGCCGCATCATCGGCGCCACGCTCGGCAACGACGTCAATCTGCGCGATATCGAAGGGCGCTCGGCGCTGCTGCTCGGCAAGACCAAGGACAATAACGCCTCGGCCGCGCTCGGGCCGTTCATCCGGCTGTTCGACGACACTTTCTCCATCGCCGACGTGAAGAAGGCGCAGGTCAATCTCACCGTGGAAGGCACCGACGGCTTCTTCCTCGAAGGGTCAAGCTCCATGGCCGAGATCAGCCGCTCGCCGGAAGAGTTGGTCGCTGCCGCGATGGGGCCGCATCACCAGTATCCCGACGGCATCGCGCTTTATCTCGGCACCATGTTCGTGCCGTCGAAGGACCGCGGCGAGGCCGGGCAGGGCTTCACGCACAAGATCGGCGACATGGTCACGATCTCGTCGGACAAGTTCGGTGCGCTGATCAACCGCGTGAAATACTCGCCGGACTGCCCGCACTGGACCTACGGCACGCGCGCGCTGATGCGCGACCTCGCCGCGGCGAAGCTGATTTGAGGCCGGCGTATCGGCGGAATTGGCGCACCCGACACGATTCGAACGTGTGACCTTTGCCTTCGGAGGGCAACGCTCTATCCAGCTGAGCTACGGGTGCTGACCGGCTTTGCATACCCCAGTTCGGAGCTACCGGCAACGATCATCGCGGCCGGCCACTCGGGGTATTTCGCATGTGATGTGAGGGGGTTAGCGTACCGCCGAGCGGGCGGCGACCTCGCGGTGGCGCACCCGTTCCCGGTGCAGCATGTAAAGGCCGCTGCCCACGATCAGCAGCGCGCCGGCGATCGACATGCGGTCGGACACCTCGCCGAGCACGAAATAGCCGGACAGCGCGCTCCAGATCAGTAACGAATAGCGAAACGGCGCCACCACGGATGCATCGACATTGCGGAAGGCCGACACCGCCAGCGTGCTGCCGCCGGCCAGGAACATCGCGCCGATCACGATCAGGCCGAGATACTCCGAGGAGAACAGCGTCCAGCGTTCGCCAAATGCGGCGGCAATAACGAGGCCGGCCAGCCCGGTGCCGCAGAGACTGACCAACGTCACCACCAGCGTCGGCGTTGCCGGGTCGATACGCCGGGTGACGATGTCGCGCGTCGCCGAGAAGAAGGTTGCCGACAATGCCACCAGCGCCCAGACGTCGAAGGTCGAGGGCCCCGGCTTGACGATCAGCAGCATGCCGGCCACGCCGACGCCAATGGCGGTCCAGCGCCGCCAGCCGACCTGTTCCTTGAAGAAGAAGGCAAGCAGCATGGTGAGCACGAGCGGCGACATCATGTTGATCGCCATCAGATCGGCAAGCCGCATCCTGGTCAGCGCCAGCACGAAGGTGGCATTCGCGCCGGCGTCGAGGACCGCGCGCAAAAGTACCAGCTTCTGGGCGGCGCCGTGAATGGTGAAGCTGCGATAGGCGATGAAGAAAACGGCGCCGAGAATTGCGATGCAAGCCAGCGCGCGGGTGAACAGCACTTCGCCGATCGGGACGGTGAAGGCGACGATCTTGGTTATCGTGTCGGTAACCGTGAACAGCGCGCAGCCCGCCGTCAGCGAGATGATGCCGCGCTTGTTATCCTGATACGAGGCCAAGGGTCGTTCGATTTTCAAGAGGGGTCGCCCGCCGGCGCGGCCAACCGCGCCGCGCCGCCTCGGACCTTCAAGCCAGCGTCCGGGAGTCGGCGAGTCGCCCCTAAGCCTTAGAACAATCGGGCCTTTGCGGCAACCGACGCTGCCGCAGGGCGGCTCTGCCGTGCCATATCAAGATACGGATTCGCCGGGAGATTTGCCGCACATTCGATGCGGATTTACCGATTATCCGAGCGGAACTTCTTACGGCTTCTCAAGACGCACCTGAAATTCTTGCCACACGTTAGGCATGCGGCCGGTCTTTTCCGGCAGGCGTTTCGGGGGCGTCATGTTTGCGAGATTTCTGAAGGACCGACGCGGCAACATCGCGCCGATGATGGCGCTGTTGGCCGTGCCGCTCATCGGCAGCGCCGGTGTCGCAATCGATTATAGCCAGGCGAGCGCCGCGCGCACGGCCTTTCAGACCGCACTCGATGCCACCGCGCTGGCCATGTCGAAAACCGCGGCCACGCAGAACCCGGGCGAACTGCAAGCCGCGGCATCGAACTACTTCAACGCTTTGTTCGCGAGCCCGCAGGCGCGGGACGTGACGGTGACCGCGACCTACACCGGCACCGCCGGCTCCAAGCTCGCCCTCAATGCCACCGCGACGCTGAAGACCAATGTGCTCGGCATTCTCGGTTACGGCGACATCGATATCGCGGCCAGCGCGACCTCGACCTGGGGCGAGACGCGGCTGCGCGTTGCCCTTGTCCTGGACAACACCGGTTCGATGTCCAGCGCCGGCAAGATGACTGCGCTCAAGACCGCCAGCCAGAATCTGCTGACCCAGCTCAAGAACGCCGCGCTGGTGCCGGAAGACGTCTATGTTTCGATCGTGCCGTTCAACAAGGACGTCAATGTCGGCGCCGACAAATACGACCAGAACTGGATCAACTGGTCGCTGTGGGAAGCCGTCAACGGCAAATGCAGCAGCTCGAGCTATAAGACCAAGAGTTCGTGCGAGCAGAACCGCAAGGTCTGGACCCCGGCCGCTCACGATACCTGGAACGGCTGCGTCACCGATCGCGATCAGAATTACGACACCACCAACACGGCGCCGACCACGGGCGGCACACTCTATCCGGCCGAGCAGTTCACGTCGTGCCCCGCATCGGTCATGGCCCTGTCCAACGACTGGACCTCGCTGTCGGCCAGGATCGAGGAGATGCAGCCGGCCGGCAACACCAATCAGGCGATCGGCCTGCAGATGGGCTGGCAGACACTGACCGCCGCGCCGTTCACCGTCCCGGACTTCGATTCGAACTATCAATACAATCAGGTCATCATCCTGCTGACCGACGGTCTCAATACCGAGAACCGCTGGTCCACGAGCCAGTCTTCTGTCGACAAGCGCCAGCAGAAAACCTGCGACAACATCAAGGCAGCCGGCATCACGCTCTATACGGTGCAGGTCAACACCGGAAACGACCCGACCTCGACGTTGCTGCAGAACTGCGCCTCGACGTCCAGCAAGTTCTTCCTGTTGAAGTCGGCCAATCAGATGATCACCACCTTCAATCAGATTGGCACGGCGCTGTCGCAACTGCGTCTGGCGCAGTAACGCGCCCATCGCATGAAATTGCGCGGAAATTTCTCGCAGAGTTGAAGCAAATATCGGCGCGGCGGGAAAAGCGGCGTTCAGCACCGCGCCAGATGGTTTCGTTCCGTTAGTAATTCAATGCATCACCCCGATTAGCGTTGTCACGCGGGCCGGCAAAGCGGGTCCGCTCAGAGAGGTTATGTTCGATGCGCGCCAGTACCTTCGTCATGATCGGCTTTGCCCTGCTGTTCGGCATCATTGCCGTTTTCATCGCGCAGGTGTGGCTCGCCAATCAGGCCAATCGTCAGGTCGAGGCGGTGGCGCCGCAGGCGCCGGCGCGCACCGTGGTCGTCGCCAGGCAGCCGTTGCGCTACGGCGCCGAACTCACCGCGGCGATGCTGCAGGAAGTGGCCTGGCCGTCCGAAGCGGCGCCGGCCGGTTCGTTCGCCAAGATCGGTGATGTGCTCAAGGGCGGCCGCCGCATCGTGCTCAGCGCCATCGAGCCGCATGAGCCGGTGCTCGGCATCAAGATCACCGGGCCCGGCGAGCGCGCCACGTTGTCGGCGCTGGTCAAGCCCGGCATGAAGGCGGTGACCATCCGCGTCAACGACGTCGAAGGCGTCGGCGGCTTCGTGCTGCCGGGCGAATATGTCGATGTCGTGCTGACCCGTTCGATCGACAAGGGGCAGGCGACCACCGAGATCGTGCTGCAGAATCGCCGCGTGCTTGCGGTCGATCAAAGCGCCGACGAGCGCGCCACCAAGGCGGCGGTGGCCAAATCCATCACACTCGAAGTCGATACCGTGGAAGCGCAGAAGGTCTGGCTCGCATCCACCGTCGGCAATCTCTCGCTGCTGCTGCGCAAGGCCGGCGAAACCGCGCAGGTGCGCACCCGCAAGATCACGCTCAACGATCTGTCGTCGCCGGAGCCGGCCGTCGATACCGGCGCATCATCGACCGTGACCGTGTCGGTGACGCGCGCCGCGGCCAAGCAGGACTACACGGTACCGGTCGAAGCGGTCGGCCGCGCCGCACGGACCGTGGCGGAAACCGCGGGACGCTGACCATGAAGGACTTCAACGGAGTGGCAAGGATGGCGACGAGCCGCATGCAACCGGTCGAGCGCGATGGCGCATGGCGCAAGATGGTGCGCGAACTGGCGCTGGCTTGCGCCATCGCCCTCGCCGCCAGCCTGTTCCTCGCCGCCATTGATGCCAAGGCGGCGCCGCGCCGCGCCGGCGAAGTGGAACTGGCGGGCACCTCCAATGTCTCGGTCATTGTCGGAAAATCGCTCGACATCCGCACCAATGCCAGCTTCGTCAACATCGCGGTCGGCGACCCCGATGTCGCTGACGTCAATCCGCTGACCGACCGCAGCCTGTCGATCCTGGGCAAGAAGATCGGCACCACGCGCGTCACCGTCTATGACGAACAGAAGCGTTTGACCGGCATCTACGATATCGAAGTGACCTACGACGTCTCGCGTCTGGTCAACGAGCTGCGGCGCCGCTTCCCGCAGGCCAAACTGCGCGCCTCCGCGGTCAACGGCCGCATCATGCTGGCGGGCGAAGTGCCGGACGCGGTCACGCTCGATCAGGCCGTCACCATCGCGCGCCAGTTCGGTCCCGACATCATCAACGCCGTGTCGGTGATGTCGCCGCAGCAGGTGATGCTGGAAGTGCGCTTTATCGAAATTTCCCGCAGTGCCGGCCGCGATCTCGGCGTGCAGTGGAATCGGTTCGGCGAGCAGAGCATCGCCAATATCGGCTCGCGCCAGCCCGCCTCGAACCTGCCGTCCATCGTGTCGACCTCCGCCGGCGTGCTGTCGGGCGGTTCGCCCTTTGGTTTCATGATCGGCCGCATCGTGGCCAGCGGCGTCACCACCGACGTGCTCATCAATGCGCTGGAGACCAAGGGTGTCGCCCGCAGTCTCGCCGAGCCGAATCTGGTGGCGCTGTCCGGCGATACGGCGAGCTTTCTCGCCGGCGGCGAATACCCCATCCCGGTCGCCGGTTCGCTCGGCGCCGTCAGCGTCGAATACAAGAAATACGGCGTGGGCCTTGCCTTTACGCCGACGGTGCTCAGCCACGGCCTGATCAACATGAAGATCGAGCCGGAAGTGAGCGCCATCGACGCCACGCGCACGGTCGCCATCGCTGCCGGCATTTCGGTGCCGGCGCTCACCGTGCGCCGTGCCTCGACGACAGTCGAACTGCGCGATGGCCAGAGCTTCGTCATCGGCGGCCTGCTGCAGAATAACGGCCAGAACCAGATCGAACAGATGCCGTGGCTCGGCACGGTGCCGGTGCTCGGCACCCTGTTCTCGTCGAAGTCCTATCAGCGCAACGAAACCGATCTCGCCATCATCGTCACGCCCCGCATTGTCCGTCCGGCGCGCCCGGGCGATCCGATCAAGGGGCCGACGGACGACACGCGGCCGCCCAATGACGTGGACTTCTTCCTGATGGGCAAGACCGAACTGCCCCGAGAACCCGGCAAGCGCAGTTCCGCCGCGCCGCTGTCCCCAGAGCCGCGCGTCGCCACCGCTGCCGAGCCCGCGCCGTCGGCGGGCGGCCACATGCTCGACATGCCGAAATGGATCTCCAATGCCGCCATTCAGTAAGCTGCTTCATCCCGTCACCCTGATGTCGCTGATCGCGCTCGGCGGCTGCTCGGAATATCTGCATCGCAACGACACGCTGTCGTCGCAGTCGGGCAACGCCGTGCAGTCCAACAAGGTCACGCAGATGGTCGATCCGTGGCCGGCCGTGGCGGCGAACCGCGATATCGCCTTCGACGGCGCGACGATGCAGACCGCCATGACGCGCTACCGCACCGGCCGGGTGATCCAGCCGCGCGGCCTCTCGTCGGAGCCGGCGGCCGCCGCGCCGCCGCCGAACTCTCCCAATGCAACGCCATTGGGCCCCACGGTCAACGCGCAATCTTCGTCGGTGAAGTAAGTCCAAGAGTTAAGCCCAGTCGCCATGCGTCACGTTCCGCCGCCGCAATCCGCCCGCACCCGCGTCATCGTCGCCACACCGGACGCCGATTTCGGCGCCATGGCGCGCGCCACCTTCGGCGCCTCCAGCGCTATCGACCTTGTGATCGAGACCGGGGTGCTGTCGTCACTCGCCGATACGATGGACATCGAAGACGCAACCGTGGTCGTCGTCGATCTCGATATCGGCCGCGCCGATGAGCTGGCGGCATTGTCGCGCCTGACCGCGCGCACCGGCCAATGGCCGCCGGTCGTCGCGGTGACAGAGAGCTTCGATGCCGATCTGGCGCGCACCTTGATACAACTTCGCGTCGCCGATTTTCTGGTGAAGCCGGTGTCCGGCCTCGATCTGGTGCGCACCTGCGCCCGCGTCGGTAAAAAGCCGGCGGAAAACGGTGGCGGTGGCAAGGAAGCGCAGATCGTCACCTTCCTGCCGGCCGTCGGCGGGGCCGGCGTCACCATGCTGGCGGTGCAGACCGCGTTGCTGCTGCTCGAGAGCGCGCCGGCGCGCGCCAAGCCGTCGGTCTGCATCGTCGATCTCGATTTCCAGCACGGCGCCGTCGCCGATTATCTCGATCTCGAACCCCGGCTGAACCTCGCCGAAGTCGAACCGCGGCCGGACCGGCTCGATCGTCAGCTGCTCGAAGTGATGCTGTCCTATCATCCGTCCGGGCTTGCCGTGGTCGCGGCGCCGAACCGCCCGGCCGAGATGCGCTCGTTCGATCCCGATGTGGTGATGCGGCTGCTCGATCTCGTATCGGCCCATTTCGATCATGTCGTGTTCGACATGCCGCGCACCTGGTTCTCCTGGACCGACAGTGTGCTGCTTGGCTCCAACAAGCTCTACGTCGTCACGGAGGCGACGGTTCCCGGCCTGCGCCATGCCAAGCAACTGGTCGGCGCCATCACCGAGCGCCTTGCCGAAATTCCTTCGCCGCATGTGATCGTCAATCGCTTCCAGCAGAAGATGTTCAACTCCGGCCTCCGCCTCGCCGACGTGACGCGCGCGCTCGGCGAGACGCCGCTGCATACGTTGCCGAACGATTACGGTCTGGTGCGGGAAGCCATCGACCGCGGCGTGCCGCTCAACGAGGTGCAGCCGGGCAACAAGATTGTCGGCGAGCTCAAGAAGATCGTCATCGGCGCGCCGAAGGCCGAAGGCGGCGTCATGCCGCTGATGAAGAAGCTCCGGCTGGCGGCGGGGTAGGCACATGACCGGACGTTTCTCGCTGCGCCGCGCGCCATCGCCGCCGCCTGCTGCAATAGAGCCGGCGCCACAGGCTGCGGCGCCGTTGGTCGCGTCGCCGAGCATCGTACCGCCCGCTGCGCCGGTGCCCGCCGAGCCCGCGGCCAATCCGCTGCTGTCCTCCAAGCTGCTCGACGCCAAGGTGCGGCTGCATCGCAAGCTGATCGAGGAGATCAACCTGTCGGCGCTGGACAAGCTGCCGGAGGAGGAAGTCCGCGGTCAGGTGCAAGGGCTGGTGACGCAATATGTGCTCGCCGAGCGTCTGGCGCTCAATCAGCAGGAGCTGGCCGATTTCGTCTCCGAAATTCTCGACGAGATGACCGGGCTTGGGCCGCTGGAGCCGCTGCTGAAGGATCCGTCGATCGCCGATATCCTGATCAACGGTCATGAATCCGTGTTCGTCGAGCGCGGCGGCATGCTCGAGCCGCTGCCGGTACGCTTCAAGGACGAGCAGCATCTGCTGCGCATCATCAATAAAATCGTCTCCGCCGTCGGCCGCCGCGTCGATGAAAGCCACCCCTTGTGCGACGCGCGTTTGCAGGACGGCTCGCGCGTCAACGTCGCGGTCCGGCCGATCGGCGTTGACGGCCCGCTGGTGTCGATCCGCAAGTTCTCCAAGAAGAAGCTCGATTTGTCGCGTCTGGTGGAGGTCGGCGCGCTGCGCCCGCCGATGGCCGAGGTGCTCGCCGCCGCGGTCAAGGCCCGCGTGTCCACCATCATTTCCGGCGGCACCGGCTCCGGCAAGACCACGATGCTCAACGCGCTGTCGGCCTTCATCTCGGAGAAGGAGCGTCTCCTCACCATCGAGGACGCCGCGGAATTGCAACTTCAGCAGCCGCATGTCGGCCGTATGGAAACGCGCCCGCCCAATGTCGAAGGCAAGGGCGAAATCCGCCAGCGCGACCTCGTCAAGAACGCGCTGCGTATGCGGCCCGACCGCATCATCCTCGGCGAGTGCCGCGGCGAGGAAGCCTTCGACATGCTGCAGGCCATGAACACCGGCCACGAAGGCTCGATGGCCACCATCCATGCCAACACGCCGCGCGACGCCATCACCCGCCTCGAGCAGATGATCGGCATGGCCGGCCTGCCGATGACGGTGGCCTCGATCCGCGGCCAGATCGCCAATGCGGTGCAGATGGTGGTGCAGCTGTCGCGCCAGTCCGATGGCAAGCGCAAGGTCACCTCGATCGCCGAGATCACCGGGCTCGAGGGCGACATCATCCAGATGCAGGAGATCTTCAAGTTCGTGCGCACCGGCACCGGCCCGGACGGCGCGGTCGAAGGCAACTTCGTCGCCACCGGCGTGCGCCCGCGCTTCCTCGCCGAACTGGCGACGCATGGCGTGACCTTGCCCGGCGCCTATTTCGACCCGTCGAAGCCGCTATGACACCTGCAGTGGCAGCAGCGATGGCGCTCTCTTTCCCCTCCCCCCGCGTAGCGGTGGGGAGGGGTCAGGGGTGGGGGGCGAAAAGCGCACGGTATGTTCCCCCCACCCCGGTTTGCATCGCTGGAGCGACGCAAACCGACCCTCCCCACCACTGCGTGGGGGGAGGGTAAGGAGCATGTTCGACCTCAACCCCGTCTATCTCTTCTACATCCTGATCGGCCTGTCGGCGGCGATGTTCGCCGAGGGCGTCTATCTCGTCTTCTATAACGCCGGCTCGTACCGCAAGAACATCAACCGCCGCCTCAAGGTCGTCGAGGCCAACACCGATCGCGAAAGCGTGCTGGTACAGCTCCGCCGCGAGCGCGGCCTCACCGCGGCCGGCGACTACCAGTTCAGTTTCCTCGATCTCAACCGCCTGCTGCTGCAATCCGGGTTGAGCATCGGGTTGAGCCGCCTCGTTTTGTTCATCGGCCTCGGCGCCATCGCCGCCTTCGCCGGCGTGCTCGTTGTCGAGCGCAATATTGCTCATGCCGCGCTCGCCGCCTTGTTCGCGGTCTTCGTGCTGCCGATCCTGGTGCTGAAATTCCTGCGCGCGCGACGCCAGAAGCAATTCGGCGCGCAGTTCGCCGACGGGCTCGACATCATCGTGCGCTCCCTGCGCGCCGGCCATCCGGTGCCGGTGGCGATCTCCATGGTGGCCCGCGAAATGCCCGATCCGATCGGCTCGGAATTCGGCATCGTCGGCGACGAAATCACCTACGGCGCCGATCTGGAAACCGCGATGCGCAATCTCTACTTCCGCGTCGGCACCGACGACCTGCCGCTGTTCGTCACCGCGGTGGCGATCCAGACCTCGACCGGCGGCAATCTCGGCGAGATTCTCGAGAACCTGTCCGGCGTCATCCGCCAGCGCTTCAAGATGCGGCGCAAGGTCAAGGCGCTGGCCGCCGAAGGCCGCGCCTCGGCGATGATCCTGTCGTCGCTGCCGATCCTGATGTTCTTCGTCATCCAGTTCATGGTGCCGGATTTCTACGCCAGCGTCTGGCACGTGCCGATGACCAAGATCGCGCTGACCGCCGCCGGTATGTGGATGGGCGTCGGCAATCTCATCATGTTCCGCATGGTCAATTTCAGGATCTGACGCATGGTCGCGGACATCATCGCGGGCGCCTTCCGCGACAGCCAGAGTCTGCTGGTGACATTGCTGGTGTTCCTCGCCGCCGGCACGCTGGCCTTTGCCATCATGGCGGTGACGCGCGCGCGCGTCTCGGTCAAGCGCCGCCATGCCCGCATCATGGATGCGCCCAGCAATTCGCGCCGCGCCTTGCGCCATTCCAGCGCCAGGGCGGTGAACCGCATCATCGACTATACCAACAAGCACTACGCCGCCGACGAGGACGCGACGCGCGTGCTGCGCCGCCGCCTGATCCAGGCCGGCATCTACGATGCGCGCGGCGTGGCGCTGTTCTTCGTCGGCCGCGCCTTGCTCGCGGTGCTGCTCGCCGCCGCGGCCTATTTCGTGCTGCCTCTGGTTTCGCCGCTGCAGGGCACGATGAAATGGCTGGCGGTGATCGCCGGCGGCGTCGCCGGCTATGTCGGCCCCAGCCTCTATATCGACAAGCGCATTGCCGCGCGCACCGAGCAGCACCGCGCCGGCTTTCCGGATTTTCTCGATCTGCTGGTGGTCTGCTCCAATGCCGGGCTGTCGATGGAAGCCTCGCTGGAGCGCGTCAGCCGCGAGATGGGCGAAAGCTATCCCTCGCTGAGCGCCAACATTCACATCACCAATCTCGAAATCCGCGCCGGACGCAATCTCAAGGACGCGCTGGAGCGCTTCGCCGACCGCCTGGCGCTGGAGGAAGCCCGCGCCTTTGCCACCTTGATCAACCAGTCGATCGATCTCGGCTCCTCGATCACCGATGCGCTGCGCGTTTATTCCGACGACATGCGGCACAAGCGCATGGCGAGAGCCGAAGAGAAAGCCTATGCGCTGCCGGCCAAGTTGTCGGTGCCGATGATGGTCTGCATCTTCCCGGTGCTGTTCGTCGTCATCCTGTTGCCGGTCATCGTGCGATTGTCTTCCGGCGGTTACTTCTGACCGGACAATATTATGAAAAATCGTCGGCAATTTCGCGCGGCCGCCGGGCAGGAGCATTAACTCGCGTCAACTAGTCTTGATGGCAAGGATTAAGACTATCCGGGGGTTGTATGCGTCAGGTTTTCGGCCGCCTCGTGCTGGCGGCGTGCGTCGGCCTTTTGCTCGCGGGCTGCAATACGGTCGGCGACTCGTTTGCGGACGCCGGCGATAAAGGCGGCGCCGATGCGTTCGCCGCGGCCTCGCCGCAGGAGGCCGCGCCGTTCGGCGAGCCGACGCCGCAGGGCAAGTTGCTCGGCGACAACCCCGCGGACGACCTGTCCATCGGCAAGGCCTATTTCCGCGCCGCCAATTACGGCATGGCCGAGAAACATTTCCGCCGCGCCGTCGAGCTGCATCCCAACGATGCCGAGGCCTGGCTCGACCTTGCCGCGTCCTACGACCATCTCAAGCGCTTCGATCTCGCCGACCGCGCTTATGCGCAGGCGATCGGGCTGGCCGGTCCCAAGATCCAGATCCTGAACAACCAGGGCTATTCCTACATGCTGCGCGGCGACAATGCCCGCGCCATGCGCAAGCTCGACGAGGCGCGGCGCCGCGAACCGGGCAATCCTTATGTGCTGAGCAATCTGCGCCTGCTCCAGGAAAGCGCCGGCCGTTCCAAGGCGGTTGAGTAAACCCCGTCATTGCGGGGTGCACTTTCTTTCCCTCTCCCCATAGGCGAGCTATGCGGGTGAGGGTGTCGAGCCGCGTTACCCGCCGCGCGTCCCCATCTTGCCTCCTCCGTCCATTGCGGGCAGAAATACGCGATCTTGGGGGGATGCATGAAACGGATCGTCTTTTCCGCACTGCCGCTGGCCGCGGTGCTGGCCGCAACTTTGACCGGCCCGGCGCTCGCCGCCGACACCGTCCATCTCGACGGCTCGAAGCTCAGCCTCATCTGGGCGCTGCCTTTCGCCGGCATCCTGCTGTCGATCGCGCTGTTCCCGCTGTTCGCCCAGCATTTCTGGGAACACAACTTCGGCAAGGTGGCGGCGTTCTGGGCGCTGGCCTTCGTCGTTCCCTGCGTGGTCATGTTCGGCGTGCCGATCACGGCCACCGAGCTGGTTCACACCGGCGCGCTTGAATATCTGCCCTTCATCATCCTCCTGTTCTCGCTGTTCGTCGTCTCCGGCGGCATCCGCGTCGCCGGCAATCTCGCCGGCAACCCGGCGACCAACACGGCGATCCTCGCCATCGGCACCTTCGCCGCCAGCATGGTCGGCACCACCGGCGCCTCGATGCTGCTGATCCGGCCGTTGATCGTGGCCAACAAGAACCGCGACAAGAACGTCCACGTCTTCGTCTTCTTCATTTTCCTCGTCGCCAATATCGGCGGCTCCTTGACGCCGCTCGGCGATCCGCCGCTGTTTCTCGGCTTCCTCAAGGGCGTGAGTTTCCTCTGGACGCTGGAAGCCATGCTGCCGCCGATGGCGGTGTCGGCCGCGATCCTGCTGGCGCTGTTCTTCGCCATCGACACTTACTACTGGCGCAAGGAGCATCACCGCCGCTCCGCGCACCCGCCTCAGCGCGAGATCAAGATCGAAGGGCTGCACAACATCATCTATCTCGCCGGCATCGTCGGCGCGGTGCTGCTCAGCGGCGTGTGGAAGCCCGGCGTTTCCATTCCGGTCGGCTTCGGCAACGCCATTCCGCTCGAGGGCCTGACCCGCGATGTCGCGCTGCTGGCGCTGGCTTGGCTGTCGTGGCGCACGACGCGGCGTAACATCCGCATCGAGAATGCCTTTACCTGGGCGCCGATCCAGGAGGTTGCCTTCCTGTTTGCCGGCATCTTCATCACCATCATTCCGGCGCTGGCGATCCTGCGCGCCGGCGCCGAGGGCGCGCTGGCGCCGCTGCTGGCTTTTGTCACGGGGCCGGATGGCCAGCCGATCAACGCTGCCTATTTCTGGCTGACCGGCGCGCTATCGAGCTTCCTCGACAATGCGCCGACCTATCTGGTGTTCTTCAATCTCGCCGGCGGCGATCCTCATGTCCTCATGGGCCCCTTGTTCAAGACCCTGCTGGCGATTTCGGCCGGCGCGGTGTTCATGGGCGCCAATACCTATATCGGCAACGCCCCGAACTTCATGGTCAAGTCGATCTGCGAGGAACGCGGCATCAAGATGCCGAGCTTCTTCGGCTACATGGCCTGGTCGGGGGCGATCCTGCTGCCGCTGTTCGTGCTGATCACCTTGATCTTTTTCCGGTAGCGCAAACGGGCGAATCGGCCGGCCGCGCGCCGGCCGATGGCGGCTTTTTCGCGGCCGGCATACCGCCAAAAACCCCTGCGGCACGGGGCCTGACGGCCCTGGCTGTGTCGAAAATGCCCTATCCAAGGGCCTAAAACGCAGCTTCCTGTGATTATCCGGGCTCGGGCAGGTCCAATCGCTTGCGAAAACTGGCGAATCTCATAGTGCTTCAAACAGCGCATTTTGCGCTTTAAGGAGCTTATCTATGGCTACGAAACCCGCGGCCTCGGCGAAGCCGAAGGCTGCCAAGCCGGTCACCCTGAAACAACTCGCCTACGCTCTGGCCGAGCAGCACGAGCTCACCAAGAAGCAGGGCGTCGAGATGCTCGACGAGCTGGTCGCGATGATCACCAAGCACCTGAAGAAGGGTGAGCGGGTGAAGATCGCCGGTCTCGGCATCCTGCAGGTTCGCAAGCGCGCCGCCCGCATGGGCCGCAACCCGGCGACCGGCGAAGCGATCAAGATCAAGGCGTCGAAGAAGGTCGCCTTCCGCGCCGCCAAGGACCTCAAGGAAGCGATCTGATCGATCGTTGTCTTGCGGAATGCAAAGCCCCGTCGGGTCACCCGGCGGGGTTTTTGTTTGTCTTTCTTATCCCTCCCCTGAAAGGGGAGGGTGGCCCGCCGAAGGCGGGTCGGGTGGGGAACAGTGCTGGCGTCCGGCCCCACCCGGCCGCTCGCATTCGCTCGCGTCCACCCTCCCCGAAGTCGGGGAGGGATAAAGCGGCTAGAAAATAGGCCGGCGATTTTCCCCGGGTTGCGCTTCGCTTCACCCGGGCTACAGGCCAGGCGAAGCCATAGAAAATAGTCCTTGCCTATTATTCCTAGCAGGACTATAAGCACTCTCGTCCTGTTTCGGCCGGGGGCGCTGTCATGAGGCGTCGTTTCAGTGGGAGCAGGATGCGGTGCCCGCGGGCCTGGGAAAACGCATCCCGGGCGCTCGGGCGGCGACGGGGCTCCGCCCGGAGGCACAAGGACCTCCCGCAAGGAGCTTGCTGACGGTGCGTGCTAGCCGCGAAAGCGGCCCAGCCGCCGAAAGCGCGGCCCGTGCCGTAACG
>Ga0182747_1000269_pt1 | contig 53229 bp, 91 predicted proteins | sample eDN3rd30CBELigBY_FD_128526 | JGI IMG/M metagenome (GOLD analysis project Ga0182747, IMG submission 128526) | Enriched backyard soil microbial communities from Emeryville, California, USA - eDNA 3rd pass 30_C BE-Lig BY (version 2) (version 2) | ecosystem: Environmental > Terrestrial > Soil >... | reverse complement strand
GTCGTTCTGGAGGTTCGTAGCAACCAGGGCCATCGCCCGCTTCTCGCCCTCGGGTTCCCACGAGATACCGTCATCACCCATCCAGACCCGCCACCCGGACTCGTGCACGTGGCGGATGCCGATGAGGATGCCCTCGACCGGCTTCGGCTTGTTCACCCCGGCCCAGCGCTTCCCGGCGTACACCCAGCCCTTCCAGTCCCCATTCGGCCTACCGTACGGGTCTGCGGGCTCGCGCTTCCGCGAGTGGTCGACGTGCCGCTCCAGGCGGTCGGCCCCGACGACGCGGAGCCCGAACGTGGCCTCACTCCGCTCCATCCTCGATCACCTCCAGCACGCACTCGTCCCAGACCTTCTCGGCACCGACGACGACCTGGCGCAGTTCGCACCGGACGAGCGCGAGCGGGTGGTCGACACCTTCACCGGCGACATCGTGCTCGCCGGAGGTGACCGTGGCGCTCAGGTCGAGGATGGCAGGCAGGCGATCCGGGAGAAGGGAGCCCTCGGCGTAGATCAGCTCGCCGTACGGCGAGCGCTCGCGGCGCTCCAGCGTCTCGATCACGCCGATGACCCGGCGGTCGTACGGGTGCTCCGCCTGAGTGCTCACGACGAGCGGGATGCCCCGGTCGAGGTTCCACTGCATCGCGGTCGGTTCGATCAGTCGTCCATCCTCGGTGACGACTCCCTCGACGGCGATGACGCCACGCCAGCGGGTCATAGCGGGATTCCGTTCGGAAGGTCGCTCGTCGGCGACTCGAACTCTAGGCGTGTAGGCGTCGCGGACACGAGAACCCACGCGGCATCTGGCGCGGAGTCGATCATCGCCTGGAGCCCGTCGAGGAGCGTCGCCGCGGTGAGGGGTTCGATCTGGCCGAACGTGCCGGTGTTCTCGAACACGCCGACGCGGACATGGCCGGGCGTTGCAGGGTTCGCGCCGGGAGCGCGAATGTCGTCATCAGCCACGGTCGACCTCCTCCCACTGGAGAACGCTCCGGTCGATCCAGACCCGGTGCGTGCCCTCGAACATCGCGCCCCCGGCCATCGCCGCGGAGACGAGCGCGTTGAACTTGCAGTCGAGGAGGCCCGTGCCGGTCCCCTCCGGCTCGAACCTCTCGGGGAGCGGGTGCTGGATCGTCCAGCCGCCGCGATTCACGCGGACAAGGTGCTCGGGTCCGCCGGTGGCTTCGACCAGAGAGGACTCGACCGAGGAGGCGATGTCGGACAGGTAGCCATCGAGGGTCGTCGCTGTGCTCGTGGGGTCGATCCACGCCTCGTCGGCACGGTCCATCGCCGCCCGGATCAGATCGTGCAGGGCGCTCATGACTGCCTCGCGATCCACAGGGCCGCGGCCCAGATCAGGACGTTGACGGCGACGGCGGTCGGCACGACGACGGTGATGAACGCGACGATGCGGAGCACCTGCCCGTTCGTCACGGGCTCACCGGCGGCTCCGCTGTCGCCAGCGCGGCCTCGGGGTGGCATGTTCGAGATGGTCATTGCGGTACTCCTTCGATCAGGCGGTGGACGTAGAGCGCGACTTGTGCTCCCGTCGCGAGGATGAAGAACCAGCGCCAGCGGTCGGATGACCGTTTGGAGCGGGCGGCGGATTCGAGGATCATCTGCATCGGAGCCGGTGGGGTCACCGTGGCGTGATGCTCCTCGTCGGGGCTGTGTGGAGGGCGGTCGCATTGACCGATGGCGAATGGGGCACCGCAGACTTCCCCCGAGTCAGCCACGAGCGGGCTCCCCGCTCTCGTCGGCCTCACGTTCCCACGACTCGGCGACCTGGCGGAGGATCGCCGCGGCGTTGCGCTTGGACATCGTGGACCGGGCCATGATCGTCAGCACGTCGGTGCCCTCCTCCAGGAGAGCGGTGACGAGGAGCGGAGCGTTGGTCATGTCCATTGGGACGATGGTCGCCTCGTCGGGAATGCCCATCGCGGCGCGCGCCGCTTTCTCGTCGGCGGGGCGGAGGTGCCGGGCGTGAGGGCCGAGCATGCCGCCCAGGTTGAGGTCGGTCACGGGGTGCCTTTCGATTGGTGTTGCGTGGACTTCGCTTCTTCGGCGTTGCGCCGCATGACCTCGCCCATCAGGTCGTGACCCTTCTGGAGGATGCGGATGCCGGTCGGCTTCGCGGGGGTTTTCTTCGTCCCGCCGGTCCAGCCGGTCGCTACGGCGTACTCCGGCCCCATCTTCACGAGGTCGAGGGCGGTGGGCACGGGCTCAGGCATCCTTGCCCTCCAGGGAGAGCACGAGTGTGAGCCCGGCGGCGGCGTACGTGTCGATCAGGTCGCCGAGGGCGATGTGCCGGAGCCGGTCGAGCCCTTCCACGAGTCGGGCCTCGCGCCACGGGATGTCGCGACCGCCGTGCCAGCGCGTCGGCTCCTCGGGCGCGTCGTTGTCGTACGACAGGTCGAGGGGCGTGCGCTCGTCGGGCTCCTCGACGGGATCGTTCTTCACCCATCGAGCGTGCCGACCGCGGGTGTTGCGGTAGCCGAGGTCTTTCATGACCTTGCGGAGCGTGTCTTTCGTGCACCCGCCGATGGCCTCGCACATCTGCTCGCTGGTCGGCTCGGGGTTCGTGAGCAGGAACTCGCGGGCGAACCTCAGCCGTGTCTCGTGGTCGCCAGGGATGATCGGCTCCTCTGCCTCATTGCGCGCGAATACGGGGTGATTAGGTGCTTTCGACTCAAACTCCCCGACGGTGAACTTGCCGTCCGGTAGCGGCCCATTGCCGCCGTGCGATGCTTTAGTCAGGTGGTAATTGCCGCACCCGTCGCACATATACGCCTCGATGGGGAGCCCGGTCGCTTTTGCCCTCTTTTGCGCCTCACGACCGGCTTCCGCCCCGTCGCTGTACTTCCGCTTCGTCGGATGCCGCGGGCACTTCTGCCGCTCCGTCAGGTTCGCGATGGGGTGGAGCCCGTTCGACCCGCTCATGTCGTCGGCACCTTCGCTCGGGAGCCGCGGGGCTGGCGGAGCCGGTCGATGTTCCGCTGTGCCGCGGCTTCACGCTCGGCCTTCCACTGGTCGATGCTCTCGCGCTTCCATGCCGGGGTGCGCCCGAGCACGAGGTCGGGTGCGGGCATGTCCTGGTCGAGGGAGGTGTCCTGGCGGCGTCGCCGGGTCGCGTCGGTGTGGTACGTGCGGACGGATGCCGGGCTCAGCCCGAGTTCGGTCGCGATGTCGGCCAGGCTCAGCAGGCTCTCGGCGGGGTCATTCAGGTCGGCCACGGTTGGTCCTCTCGTTGTCGCTGTGTGCGGTGAAGTTGCCGAGCGCACATCCGGCGAGGAGGCAGATAGCCCCCACGATGATGTACGAGGCGAGTTCGGGGAGACTCATGATGGGCCTTTCGGTTGTGCTTACACCTATAGTCTAGTCGACCTCGGGTGCTGATGTCTAATCCCGGTTCGGACTCGGGAGACAAGAATGGGCCGGGTGCGAAGTTGTAAGCCAATGCACCCGGCCCGCGATCACGGCCAACCGCGGGGGCAACCCGCCCCGGCTGAGCCGGGAACCGTCATCGCATTCATCGTACCCCAGTTAGGGGATCAGAACGGCGTGTCGTCGCCGAACGAGCCCGGCGTCGACCAGGCGTCCGCTGAGGACGATCCGGGTGTCGACCAGGGCTCCTCCGAGGGTGCCCATGCGTCGTTCTGGGAGGACTGCGGGCGCTGACCGCCGCCCCCCGATGTGGCCCGAGTCACCTGCGCCGTTGCGTAGCGGAGGCTAGGACCAATCTCGTCCACCTGGAGTTCGATGGCGGTGCGATTGTTGCCCTCGCGGTCCTGGTACGACCGTTGCTTCAACTGGCCCTGAGCGATGACTCGCATGCCCTTGGTCAGGGAGCCCGCGACGTGCTCGGCGAACTCGCGCCAGACGCTAGCGCGGAGGAACAGCGCGTCGCCGTCCTTCCACTCGTTCGCCTGCCGGTCGAAGAACCTCGGCGTGCTCGCGATGGTGAAGTTCGCGACAGGAAGCCCGTTCTGCGTGTACCGCAGTTCGGGGTCAGCCGTCAGGTTCCCGACGACCGTGATGACTGTCTCACCCGCCATCAGGAGCCCTCGACCTTCGTGCCGTGGACCACGGAGCCCGTGGAGTCCTCGATCCATCCGCCCGCGTCGTCTGCGGACTTCTTCATGAGGTCATCGAGCACGGGGTCGCCAGCGATCAGATCGCCCGTGGCACTGTAGACCCTGTACGGCCCGCCCATCACGCGGCTCCGTCTCGGATGTTCCGGGCGCGACCGACGACCTCGACGGAGATGTCGGTGGTCGAATACTCCACGGACATCGGCTCGCTGTAGAGGCCCGCGACCGCGGGGGATACCCACTGAGTCCCAGAGTCGATGAACACTCGCTCGGAGTCGTCGCCGTGCCAGCGGATCACCACGGCGTCACCGGGGTTGCTCTCGCGCTGTCCGGGGTCGGGGTTCTGGTCACCGGCCTGCCAGTTCGCGCTCGGGTCGTCGTCCTTCCACCCCGCGGCAGGCACGTCGTCGCCCGTGGACTCCGAGGTCGTTCCGACCGTCTCGTCGTCGCCGTCACCGGTCGGGAACTCGCCGATGCCGTTCTGGGCGAGGAGCATCATGGCGGTCACTGCCGCCTGCCCGGCCTCGTAGTCCTGCCCCTCGATGGTGACCTCACTCGACGGTCCCCCGCCGAACATGCCGCCACCACTGCTCGACTTCACGCTGATCTTCACTGCTGTCCTCCTGCCTTCTGACGCTCTGCGTCGGTGAAGTCCGCGGCCTGGCCGAGCCGCGAACGGGTGATACCGGCGGATGCCGCGGCGAGGCTGGATGCCGCGCCCGTCGAGGTCGCGCCGTACGACATCGTTTGGCCTGCCGCGAAGCCGTAGCCCGCGCCGGTGGCGAACGCATCGACGTTGGCCGCGAGGTACATGAACTCCCAGCCGTACTGCTCGGTCTGCGTCTTGACGAGTTCCTGCACCCGGTCGAGGGTGTACTCGGTGCTCGCGTTCTCCGCGCCGTCGGTGACGATGCAGACGATGACCTTCGCGGGCCGGTCGTCCTCGTCCATCGAAGCCAGGCGTTCGCCGATGCTGACGATGGCCTGCCCCACGGCGTCGTTCAGTGCCGTGCGCCCGCGGGGGAGGATCACGTCGGTTTTCACGTCATCGGGGCGCACCCAGTCGAACGGGTGCTCGACCGCGTGGTCGAACGTCCAGATGTCGACAGCGAGCGCGCCGGGCTGTTTCGCCTGCTCGGCGAGGAGCGTCGCGATGCCACCGTTCATGTCGCGTGCGATGCTCGACATGCTCCCCGAGCGATCTGCGATCAGCGCGAGGAGCGTGAGGTTCTGGTCGGTCATGCCGTGCCTTCCTGGTCGGTGCCCTCGTCGGTCGAGGGCGGGGTGATGGGCGTGAGCCCGTGCTGGAGGAACACGACCTGGGTGATCATGCTCCACTCGGCGGCTGTGAAGTTGACGGTGACTTCCTTCGCGTCGGCACCGTACAGGAGCCGGGCTTCGTCGCCGTCGCGGCGCACGAGCACCATGCGGTCGGCTTTCCCGATCCGGCGGCGCTCGATGCGTGGGGCTCGGGACTTCTGCGCGCCGGTGGTCAGCGCGTCGATGGCTTCCTGAGCCTTGCGGGCTCGCTCGGCCCACTCGGCGGCGAACGTCTCCAGGACATCCGCCGCCATCGGGTTATGCACGTCCACGTGCTTCGCGTTCATGCGCGGGTGTTCTCGATCAGGCGGCGGAGCGCGATCAGCGCGTCGCCGATGCTGTCGGCGTTGTCGACCAGAGTGAACGCCCGGTCGAGTCCGACCAGGAAGCCCTCGTGGTGGCCGACGATGTGGCCGCGCTCGTAGTGCTTCTCGCTGATGCTGACGTACGGCTCGGTGTCGCGGTCGCCGACGTGCTCGGGGAGCACGTGCACGGACCCCCTGTCGCGCTTCTCCGCCAGCCGAACCAACTTCCCGTCCCGGAGGAGGTTCGACATCGCTCGGGACTTCGAGGAGTCCCCCCAGCCGGTCGCTACCTGCACGTCGTGGCCGGTGATGCCCGTCGCCCCCGCGTCGTACGCGAGGGCGAGCACGACGGCCTGCTGGTCGGTGAAGGTGGCGTGCTGGTCGCGCTCCAGATCGCGGGAAGCCTCAGCGCTCCCGCCGTAGGTGCCGTCGGCGTACGTGGTGTCGCTCATGATGTCCTAACTGCCATTCGGTCGAGGTACGATTCGAGGAGTGCGGCCCGGCATCCCCAGTCCGGGCCGCTCCCGCCGCTCCCCAGCGGCATTCCCCAAGACATCCGGGCGGGGACGGGGGGTGTACCCCGCCCGGATGCCGTCTTAGACGCTCGCGAGGACGCGGAGCGTGTTGCGGTCGATGGCATCCCACTTGCCCTGAACGGTGCGGAGCCCGTTCCGCGTCTCGCGGTTCGAGTCCGTGCCGAACACGTGGTGCTCGGCGGTGTTCACGGCGGAGAGGACGCCCCACGCGCTGTTCTTCCACGGGACCACGCGCTCGTCGTGGTTCCACATCTGGTTCAACTGCTGAATCTTGCGCTCAGCGTTCGTCGCCGCCTTGCCGGGCTTGTCCGGGTTGTACGACGTGAGGGCCTTCGTGAACTCGGCCCACCGGCTGTCGCTCACGTACTCCGAGGTGAGCCGGGCGATTTCCTGGTCGATGGCGTCGCCGACCTCCTCGACCACGAGCCCGAGGTTCTGTCGGACCTCACCCATGCGTCCCAGCGACTTCGAGGAGTGACGGACCTTGTGCTTCAAGGCGTCCTTCTCGGCGAGCGCGTAGGTGAGCGTGTTGTCGCAGACCCAGAGCCGGGTGCCGACGAGGTACGTGGTCGCCATCGACCCGTCCATCGAGGTCGCCGCCGTGATGTAGGGCCGGTGCTTCACGCCCTCGGCGGCTTCGCGGGTGTCGGAGAGTTCGGCCTGGACCGATGCGACAGCGCCGCCTCGGAGCAGGAGCCCGGCGGCGAGTTGCAGTCCGCCGTGGGTGAGCGTGTCGAGGTTCTGCACGAGCCATTCGCGCGGCTGGTGAATCTGGTAGCCCTCGCGGAAGAACTTGAACACCTCGCCGGTGTCGAGTCGGACGATGCCCTTGTGGCCCTTGGCCTCGAACTCGGTCACGCCGTCGTCGGTGAGAACCTTCACGGTGGGCGAGCCTTCGGCCAGCGGGTAGGACATCAGGTCGAGCATGCGCTCCACGGGGATCGCACCCTCGAAGTGGTTGTCGTAGCCCTCCAGGTGGTGCCACGCCTTGCCTCGCTCCGCGGTGAACCCGATGAGCGAGTTCTCGTTGAGCCATTGCAGTGTTTCTCGGGACATTTCGTTCCCTGCCTTTCGGTCGGTTTGGCTTACACCTATAGCTTAGCCCACCCTCGGGCCTGTTGTCTAATCCCAGTTAGGGCTTGTACTTCGGGTTCGGTCGACGCAGTGTCGCCTCGCCACCGGAGCCGAGCATGCCGCCACGCTGTGCGACGACCTCCCAGCCCTGCTTGACGAACTTCTTGATCTTGCGGTCGGTGTACCCCGTACGCACGGTCATCACCTCGTACGGTTCGTTCTTCTTCGCCATCTCGATCACCTCCTCCTATATGGCTTATGCCTATATCGTAACCGACCGCAGTGCCTCGGGTCTAATCCCGGTTAGCATCATCCTCCGACATCGGCCCGCTGGCTCCAGGCGTCCTCCACCGGCTTGTGCTCCACGGGCTCCGCGGGCTTCGGTGCCCAGTCCTCGGGGCACTCCCGCCGGTACACCTCCTCCGCCGCCAGCCGAGCCGAGTCCTTCGTCACCTTGTCCGACCGCGAGAAGCCCTTCGCCAGACACACCTCGGTTGCCTCCCGTGCCGCTTCCGACATGAGCCGGGACAGTTCGCTGTGTCGCATCGCTCCTCCTGCCGTACAGGCTAACTGGGGTTACCGACATCATCGAGGGCAACCGCAGGGAGCGAAGCGACCGGAGGGCGGCAGTCACGACGCGGGATCAACCCGCCGAGTAGTCACCGGGTGGTCGAGTCCGTCCGTCAGCCGTAGGCCGTTCTCCCGAGAGCGCTTCGTGCCGCCGCGGACCATGACCACCTCGTTCTCGGCATTGAGGTGAGTCGAGGAGTGCGGGTGCTCACGGTTCGAGCCCTGACCGCGGCGATGAGCCACGCCGACGTGACCCTCCAGCGATTGCTTCGCCTTCGCTCGCCGTACTTGCTTGCTCCAGTCGCAGAGTCGGCACTCGATGAGCGTGTATCCGATGCGGTTTACCTGTGGCATGGTGTCGTTCCTTTCAAGGGGCCAGCCCGGCGAGGGCAGAGTATTCCGGGAGTTCCTGGCGGGGGTGGTTGGCGATTCGATAGTGCTCTACCCGAAGGCACGCCGAATACCCCCCGATCACGAGGACCGAGAGGTGCTGAGGAGGATCGGTCAGCCGTGCACAGCCATCGCGAACCCCTGGAGTCGAGGTCATCGCTATGGCGGTCGGTTCGGCACATTCACTCCCACATCTAGTGGTGTTGCGCCGTCCTAACCCCTAGAATGGGGCGAGCAGGTGGCGCAATCACCTGACTTACTCAGCGGGGTCGATCTTTTCCGGGATCGGCCCCGCTTCTGTTCTTCGGGTCAGCCTACACCGGAGGCTCCCACCGTGTGAGCCGATCTGAGGGCCTATCTCCGGTCCCGAGGTCCGGGAGTCCCGACCAGGCCGTGAAGTCGCCTCCTGGCGGTCGTGGTGCCTCGCCTGCGGGCACATGCTTCCTCGCGTTCCCCTCGTCATCGAGGAGGAGGAGCCCCCGCCACGTCATCACCGGCACGGTTCGAGGATCGTCCCACGACGGGACGATGTGGCCGCGCTCCCTCGCGCGGTCGGGGTGCGCGTGGATCGCGCCGTGACATCCGGTCGTGCCGGAGCCACACACGGCGATGAGGTTCACCGGGGAGTTGTCGGTGCCGTGGGACCGGAGGAGCCGGTGATGCAGGTTGAGCAGATCACCCCACGGCCTGCCGCACCAAACGCACCGCCCCGCATCCCGGAGGAGTACGAGGCGGCGCGTCTGCGGTGAGGGGTCGTTCGTCACACGGGCTCGACTCGGATCGGCTCGGAGGCGACGCCCCACATGCCCGGTCGAGTCCCACGCACAGCCATCAGGCGGCGAGCGCCCGCGAGGTACGGCACCATCTCGCCGGTGCGCACGAGGTCACCCCACCACGCGACCTTGCCCTCGTCCTCGGGGACCACGCGGTAGAGGTGCGACATCCGGTCGCACTCCAGCGTGTTCGAGGACAGCCCGAGCATCGCCCGCGTCGCGTTCGGCGACGACGTGAGCCAGACCAGAGGCAGGTTGCCGAGCATCGGGTGAGGCTGAGGACGGAGCAGGAGCCCGTCGGCCTCGATCTTCGGAGCGCGGTGCTCGCACGTCCGGTGCCACCACGCGGTCATCGCGTCCTCCGCCGGTATCGAGTCGCCGCGGACTCCACCGAGGATCGCGAGTAGTGCGAGCGCCGGGCCACGACCTTCGTCGCGTCGCCGCGCTCCACCGCCCACCCCAGCGTCTCCGCCAGCGGGTCGAGGGCCTTCACGTCCAGCGACGCGACCAGGGCCTCATCGAAAGTCAGCCCGGACGCCTGAGCCCGAGCCTCGATGATGTCCTGCACCCACGCGGGGAGTTCGATCATGCTGTGCGCCATCAGTATTCGCCCCGCCCCGCCGCGCCGTACATCGCCATGACGGACTTCGAGAGCGTCTGGTACGCCGAGAGCGTGGACTCCGCGGCGCGCAGTCGTCGGTCGACGTACTTGAACGCCACCTCCGCCACATCGAGGGCCTGCTTCTCCTCCTCGGTCGCGAGAACCGCGTTCTGCTTGCGCTCCTCCACGGGGCCGGTCTTGCTCATGTAGGCGCGAGCCCACGCGAGGTCGAACAGCCGCTCAGCCTCGCGGTATTCGCGCAGACGGATCGTGTACTGGTCGACGCCCTGCACCACCTCGGCGACGGCATCCCGGATCGCGGCCTCGACATCGACCGGGTTCAGAACTCGGTTGTCAGTCACCGCTCTCCTCCTGCTGGAGCGCCGCCGCGATGTGCTTGCTCTGGTCATCGAACCACTGCTGGACGGTCGTCTCGTCGCCGACCTGGGTGATCAGGCTGGCGAACACGAGGAGCGCGCCACCGGCGGTGTCGGGACCGAGGTCCACGACGCGCTCGATGAACTCCTCCAGTTCCGTCTCCGCCGCGGCCTCCTCGGGTGACCCGTCCTCCGCCGTCAGGAACTTGCCGGTGAGGTTGATCAGCGACCCGACCACGGAGAGGTTCACTGCGTGCGTGCGCACGTCGCTCTGGCCGAGCCCCGCGGGCAGTTCGCCGGTCATGCGTTCGACTCCTCAGCGGTGTCGTCGCGCTGTGCTTCCTGGCGAGCGAGTTCCGCCTCGTGCGCCGCGATGGCCGCGGCTTCGGCCTTCTCCTCGTCGGTCTGCTCGACTTCGCCGGTCTGCGGGTCGGCCTGAGCCTCCGCCTTCGGCTCGTCCTCGGGCTCGACCTCCGGGTACGCCGATCCGGTGGCCCGGAGCCAGTCGCCGAACATCACCTCGTCGCCGCTCGGCGTCTGCACGTACAGACCGAGATGACCGGCACCGCGGGCGATGTAGAACATCTGCTCCGCCGCCTTCCGGCTCTTGACCGCCGCGAGGTCGTACAGGCCCACGGGGAGGTACTGCTTCGCGGGAGCCGCGGCAGGTGCCGCACCGGCGCGGGCGTCCGCTCCGTCGTTGTCGTCTCCTCCAGGAGCGACGCCGGTGACCGAGACGAGCATGTACCGGCGGGCGTACGTGAGCGCCGAGCCCAAGTCCTGCCAGCGGTCGCCCTTCCGTCCGACGGCGACGGCCCCGGCGATGCTCTCACCGCTCGCGCCGTGGATCAGCGAGTAGTGCAGGTTGATCGTGCCGTCCTCGCCGGTGTCAGGTCGAGTCAGCCACGTGAGCCCGACGTTCGCGAGAGCCGGGAGGATCGCGTCGGACACGTCGGCAAGGTCGGCGTAGTCGTACGAGTACGACCCGCGGGTGCCCTCCACCTTCGCGGTGTTGCCCTTGCGGACGGACGGCAGGTGCTCATGGAAGCCCGCGAGCGCGCTCGCGAGGTTCGGGTACAGCGGGGTTTCGGCGTCAGCCATGATGGTGCCTTTCTGGTTGGTTACTAATCAAGGTTAGCGTTGGGGTCCGACATTCACTCCTTGCCGCGGCGGTCGGTGATCGAGAGCCGGGCCTTGCCGGGCTCGGTCGGCTCGGTGCGGGTGTAGCGAGCGCGCAGAGCCTCGTATCGGGCCACCAGGCTCGGGGCCTTCTTGCGCATGCCGTCCTCGTCCACGACCTTCTTCGTGCCGGGCTTGCCGGGGGTCCGGGAGACGCTGGCGAAGCCGCGCTCCTCCGAGAACTCACCCTTGGACTCGTACAGGGCGGTGAGAGCGTCCCACGCCCGCACCCGCTTCGCTTCCGCGACGGCCAACTGCTCGCGTGCGTCGAACAGGTCGTTGAGCAGGATCGCCTCGTCAATCGGGATGTCGCTCACCGGCGGCAGACCCGTCGCCCGAGCGGAGTCGATGAGGTCGAGCGCCGCGTCAGCCTCGGCGACCAGGGCGTCGATCATCTCCTGGTCGCGCTCGATGAAGCACCACTCGGGCGGGCCGGTGACGACGTAGTTGCCGCTCTCCGGGTCGCGCTGGTCGGTCGTGTATGGCTCCCAGATGAACAGGCACCGGCGGGCGTTCATCACGAACATCTGCCACATGATCTGACGGAGGTACTTCGTCTTGGCGAAGTGCGACTTGGGGTCGAACTCGACCACGACGCGGTTCTCATCGAGCCGCCCCGGCGTGAGGTCTTTCGTCGTCGTCTTGATTTCGACGGTGACGCCGTTCTCGCCGGGCTCGTACGTCAGCGTGAAGCCCGCCAGGTGCCCGTCGGCGGTCGCGAGGTATCGCGGGTTGTCGGGGTGGGCGTAGAGCCCGGTTGAGTGCACGACGCCGTGCGTCGCCGCGGCCCACTCGGCGATGTAGGGCTCGCGGTAATTGCCGTGGTCGAACGCGCGCACCTTGCGCGTCTCGTGCTCGCCGGTGGCCTTCTCGGTGATGATCGCCCTGCGCTTCGCGGGCTGTTGCCAGTCGCGGAGTTCGGTGGCCGTGATGCCACCCTGCCGAGCACGGAAGTACGTCTCGTCGCCGTCCTTCTCGCGGATGCAGACGAGGGTCGGCTGGGCGGTGGTCAGTGGTGCTGTCGGCATGGTGCCTCCTTGGTTGTTTGGCTTACACGTATAGTCTATCACTTCTGGCTAATCCAGGTTAGCGTCGGGCACTGACACGACGAGTTCGAGGTGCGGCGTCGTGCCCTTCCGCTTCTCGATCACCGGCATCCGCTTGGTCATGTACTGCGGGGTGTCGTCGGGCACGAGGCCACCGTCGACCAGGCCGTCGCAGAGGGCTTTCAGCGTCGGGACCACGTTGTCCTCGTCGCGCTTCCGGCCATCCGCGACGACCCAGATCAGGGACACCTCGACGTGCTCGGCGCGGAGCCGGAGGGATCGCGCCCACCAGCCCGCCAGTGTGCGGACTTCCTTCACGACCCGAGCCCGCTCGTAGCGGTTCATGCGGTAGTTCTCGGAGAGCGGGGGCCGCTCGTAGTTCAGCGTCAGTCGATGTTCGGTCACAGCGTCAGAGCGTAGATCAGGCCAGCGACGGTGATGACCAGCATCACGCCGCCGACGGTGACTCCGGCGATGGTGCTCGCGTCCCACGGATCGCGGCGGGGCTTCGCGAGGTCCGCGGGCAGGGTGTCGGTGTCGTCGTGCATGGGAAGGCCCTCCGGTCGATTTGGCTTATACCTATAGCCTAGTCGACGGGAGGGCCGGTGTCTAATCCCGGTTAGGACATCACGCTCCAGGGGGGAGCCCCTTCGCGCCGCCGAGAGCGGACTGCGCCGCGGTGGACGCGCCGGTCGGCTTGTAGATGCCGAAGTGCATGCCGACAGCCACGAGGAACGCGGCCAGGGCGAACACGATGCCCATGCCGAGGTTGTAGGTCACCCCGGCGGTCATGGAGTTCCCGAGTTCGGTGAGGAGGCCCGTCAGTGCCGACAGAGCGGCGAGGAGCACCGCCTTGGTCGCGGACGACGTGACGCGCTTGGTGACGAGCCCGACGAGGAGCGGGAGCACGACCGAGACGATCATGCCCACGATGAGCGGCCAGTCGAAGGCGACCGAGACGACCGGGACTTCGCCCGCGTCGGCCCAGACCCCGTTCGACAGGGTGAGGGTGAGGGTGTTCATAGCGTTCCTTTCAGATGTCCTCGGCGAGGATCGCCGGGGGTGGGGGAACCTGCTCGACAGACTCGGGCAGGTGTCGGTTGATCCACGTGCTCAGCGTGCGGATGTACCCGATGGCCCCCCAATACTTCCGGCGCGACGCCTCCAATTCGACCTTGACCTGAGCCACCTCCACAGTGAGCGACGCGATCTGCGCCTGCATCGGTTCGAGGAGAACCTTCGTCTGCGTCTCGATGATCGCCTTCCAGCGGTTCGAGAGAGCGTCGTCCTCCGCTGTCTCCTGCTGGGCGACGCCGATGCGCTTGTCGTGACGGAGCCGGAACAGTGCGGCAATGCCGCCACCGCCGAGCACGAGTGAGGCGACTGCGATGAGAGGCCCAAGCCACGGCATCGACGGGTCACTGCCCACTGCCTGCTCAGCGAGTACCGTCACCATCGTCGTCCCCCTGTACCGCGTCCAGCGCGGCGGTTATCGTCTCGCTTGCCTCGTGAGCGATCCGCAACTTGGCCGCGTGGGCGGCGCACAGTAGGGCTCGGGACACGTAGAACGCGAGGCCCACGGTCGAGATGAACGCCGCCGTCAGCCAGGACGCATTCTCGGTGATCGTGAGCGACCAGATCGTTATGGAGTAGGGCACGAACGCCGCCGCGGCTATCCACGCCGCGACCCACTCCAGCCGGTAACGGGATGCCACCACGCCGACGCACGCGACGACCGCCGACACGAACAGGGTCGTGCCCATGATGGCCGCGATCAGCGGCCCCATCGCTTCGAGGGTCGCGCTCGTCGGGTTGAGCGCCGCGGTCAGTCCAGCCCCCGTCGCTGAAAGCCATCCGGCGACGAGGGATGCCTGGACCGCGTGACGCTCACGCGGCGGAAGCCCGCTGTACATCATTTCTCGGTCGAGGCCGTCAGTACGAGAGTCCCGAGAGCGGACGTGACGATGTTGCGGACCTCGGTCGGGGTAGCGCCCGACACGACGGGGGTCAGAGCCTCCGCAATGTCCGCCGCGATCACCTTCACCTGATCGTCGGTCAGGGTCACCGCGGCCCCGCTCTTGCGGAGCGCGTCGATCTGAGCGTTGGTGGAGGCGATGAACCCGCCGAGGTTGAACTTCACCGGCCACTGCGTTGCCTTGGTCGTCGTGGCCTTCCGGCTCGCGTCGGTGTAGTACAGGCTCAACCCCTCGGGACTCTGTGCCTGGAGGGGCTGGCCGAGGATGCCCTCGCGGACGAACTTCCAGCCGTCGGTGCCCTTCATGCCAGCGCCATCGAAGAACTCGAACATCGCGTCCTTGATGACCTGTTTGTTCGCCGCGGTTGCGTCGATGGTGCCCATGTCGTCTCCTGTCGGTGGGGTGTTGTAGATGTTGGGGATGTCGTAATGCCACGCCTCACCGAAGCCGAAGCCCGAGGCGATCAGGCCGAAGCGTGCGGCGTTCGCGCGGAGCCAGTTCGACCGCGCGCTCCCCGCCGTCGCGATGCCGCCGTCGCTACCAGTGTCCCGGAGGTCGACTGCGGCCTTGGAGCCTTGAATCTCGTGATTCGATGTGCCGGGAACGGCGACCGTCCCGGCGGAGGAGATGCGATACCACCGCACCCCGTTCCAGATGCGGGTGTCGTAGACATGTCTGCCGTTGACGTTGCCCGCGGTGACGTACCGCTCACGGAATATCCGCTCCTGCTCGGCGTACGTGCGGATCGCCGAGGTGACGATGACGTGGACGCCGAACAGGCGCGCCATCTCGGCGTCGAGGAGGAGGATGCAGTACAGCATCCACGCGGTGAGGCGCTGGCCGTCGCGCCAGACGAAATCAGCCATTGCTCGGCTCCTCGGCGGGAAGGTCGGGGGTGGGGGTTACCTCGACGCGCTCGCCGATGATCGTGAACGTCTGGCCCTCCGTCGCAAGGTCGAGCGAGTCGGCCACCTCGCGGAGCATGGTCGCGAGAGCCGCATAGGTCAGGCTGTACACGACACCGCCATCGGCGTCCGTCTCCTCGGTTCGGATCGCGTCGATGTCGCCGGAGCCGAGGCCGTTGATCACGGTCGACCCCTCCAGGCGTGCAGTCAGGTGCAATCTCACGGCTGTGCCTCGTGCTCCACGATGTCATCGCCTTCGGACACGTACACGGTGTCCTCGATGCTCCGGCCCGGAACGACGATCACGTTGTCGTCGGCGTCGAGCCCGAACGAATCCACGATGCCGTCGCCGTCCACGTCCACGTCGGCAGGCAGGAGCGGGTTCTCTGCGCCCGCCGCACGGTGCGCGAGGAGGATGCCCCGGATCACCTCGCGGTCCTCGTCCGTCATCTGCATGTCAGCCATAGCCTCACCTCTCGTCCACTAGATTCTCTCAGCCGATCCGGTCGATGGACAGCCTGTTCGGGTTCAGCGCCGATGCCTGAGTGGCGATTGTGCCCGAACCCGCGGCGCGCTGAATGGTCATCGTGAACGTGTGGCTCCCGGCGGGGAGGTCGAGTTCGCACACGAAGTCGTGCGTGTGGCCGGTGGCCGCGATACCCGGTGACGAGTTCGCGGCCTTCACGAAGTCCTGGACGATGACCCCAGCCCGGCGAAACGAGCATGAGAACACGTCCGAGGTCGTGGTGCCGTAGGTGGTCAGGTGGCCGTACACGCGAATCTTGCAGGCTTGCGCGACGGTGACCGCGAGCGTCATGCCCGTGACGAGGACGGAGGACGTGATGCCGGTCTGAGTGGCCGTTCCGATGACCGTGGCAAGGGACTGAACGACCGTCGGCTCCACCGACACCGTGTACGGGGTGAGCGCAGACCCGTTGCCCGCAATGTCGATGCCCTCACCCGCGGAGAGTTCGGATCGACCCGCGCCGCGCCGCGACAGGCGACGTTCGAGGAGGCGCACCTTGCGAACGAGGTACGAGAGAAGTTCTTCCTGAGTGCGAATCGCCATCAGGCCACCGCCTGCACGATACCCACCGAGGACAGCGTGACCGAAATCGTCTCGCCCGCCGCAGTCTCCGTGACGACCATCTTGTCGAGGCGCTGGTCCTGCTGAATCTGCCGGAGGTTCATATCGGCGCGCACCGGCATGATCACCCCCGGTACGAGGTCGTTGATCCCGAGCGTCGCGTTGGTGCGGAGGGTCGCGCCGTCGGGGACGCGAATCTCGATGGGCACCGGAGTGCGGCCCACCTGATCACGCTGGGCCTGGCTGTTGAGGGCGTCCTGCGTGGGATCGTCGTCGCCGTCCTCGCTGGAGAGCGAGACGATGTTCGTCCAGACCCCGTAGTAGGGGTTCTCGCCACCGGCGTTGCCGACGTTCGGCACGGGGTCGCCGGGGTCGGTGGCCTCCTCCTGCTCGTCGCGCTGGGCGGAGATGTGGCTGATGCTGTAGTGCTCGCCGCCCGCCTTGATGATTTCGAGTTCGCCGTCGAAGTCCGCGTCGGTGACGACGCGGGTGCGACCGATGGACTGGGCACTGTCCCACACGAGAAGTTTCCGACCGACGGTGGTGAAGTCAAGCCCACCCTCGGCGAGATTCTGGAGGTGCTCAGCGACGTTCATCTCGAAGGCGAGCGTGTTCGAGCGGGTCAGCAGAGTCTCGGAGCGGCGGACCTCGATGTGCGGCAGGATGTTCGCTGGCGGGTCCAGGTTCTCCCACCGCGGCACGGTGACCTCGGTCGCCGCCCCGCCGGTGCCGATGATCATGTCGTACGGCTCGGTGAGTTCGATCCCGAGGATGTCAGCCACGCGCTCCGTCATGAGCGCCGACGACGCGCTGATCGGCTCGCCGGTGTCCCACGGGTAGTCCTGGGAGAGCGCGGTGCCTTTCAGGTACTCCCCGATGTCCATGCCGAGGATCACGGCGCGGTCCCGATACGTCTTGACGTCGAGGATCGGACCCTCGTACACGCGCTCCGAGCCCCGCCAGATGACGAGTTCGTGTCGACGGGGCTCGATGCCGGTGATGACGCTCGACTGCGCCTGGCAGGAGCGACCCGCGAGCACAATCTCGGAGCCGGTGAACGCATCGCGTGTACGGCCCCAACGGACACTGCTGAGGTCGACCAACTGCCGCCACCGATTCTTCCCGCCCCGGTCGTAGATCAGGGCCGTGTGGCCCTGCACGCAGTCGTCGCCGTAGACGCTGACTTTCTGGGCCATCAGAGCATCCTTCGGGTGAGCGCGAGGTCGGAGGAGAGATTGCCGAGGGTTGCATCCAGCGGCACATCGAGAGACACCAGGAAGCCTAGACCGCACTCCAGGAGGGGCCAGGTCGCGGGGGCTCCACCCGTGCCGTAGACGAGGTGGTCAGCCGCGATCCAGTCGCCACCGGCGACGCTCGCCCGAGCGCGCTCGCTCACCCCGTCGAGGTTGAGCACCGTGTTCGGAGGCATGTAGCGGACGATCTGCTCGGCTACGAAGTCGCCGGGCGTGAATGCGCTCGGCGGGGTGTTCTCCGGGTTCTCGTAGTACCGGATGCGCACCTCACGAGCGGCCTGTGCGCCGGTCGACAGGGTGAGGGTCGGGATCGTCGCGATCCACTGCGCGACCTCGGGCTGGTTGATCTGCACCCAGTAGCGTCGCCAGACGCCGACCTCGGTAATGCAGTCGTCCTCGATGGGAGGCGGGCCAGGAGCGGTCGGGGGAGGCGGGCAGTCGGGGTCAGCGAGCGGGTCGTCCACGTCCACATCGAGAGTGGTGCGCGTGCTGACGCTCGCATTCGTGGCCCCCAGCCAGGCGTAGTCGAACTGGCCGGTGTCGGGTGTCGAGCCATCGAAGTAGGGGAACTGCGAGCCGACGGTGATCATCGCGGCGTCCACCGTGATCGTCTCGCCGCCCTGCCACAGGCTCCAGCCTGCTCCAGCGACATCCACAGCCTCGACCGTGGCCCAGCCGTCGAAGGAGGCCATGCCGCTCACTGAGAGCCGCACGCTGGTCCCCGCGGGCACGACCTGGCTCGCGCCGACGACGCGCTGGACTGCGCCACCACCGGAGGGGATCAGGGTGATGACAGCCGCGAGGCGCTGAGAGCGCGAGGGGCGGGCGTAGATCGAGCCGAAGTACACGCCGCCTTCGCTGACTTCGGCGCGACCCGCCGCAGTGTTCTCGGTGCCCGCGCGGAATCCCGCCGCGGTCGCGTCGCGGAAGAACACGTACCGACATGCGAATGAGCCACTGGGCTGTCCCTCGGGGTAGAGGCCCACCGCGCCGGTGACGCGGTACTGAGCGCCGGTGCCACCGGAGACTGCCGCCGCGGTGGCGAAGTCGGTCCAGCCGGTAACCTTCTTGCCGACAGCACGCGACGTGGAGTTGTTGACCGTGCCGGTCCACTGGAAGTCGATGTCGGCGGTGTCCGCCGTCGAGCCGTCGAAATACTGACCGGGGTTAGTGTTCGGGTTCGGCTGGAAGTACGTCACCCAGTCCGACCACGGGCTCGGCGTTGTGCCGAACATCGCGCGCGCCGACCACTCGTACGAGACGCCGGGGGTCAGTCCGGTGACCGTGATCGGGGAGAGTCCGGTGACCGTCGTCTCCGCGCCGCCCACGGGCCGGTAGCGCACCTCGTACCCAGTGACGCCCGTCGATCCCGAGGGTGGGGTCAACGACACCACGGCCTGCGTGCCCGACAGGGACGGCTCGACCGTGAAGGGCGGAGGGGTCGCCGGGATCGTCTGCGCCGACGCCGTGCCCGACCGGTTCGAGTAACCGACCGAGTTGTGCGCGTACACGACGAAGTAGTAGGTCACACCGGGGGTCAGGCCGGTAACCGTGCGAGTCGTGACGTTTCCGCCGTTCGTGAGGTCGGTGTACGGCCCGGCCTCCACGTTCGGGTTCGTGGAGTAGCGGAGGAGCATCTGGTCGATTGCCGCGCCGCGATTGTCCGGGATCGCCCACGTGACCTGCACGCTGTTCGTCGTGATGTTGCTGAGCGTAGGCGTGCCCGGAGTTGATGGGCGCTGAGCAATGCGGTCAGTCGCGAACCACAGGGAGGGCGGGTCGGACGTGCCGAAGATCGACGCGGGGCCGTGCCAAGCGTCGATGACGATGGACAGGTAGCCGTTGCCGTCGTGGCCGAACCAGTTCGTCGTCCCAGACCCGAGCACGACCTCGGAGGTGCCTCGGAAGTCGAGGTTGTGGGAGCCGCTGAACCCCTGACCACCGACGTTGACGCCGTATGCGAACGCATCGAGAACGTAGGAGACACCTGCCGGGCCGCGAGCATAGTAGGCCCAAGCGTAGGACGACCGGTTGTTGGGAACGTCGGTCAGGTCGCGCCGCACGTAGAGGAACGAGTAGTACGAGGAGCGACCGGAGTAAGACCCGCTGATTGAGGCGTCGTATGCCATGATCCACCTTCTCTCAGGGCACCGTGACGGCGAGCGCGTCGGCGAACAGTTGGACTGTGGACCCGTTGGCCCAGGAGGTCAGTCGGCCCATCGAGCGGACGATGACCTTGGTGGCCCCGACAGGTGGGAGAAGGCGGGCCGCGGACACGACACCACCGGCGTTCGGGATCGTCCCGAGAGCGTCAGTGCGGAGAGTCGCGCTGGCCGCGTTCTGCCAGATCGCCACCACGTCGATCTGCAACGGCACCGAGGCCCCGGCGAGAGGGATGAGCGCTGACCAGATGTTGATGGAGTGCCGTTCGAGGGCATCCGTGATCGGGACCGTCTGCTGAGCCCCGAACCAGCCATTGACACCGGCGCTCGGCGCAGTGAACAGTGCCCGGTACGAGGCGGCACCCACCGCGGCGAGCGCTGTCGAGCGCGCACCGGCGACGTTCGCCACAAGGATCGGAGCACCGGCCTGCACGGACCAGTCCGTCGCGTTCGTCTCCACGCTCGGGTTCGTGGAGAGGTTGCGGGACGCCACCACGTCGCCGGAGGCGAGTTCGGCGCTCGGCGACGGCACGAGGTTGTACGGGATGTCCTGAATGATCAGAGGAGTCGTCGGGGGAAGGTCGACATCTCGGGTCGCTCCGTACACCCACGGGCGCTCCGCGGCGAACACCATCTCGACCTCGTAGGCCATGAAGTCGCCCGCCTGGAGCGTGTTCGTGATGATCGGGCCGGAGATGGCCGCGACATCGTGCATGTACCGGACGTAGCCCTGCACCGTCGCCGCATACTCCTCGTCGGTCTGCGGGCGCTGAGTCGGAGGGTCTTCCGGGTCTTCCGGCGGAACGACGACCGTGCCGCGATCAGGCGGGCAGTCGGCGAACCACTGGAGGTCCGTCAGGCCGCACTCGGTGCCGTGCTGACCGCACGCATTCGGGTCGACAGCGGCGGAGAGCCACGCCTGACCGTATTCGATTGCCAGGCGTCCACGACCCATGAGCAGACCCCGGACCCGCATCGTCTTGGTCGCCTTCCGGGTCCGTCCGAGCACGCCGCCATCGGTGATGCTCTCCGTGCGGGACACCGTGCGCGTCGAGTCCATCGCCTCGGTGATCGAGTAGGCGAAGAAACCGAAGAAGTCGCCGCTCTGCGGCACGTCCTGGTCGTACCAGGGTGTCAGGGTGATCGAGTCGTAGTCGTACGGCGCGGCCTCGAACAGCGCACCGTTCATCGTCGCGCAGACATCGCCTTTGAGCCAGAACATCGGGCACGGCTGAGCGGTCCTGCTGATGCCCCACGTGCGGGAGTTGTTGACGATTTCGTTCCCGCCGAACGACAGGTATCCCTCGTAGATGCTCATGCGGCGATCCTTTCAGCCAGGCGGTCGCCGACCTCGATAGCCGCCTTGTACGGGTCGGGGCCTTCGACCTTGACCGCACCCTCCTGCACGACGACGGATGTACCGCTACCGCCGGGCGTGGGGGTTAGGAGGCTCGTGCCGGTTCCCGCGGCACCGGGGGTCGTCGCGCCGACTCGACCGAGGCCCGCGGCGCTCGGCTCCAGGCCCGGTGCGGGTGGCGGGGTGAGTGCTTCGGTCATCGCGTCGGACGCCTCGCCGCTCATGTCGTGCAGGGCGTTGATGTACCCCTGCATCGTGTCCTTACCGGCCCCGTACATCAGTCGAGAGGGGGAGTGGATGCCGAGGAACGACAGGAAGTCACCGACGGCATCCTGAGCGATCCCGAGGAGGACTTCGCCGACCTGTCCCGCCGCCGACAGGAGGCCGTTGACGAGCCCGCCGATGAGGTCGATACCAGCCTGGATCAGTTGCGGCACGAGTTGGATCAGGGCGTTCACCATGACCGGCGCGAGCCCGATGAGGGCCGAGATGATCTGGGGGATCACCTTGGGGAGGGCCTGGACGATGCCGGTGAACAGCGACACCGCGCCCTGAATGAGGGTCGGGATCATGCCGATGAGAGTGCTGATCAGTTGCGGCAGGAGCGCGAGGAGCGCCGAGATGATCGAGGGAATCGCCTCCGCGAGGCCCATGATGATCCCGAGGAACAGTTCGAGCGCGGCGTTGATCAGGTCGGGGATCATCCCGACGACCGTCTCCAGGAGGACCGGGAGCAGTTCGAGCACCGCGGAGATGATGGCCGGGATCGCTGTGATGACGCCCTGCACGATACCCATGAACAGTTCGAGGGCGGCAGTGATGATCAGCGGGAGCGCAGAGAGGAGCGCGGTCGCGAGTTGCGGGATCATCGTGACGAGCGCGGTGATGATCTGAGGGACGACGGTGATGATCGCCTGGATGATCGCCTGGAACAGGGTCAGCGCCGCCATGAGAATCTGCGGGATCGCGGCGAGGAGCGTGGTGATGATCGTCGGGATGATCGTCGTAACCGCGGTTACGATCTGGGGGATCGCCGTCGCGATGGCCGGGATCACGGCAGTGACCAGTTGCAGGATGCCGTTCACGAACACGGGGATGTTCTCGGCGATCCGGCTGACCATCGCGGGCACGAGAGTCGAGATGGCCCCCACAATCCCGTTGATGATGCCCGGCAGGGCACCAGCGATGGAGTCGAAGCCCGCCATCAGCGTCTCAGGCTTAATCGCGGTTAGTGCGAGGAGAGCGCCCGCCGCGAGCCCGACAGGACCGGTGAGCCCGGCGAACAGGCCACCGACGACCGGGAGGTTCGTCAGCAGAGGGCCGAACATGCCCGCCGCGGCACCGAGCACCGGGAGGAGCGGCCCGAGCGCCGAGACGAAGGACGACGCGCCCCCACCGGCCCCTGTGAGCGACGCGGCGAAGCCGGAGAGGTCGAGGGAGCCGAGGAACCCCGACAGCTTCTCCACGATGGGAGCCAGGCGCTCTCCGAGGGCAGTGGCGAGCGCCGCCACGACCGGGGTGAGTTGGTCGATGGCCGACATGATCGGCGGGAACAGACCTTTGAGCGCCTGGAACGCCGGAGCCTGTGCCGCGGCACCGAGTCGTCCGAGCGCCGCACCGACGTTGGTCAGCATGCCCGAGAACGAGCCACCCATCGCCGCGGCGGCGGGGCCGAGCGACCCTTCGAGCACAGTCTGGAAGTCCTCGAACGACACCTTGCCGTCCGACACCATCTTCTGCGCTTCCTCCGCAGTGACGCCGTACTGGTCGGCGAGCAGGGAGAGGATCGGGATGCCGCGCTCGGAGAGTTGGCTCAGCACCTCGCCCGACAGTTTGCCGGTGGCCGCGACCTTGCCGAAGATCGAGGTCATCGTGCCGAGGTCGGTGCCCGCGACCGCCGCCGTCGAGGAGAGCACCTTCAGCGAGCGCTCCATGCCCTCCAGGGGGATGCCTGCCGCCGAGAACTGTGCCGCCGCCGAGGCCGCGTCGCCGAGCCCGAAGGCGGTGCCCTTGACCGCGTTCGTGGCCGACTGCATGATGCCGGTGATCGACTCCGCGCTGTGCCCGAGGCCCTGGAGTTTCGCCGTCGCCGTGTCGATGGACTCCAGCCGGGAGAAGCCCTTGGTCAGCGCGACGCCGACCGTACCCGCAATGGCGGTCCCGGCGAGTTTGCCCGCGACCGCGAGTCCGTCAGCGACCGTGGAGCCGATGACCTTCATCGCCGAGGCCGCGCCCGACTTGATCTTCTCCCACACCGAGGAGGCGACCGACACGAGCCCGTCGAAGGCGCTCTTGGCGACGGAGCCGAACGTGGTGACCGCGGACTGCGCGCCGTTGAATGCGGCCCGTGCCAGGCCACCCACGGTCCCAAGAGCGCCGGTGAAGGACGAGGCCGCGGCCTGGTTGTCCCGCCACCCGGCGACGAGGTTCTGCGTGGCGGTGATGGCTGGGTTGAGGGCGGATCGCGCCGCCCCTCCGATGGTGCCCATCGCGCCGGTCAGAGAGGACGCCGCGGCCTTAGTGTCGTTGAACCCGGCGACGAGGTTCTTGAATGGGGCCGCGGCGGGACCGAGCGCCCGTGCCATCGCCGATGCCGCCTGAGAGCCCGCGGACTGGAGAGTCGAGACGATCTTCTCGCGCACGGGATCGATGGCGCTGGAGATGGACGAACGGAAGCCGTCGGCCAGGCCCTTGTTGATCAGTCGGGCCAGTCGCTCACCGACGGACGAGACTCCGCGTGCCGCCTTCTCGACATCCTCGGGGATCGAGGATGCGTCGGCTTCGATGGTGATGGACACCGCGCCGACGTTGTTGTCCGCCATGTGCCCTCCTCCCGTCAGCCAATGCGGTAGCCGACGGGCGGTATGAGCGTCGCCCTGTCTCGTTCTCTAGGGTAGCGGGACTAGCCCGCGAAGCGCTACGATCCCCCGCTCGCGTCGAGCACCGGGGCTTGACCGGTGGTCAGGGCCTTCACCTGCCGGAAGGCCGCAGTCTCGCGCTCAGGGGACCAGGGCGAGCGCTTGTCGGGCGCTACACCCTTGGGTGGCATCCAGAGGTTCCGGCGGAACTTCTCGACAGCCTGCTCGTCCGCGTTGCGCGTGAGCATGTAGTACACGAAGTCGAGGAACGCCGGGAACGGCATCGCTCGAATGTCCTGGAGGCCGTTGGCTACTGCGTAGCCGTTCAGAGCCTCCCACCTGCTGACGGCTAGTTGTCCGAGGCGGGAGGCGACGTAGAAGGGCGTCCACCGACGACCTCCGTGATCTGCTCCACGAACTTCAACAGGTGGTGCACGTCGAGCCGGTCGTCCTCGTCCTCCAGCCGGGCCATGATCGCCTGGCTCGTCTCGGACCCGAACGTGAGTTTGAGGAACGCGCCGAACTGGTTGACGACCTCCTCGATGTCGTTCATGTCGACGTTCTGGATGCGCTCGCCGAGACGCACGGCCAGCATCGCCTTCGGGCGGTGGGCCACGTAGTCGACGCCGATGAGCCGCACCGGGATCGGCTCGGACTCGTCCTCGATGTCGATGATGGGAGCGGTCGACGCCTTCGCGGCGGTGGCCTTCGGCTGGCGGTCGGTGGGAGCCTTCGCCGCGGCGGGCTTCCTCTTGGTCACTACGGTCTGTGCGGGCATGACTCCAGCATACGGTCGAACGGCGGTTCGGGTCTACACGAAGTCCGAAGCCCGGAGCCGAGCGGCACCCTTCTCCATGAAGTGCGCGCCCTCGATGCCCCGGACCCACTTCGCGAACACGTAGGTCGAACCGCCCTTCGGGATGAACCTCATCACCTGCTTGGTTCGGGGGCCGTGTGCTCGGGTGCCGTTGTTCTGGAACAGCGTGTACGGGGCCGACGACGACACCTCGTACCGGCGGATGAGGTCGGTCGAGGAGATAGTGCGCACCTGCATGCCCTGGATCATCCGTCCGGTCTTGACCCGGCCCGCGGCACGAATCTCGGAGATGATGTAGCCGCGGCCCTTCTGCGCCGCCTTGTACGCCGCGCGCTCAGCGATGGGACCGACGACCGAGACGACCTGGCCGCGGTGGATGTTGACCTTGACCTTCGCCCCGGCCACGGTCACCCACAGCAGGGCTGAACGCGGACGATGAACTGCACCTCGGAGCCCGCGGCGTTGCCCGACGGCCCGATGGGGGTCGCAGTGACGATCTGCCGCACGTACTCGTCGCACTCGATGGCGGTGAGGAGCGCCACGAGGTCGTCGGCGAACTCGTGCCCGTCGGCGGTGATCTGCGCGGCGGTGGGCACCTTGCCGCGAGCGGTGAGGTTCGTCACGCACCGGAGCACGCCGACGGCGAACGTCACGTCCCACCACTCGACACATGCGACCCCGTTGGCCTTGCGCGTGCCGATCACGGGCGTGAGCGTGACGATGCGCGACCACGCCTGGCCGTCGCACTTCTCCTGGTCCCACGCGACCTCCGAGCCCGGCTGGACGAACACCTTTCCGGGCACGGGGTTGAGGGCCGCGGCGATGAGGTCGCGGTAGTGGTCGAGGTACACCTTGAAGTCGGGAGCGGCCATGACCTGACCCTATCTGAGGTTCGGGAGGTCGACAGAGCGCACCGACGCGAACGACTTCGGGCGGTTCACCTGCTTGATCCACTCGTCAATCGACCAGATGCCGGTGACCTGAGTGCCGTCCATGTTCGGGTCGGCGTTCACCGTGAGGCCCTGCCGGGTGATCGTCTGCCAGTTGTCGGGGAGCGCGCAGTCGTCGTCTCCGCACGCGGCCATCGCGAGTTCGCATGCGAGCCGCCCCGCCGCGATCTGACCACCGGCGGGAACCTGGATGCCGCGCGTGTAGCGCACGACGAAGGAACCCACCGCGTCCGCCGGGACGTTCATGTCCTGGCATCCGGGCCAGGGCTCGTCGCCGTCGCGGATCAGCCAGCGCCCGCGGTCGATGCGGTACGTCGCCGGGTCGACGGTGAGCCCGTCGATGGTGACCTCCGTGACCGCGACCACCGGGCCGGGGAGCGAGATGACGTTCGGGCCGCTGGGCGAGCAGGAGCAGGAGCCGAGGCACCCGCACGTGACGTTGTACCACTGGCCGGAGACGAGGACCGGGTAGAACGAGCCTGTGCCCGCACCGCCCATCCCGAGTCGAGGGAAGCCCCGGTCGAAGCCGGGACCGCGGCCCCAGAACGTCGAGGACCAGTCGGCGTTGCCCTGGCACCCCTGGCGGCACGGGCGAATCTCGACATCGCAGACGCCGAACACGCCGTTGGTCGCGTTCCACAGGATGTCGATGGCCTGAGCCTCGAACCATGCCTGAGCCGCGGCCTGCTGGTCCTCGGGGAACTGACTGTAGGCGGCGCAGTCGTCGTCGGCACAGTCGAGGTACACGACCGGCCATCCGCACGCCTGAGTGACGGGTGGCTCGGTCGGAACGACGAACGCCGCCGCCGAGATGGCGGCGGCGTCGTCGGTGAGCGTGGGCTCAACCATTGGTCGTCCTTACGGTGCCGGTGCCGGGACCGGAGCCGGGTCGCACGCCTCGGGCGGAGGGGCGATGGTCGTCTCGATCATGAGCAGGTGGTCGAACGGGTCGAGCGCCTCGGGGAGCGGACCCGCGGGCGTACCGTACACGTCGTACGGGCCGACGCCCCACTGGTTGCCACCCTTGGTCGACGCGCCGGTCATCTGGAAGGTGATCGCGTCCTCGCCGGTGATTTCGATGTCACCGAGCACGCCCGCCGTGATGAACGGGAGCAGGATGTACCCGCTCGCCTCCTCCGTACCGGGAGCGCAGACGACGCCGCTGAGGCCGGTCCACAGTTCGAGCGCGAACCACTTCTTGATTTCGCCCTCGGGGACCGTGAAGCCGATCACGTCCTCGCCGTCGGTGTACTCCTCGGCGTTGGTCACCAGCGCCAGCATCGAGGGGTTGACTCCACAGAAGTCAATCTCGATGGTGAACCGCTTGAACGAGTCGGCCATCTTCTCGTTCACGCAGAGAGCACCGTTCGCCTTGCGGACGATGATTTCGGTGCCCTCCTCGATTTCGGAGGACAGCGTGATCGACACGAAGCCGTCGGTGGCGATCTGCATGGCACCGGTGAACACAGCGCCACAGTTGTCGAGTTCGGTGGCGCGGAGGCGCTTGCCGAGGAGCGGGATGATGCACTTGGTTGCCATGTCAGGCTCCGATCAGTGTGACGCGCGCCTTGCCAGCACGCTCGCGGTCGAGGACGAAGGTGGCCTGGTCAGGGTGCTCATCGAGGTAGGCCGAAACCTCGGTGACCGTGTGTGCGGTGGGGTCGTAGCCCTCGTCGGCGGGCTCGTCCTCGGACTCATCGCCGTCGGACTCGTCACCCTCCGGCTCGTCGCCATCGCTGGAGCCCTCCGTGCCCGTCTCCGGGCCGTTCTCGTCCTCCGTGGTGTCGTCGTCCGTGCCGATGCCTTCTGGAGCGTCCTGGCCGCTCTCCTGGCCCTGCTCGCCCTCACCCTCGACCTGGAGGGATCGGTGGATGCCCGCCACGTCGAGCGGGTTGCCATCGGAGTCCACGAGGTCCGCCTCGGTGTAGCCCTTCTCCGCGGCGAGCGCGAGAGCCGCCTGGCGCTCCTCGTCGGTGTCGGGCGCTACCGGTGCGACCGGCGACGCCTTCTCCGCCCGCTTCGCCGCGAGCCCGCGGTAACCGGACATGCCGGAGCCGGGGCCGAGGTTGTGCAGGCGACCGTCGCGAGTCTCGATGAGGGGTTCGCCGACGACCTCGGTGGCCTCAGCCGCCTCGTCGGGGAACTCGGCACTCCGGTCCTCCAGGATCGGGTTGCCGTTCTCATCGAGGGGCGGCTGGGAGCCATCCGGGTACTCGAAGCCGGTGTCGGTCATGGTGCGCTCACAATCGGGTTGGCGGGGTCAGTGTTGTCGACGGTGACGCCGGTGCCCTGGACGATGGACTGCACGACGCCAGGTGCGCCGTCATCACCGTCGGTGCCGTCGGTGCCATCTGCCCCGGCGTCGCCCTCGGGAATCGAGAAGTCGAGCACAGCGGCGGTCGGCGTACCGGAGTTCGCGACCGTGACCGCGGAGCCCGGAGCCCCGGTCGTGACGGTGCCGACGGCGATGGTGGCCGCGGTCCCGTCGTCTCCGGCAGGGCCGACCAGTGAGTCCAGCCACTCCTGCTCGGTTCCGACGAAGCCGTTCTCCACGGCAATCTCGTAGGCGCTTGCGCCAGCGGGTCCAGGCACGTTGTCTCCTCCGGGGGTGATCGAGGCCACGACGACCGCGCACGGGTCGAAGCCGATGACGTACTCCCGCTCGGCGACGGCGTACATGATGTTCTGCCCACGATCCAGCAGATCGCCGGGGCGGTCGCTGGAGGTGATCACGTCGCCGCGGTAGCCGATGAGCGCCCCGGTGCCCGCGATTTGGCCGTCGGGGTAGCCGGTGCCCGCGATGACCGGGGTGTCGAGGCCGCGGGTGTAGAGCCGACCGCCTCGCTTCTCCAGGTACTTCGACAGGATCGTCGCAGTGTTGCGACTCATGTGGATCACGCCGAGCGAGCCGTACTGCTCGGCGATCCCCTGCTCGACCGCGGCCAGCGCCTCGACTGCGGGGAAGTCCCCGAGGTCGACCGGAGCGTCGTAGCCGTTCGCGCCGACGAAGTTCGGCACGTTGCCGAGGTCGCCGAACCAGAGGGCCTGCTCAGCACGGGCCTCCTCGCGAGCGAGAAGGTGCTGAGTCGCGAACTCCTGAGCCTCCGCCGGGCTGTTCGCCACGGCGTTGCACTGGTCGTGTCCGTAGACGATGAAGGGCAGAGCCTCACCGGACGTGCGCTCGCCGGAGAAGTCCTTCGGGAGCCCCACGACATCTTCGGGGTCGCAGTGGGGGCCACCACGACCACCGGCGGGATCGCAGGTGATGGACACCCAGTTCACGCCGGTCATGAAACGGTCGCCGTTGCGCCAGCCGAGGACGCTCCCCAGCCCGTACGGGAGTGCCGTACGGGCCGGGGCGGCGACGGGTGCGGTAGGTGCGATGAGTACCATCAGCCTCTACCTCCTCTCGTCGTCGGTCAGCGATTCTCAGGCGGCGGCGGCGGGCTGGAGGTCGCCTTCGAGCAGTTCGCCAGCGGCAGTGCCGCCGTTCGAGTTGATCGGGACGGTGATGACCTCGGACTCGCCGCAACGTGCGGCGATGTTCCACGCCTCCTCGGTGAACAGGGCCGTGTACTTGTTCTGGCCGAGCATCGTGGAGTCGTAGACCGTGTTGAGCGTGATGATGTCGTCCACCATGCCGATCCACGCGCCCGCCTCGTACATGAGGAAGGACACCGTGGCAGGCCAGGTGATCGAGTTCATCGGGAGCATCTGCCAGTCGTACACGTACTGCGGGACGATGCCGCGCTGTGCGAACCAGCGGTCGATGCGGGCGTTGTCGACTTCGAGGAGGTCGACGCCCAGACGGACGCTGAGGTCCTGGCGGATCGCGCCGCGGACCCAGAACGGGAAGATGCCTTCGAGGAGCGTGTTGCGCGACAGGCGACCGTTGTAGCGGATCGCCTCAGCGCGGACCTCGATGGCCGCGAGGAGCGGTGCGGTGGTGCCGACCGTGCCCGTGGTCATCGTGCGGACGGTGGAGCCCGCGACCATCTTCTGAATGCGGCGCGCGCTGATCTTGTGATCGTGCGCGATCAGGGCGTTCTCGGTGGCCCATGCCAGGCCCTCCGGGTAGCCCCGCTGGGTGATGAGGTCCGCCGTCAGGCAGAGGCCGTCGCCCTCCAGGCGCACGTCGTCCCACGTGGGGCACGGCATCTCGAAGCACGGCTTGTCGCCGACGACGTTCGGGTCGCCGGGGTTCTCGCCGGGTGCGTAGCGTCCCGCGATGGCGTCGGCCTCGGTGAAGTGGAAGCCGATCTGGTCGTAGAACTCCGCGAAGGACGGGGTGCGGGGGATCAGCAGGCCACCGCGCGAGACGCCGACCTCGGGGACCGACACGAGGCCGTCACGCGACGCCGTGGTGCAGATGTCGTACATCGGCTCGGACGGGGCGCACCAGCCAGCCGCGGTCAGCGCACCGCCGGGGAGGCGGGACTGGTCGACGGCACGCTGGATGACCTGGCTGGCCTCCTCGACGCTGTTCGCCGATGCGACGATCAGGTCGGCGGGCATGTCGCGCTTGAACACCATGAGGGGGTGCTGTTCGCGCATGTGCTGACCACGCTTCGCCGCGGCGGCGTACGAGGACTGCGGGAAGGTCGAGAGGCGCTTGCCGAGCATCTGACCGGCCTCGGCGTGGGTGATGCCCTCGTTCATCGGGCGACCCAGTTCCTCCGTGGCGGAGAAGGCGTAGTCGCGCATCGAGCGCGCGGCGACCTCCTGCTTGCGCTTCGGCTGGGACCGGCGCGAGCGGCGGTTCGCCGAGGAGAGGTTGATCGAGAGCGGGCGGCGACCGGATGCGGTGATCGTCTCACCGGCGTTGTCGTCCTCCGAGTCGGCGTTGTCGTCGGCGTCCTCAGCGTCGGCGTCCTCGTCGTCGGTGGCGTCAGCGTCGTCCTCCGCGTCGTCGGCGTTGTCGTCGCCGTCGGTCGAGGTGTCGCCGGATGCCGCGGAGACGCGGTTGCGCAGGGCCTCGGCGTCGGCGCGGCGCTGGGCACCGGCCTCCTCGCGACGGGTCTGCTCGCCCGCGAGGGCTTCGATGGCGTCGGTGAGCGCGGCGGCGGTCGCGAACTCCTCATCGGAGAGCGCACCGTCCTCGGTGTAGAGGGCGTCGAACGCCTCGCCTGCACGGGTCTGGAGAGCGGAAAGGTCGTCGTCGCTGAGCGTCGACAGATCCTCGGGAAGTTCCAGCGACTCCTCGCCCTGGTCGGCGTAGGCGGTCGCGAGGCTGATGAGCGACGGGCGGAACCGGCGCGAGATGGTGGACACGAGTGGCCTCCTGGTCGGGGTGAACGGATCATCGTCCGCAGGCCCGAACCGCCATCACGTCTCCTCGCACTGTACAACGAAATGACCCCGGCCCGCCACTGTGAGGTGTGACGGGCCGGGGCTGGGGATGCAGGACCGTTGGGGACGGTCCCGCGCGCCGCTGGGGGGGGCGGTCTATGCGGGGCGTGCGCCGGATCGGATCGCGGCGGCGTCGCGCTCCAGTCGAGAGCCGAACGTCGAGGTGCGTCCGCCCTGCTCCAGAGCGAACGACTGGGTGCGCCCGCTCATCGGTGCGCGAGCACTCGTCACCGCGACACCGGAGGTCCGGGTCGTCGGCGCGGCCTTCGCGGTGGGGGTGGGTGCCGGTGCCTCAGCGCGCTTGGCGGCGAGGCCGTTCGACTTCTGCTTGTTGCATGCACAGCCCATGATCACTTGCCCTTCCGGCGTCGCGCGAACTGCGACACCTTGACTCGGTTACGTCGAGCGGCGAGCCGGTCGAGGTCCGACCGTCGCTCCTTGTCGATGAACGCGCGCAGGTACGCCACGTCCCTTGTGCTCAGGCCCTCAACCGTGGGCTCGGGCAGGTTGACCACCATGCCGCTCGACACGAGCGAGGTGAGTTCGTTCTTCGAGATGCGACCGTGCGGGCGCGGGACGCCGAAGCCGGGGACGTTGACCGAGAGGCCCGCCACGAACTCCAGAGCACCGCCGACACGTCGCCAGTCGCCGGAGATGGGGGCCGCACGGAACTCGCGCACCTGCTCGGGGGTCAGGCCGGGGCGGAGGCCACCGGCGAAGGCCATGCCCCACTGGTCCTCGTACATGCGCACGTCCGCGGCGACGCGGCCCGTGTTGTCGTAGTGCGATGCCGTCTCCGCCGCGGTGAGCGTGTCCGCCGCGTGGCCGGTGCCCATCGTGAAGTGCCCGACCGAGAGGATGTCGCCCTCAGCCGTCTCCAGCGCGCCGGTGTGGAACCAGGCGTAGTTCGAGGGGCTGTTCGGCGGGGACACGCACTTGCCGCCCGCGGTGTGCGAGAGGTGGCAGGTGCCCCACAGGGCGGCGTGACCGTAGACGCGACCCTCGGGGGTGATCGTCAGCGGAGTCGGGCCGGAGAGGTTCGGGTTCTCGAACCAGGCCGCGGGCGGCTGGACTGGTGCGGCGGCGGCGACCAGGGCCATCGAGTCGGTCGACTTCACCGAGTCGTCCTCGTCGTCACCGGCGTCGGCGGCGGGGGCCTCGGTCGTGTTGATGCGAGCACCGGCGAAGGCGGGCACGGCCACGATGGTCAGCGCGCGGATGCGGCCAGACGTGGTGACCATCACCTCGTCGTCGCTGTGAATCTCGGCGACCTTGACGCGGCCCTCCTCGTCGCGCTCGGGCTCCTCCGCCTCGGGAGCGTCGCCCTCCTCCTCGAACAGGACGGCCATCATGTCCTGCATCTCATCGAAGATTTCGCCCGCCACGCGAATCTCGAACGACACGTCGTCCATGTCCATCGAGACGCCGTTCTGGCGGTCCTGCTTGACCTGACGGTACGCCTCGCGGCCCTCGTCGGATGCCATGTCGAAGTCGCCGTGAGCCCAGATCGCTCCGCCGTCGCGACGCTCGATGCCGAGCACCTTGCCGACCGTGACTGCGCCGTCGTGGGCACCCACGTCCTCGGTCACGAATCGAAGGTTGGGCGTCTCCACGGAGAAGTCCCACGTCAGGGCGTTACCGGCGATCATGCGACCGTCGCCGGTCATCTGATCCTCGTAGCCGATGACACCTTCCCAGCGCGCGGTCGCCGGGTACTCGAATGCGGTCGTCTCCTCCTCGGCAGGTGCCTCGGCGACGGCCATCGAGTACGAGACGAGCGCGCGAACGTCGCTCTGGATGCGACGCCGGGCGTCTGCCTCGCGGATGCGGTCGAATGCGCTCATGCCCTCAGACTACCGAACGATCCCAACCGGGGCTAGGATGCCGTGCCGCGAAAAGCCCCCGCCGGGTGGATGGCGGGGGCTCTCGGTCAGTCGATCAGGCGGCGACCATCGCCCACAGGCTGATGTCGGAGGTGTGGATGCGCTCGCGGCGAATCTCGTCGCCGGGGTCGCCGTCGGGCGTCGTCTCGCGGTGGGAGAACGCTCCGAGGTGGTCGCCCGAGAACGGGAACGCGGTGTCGGGGAAGCGCTCGTGGTCGCGGTCGAGCGAGCCGATGGTCGTCTCGCGGGGGAACTTGCTCTGGGCGGTGTGGGCCGCGACTCCGGCCTCCTCGGCGTCGAAGTAGTTGTCCTGGTGCTCGTTCACGAATGCGGTTCTCATCGGTCCTGCTCCTCGTCGTCGTTGACCATTCCGGTGAAGTTCTCGCGGAGCATCGCGTCGAACTGCTCGCGTGCGTCCAGGGGCATCCAGGTCAGTTCGCTCATCTGGGCGAGCAGGCTCTCGAATGTCGTTTCCACGGTTCCGCTCCTCGGTTGGTCTATCTGGTTGATACCTATAGTCTAACCGACCGGAGGGGGAATGTCTAATCCGAGTTAGGGCGAGATGAACGCCAGCGCCGTCGAGCCCTGAGCCGGGGAGTTCGCGCCGACCGTGATGCACCGGCAGTTGATCACCTCGCCCGCGGGGCCGCGCCGGTCGCCAGGGTGGTCGAGGGAAGCACCCCCCACGGAGAAGGGCTGTCCGACCGGCACTCGCTGGCCGTTCGCCGCGGCGTGCGTGTGTCGAGTGCGCTCATCCTGCCGGGCCACCCACTGCTTGTAGCCGTAGCCCTGTCGGCGCATCGCCTCGGTCGAGAGCATCCCGTCGAGGCCGGTCACCGCCGTGCGGGCGTCCCGCTTCGCCACGTCGTACCAGGACATGCCGTCGGTCGCGCCGAACGCGGCGTCGAACGCTTCACGAGCCCTCTGCCGTCGGGGGCTTGCCGCGGCGGTGAGGGCCAGCCGAGGGGAGTCGGCCCGGAGCGCGAGCGTCAGGACATCACTGGTGACCTCAGCCGACCATGCCCTCTCGCTTGCCGCTCCGAGCACCGCCATCGCCGTGTCGTAAGCCTGGTTCGGGGTGTCGGCGAGCGCCTGCACCTCGGCGACGTAGCGGGCCACGTCCTCGGGGAGTCGAGTGGACAGGGCTTCGGCGCTCATCCGGTCGGACCAGGCTTGCGACACCGAGCCCGCGCTCATGTACGTGCGGTCCCGCTGTGCCAGCGTCTCCACGTCGGCCAGGAACTCGCGGATCGCCCACCGGAGCGCCGTCTCGACCTTGGCTTCCATGCGGGCCTGCCGAGCGAAGGCCGCGGCGGGTGACTCGACGTTCAGGTCGTCAGCCATCGCAGTCCTCCTCATCGAACAGGTGCCGGTCCTCGATCACGTCGAGGATCGGCTGGGGCAGACCCCACCAGGGGTTAGGCATCCACGTGCTCATGCTCGGGGAGGGCCAGGCCGAGGCGGGTGATGAACCGGTACTCCAGACCGCCGTCGCCGCGGACGGAGTGCTCCGTGCCGGTCAGCACGAGGTCGTGCACGTAGTCGTCCAGGCACCCGATGACGCCCTCGCTGGGGACATCACAGCACCCGTGGGAGTCGAGGAGCGCGGGCACCACGTCCCACGCGCCGCGGAGAGCCCGCTCGGTGAGCACGTCGGGCGCTTTCCAGTGCGTGTGCACGAGGTGGAGGGGGATGCCCTTCGCGGCCTCGTAGCGGGAGCGTGAGCCGCGGATCAGGAACGCGCCAACCCGCTCCAGCGCCTTGACCACGAGCACGTCGCACACGGCCACGAGGATCGTCGTCTCCGAGTCGGGGGCCAGGCTGTAGGCCCCGCAACACGGGCACGGGGACGGGATGCCGGTCACTGCTGGCCTGCCACGATGGACTCGAACTCGCTGAGGCTCATCGACTCGCGCATGCGACCGGAGAGCCCTGCCGGTGCCGGTGCGGGCTTCGATTCGGTCGGGGTGGACCCGCCGACCTCGACATCGGATGCCGGGTCTGCCGGTGTCGCCACGCCCGCGTTGTCGCCGGTGGCGTTGCCGCCCAGCACCTCGCGGAGTTGCCGCACGACCTCGGGGAGGCCGGGGTCCACCATGAGGTCGGGCTTCTCGCGGATCATGTCGAGGGCCATGCTGACGGCGGGGTCGAGGCCCATCGGCGGGGCGTCGTCCTCGGAGAAGCCGAGAGCGTCGCGGAACGCCTGGTCGGAGATGGCACCGGAGGCGTGAGCGTCGCGTGCATCCTGACCGCGGTTCGGGCGGACGATGAGGTGGTCGACCTCGTACCAGACGACGGTGTTGTCGATCACCTCGTCGGTGTACGTGCCGAGTTCCTTCATGAGCACGCGGATGTACTGCGTGGTCAGCGCGTCGCAGACGAGGGCCAGGGGCGGCTCCACGTGAGCGCGCACCGTGTCCTCCTGCACGAGCCACATGCCCCAGTGGTTCATCCCGCCCATGCCGAGCAGGAGGTCGGGCGGGGCATCCGCGGAGAGCGCGTACCGGCGGATCGCCTCGTCGCGCATGTCCTTCGCCTGAGCGTCGAGCGGCTTCGAGAAGTCCATGAACCGGAAGTGGGGCTCGGACTCGTCGGGGATCGTCCACACGAGCGGGACGTAGGCGCTGGCGTTCGACCGGTCGCTGATCGGCGTCATCATCGCCTTGATCAGCGCGTCGGTGAACGGGTCGTCGGGGCCGTCCTCGGGGAGGCCGAGCGCTCGCTTCGCCGCACGTGCCGCAGAGTCCGGGGCGAGGAGCACACCGGCACCGGCGAGGCGGGAGTCGATCTGCGCCGAGATGTGCATGGTCAGGCCGACGAGTTCGCGGAGCACGGGGAGTGCGGAGCGGGTGGCGGAGTCGGCCTGCCAGAACCGGCGGGGGTGCGGCTTCCACACGCGGATGAGCCACAGGTCGTCAGGCGACGCCTTGATCGTGTCCTGCTGGGCGTTCTCGCCCATGACGATGGCGACCTCCTCGGGGGAGGGGAACGACACCTCGGTCACCGACATCGTGTACCAGACCAGATCGTCCAGCCGCACGGAGCCGTCAGCGGAGCGCGTGACGATGACGTTCGGGTCGGCGTCGGGAAGCATGTCCTTCGGGATGCCGACGAGCCACGAGTCGCCGGGAATCTGGAGGTTCACCGCGAGCCGCTGGACCAACTGCGAGAGCCCGGAGGGGCCGTCACCGATGGACTCCAGCGCGTCGATGAGCACTTCATCCTCGACCGGCACGGGCGGGTCGTCGGGGTTCTCGGCGATGGTGCCGACGTAGAACCGGGCCTTGGACTGCTGGTTCGCGAGGAGGTTCGTGATGAACCGGAGTTCGCCCACGAGGTCGTACATCTCCCACGCATCCTCCTGCCAGCCTTCGGCGGAGGCGCGGCGTCCGCGGCCCCTGCCCAGCGTCTCGGAGGTCAGTCGTGTCGCGGCGGCGACGAGGGACTGCATGGGCTTCGGGCGTGGGGCGGCCACGCGGTCGGGCTGACGGGGGATGATCGCGCCGCTGTCCGGGAGGTCGGACGGCGACGGACCTCCCTCGATGGGGACGTAGATACGGGGAGCGCTCATGTCGGCCATTCTCGCACTTACTGGGGATAGAACTACAGAGCCCCGTCGGGAGTGTGGTTCCGACGGGGCTCTGCTGGCCGTTCCCTAATGTCTGCTCCGGTGCGCATATGAGGTGGCCTACCCCGCTCCGGCGGCTTCACGTGTCTCGCCAGGATTCCACGTGATCAAACAAGTCAGTTGCTCCGAGGAGCGGTTGCCTGGGCTGTTCCCTTGCGTCGATCCTAGCGGGGGTTAGGGCTCGGGGTCAACTCAGTAGAACGCATGCGGATCGGTCGTCGGCGGAGGGGGCCACGAGCCTCCCGCCGTCGAGTCATGGAAGCCGGGGCGACCGGAGCGCCAGGCGGGCTCGGGCTCGATGTCGGGAAACGGAGGGATGCGGTTCCAGATCGCAAGAGCCGCCCATGCGGTCGCCAGCCCCGCGATCCACCCCGCCAGGAACTTCATCCGTCGATCCTGGACGAGATGTGGCCCACGAGGTAGTTCAGTCCCAGCATCGCGATTCCGAACCTCCAGAGAGGCCGGAGAGGGCTCCTGCCGATGGTCGCTTCGCCGAGGAGGATCACCCCGCCGATCCAGAACCCGACACAGAACGGGCAGTCGAGGCCCTTGACCAACTTCGACCGCCAGCCGTTATCCGGGTTCGGGTCGTCCTCCTCGCGGATGCGTGCCCACTCCTGCTCGCGGGTGAGGATGCCGGGCGGGCGCGGCTGTGTCGGGTCCGGGGTTCGAGGGCGAGGAGTCTCAGCGTCGTGAGCCCAGCGCTTCGCCGGTCGGACGACTGTCCACTCGCCGAGGAAGTCGGACGTGACGAAGCGGGTGGCTCGGGCGGTGGCGAGGAGGAGTAGTCCCCAGCCCGCGACCTTACTCACAGGGTTATCCACAGTTAGCCCTCCTCGGGTTCGGGCTCGAACACGTGGACGACGTGCTGGAACGTCTCGGAGTGCGCGCGACCGATGGCCTCGCACCGTGGGGTGTCGTTTTTCCAGGCGCAGTCACCGCACCAGGCGTACGATCCGGGCGGGTTGTCTGCGATGGGGGGGATGGCTTGGCTCACCCCTCCAGCCTAACAGCGGTAAGCCCCGAGGGTCGATGGACTCTCGGGGCTTGCGCGTGTCGATCAGGCGGCGACTTTGAGCCCGGCCTTCTCGGCGCGGGCGGCGTGGCGCTCGTACGATCCGCCCGGCTTGAACAGGGTGGCCTTCGACTCGTCCATCGTCACGCCGTAGCGGTAGTGGCCGTTCGCCGTCCGCACGACGAGGTAGCCCGTCTCACCCTTGTACGTGGCCTCGATGGGGTGCTTCCCGTCCTTCGACTTCGCCGGGGCCGTGGGGGTGGCCTGTGCGTCCTCGCTGGGCTGGAAGGTGGGCTTGGTCGAGGTGCGGCGCTTCGAGGGCTTCACCATCGCGTGAGGGGCCTCGCCGTGGCTCTCGGGGGCCTCGCTGGAGATTTCGAGCATGTGCCCGATCTTGACGAAGCGCTCGCGCGTCTTGCCGGGGGCCTTCGCCGCGATGAGGTAGGAGAGCGTGCCGTTCATGTACGCGCGCACGGGCTCTCCGCCGACGGGGACGACGGGCGTCTCGCCGTTGAGGGTGACCTCGCGTCCGCCGTGAATGGCGGCGTTGAGTTCGGCGGCGAGAACGCCGGAGTTGGTCTGGCTGATCTGGACGGTCTTGGTGGTGCTCATGGCGGTCTGCCCTTCTGGTCGGTGTGTTTTGCTTACACCTATAGTCTAGCAGACGGTCGAACCACGGTTAGCCGTGTGGGTGCTGTGAACGGTCACGTCTCGCAGACCTCGATGTCGCCGCACCGGGCGCAATGAGTCGTGATGTACAGGCAGTTCCACCACCCGTTGTACTGGTAGCGGGTCGTGGCTCTGGCGAACCTCCCGCACCCGTAGCAGTTGGCCGTGCTCATGGGGTCCACCGCACGCGGCGTGCGTACCGGGTCGATCCCCGGCGGGGGAACTGGAGCGCGTGCACCGAGGTCATCGGCCACCAGCACTGACACCCCTCACACCAGACCTCGATCACAGTCGACCCTCCAGTCCGGGGAGCGGCACGAACGACGGCGGCACGATGGTCTGCCGCTCCTCGCTGAGCACTTCCACGTCGGCGCTGTCCCAGTCCTCGATGCTCCGCAACTCGAACTGATCCTCGGTGATCAGCGGCTCGCCGTCGTCGTACTCGAACTCGGTGACGTACGCCTCCAGGTCGCGTTGAGTGAGGTCCGCCTCGTCGCACTCCAGCCAGCGGGCCACGTCGGAGCGGAGGATCGTCACCGTGGCTTCGACCTTCGCCGTGACCTCGTGGACGACGCGGAGGCGGTAGGTGACCTCGGAGCGGACCAGGGGCCGGTCGTCGGTGTCGGTCATGCCCGCACCACCTGACGGATCGCGTCGAGGTTCCAGATGCAGGCGCTCGCGACATCCCAGCCGTAGTACCACATGCTGTCGAGGTCCATCCGGGCGGACCATTGGTACGGGGTGATGACGATGCCGGTGTACTTCGCGGCAACGCGCTCCCAGTTGATCCAGTGGGAGCCGAGAGACGTGCCCCCGGCCCCGCGGAACACGGGGTGGCCGCGGTAGATGCTCGTGAACTGCCGGAGGTCGGCGGCGGACGGGATGATCAGGAGCCCGTGATCCTCGACGGGCTCGAACTCGGTCGAGTGCGAGAGGTTGCCGAGCCCCCACTGCTCGGACTCGCACCATTCCTTCCAGCCGAGGTCGGACTCGTCGCTGAGCCAGAGCCCGCGGGGCTTGCCGTTGCCGAACTCCTCCTGGCTGTAGGTGCGCTCGCGGTCGAGGACGAAGGGCTCGGGGGACCAGTGCGTGAGGATCATGCGCCGCACTTCCCGTCGTGGTCGCGGGCTACGGATACGAGCACGGCGAGCGTGTCGTCGTGCTCGATGTCGCACAGGTGCTCGCCACAGACGGTGTGGACCAGCCAGGGGTCGTCGCTCTCACCGTGGACTTGGGCCTCGTAGTCGTCCAGGTTGACCGGCGGACGCTCGGGCTCGTGCTCGGCCTCCCACGGGCACCGTCCCGCCGGGGTGATGTCCTCGGTCCAGGATCGCCCGCAGGAGCCGCAGGTGATCGCTCCGGGCGTGCTGGAGGGCACCTGTCGGATGCCGTAGGCTCCGAGCGCCCCGGTCACTTCGCGGCCTCCAGCGTGTAGCCCTCGCGGAGGGCGGGCTCACCGGCGGCGAGGGACGCTTCGATCTTCGCCGCGGCCTCGGGGGAGAGAGGCAGGTACGGGTCGCCGTCGGCGTCGAGCACGAACCGGGCGGTGCGGATGTCGAGCACGGCACCGCTGACGGGGCAGAAGATGTGCCGCTGGATGAGGCTGAGCCGGAAGGCGGCGATCATGCCGCTCGCGATGTCGGTCACGCTCCCACCGCCGTGATGCTCCAGGCGTTCGGTCCACCGTAGGTGTTCACCATGTCGATGGCCCGCTGGAGGGCTTCGGGGTCGCCGGGCTGGATCACCCAGACGATCCCGCCGTGGGCCTTGCCGCGCTCGGCGAATCGGAGCGGCTTGTCGGTCTGCTCGATGCTGAGCAGGATCGGGCGGGTGGGAGCGGTGACGCTCATGGTGCCTCCTCGGTCGGGGTTTGGCTTACACCTATAGTCTAGCCCACGGATGACAGGATGTCTAATCGGAGTTAGGGCGTGCGGCCAGGCACTCGGGGCACGTGGTCACCGTCCACAGCACCGTCGGTCGAGAGGTGACCATCACCCGCCCACAACCGCCGTCGCACACGATGCGGAACTCGGGCTCAGCGTCCACGTGCGGCCTCCGCCTCGGTCAGTCGCCGGGCCTGCACCTGCTCCAACCGTCGAAGGAACTCCTCGTGCGGGATGCGGTCGGACTTCGGGCCGACGAGGTTGAGGTGCCTGCCGGTCTTGGCCGACCAGACGTTCTCCGAGATGACGCGCTCCTCACCGGACACCCGGAAGGCGATGCACGACTCGAACGAGAACCAGTAGCGCACGCCGTCCACCCAGACGCTCACGAGGTTCGGGGATCGCTCCTGCCGGAGAGCGGGGAGCATCATGACCGCCCTGCCGGGAGCCCGCGGCCCTGAGACACGGAGCGCTCGCCGGTGTTCGCTCGGTGGCCCGCGGCGACGCCGGAGACGAAGGCGTTCGGGTCGTACTTGCGGCGGGAGCGGGTGTTGCGGAGGTTCATGCCGTCCACGTGCTCGTCCACCTTGGACTTCCGGTCGAGGAGCACGAGGTCGGTGCCGCTCCCGGCTTCCTGCACGACCTGATTGCGGTTCGCCTCGATGCGCTCGCCGACGCCCATGCCGAAGGCGGTGACGAACGTGTGGCGGGCTCGCACCTTCTCGGAGTCGGTGTGATACCGGAACTCGAACGTGTCGCGGACGCTGTACCACCAGTCCTTCACCGCGAGGAGCGCCTGCACTTCGAGGGATCGGATCAGCACCTCCGCCTGAGCGACATCGGACTCGAACCCGACGATGTGGAGCGAGGCGGTGAGCCTGCCGTTCGAGATGAGGGGTCGCATGGTGCCGAGCGCGTGCACGACCTGAGAGCCGAGGGCCTGCATGTCCTTCCGGTACATGCCCTCGAACGAGATGATCTTGGTGACGATCTGCTCGGACGCCTGGCCCAACTTCGCGCGTCGGGCGTCGATGACGGCCTGGTCGATCATGTACCGCTCCATGAGCCGGTAGGCGTGCTCGCGCAGAGCCTCGGCCTCCTCGGGCGTGGTGGACTCGGCCTTCGCCAGCAGTGCGGCGATGGTGTCGGCCTTCTTCTCGCGCTTCGCCTCGCTCATGCCGTCACCGCCATGTCCTCGATGAGGTCACGGGAGCGCTGGATGAGGTCGTTCTCCACGTCGGAGCCGATGCGGTTCCAGATGCGGTCGGTCAACTCGGGGATGCCGTTCCAGCCGTCCTGCATGGCCGCGGTGTCGAGGGCGTTGTCGATTGCCGCGTCGACCTCCTCGATGGGGAGCGAGTAGTCGCTCGCGAGTTCGGTGCTCCAGGGCTCGTGATAGCGGTTGCCGGTCATCGGTCTGCCTTTCGGTTCGGTTTGGCTTACACCTATAGTCTAGCCCACTGATCGGGTCATGTCTAATCGGGGTTAGCCTGCCGCTGACCGTCGGACACCCGTCCTCGCGGCGCTGATGGTCCTCCCAGCCGTCGAGGCCAGGCCAGGGGACCGATCCGCCGGGTTCTGGATGTGAGTCATCCCCGCGCCCACCCGGAGCGTCAGAAGGGCTTGTGTCGTCGCGTCGACCTGATCGTCGTTCTTCGCGTTCGGGAACTTCGCCATCTCATCGAGGTACTTGTGCACCCACTCGTTGCCGGGCTCGGACGGGTGAGGCAGGTGCACCATCCCCGCGGCGACCTCGGGCGTGACCGCGTTCGCGCGGACTTCCTTCGAGCCCTTCGGGTTGATGCCCTCGACGCCGGGAATCTCGCGCTCCAGGGTGTTGATCACCGCGTAGCCGTTCGCCGCACGCTCCACGACCCGGCGGTAGACGTTGCGCCCGGTGCCGAGCAGGGAGTCCGGTTTCGCCCACTGCCTGAACGTCTCCAGAGTGTCGGGGAACTGCGTCTGCTGTCGCACCTGGCCGATGAGGAACATGCGCCCTTCGAGGTCGCGTGCCCAGCGCTGGCCGACGGTGAAGTCGGCGCTCTCCGTCTCCTCGATAGCAACATCCCACGAGTCGAGCCACGTGAGGCCGGGCGTCGTCTCGGGCACGAGGAGGACCGTGTGATCGCTGACGAGGTTCGGGTCGCGGGTCCAGTAGTGGAACCAGTCGCGCTTGAACACGGAGCCGCCCGCGGGCTGGGGGTCTTGCTGGTAGAGCGCGGCCCATGCGTACGGGCCGACGGCGACTTCGAGTTGGGACCACCGGGCCAGGGCCTCCTCGCGCGTCTCGGTGACGAACGGGGAGTACAGGGGATCGCCGGGGGCTCTGCCGAGGTCGTCGTGCTCGGTGGCGATGGCCTCGAAGATGATCGTCTGGAACGGGTCACCGGCGGTGTCTACCCAGCCGGTGAAGTCGTCCTCGTGCCAGCGTGTGCCGATGACGATGACCAGGCCGGGCGGTTCGAGTCGGGTGCGGGCGGTGGTCTGCCACCAGTCGCGGAGGTGCTGGCGGCGCGTCTCGCTCGCGGCGTCGGCGTAGTCCTTCACCACGTCGTCCACGATCATGACCTTGAACCCTCGACCGGTGATGGACTGTCCGACGGATCGGCTGGAGATGCCGCCGCGCTTGGTCGTCTCCCAGTCGGTCACTGAGCCCGCGTCTCGCGCGACTTCGAGCCCCAGCGTCTCGCGGTTCTCCTCGATCATGCGGCGCACGGCACGGCCCCACCCAGCGGCCAGGCCGGGGGCGTGGGAGATGAGGCCGACTCTCCACTCGGGGTGCCGGGCCAGGAGCCACAGGGGCAGGTACTCGGACGTGGTGACGGACTTGCCGGATCGTGGGGGCATGCTGATGCGGATGAACTGGGACTCTCCGGCCTCGACCTTCCGAACCGCCCTTAGCAGTCGGGCGTCGAGGTAGTCGAGGTGCGGGAGGTCGCGGTGCCCGGCGTTGATCACCTGTGCCAGGCCGAGCGGGGATGCTTCGGCGAGTTCCTGTCGGACCCGCTGGTACACGATGTCGGCGGCTTCGGGCATGGCGGCGAGGAGGGCGGCTTGCTCCTCCTCGGGGATGTCGAGCAGGGTGTCGAGCACGTCGGTCATCGACGCACCTGCTCTGCCATCCGGCGGAGAGCGTCAGCGATGCTCTCGCTGGTCATCCCGGCGGCTCGGGACATCTGCTCAGCCATGCGCTCGATGCCTGCCTCCACCTCCGCCATCCGAACGGGGGTTAGCGTCGAGGAGGGGAGCACTCGGTCAGCCCACACCGGCACAGCGAAGCCCTCGTACACGTACTGCACGATGGGGCCAGGCCACGGGATGAAGCCGAACGGGGACCGGCCCAGCGTGCACGGAGTCGAGGGAACCACCGGCGACACGCACCGGGGCATCAGTCCGACTCCGCGATCTGCAACGTCCGCCGCTTCTGCGCCAGAGCCGCCAGCGCCGCGAGCACCTGCTCCTGGTTCGCCTGCACCTCGATAGGCCCACCGTTCGCGCCCGTGACCTCCACCCGGCTCGCATCACGCCACCCGAACGAGTGCGTGAGCATGAACTGAGCCGCCTTCCAATCCGCGGGCTGACCCGCCGTGCCCTGAGCCGCACGAGTCACCGTGGCCCGGTACACCTGCTCCGCCCTCGCGCGTGCGTACGCGACCACCACGACGAACACGACATGGGTCCATCGGTCGGTGAGGGTTTTGGGCCACCAGGCGGGGGGTTTGGAGTCCCAGTACCATTGCCGGGCGTCGCACATGCCGAAGCCGCCGCCCGCCTCGATCCAGGCCCACATGCGTCCTTCGATGTCGGGTTCGTCTAGGTCGGTGCGGGCTTGGATGATGGCGGCTTCGCCTCTCTGCATCCACGTCTGGTAGGTGGTGGGGGGGACGAGGGCGCTGGCGCATGCGGCGGTGATGCTGTCGCCTTGGATGATCGCGCTCGCGACGCCTCCGAGTCGGGTGGGGCTCAGTGTGCTGATGCCTCCGCGCTTGCGCTTGGCGGGTGTGCGGGGCGGCTGGATAGTCGTCACGGGGCTCCTCCCAGGGATAGGCGTCTGGTCGTCTGAGTCTACCCGCGGTTAGGTCATTCGTCCGAGCGTGTATGCACGGCGGAGGGCCATGCTGATGTCGTCCAGGTGCACGTGGATGCCGCCGCCGACGCCGGGCGGGAGGTCGGGGAGTCCGCGCACCAGGGAGTCGACCACCTCGTCTCGGGTCTGCTGGTCGGGCTCGGGTCGTGGGGGGAGCGTGTAGCCCATGCTCGCGATCTGGTTCAGCGCTTCCATCGTGACTCGGCCCTGTGCGCTGATCTTCGCGATGACGGCCACGAGGTCGTCGGGGGCTGCGGCGGCGGAGAGCATCTGCGCCTGAGCGAGTCGGGCCTGTGCGTCGGGCTCGGCCAGCACGTCCATCGCGAGCGCGAAGCGTCGGAAGTCCCCGCGGGTGAGGTTGCTCATGACAGGTCCGATCCGAGAGCCGCCCGGTACTCTGCCGCGGTCGGCTCGGGCTGGAGGTCGCTGAGTCGATTGAGGGGCACCTCGGCGTTGTGCTTCTCCCGGCGCTCGTGCTCAGCGATCAGATCACGGAGGGCGGTCAGGTCGACCTTGCGGTATCCGGCCTCCCACAGCGCGTCGGCGATGGCGAACCGGTCGTGGAGCACGATGAAGTGCCCTTGCTCCACGCCGGTCGCCTGGAGGATGATCCCGCTGATGTCGTTCGACTGCTCGATGCGGGGTGCGTCGGGGTGCTCAGACATCGGCGTCTCCGATCAGGAGGATGAGGGCAGAGGCCGCGGCCCGGAGCGTCACGATGTCGCGGTCCATCTCGCGCATGTACGACGATCCGATTCGAGGGACGATGATCCGCTCGTTCACGGCGTTGAGGGTGTCGACCACCGTGTCGGTGATGATGGCCCGCTGGATCGCCGCGGCGACGTGCTCGTGGTACGCCGCTCGGGGTCGAGTCATCTGCGGGTATGGTCCCGCCGGTGCCTGCCAGTCGCCACAGGAGCACCGGAGCCCGCCGGTGTCGCGGCGGTAGATGCCGCCCACCGGGTCGTCCACCTCCTCGAACAGGAACAGGTCGACGTGCCGGGGCAGTTCGGCGGCGATGAGTTCGAGTGTCGTGCTCATACCCACGACTCCACAATCACCGGGTCGTCGTCCCGCATGCGACCGATGCGTCGGCGACCGTTCGGTACGAGGGCTCGCGCGTCCTCCAGGCTGTCAGCGAGGCCGACCGGCTCGTAGGCCACGACTGACCCGTCCTTCACGAACCAGGCACGGAGCACGAACTTCTCGGGGTAGTCCGACGGGCGCTCGTAGATCGTGTACGCCCAGATGCGGGGCGATTCATCGGCAGGCTGAGGGTCGGTCATGACTGGCCCCCCTCCGGTGCAGGGGCGATGGCGAAGCATGGGCGCTCTCGACCGTCGGGGAGGATGACGAACTCGGGGCCGTGGAACAGACCGAACGCGGCCCAGTCGCACCCCCGGCCCGCGTAGGGCTCGGGCGTCTTGTCGAGAGCACCGAGGAGCCTGCCGACGCATATCTGGCCGAGGTGATCCGAGCCGAACCCTTCCAGGCCCGCGGCTTTGAGCGCGTCGGTGAAGTCGCCGCTCCGAGCGATGTCCCCGCACCGCGGGCAGATGAACGCCCACTGCTTCGGGTCGTCGCCGAAGCGTGACCGGAGTTCGGCTACGAGTTCATCCTGAGTGCGCTTCACGATCTGCGGCTCAGACATCGAACAACCCCGGTGCCGGAGCGAACTCGGGCTCGACGTAGGTCGGGCTCGCGATCATCTTGTCGAGGTTCGCGTACATGCTCGTGCTGTTCGTCAGCGCGGCCTCCTCGTCGCGGAGGAAGTCGGCCTTGGTCATCCCCATCTGCTTGCCGCGTCGCGTGTGCACGTCGTACACCCAGCGGGGAATCTCGAACTGCTCGGCGGGGATGCCGATGATCGCCTCCGCCTCCTGCACCTCGGCCATGAAGTGATCGTCGGGGAGTCGGTCGCTGACGAGGATGTTGAGCGCGTCGGCGTCTCGGGAGTGCTTCGCCTGCGCGAGCAGAACCACGGCCTTCGCGATGAAGATACGGCCCTTGTCCTTCACGCCCTTGCCCTCGTTGACCTTCACCCAAGCGTCGTACAACGCGACGACCTCGTGAGTGATGACCCCGGCGCAGTCCTCCGCGCTCACGGTCATGAGTCGATTCCACGTGTAGTTCGCGAACTGGGGGAACAACTCATTGGCCGCTCGTGCGGCGAGAGTCGAGTCCCCCCGGCGGAGCGACTTCTGGAGGAGGGAGGCGACTTCATAGAAGTCCATGCCCGACTTTGTGCGTTGCTGGTAGCCCATGTGAGGTGTGCCCTTCGGTCGTGTTTGGCTTACACCTATAGCCTATCAGTTTTCGGGCGGGACCGGGGGCTTTCTCGCCGGGAGCAGGGTCGCTCGGTTCGACTGGATCGCCGCTCGGACGAGGGTCGAGTCGACGGTGCGGGCGTACGCCGGTACGTCCTTGTCGAAGCAATGCGACTGCCAGCCGGGCTCCTCCATGTGCGAGTGCGCCGGGCCGATCCTCGGGTCTGCTGTGACGATCTGGCGCACCCGCTCGGGGTCGGCACCGTGGCGCTCTGCCGCGAGCGCGAGTTCGTGGAAGAACGTGACCTTGGTCGCCAGGAACGCATTCTCGGCCAACTTGGCGAGGATCACCTCGGCGGGGGTGCCGGTGAGCGTCCGGTCGGGGTGCGACCACGTGGGGTCGACGGACTCCATGAACCACTCGGGCACGCCGGTGCTGTAGATCGTGAAGTCGAGGTCGAGGAGGCCGCGGCGTGACCACTTCGTCGCGCCGTAGAACTCGGGGCTGAACCCGATCTTGCCTGCCATCGACCGGTAGAGCGGGGTGCTCAGGAAGTCGAGCCCGACCGTCGAGCGGATGAGGATGAACGACGCGAGGTCGCTGTACTCCCTAACCGCGGTCAGGATGTCGTGGTAGTCGAACAGGCCCCCGCCGCGGGCCGGGGTGTTCACTAGGATCACGGCGAGGTCGATGGGCTGGCCGTCCCACTCGTGACCGGTCGGCGCGGCCTTGTACAGGTCAGTGACCATGTAGCGATGACCGGCCTCGGCGAGCGCCGCCGAGTAGTCGGTGAACACCTCGCGCCCGATGACGCCGTACCCCACCTGCAAGACCCTCATGGCACCTTCACCGTCAGTTTCTCGTTGCCCTTGTTGTCCTTCGGCACGATCACGTCGGAGCCCCACCACCGGATGAGGTTGTCGATTTCCCGCTTCCGCCGAACCTGAGTTCGGAACTCCATGTTGCCACCGGCCAACTCGTCCTTCGCTGAGGATGCGAAGTAGCGCATGTCCATGTGCACGATGCGGGACTCGACCATCGACTGTAGGCAGAAGTCGTAGTCGGTTTTCAGGACGTTGCGCTCATCGAAGCGAAGGTCGCGACCGACGACGCCGAGCACGGTCCCGAACACGCCACGGAGCCGGAACGGCACGAGCGGGCTGGACTTGCGGAGGTCGAGGGGGCTCATGCCGAACGCGGTGGAGCCCTGGTCGTGGGCGTGCACCACCATGTCGAGGATCGCCAACTTGACCCGTTCGATGTCGAGTCGGACGGAGCGTCTGCCCGCCACCCAGTAGACGGCGTTCACGTCGTCATCGAAGAACACGACCGTGCGCTGGGGGAGGGTGTCGAGGACGTAGTTCCGAACCACACTTAGGCCCTGGAGGCCCCGTGGAACCTCGAATCGCTCGACCGCTCGGTAGTCGTAGTCGTCGTACCCTTCGCCGCTGTAGAACAGCGTGTAGCCGTCGAGGAGCGTGTCGGTGAACTTCGCCAGCGTGGCCGCGCGGTCCCGAGACACCACGACCACGGCGACATCGTGGTCGCGGCAGAACGCCGCGAGGTCGACCTTCACTGCGGGTCCACCTTGTCCAGGAAGTCGGGGTACTCGATCACGCGCCCGTACGATGCGCCCTGTTTCAGCGCGCCGTCCACGTAGCGCTTCTGCGTGTTCTCCAGGCCGAGGCGGGTGAGGAGGTTCGTGTAGTCGAACTCGGTGCGGCACAGGATCATCACGTACTGGTAACGCTCAAACGGGGCGAGGTCCAGGCCGGGGCGCTTCTCGGGCGTTCCCTTGCTCCCCTGCTCCTTGTCCTCCTCGTCCTGCGGCGTGATCAGCGCGTCGATGTCGAAGCCCGCCAGGAGGTCGACGGGGATGTCCATGACGACCTCACCCAGTTTCGGGAGGTCGAAGAACGCGAAGTCGCTGGTGCGGTTCTCCGCGATGGCAAACGCGCGCTGTTGCTCTTCGGTCAGGTCGCTCGCGTCGATGCAGGGCACCTCGTGGAGCCCCAACTGCACGGCGGCGCGGTAGCGCGTGTGCCCGGCGCGGATGAGATTGTCGGTGCCGATGACGATGGGCACCTTGAACCCGAACTGGCGGATGCTCTCGACCACGTACGCGACGGCCCCGCTGTTCACGCGGGGGTTGTCGGGGTCGGGTCGGAGGTCCGACACCTTGACCATGCGGATCGAGGTGGCGGGCACCTCCGCCTCGGGCTTCTTGCGCGCGGGGCTCATGCCGCCTTCTCCGGGCGGCGCGCGGCCTTCAAGATCGCCACGTCGCTGACCTTGGCCGCTCGCGCCATCTCCGCCCACGAGTGCCCGGCCTTGCGGGCGGTGCGGACGGCGGCACCGATGTAGCGGTCCTGGTCGGAGAGTCGCTGGGCAATCTCGCGGCGCTTCTCGAACGCCCGGCCTACCTCCAGCACGGGCTCGGGGATGGTGGGGGTCGTGATCGTCATGGCACTAAGTCTATCTCTGGTTAGGGTGAACATGGCAACGGGCACCGACGCTCGGGTTGCGTCGGTGCCCGTTGGTCTATCGGGTTACTGCTGGTTCATCTGGCGGCGGCGGAGTCCGAACACCACCGAGAGCGCGCCGAGGGCTACGGCGAGCGCTCCAGCCGTCAGACCCCAGACCGTGACTGCCGGGTCAGCGCCGGTCTGCGCGAGGGTGTCGTCCGTCGAGGTCGTGACCAGTCGGGCGGTGACGGGCGTCTGTGCGGCGGGCTCGTCCACCTTCGGCTCCTCGGGAGTCGTCGGCGTGGTGGGCTCCTCCGGCTCCTCGGTCGGAGGAACGTTCGTCTCGCAGTCGCTCGTCACGTCCAGGGTGAGCAGAACCTCGTCACCCTGAGCCGGGCCGGATCGCACGATGATCTGGTGGTCGCCAGAGTCCTCATCGAAGGCGAGGGAGACTGTCTTGCTCTCCCCGCCCATGACCGCCGGTGCGGAGTGGAAGTCGCCGTCCACCCAGATCACGAACGAGGCGGTGAGCGCCTGCTCGTACTCGCCCTGCTCATTGCTGAGCGTGATGTCCGCGGCTCCACAGGTCGCCTCGCCGGTCACCGAGTGGCTGGCAGGGACGATGGGCAGATCGCACGGAGTGGTCGTCCCGCTGTACGTCTGCGTGTAGCCGCGGTCGCCGCTCGGGTCGTTCCATGCCGTGATCGTCACCGACCAGTCGTGGGCGACGTACTTGTTCTCGAAGGGCACGACCGCGCTGTAGTCGGTTCCGAACTCCTCGGTCGTCGTCGCGCCGTCCACCGTCACCGCGACGGTGTTGGGCGTCTCGTCTGCTTCGACGTACTCGGGGTTCGGGATCGTCGGCTCGCCGACTGCGGGAACCTCGGGCACCGCCGGGACGTAGGCCGGGTTGTCGACCTCGATCTGCGGCTCGCCGACGGCGGGCTGGGCTGGGGTGACCTCGACCTCGCGCGTCTCACCGGCGTAGTACCAGCCGAGGCCGGGGTTCCAGGTGAGCGAGTCGAGCCACTTCGTCTTGCCGGTGATCAACTGCTTGTACAGGTACTCCGTGGCCGTCACGGCGTCCTTCGCCGGAACATAGTCGGGGTTGTCGATCACGATGGTCGGCTCCCCCACCGCGGGGGTGCCGGGGACCGCGGGCTGGTAGTCCGGGTTCGCGATGGTCGGCTCGCCGGAGGCGGGCTTCGTCTCGTAGTTCGAGGCGCTGATGGTGATGGCCTCACAGGTGGCGGAGGCGGCGGGCGTGTGCGCCGACGCCGGGGCCGCGGTGAACGCGAGTCCCGCTCCTGCGAGCAGAACCGCGATGGCTCCGCTGGTAACTTTCCTCATGGTAGTGCCTTTCGGTTGTGGGTGGTTGAGGTACTTTCAGCCTAACTCACGTTAGGACGTTACGGGAAGGCGTCAGCGGCGCTGATCCTCGACGTGCTGGGCGGAGCGAACGTCGACCTTGCGGGCGACGCTCCACAGGGCCTCCGTCGAGATGTGCGGGCCGAACGGTCGCCGGTCGCGCCAGATGAACGTCTCGCGGGCCTCGTGCTCCCAGTAGCCCTTGTACAGGCCGAACGCCGTCTGGATCAGTTCGGAGTCCGTGGCGTGCGGAGACAGGTACGCCTTGCCGCCGAAGCCGCGGCCCATCTCGCCGGTGATCGTGTCGCGCCGCCAGCACGTGACCTGGAAGTAGAACCGGCCATCGGGCTCGCCGTACTGGTCGTAGAACGTCTCGTCTTTCCCGACCATGAGGTCGCAGTCCATGCCGAGGCTAATCTCGCCGACGATCCGCTCCAGGCGTCGCTCGAACGTCTCGTTGGACACGGACTCGGTGTCGAACGCGGTCATGCTCGCTCCTCGATCTTCACGCGACCGTAGGCCACATCGGCGAGGTCGGCCTGCTGGCTCCACGGGAGCACGTCATCGAGGCCGCGCTGGAACATGCTCCAGTCGTCGGGCCAGGCTCCCACCTCGTCCCACACCCTCACGGCGTCGATGCACACGGCGGCGACCTTGGTCGCGTCGCCGGTCTTGACGGCGCGGTTGAGAGCGCGCTTCTGCTTGGGCCACTCGCGGTTCATCCGCTCGTAGTCGATCCGCCGCGGCTCGGGGCGGCTGGGGCGCTGGTCGACGGTCACGTACCCCATCAGAACTCCAGCGATCCGGCGACGGACAGAGCCTCGTCGGTCTGCTCGGTGACGTGCTGGGAGTGCGCGTCCTCCCACTCGTTCCAGGCGGCGTCGAACTCATCCTGGCCGTCGTCGTCGGCGGGGTAGTCGTCGCGCTCCGGCTCGTCGTCACCGGACCACTCCTCGGGGGTGAAGCCCTCGACCTCCTCCAGCGCGGCGTTCGCCGTCTCGACGTACTCCTCGAACTGGCTGTTGCCGTGCTCCCACGCTTCGAGCGCGGCCTCGCGCATCTGCTGGTACTCCTCGACCGCTGAGCGCAGATCGTCCCACGCCGACTGCAAGTCCTCGATGGTCGAGAACCCGACGGCGGCGGCATCCTCGAACGACTCGACTGCGGACATCGGCTCGGATGCCGCGCTCGTGGTCAGTTCGCTCGGGCGGAACGGGTGGCGGAGGCACCGGTACTTCGGGCGTCCGCGATAGCCGGGTGATGCCGTCAGGTACGACTCACCCTTCGGTATCTCGTGACCTCCGCGTCCGCACGTGTGCGGCTTGCGGCTGTTGTCGACTCTCTTGACTCGTGCCATGTTCCTAGTTGCCCTTCGGTTCGGTTGTTCGGTCGATGATGCCCAAGCGGCCCGCCATGACCAGGAGCGGGTCGGACTCCGCGAAGCGGTCGAACCACCCCGCGCAGATCGCGTCGCCGGTTCCGGCGATGGTCGTCTCGTGGCAGATGAAGTGCGCGCCCTCGACATCCTTCGTCGTCCGCACGATGTCGGCGACGCGGGAGCCGGGCACGATCCGCTGAGGCGTGAACGCGCACTGCCCGCACTTCGCGCTCAGCACGTGGACTTTGCCGTCCCGGAACGTGTCGCCCATCAGGCGGGGGCCTTGTCGGTGTGCGTGCACCGGCAGGTGCCGTCGGACCAGAACGGGGTGCCGGAGCACCACCCTCGGTAGCCGCTGAATGTCGGGTAGGGGTTGTCGTCCAGCACGACGAGCCGGAACATCGCCGGGGGCACCGGGTCGCGGTGAGCCCGGATCATCTTGCGGACGCGCCGACGCTCGGCCAGCCATCGCTTCACAGGTACAGCCCTCCAGGGTTCCGGTCGGTGAGCATCCCGGCGATGTCCACCGGGACGAGGACAGCGAGCGAGGGCGTGTCGAGCATCGCTTCGATGACCTCGCGGGCGGGCCAGCCCTGCACCGGCAGATGAGCGACCTGCATCCACCCTCGGATGTCGAGAGGGCCGAGCATGTGCAGGAACATCTTCGCTTCCATGCTGAGGGCGTCCGGGGAGACGGCGAGGTCGATCACGTCGCCACCGTGGGAGTGCGGCTTGTCGCCCTGCATGAAGTGACCCCAGCCGTGGGGCCGGTGCGTGCCGTCGCGGTAGGTGCCCTGCCAGACCCGGCGGACGCTGGGATCGTAGGACCACAGCGTCGCGTCGATCACGTGCGCGTCCATGTCGTACGGTCCGCCGTCGTGGACTACCCACGAGTGCTGTCCGAGCACGCCGACGGCGGACCCGCGGGCGACTCGGGAGTCGGAGAGGAGCCCGCTCTGGACAATGGCGTGGCTGACGGCGTGGCAGTTGTGGGCCACCCGGTCGAGGGGGAACTCGATGAGTTCCATGAGCCGGGTCACGTCCTCCGGCATCGCGAGGGCGGGAGCGCGGTTCACAGCGACTCGCCGGAGAGCGGGTGCGGTGCGTCCTCGATGATGTCGAAGCCGCCCTGCTCGGCGAACTCGCGGGCTTCCTGCTCGGACTCCGGCGGGAACCAGGCGACCGTCTCGGCGGGGCCGCGGTCGTCGGGCTCCAGCGGTCGGACGATGGCGTATCCGCGTGCGGAGGTGTCGATGGTCATGATGTGCCTTTCGGTCTGGCTTACACCTATAGTCTAGCGGTCATCCCGCCCCGTGTCTAATCCGAGTTAGGACGAGAGCACCCGTCGCACAGACTCCAGGTCGCGGTGCGCCTTGTGCGGCTTCGCGTCGTAGTACGCCTCGGACTCCAGGTAGGAGAGTGCCTTCGAGACGCGAGACTCGGCGCTGATCCCGGCGACTACGAGGTCGCTCAGCCACACCCGCACCGTGTCGTTCTGGAGGTTCGTAGCAACCAGGGCCATCGCCCGCTTCTCGCCCTCGGGTTCCCACGAGATACCGTCATCACCCATCCAGACCCGCCACCCGGACTCGTGCACGTGGCGGATGCCGAT
>Ga0182747_1000263_pt1 | contig 53815 bp, 55 predicted proteins | sample eDN3rd30CBELigBY_FD_128526 | JGI IMG/M metagenome (GOLD analysis project Ga0182747, IMG submission 128526) | Enriched backyard soil microbial communities from Emeryville, California, USA - eDNA 3rd pass 30_C BE-Lig BY (version 2) (version 2) | ecosystem: Environmental > Terrestrial > Soil >... | reverse complement strand
ATGATCGCGCCGGCATGACCCATGCGGCGGCCCGGAGGCGCGGTGACGCCGGCGATGAAGCCGACCATCGGCTTCTTGCGGCCCTTCTTGGCTTCGTCGATCAGGAACTGCGCGGCGTCTTCTTCAGCCGAGCCGCCGATTTCGCCGATCATGACGATCGAAGTGGTCTTCGGGTCGGCAAGGAACATCTCAAGCACGTCGATGAACTCGGTGCCCTTGACCGGATCGCCGCCGATGCCGACCGCCGTGGTCTGGCCGAGGCCTTCGCGCGAGGTCTGGAACACGGCTTCATAGGTCAGCGTGCCGGAACGCGACACGATGCCGACCGAACCCGTCTTGAAGATGTTGCCCGGCATGATGCCGATCTTGCACTCGCCCGCGGTCATCACGCCCGGGCAGTTCGGCCCGATGAGACGCGACTTGGAGCCCGACAGCGCGCGCTTCACCTTCACCATGTCCATCACCGGAATGCCTTCGGTGATGCAGACGATCAGCGGGATTTCGGCCTGGATGGCTTCGCAGATCGCGTCCGCGGCGCCCGGCGGCGGCACGTAGATCACGGACGCATCGGCTCCGGTTTTGTCCTTGGCTTCGGCGACGGTGTCGAACACCGGCAGGTCGAGATGCGTCGAGCCGCCTTTGCCCGGCGAGGTGCCGCCGACCATCTTGGTGCCGTAGGCAATGGCCTGCTGCGAATGGAAGGTGCCGTTCTTGCCGGTGAAGCCCTGGCAGATGACCTTCGTGTTCTTGTCGATGAGGACGGACATTACGCAGCCTCCTTCACGGCCTTGACGATCTTCTGCGCGGCATCGTCCAGGTCGTCACCGGAAGTGACGTTGAGGCCCGATTCCTTGATGATTTTCTTGCCCAGCTCGACGTTGGTGCCTTCGAGGCGCACGACCAGCGGGACTTTCAAGCCGACTTCCTTGACGGCAGCAACGACACCTTCGGCGATGACGTCGCACTTCATGATGCCGCCGAAGATGTTGACCAGGATGCCCTTCACGTTCGGATCGGAGGTGATGATCTTGAACGCCGCGGTCACCTTCTCCTTGGTGGCCGAGCCGCCGACATCGAGGAAGTTCGCCGGCTCCATGCCGTAGAGCTTGATGATGTCCATCGACGCCATGGCGAGGCCGGCGCCGTTGACCATGCAGCCGATCTGGCCGTCGAGGGCGATGTAGTTGAGGTCGTATTTCGACGCCTCGACTTCCTTGTCGTCTTCTTCGGTGATGTCGCGCAGCGCCATCACGTCGGCGTGGCGATAGAGCGCGTTGTTGTCGAAATCCACCTTGGCGTCGAGGCAGATGATCTTGGCGTCCTTGGTCACGACCAGCGGATTGATCTCCAGCATGGACATGTCCTTGGCGATGAACGCCGTATAAAGCTTCGGCAGAATGTCGCCGATCTGCTTGGCGAGATCGCCGGTCAGCTTGAGCGCCTGCGCGACGGCGCGCGCGTGGTGCGGCATGAAGCCGGTCGCCGGATCGACCGAGAAAGTGACGATCTTCTCGGGTGTGCTGTGCGCGACTTCTTCGATATCCATGCCGCCTTCGGTCGAGACGACGAAGGCAACGCGCGAGGTTTCGCGATCGACCAGCGCGGAGAGATAGAACTCCTTGTCGATGGCGGAGCCTTCCTCGATGTAAAGGCGGTTGACCTGCTTGCCCTTCGGGCCGGTCTGGTGCGTGACCAGGGTCGAGCCGAGAATGCGGGTCGCTTCCTTCTTCACGTCGTCGATCGACTTCACGACCTTGACGCCGCCGGCCTTGCCGCGGCCGCCGGCGTGGATCTGGGCTTTCACCACCCAGACCGGACCGCCGAGTTCGTTGGCGCCCTTGATGGCTTCATCGACGGTGAAGGCGGGGATGCCGCGCGGCACCGGGACGCCGAATTCCTTCAGGACTGCTTTGGCTTGGTATTCGTGGATGTTCATCCGGCTCTCCCCAACTCCCTAGGCTGTCATGCCCCGCGAAAGCGGGGCATCCAGTATTCCCGGTACTCGCATTTCAATCGACGCAAGCGGTTACTGGATCGCCCGCTTGCGCGGGCGATGACAGCACCAAATTACGCCAGCGTCGGCGCGATCTTCTTGCAGGCGTCAATGAGACCCTGCACGGAGGCCGCGGACTTCTCGAAAGCGGACTTCTCGCCGCCGTTGAGATCGACCTCGACGATACGCTCGACGCCCTTGGCGCCAATCACCACCGGCACGCCGACATAGATGTCCTTCATGCCGTACTCGCCGTTGAGATAGGCGGCGCAGGGCAGAACGCGCTTCTTGTCGAGCAGGTAGCTTTCCGCCATCGCGATGGCCGAGGCCGCCGGGGCGTAGAAGGCCGAACCGGTCTTGAGCAGGTTGACGACTTCCGCGCCGCCATTGGCGGTGCGCTTGACGATCTCGTCGACGCGGGCCTGCGTGGTCCAACCCATCTTCACGAGGTCCGGCACCGGAATGCCGGCGACCGTCGAATAGCGGGTGAGCGGCACCATGGTGTCGCCGTGGCCGCCGAGCACGAAGGCGGTGACATCCTCGACCGAGACGTTGAACTCGTCCGCCAGGAAGTGGCGGAAGCGTGCCGAATCGAGCACGCCGGCCATGCCGACGACCTTCTGCTGCGGCAGGCCGCAGGATTTCTGCAGCGCCCAGACCATCGCATCGAGCGGGTTGGTGATGCAGATGACGAAGGCATTCGGCGCGTATTTGGCGATGCCCGCGCCGACCTGGCCCATCACCTTCAGGTTGATATCGAGGAGGTCGTCGCGGCTCATGCCCGGTTTGCGCGGCACGCCGGCGGTGACGATGCAGACATCCGCGCCTTCGATCGCCTCATAGGAGTTGGCGCCGGTAAATTTGGCGTCGAATTTGTTGACCGGGGCGGACTGGGCAATGTCCAGGGCCTTGCCCTGCGGGGTGCCTTCCATGACGTCGAACAGAACGACGTCGCCAAGCTGCTTGAGGCCGACCAGATGGGCCAGCGTGCCGCCGATCTGGCCAGCGCCGATCAATGCGATTTTATTGCGCGCCATGTTGGGAAACTCTTTGCTTGCTGCCGCGGAGCGCGGCCGCCGATGGCTTAGCCACTTTGCTGTTGTGCAGCAACATTTCCACCCTGTTTTCTTATCGTGTATACATTATACCAGCAGAGCTTACGACCAAAGTCCAGTGCCGTTTTGCACCTTGGTGCCCCCTTGCCCGCAACATGCGATAAGGACGGTTGAAGCCCGCCGAGGACCCTGATCCCGTGTCGTTCATTCGCTTTTCCGCAAAGTCGGTCTGGCGCGCGCTCGGTCCCGGCCTAGTCACCGGGGCGGCCGATGACGATCCGAGCGGCATCGCCACGTATTCGCAGGCCGGCGCCCAGTTCGGCTTCGGCATGCTGTGGACGGTGTTCCTGACGCTGCCGTTCATGACGGCCATCCAGATCATCAGTGCCGTGATCGGCTGGAACACGAGACAAGGTCTGGGACGCAACATCGCCCGGGTGGCGCCGCGGCCGGTGCTTTATCTCCTCGTCGCCGCGCTGCTGATCGCCAACACCATCAACATCGCCGCCGATCTTGCCGCCATGGGCGAAGCACTGCGGCTGGTCGGCGGCGGCTCATCGCTCGTCTACGCCGTGATGTTCGGCGTCATCTGCCTGATGGCCGAGATCTTCATCCCCTATCATCGCTACGCCGGCATTCTCAAAATGATGACGCTGGTGCTGTTCGCCTATGTCGGCGCGGCCTTCAGCGTTCAGATCGCCTGGGGCGAGGTGTTGCGCGCCACGGTCATGCCATCGATCGCCTTCGATCAGGCGAGCCTGCTGATGATCGTCGCCGTCTTCGGGACGACGATCAGCCCTTATCTGTTCTTCTGGCAGGCTTCGCAGGAAGCCGAGGAATCGGCTCTGAGTCATCGGCGCATGCGCGTGAGCCATCCGGCATCGCGGCAAAGCGCGTTCCGCGGCATTTCGGTCGACACATTGGTCGGCATGATCTTTTCCAACATGGTGGCGTTCTTCATCATCGTGACCACCGCGGCGACCTTGCGCGCGCACGGCATCACGCACATCGACACGGCCTCGCAGGCGGCCGAAGCCTTGCGACCCATCGGCGGACCTTTGACCTTTGCGCTGTTCGCCCTCGGCATCATCGGCACCGGGCTGCTCGCCGTGCCGGTGCTGGCCGGTTCGGCCGCCTATGCCGTGGCCGATATCTTCAAGCTTCCGGGCAGCCTTGAACTGCCGGCCAATCGCGCCATTGGCTTCTACGCCATCGTTGCCGCGGCGACGCTCGGCGGGGCCGCGCTGCTCGCGACCAACATCGATCCGATCGCCATGCTGTTCTGGTCGGCGGTGGTCAACGGCGTCGTCGCCGTGCCGATCATGGTTGCGACGATGGTCGTCCTGATCAGCAAGCGCGGCGTGCGCCTGCTGGCCGCGCCGCGCTGGCTGATCGTGCTGGGCTGGCTCGCCACGGCGCTGATGGCGATCGCCGTCGTGCTGCTGATCTGGACCAGCTTCTTCTAGGCGCCAAAAGGTTCAGGTATCGACGATTTTCGCCAGATCGACATTCTCCGCCGTGCGCGGACCATGCGGCAGGCCGAGATAGGATTGCGAGCGCATTTCGAACAGGCGCGAGGCGGTGCGCTTGAACTCGTTGGCCTCGTAGCCGTCGGTGCCGGTGTAGAGATTTTCCGGCGACGCCTCGGCCGAAGCGAGCAGCTTCACCGCGTGGTCGTACAAGGTATCGACGAGGATGATGAAACGCTTGGCTTCGTTGCGGCGCGACTCGTCCATGATCGGGATGCGGTCGATGATGAGGGTGTGGAATTCCAGCGCGATCTTGTGAAAGTCCGAAGCCGCCAGCGGCTTCGAGCACAGATCGGCGAAGTCGAAGCGGGCGACGCCCATCGCCGCTTTGGGCACTTCCACGACGTGACCCTTGACGATCAGTTCATGCGCCGCGCCTTCGGCGTGTCCCACCAGATCGCGCCAGGCATTGTCGAGCGCGGCTTCGGCCTCGATGTCAGGCGGCACGTACCAGGCATTGACGCCGGTGAGCTTCTCCAGCCGGAAATCGGTACGCGCATTGAGCCGCACCACTTCGCACTGCTGCTCCAGCAGCTTGAGGAACGGCACGAACAGCGCGCGGTTGAGGCCGTCCTTGTAGAGATCGCGCGGCGCCAGGTTCGAGGTCGCCACCATCACCACGCCGCGCTCGAACAGCCGCGTGAACAGCCGGCCGAGGATCATGGCGTCCGCGATGTCGGTGACGTGGAATTCGTCGAAACAGATGAGCTGGGTCTCGTCGGCGATTTCGTTGGCCGCGTGCAGGATCGGGTCCTGATCCGCGGCCTTGCCGTCCTTGATGGCCTGCCGGTAGCGGTGCACGCGCTCGTGCACATCCGCCATGAACTCATGAAAATGGGCGCGGCGTTTCTTCTCGACCGGGGTGGACTCGTAGAACAGGTCCATCAGCATGGTCTTGCCGCGACCGACCTCGCCATGGACGTAGAGGCCCTTGATCGGCGGCGCCTTTTTCTTGCCGAACAGCCAGCCGAGCGACGACGACTTGCGCGCCAGGAGGCCCTCGGTCAGCCGCTGGTCGAGGGCGACATAGTGCCGGGCGAGTTCGGCCTGCGCCGGGTCGGCCTCGATCTTTCCCGAGGCGACCAGCGCCGCATAGCGGCTGGCAAAGGATTGATTCATGACGGAGGGGCAGGTTTCGGGTCGGCGGGACAGATACCGCATCTGCTAAGACGTACCGCCGCAGCTGTAAATCGCCCACCGGGCGAAGGCGGCCTTTTCGCGCGGCGAATGCCGGTGCGACGGTCCCTTCCGCTCCGGCGGAAAGGCCCCCTCGGCCGCAATATCCGGCCGTGGAAGCGGTATCATTAACTTATTGGAAGCCATGCATTTTATGCAACGGTGACCCGTCTACTCCCTAAGCAGGGATCGTATTTTTGCTGCAATGCACCATATACATGCGCACAAACGAAAAACTGAGTCGCAAGAAACTGCGTCGGGAGACCAAAGGGCAAGCCGCAAACCGGCCGACAACCTGACCTGAGGACTACCGATATGAGCGAGCCCCTGCCCCTGGATGGCGTCGTCCGCAAGTTGTGGCCGACCGAGGCCGCCGCTTACCGCGACCATCTGCTGCGCCTCGATCGCGAGAGCCGCAACACCCGCTTTTCCGGCGCCGTTTCCGACGAGTTCATCGACAAGCACGCCCACAGCATCAGCGACTTCGGCGTCATCGTGTACGGGTTCTTCGTCGACGGCACCTTGCGCGGCGCCGGCGAACTGCGCCCGGTCGGCCCGCTGTTCAGCAACGAGGCCGAAGCCGCCTTCTCCATCGAAAAGGACTGGCAGAGCCACGGCGTCGGCACCGCGCTGCTCGAGCGCATTCTGCTGTCGGCGCGCAACCGCGGCATCCGCCTGCTGCGCATGGATTGCCTCGCCGGCAATCGCCGCATGCAGCAGCTCGCGCGCAAGTTCGAAGCCGACTTCTCGTTCGACTTCGGCAGCATCGTCGGCGAGGTGAAGGCGCCGCGCTACACGCCGCTGTCGCTCGCGCTGGAAGCGGTCGAAGACGCCCACGGCATCGCCACCTCCATGCTCGAGGCGCAGATGCGGCTGTTCAAGGTGGCATAGTCAGAGAAGCGCATAGCTCTCTTCCACCACGTATGGCCCCCCGCCGGTCGAGGCGCGCGACGAGTACAGCACGAAGCGCGCCACCGGAAACGGCGCGGTGCGAAAGAACCCACGCGCCGACAGATAATCCGCGACATCGAGGCTCGACGTTGAGCGCAGCCGCGCCAAAGTCACATGCGGCGTGAACTTGCGCGTTTCCGGCGCGAGCCCGACGCGGCGCATCAGCCGTTCCTGCTCATCCTGCAATTCGTTCAAGGCCGGCTCGGCCGCGACTTGCACATAGACCGAGCGCGGCTTGCGGCCGCCGAACGACCCGAGACCGTCAAAATGCAGGTTGAATGCGGGCTTCCTGATATCGGCGAGGACCGAAGCCGCATCGTTCGCGGCGCGGTCGTCGATGTCGCCGAGGAAGCGCAAGGTGATGTGATAGTTCTCGCGCTCGATCCAGCGCGCGCCCGGCAGCCCGCCGCGCAGCATGTTCAGCGCTTCGGCAATGCCGGACGGGATCTCGATGCCGGTGAAGAGACGGGGCATGATTGACTTTCGGACTTGCCATCTTCTCCGTCATGCCCGGCCTTGGGCCGGGCATCCACGTCTTTCTTCCTGAAACAAGGCGTGGATGGCCGGGACAAGCCCGGCCATGACGGGGTTATTGAGTTATTGAGCTTTGGCTTTCGCAATCAACGCTTCCACCTTCGGCAGAATATTCTTCACGATGACATCGACGCCGTCGGCATTGGGGTGCATGCCATCGCGCTGGTTGAGCTTGTCATCGGCGGCGACGCCTTCGAGGAAGAATGGATAGAGCAGCGCATTATGTTTCTTGGCGAGATCAGGGAAAATCGCGTTGAACTTCGCGGCGTAATCGGCGCCCATATTGGGCGGCGACAACATGCCGGCCAGCAGCACCGGAATCTTCCGCTCACCGACCTTCGTCAGGATCTTGTCGAGCGCTGCGCGGGTCACGTCCGGCGACACGCCGCGCAGCGCATCGTTGGCGCCGAGTTCGAGGATCAGCGCGTCGGCGTCCGGTGGCACCGACCAGTCGAAGCGGTCGAGCCCGCCGGTCGCGGTGTCGCCGGATACGCCAGCATTGATCAATTCAACGGCGTGCCCCTTGGCCTTGAGCGCCACGCCGAGCTTGGTCGGGAAAGCATCCTGGACATTGAGCCCATAGCCGGCGGACAGGGAGTCGCCGAGAACGACGATCTTCACCGGCTTGTCAGCGGCAAGGGCCCCAATCGGGCCTAAAATGCAGGCAAATATGAGATATAGCGCCGCAGCCCGCTGGACTGGGCGAAGAACTTCCCCATATGACGGCGATCGTTTCGGAAAGAGATTCATGAAAGCACCTTCACCTGCCGGTCCCGCCATTGCGCTATCGGGGCTCAATCTTTCGCTCGGCAGCGACGCCGCCCGCGTTCATATCCTTAAGGACATCGACCTGAATATAGGCAGGGGCGAGGCAATTGGCCTCGTCGGCCCGTCCGGCTCCGGCAAATCGACCCTGCTCATGGTGATGGCCGGGCTGGAACGCGCCGACACCGGAACCGTCACGGTCGCGGGCGAGAACCTCCGCGAACTGAGCGAAGACGAACTGGCGCGCTTCCGTGGCCGCAACATAGGCATCGTCTTTCAATCCTTCCACCTCATCCCGACCATGACGGCGCTCGAGAACGTCGCAGTGCCGCTTGAGCTCGCCGGCATCGACGACGCGCAGGACCGCGCCCGCGCCGAGCTTGAACTCGTGGGCCTCGGCCACCGCCTGCATCACTATCCGGCGCAGATGTCGGGCGGCGAGCAGCAACGCGTCGCGGTCGCCCGCGCTCTGGCGCCCAACCCGTCGATCCTGGTCGCGGACGAGCCGACCGGCAATCTCGACGAGGACACCGGCAAGCAGATCGTCGAACTGTTGTTCTCCGGTTATGAGAAGCACGGCGCGACTTTGGTGCTCGTGACCCACGATCCGGCGCTGGCGCAGAAATGCGGCCGCGTCGTGCGCCTGCGCTCCGGGCATATTGTGGACGGGCAGTAATGGGCGGCGCGTCACGCTGGCTCCCGCTTCGCTACGCGCTGCGCGAGATGCGCGGCGGGCTGTCGGGCTTCTATGTCTTCGTCGCCTGCATCGCGCTCGGCGCCATGTCGATCGCCGGCGTCGGCTCGCTGGCCGCCAGCCTCAATGACGGCCTGGCGCGCGAAGGCCGCGTCATCCTCGGCGGTGACCTGTCGTTCAGCCTGATCCAGCGCGAAGCCAAGCCGGACGAAGTCGCTTTCCTGCAAAGCCATGGCGAGGTCTCGACCACCGCCAGCCTGCGCGCCATGTCGCGCATCGCCAGCGGCGACGCGACGCTCGTTGAACTGAAAGCGGTCGACAAAGCCTATCCGTTGTTCGGCAAGGTCACGCTCGCGCCCGACATGCCGCTCGACGAAGCGCTGGCGCAGCGCGACGGCGCCTATGGCGCGGTCGCCGACCAGACCTTGCTGGCGCGGCTTGCCATCGAGCCCGGCGCGCGCATCACCGTCGGCAATATCGAATTCGTTATTCGCGCCGCGCTCACCAATGAGCCCGACAAACTCTCGGTCGGCATCGGCTTCGGCCCGCGCCTCATGGTCAGCGAAGAAGCCTTGCGTGCCACCGGCCTGCTGCAGCCCGGCAGTCTGGTGCGCTGGAAATATCAGGTGAAGCTGCCCGGTGCCGGCCACGAAGCCGAGGTCAAGGCCGTCACCGACGATGCGCGCGTCAAACAGCCCAATGCCGGATGGGAAATCCGCAACCGCACCAACGCCTCGCCGCAGCTCGAGCGCAACGTCAATCGCTTCACCCAATTCCTCACCATCGTCGGCCTGACCGCGCTGCTGGTCGGCGGCGTCGGCGTCGGCAATGCGGTGAAGAGCCATCTCGACCGCAAGCGCGCCACCATCGCCACGCTGAAAGCACTGGGCGCCAGCGGCCGCCGCGTCTTCGCAATCTATCTAACGCAGGTGATCCTGCTGTCGCTGATCGGCGGCGCCATCGGCGCGGCGCTCGGTGCGGCGCTGCCGTTCATTGTCGTCGGCGTATTCGGCTCCGTCATTCCGCTGCCGATCGTGCCGGCCATTCAAATCCCGGAGCTGGTGCTGTCGCTGGTCTATGGCCTGCTCACCGCGCTCGCCTTCGCAATGTGGCCGCTCGGCCGCGCCCATGACGTGCCGGTCGGCGCGCTGTTTCGCGATGTCGTCGCCGCGCAGCCATCTTGGCCGCGGCGCAGCTATATGGCGCTCACCGCGCTCGCCATCGCCGCGCTCGGCACGCTCGCCGTGCTGCTTGCCTATGACCGGCGCGTGGCCCTGATCTATGTCGGCGTCGCCGCTGCTGTATTCGCGCTGCTGCAGCTCGTCGGCCTGCTGGTGATGGCGATCGCGCGGCGCGTGCCGCGGGCGCGCTCGACCAGCCTGCGCATGGCGGTTGCCAACATCCACCGTCCCGGCGCGCTGACGCCGACCATCGTGCTCTCGCTTGGCCTCGGCATCGCGCTCCTCGTCACCGTCATCGAGATCGACGGCAATCTGCGCAGCCAGTTTGCCCGGGAATTGCCGGCGCGGGCGCCGGCCTTCTATTTCCTCGACATCCCGTCCGACCGCGCGCCCGAGTTCGACGCCTTCGTCGCCAAGCAGGCGCCGGGCGCCGCGCTCGACGAGGTGCCGATGCTGCGCGGCCGCATCGTCTCGGCGAACGGTATCGACGCGCAAGACCTCAAGCCATCTGAAGAAGCCGCCTGGGTGCTGCAAAGCGACCGCGGCATCACCTATTCGGCCACCGTGCCGAACGGCTCGCGCCTGACCGACGGCCAATGGTGGGACGCCGATTATCGCGGCGAGCCCTTGGTGTCGTTCGAGAAGAAGATCGCCGACGGCCTCGGCCTCAAGGTCGGCGACAGCGTCACCGTCAATGTGCTCGGCCGCAACATCACGGCGAAGATCGCCAACCTGCGCACGGTTGACTGGCAGAGCCTGAGCATCAATTTCGTGCTGGTGTTCTCGCCGCATGTGTTCGACGGCGCGCCGCATACCCGGCTCGCGACCCTCACCTATCCCGAGAGCAAGACAACGGCCGAGCAGGAAAACAAGATCATCCGCGCCGTGGCGCAGGACTTCCCGATGATCACCACCGTGCGCGTCAAGGACGCGCTCGACGCCATCGGTTCGCTGATCGGCAATCTGGTGCTGGCGATCCGCGGCGCTTCCGGCCTGACGCTGCTCGTTGCGGCGCTGGTATTGGGCGGCGCGCTGGCCGCCGGCCACCGCCACCGCGTCTATGACGCAGTCATCCTTAAGACGTTAGGGGCGACGCGGCTGCGGCTGATCGGCGCCTATACCATCGAGTACCTGCTGATCGCCGCCGCGACCGCCGTGTTCGGCGTGCTGTCAGGCACCGCGGCAAGCTGGCTGATTGTCACCGAGCTGATGCGCCTGCCGTTCTCCTGGCAGCCCGGCGCGGCGCTGGCGGCGACTTTGGCCGCCGTGCTGGTGACGGTGGTGCTGGGCCTTGCCGGCACGTTCTCGGCGCTGGGCCAGAAGCCGGCCCCGGTGCTGCGCAATATGTAGCCGGGGCCGGAAACACCCCCGGATACGCTTTAACACCTTGGTATGGCAGCGACATTCCGCCGCGCCGGGCCCGCCGGGCGGCCTCGAACCTTGTTTTTGCGGCGAAATCGGCGTTGCCGCCGAAGGTTAATATTCCGCAAGGTGGGCCCGACATGACCTCGCCATATCTGGCGTAAAACCTCACCAACCATTACATTCTGCATCATGAGGCGTCAGCCGCGACCCGCGGTCCGGCGCCTGACGTGAGCCGGCACCGTCACGGACAACCGCCGGCACTGAGGAGAGGGAAATTTCGATGTCGGATTTCGACCGTAACGTAGCGGCCCGCGGTTTTGGCACCGCCGCGCGCTCCGCGGAGATCGATGCAGGCCTGCGCGCCTACATGATCCGCATCTACAATTATATGGCCGCCGGCGTCGCTCTGACCGGCGTGGTCGCCTGGTTGACCTTTAACGCGGCCGTCGTCACCGACGCTACCGGCCGCATCACCGGGCTCACCTCGTTTGGCCAGACGATCTTCAGCGGCCCGCTGACCATTGTGCTGTTCCTCGGCACGCTCGGCCTTGTGTTCTTCCTGAGCTTCCGCGTGCACAAGCTGCAGGCCTCGACCGCGCTCGGGCTGTTCTTGCTCTATGCCGGCCTGCTCGGCCTGATGCTGTCGTCGGTGTTCCTCGCCTACACCGGCGCATCGATTACCCGCACCTTCTTCATCTCCGCGGCGTCGTTCGGTGCGCTGAGCCTGTACGGCTACACCACGCAGCGTGACCTGTCGCCGATCGGCTCGTTCCTGATCATGGGCCTGTTCGGCCTGATCCTGGCGATGGTGGTCAACATCTTCCTGAAGAGCTCGGGCCTCGACTTCGCCATCTCGGCGATCGGCGTCCTGATCTTCGCCGGCCTGACCGCCTGGGATACCCAGAAAATCAAGGAGATGTACGACGCCAATGACGACGGCACCGTCTCGGGCCGCAAGGCCGTGATGGGCGCGCTGACGCTCTACCTCGACTTCATCAACCTGTTCCTGTTCCTGCTGCGCTTTATGGGCGATCGCCGCTAACGAACGGACAGAGTCAGTTGCGAGAACGAACGCCCCGGTTTAAAGCCGGGGCGTTTTCTTTTTGAGCAACTCCGTCATGGCCGGGCTTGTCCCGGCCATCCACGACTTGCTTTCATTGGCTGCTACGAGAAGACGTGGATGCCCGGCACAAGGCCGGGCATGACGGTGAACCCATGACCAAGCCTTTTATCCGCCCGACCGCACCCGCCGATATTCCGGCCATCACGGCCATCTATGCCCACGCCGTGCGCACCGGCACCGCGACTTTCGAGCTCGAGCCGCCGGACGAAGCCGAAATGATGCGGCGCTACGACAAGCTGCGGGCGGGCAAATTCCCTTACATCGTTGCCGAGATCGACGGCCAGATTGCCGGCTACGCCTATGCCGGGTCGTTCCGCGAACGCCCCGCCTATCGCTTCACCGTCGAGGATTCGATCTACATCGCGCCGGACAGGCAGAAGCGCGGCATCGGTAAGGCGCTCATGGCGGAGCTGATCAAACTCTCCACGGAGGCCGGCTTCCGGCAGATGCTGGCGGTGATCGGCGATTCAAATCAGGCCGGCTCCATCGCCCTGCACACGGCCTGCGGTTTCCAGCCTGCCGGCGTGTTCAAATCGGTCGGCTACAAGTTCGGCCGCTGGCTCGACACCGTGCAGATGCAGTTGCCGCTCGGCAAAGGCGATAAAGAGCCGGCGTGAGTGTCTTTGGGAGTAATGAAGACGCCAGCGCGTCTCGTCATGCCCCGCGAAGGCGGGGCATCCAGCTCTTCCGTTCCGAGAACTTTAGACAGGGCTGGATCGTCCGCATGCGCGGACGATGACGGTTCAAAAAACCGTCTCGGAATGACGGCGCCTAGTTCGCCAGCGCGAGCTGCGGCTTGTCGATGACGCGCAGCACGCGGTCGAGTTCGTGGCCGCGGCGCAGGATCAATCCCGTCGCCGAGATGACGCTGTAGGCGCCCTGGCGTTGCGCCAGCTTCGGGTCCTTCTCGATGCGATAGAGCGGCACTTCTGACGAACGCCTGAACACCGAGAACACCGCGCGGTCTTTGAGAAAGTCGATGGCGTAGTCACGCCACTCGCCGGCCGCGACCATGCGCCCATAGAGATCGAGGATGCGATTCAGCTCACGGCGGTTGAAGGTAACCTGACCCAGCAGGTTGGGAGCGCCACGCGCCGCAACGCCCCCTGGGGTCTGACTAGGCTCGCTGTCGCCGGATCCGATCGTCATGCGGCCTCCCTTGAACGTGACACGCATAATGTCGCGCCGCATGGCCTGCGCCGCAAGCCCCTGATTCAAATGGCAGGATCGCGCACCGCGGTTCCCATCCGCGCTCTCGGGCGGCAAGAGATACCTTTGTTTCCGCCCGGAATGACGCAGGCGGCATCACGAACTCGTCAGCAACGCTCACAATAACGCCCAATTTCGGTCAAGCGCCGGACACGAGGGGTTGGGATAAATGCATCGTTGCCTCAAGGCCCGGTCCGGTTTGGCCTCCGGATTCCTCAGCCCCCCAGCCCCCCGGGGGTCTTCGGACCGGGCCGATAGAGTTCAAGTTGAGTAGCGTTCGATTCAATCCCCTATGCCTTAGGGCCGGCTCAAAAAGCCGGCCCTATTTTTATGTGCGGCTGCATGCTGCATGAAAAAGGCGCATCCAGCGGACGCGCCTGCAACGGGCTCATCGCTCGCTGCGTGGTTACTTCATCGACACGGTCGCGGCGCCGACCATCAGGCCGGGCTTGCCGTCAGCGCTGTTCTGCACCAGCACGACAAAATGATTGATGTCCGACAGCGTGAAGTTCGCGTTGGGGATTTCGCTGAGCGGCAGCGTGAAGGTTTCCGCCTTGCCGCTCCAGGTGCCGAGTTTCACCCAGCGGCGCACGACGTTGTAGTAGTTCAGGTTCTGACCACGGTTCTCGCCGCGCTGGATTGTGACTTCGATCTTGTCGGTCACCGGGCACAGCCAGATATCCGCGGTAACCGGCTCGCCATCGATACCCGGCAGATTCACGACAAGCCGGCCATCCTCGATCTCGGCCTTCACGGCCAAGCGCAGCGCCTGCTTGTCGCCGCGCGACTTGGCGACCGCGTCCTCGATCGCCGCCTTGTCGCTGCCGAGCGCATGAACGACACCATTGACCACAGCCTGCGGCGTGTACACCGCGCCATCTCCGCGCGCGGCCGAATAGGCGCGCTGCCGCTTGCCATGGCCTTTCAACGCCAGCGTGTCTTTCCAGCCGAGATAATCCCAGTAATCGACCGGCAGGCTGATGGCGATGACGGACGGGTCATGCGCCAGATTGCCGAGCAACCGGTCGGCCGGCGGGCAGGATGAGCAGCCCTGGCTGGTGAACAGCTCGACCACGGCCTTCGGCTCCCCGCCCGCGGCGGGGGTCACGAGGGCCAGCGCCGCGCAGGCGGCGGCAATGGTCAGGCGGCTCAAACTCATGTCGGCGGTTATTCCCCGGTCAGCGCGTGGCCGTCATATAGGGGCAGAAGCAATTCACCCGCCACTCACTTCGCAGTGAGGGCGGGTGAGACTGTAGTCCGGAACCGGCGCAGCGTCAGGCGGCGAGCTGACGCAGCACGTATTGCAGGATGCCGCCCGAGCGGAAGTATTCCAGCTCGTCGAGGGTATCGATGCGGCAGATCAGCGGCACCTTCTTGACGGTACCATCGCCCATCGTGATCTCGGCAGTCAGCTTCTGGCGCGGCTTGAGGTCGCCCTTGAGGCCGTGGATCGTGACCTTTTCGTCGCCCTTGAGACCGAGCGATTGCCACGAGGTGCCTTCCTCGAAGTTGAGCGGCATGACGCCCATGCCGACCAGGTTCGAGCGATGGATGCGCTCGAAGGATTGCGTGATCACGGCGCGGATGCCGAGCAGCACCGAGCCCTTGGCCGCCCAGTCACGCGACGAGCCGGTGCCGTATTCCTTGCCGGCGAAGACGACCAGCGGAACCTTCTCGGCCTTGTAGCGCATGGCCGCGTCGTAGATCGTCATCTTCTCTTTGGACGGATAGTGAATGGTGACGCCGCCTTCGACGCCCGGCACCATCTGGTTCTTGATGCGAATGTTGCCGAAGGTGCCGCGCATCATCACCTGATGGTTGCCGCGGCGCGTGCCGTACTGGTTGAAGTCGATCGGGCGCACCTGGTGGTCGCGCAGATAGGTGCCCGCCGGGCTCGACTCCTTGATCGAACCGGCCGGCGAGATGTGGTCGGTCGTGATCGAGTCGAGGAACAGGCCGAGCACGCGAGCGCCTTCGATATCCTCGATCGGCACTTCCTTGCGCTGCATGCCTTCGAAGTAAGGCGGGTTCTGCACGTAGGTCGAGCGATCGTCCCAACCGTAAGTGAGGCCGCCCTTGACCGCGATCTTGCGCCAGTTGGCATCGCCCTTGAACACATCGGCGTACTTCGCGGCGAAGATCTTCTTCGTCACATACTTGGCGACGAACTTGGCGATCTCCTTGTTGGTCGGCCAGATGTCCTTGAGATAGACCGGCTTGCCCTTCTTGTCGGTGCCGATCGGATCCTTGGTGAGGTCGACATACATCGAGCCCGCCAGCGCGTAGGCGACGACCAGCGGCGGCGACGCCAGATAGTTGGCGCGCACGTCCGGATTGACGCGGCCTTCGAAGTTACGATTGCCCGACAGCACCGCGGCCGAGACCAGATCGTTCTTGTTGATTGACTCGGAGATTTCCTCCGGCAGCGGGCCGGAGTTGCCGATGCAGGTGGTGCAGCCGAAGCCGACGAGGTTGAAGCCGACCTTGTCGAGATCCTTCTGCAGGCCCGATTTGGCGAGATATTCGGCGACGACCTGAGAGCCCGGGGCGAGCGACGTCTTCACCCACGGCTTGGCCTTGAGGCCCAGCGCCGCCGCCTTGCGGGCGAGCAGGCCGGCGCCGATCATGACGCTCGGGTTCGACGTGTTGGTGCAGGAGGTGATGGCGGCGATCACGACGTCGCCATGGCCGAGATCGTGCTTGCGGCCTTCGACCGGCGCACGCTTCTTCATCTCGGCGGCCTTGTTGTATTCCTTGTCCATCGCCGTGGTGAAGCCTTCGACCACGTCGGGCAGCGCAATACGGTCCTGCGGACGCTTGGGGCCCGACAGCGACGGCTGCACGGTGGCGAGATCCAGCGTCAGCACATCGGTGAACACCGGATCGGGCGTGCGCGCGGTGCGGTACATGCCCTGCGCCTTGGCGTAAGCGGCGGCGAGCTTGACCACCTCGGCCGGGCGGCCGGTATCCTTGAGGAAGGCGATGGCGTCGTCATCGACCGGCGAATAGCCGCAGGTCGCGCCGTATTCCGGCGCCATGTTGGCGAGCGTCGCGCGATCGGCGACCGGCAGATGCTGCAGGCCCGGGCCGAAGAACTCGACGAACTTGCCGACGACGCCGCGCTTGCGCAGCATCTGCGTCACGGTGAGCACGAGGTCGGTGGCGGTGAGGCCTTCCTTGAGCTTGCCGACCAGCTTGAAGCCGATCACTTCCGGCAGCGTCATCGACAACGGCTGGCCGAGCATCGCGGCTTCCGCCTCGATGCCGCCGACGCCCCAGCCGAGCACGGCGACGCCGTTGACCATGGTGGTGTGCGAGTCGGTGCCGACCAGCGTGTCCGGATAGGCGACCGTCATGTCGGCGGTCTTCTTGCCGATCGTGACCTTGTCCTTCTTGGTCCAGACGACGCGCGAAAGGTATTCGAGATTGACCTGGTGGCAGATGCCGGTGCCGGGCGGCACGACGCGGAAATTGTCGAACGAGCGCTGCGCCCACTTCAGGAACGTGTAGCGCTCCTGGTTCTGGCGGTACTCTTCATCGACGTTCTTCTTGAACGCCTTGCTGTCGCCGAAGAAGTTGACGTTGACCGAGTGGTCGATGACCAGATCGACCGGGATCAGCGGGTTGATCTTCTTGGGGTCGCCGCCGAGCGTCTCCATGGCGTCGCGCATGGCGGCGAGATCGACCACCGCCGGCACGCCGGTGAAGTCCTGCATCAGCACGCGCGCCGGGCGGAAGGCGAATTCGTGGGTGGAGGTCTTGGTCTTCATCCAGGCGGCGACGGCCTTGATGTCTTCCTTGGTGACGGTGGTGCCGTCCTCGTTGCGCAGCAGGTTCTCGAGCAGCACCTTCATCGAGAAGGGCAGCCGCGAGATGCCTTTCAGGCCGTTCTTCTCCGCCAGGGGAAGGCTGTAATAAGCGTAGGTCTTGGCACCGACCTTGAGGGTCTTGGCGCATTTGAAGCTGTCGAGAGAGGTCATGATTGTGTTTCCATTCCCGGCGGGGGCGACTAAAACCGTTCGGGGCGCCCCGTCGCTAAGTCATTGGATTAAATAACAAATCCAAGGACGGTGGCTGGCCCGCACCGTCATGCGCGAGCAGGGCGCCGTGTTCGGCTGGCTTATAAGGTCTTTTTTTGCGCAATGCCATCATCACTGGGATCATTCCAGAGTATGAAGGCGGCAATTTTGCTCAGGCTGTTGTTCCGGATCGTCATAAACGACCGCACGCGCGAGCGAAGGCAGGTTCGATGAAGACCGACCGGATGAAGCTTATATGCGACAGCCTGGCCAGCGAGCGCGGCGGCCGCCAGGTATTCGCCGGCGTGAATTTCACGGTATCGGCCGGCGAGGCGCTGGTCGTGACCGGGCGCAACGGCGCCGGTAAATCGACTCTGCTGCGGGTGATCGCCGGGCTTTTGCGCGCGGCGGAAGGCAAGGTGGAGCTGGCCGGTCTGGCCGACGAGGCCAGCCTGCCCGAACAGGCGCATTACCTCGGCCATCTCGACGCGGCCAAGCCGTCGCTCACCGTCCGCGAGAACCTGACCTTCTGGGCCGACTTTCTCGGCGCTTCTGAACAGGCGCGGATCGATTCCGCCCTCGAAGCCGTCGAATTGGACACCTTGGCAGACCTGCCGGCCGCTTACCTGTCGGCCGGGCAGAAGCGGCGGCTGTCGATCGCCCGGCTGCTGGCCGTCAAACGGCCTGTCTGGCTGCTCGACGAACCCACCTCCGCCCTCGACGCGCAATCGCAAGACCGCCTCGCCGCGTTCATGCGTGAGCACCTCGCCGGCGGCGGCATGATTATCGCCGCGACACACGGCCCGGTCGGGCTCGATGCCCCGCGTGAATTGAAGATGGGGGCGGCGTGAACGCGTTTTGGGCCCTCATCCTTCGCGACATGCGTCTGTCCGTCCGCGTCGGCGGCGGCGCGCTGATGGGCGCGCTGTTCTATTTCGTCGTCGTCTCGATGATCCCCTTCGCCATTGGTCCCGACCTCAACCTTCTCGCGCGGATCGGCCCGGCGATGCTGTGGATCGGCGCGCTGCTCTCGACGCTGCTCGCGCTCGACCGGCTGTTTGCCAGCGACCATGACGACGGCTCGCTCGATCTTCTCACCATGAGCGGCCTGCCGCTGGAACTGACCGTCGCCGCCAAGGCCATTGCACACTGGTTGACCACCGCGCTGCCGCTGGTCGTCATCACGCCGGTGGTCGGACTGATGCTCAACATCGAGCTGTCGGCCATGGGCTATGTCGCGCTAACCTTGCTCGCCGGCACGCCGTCGCTGACCTTCCTCGGGCTGATCGGCGCGGCGCTGTCCGTGACATTGCGACGCGGCGGCCTCTTGATGGCGATCATGGTGCTGCCGCTGACCGTGCCGGTGCTGATCTTCGGCGTCGCCGCCGCCAACGCCGCCATCGTCGGACCCGCGCCGTTCGGCCCGCCTTTCACCATTCTTTGCGCGCTGTCTCTGGCCAGCTTCGTCCTCGGTCCTTTTGCCGCGGCCGCAGCGTTGCGGCAGGGACAAGAGTGAGTAACGAAGACATGACCGCAGCCTTGACCCACGTCATTGCCGCCACCGCGCGCGCTGGCTAGATATCCGCCAATCCTAGAGTTCAGATATGGCCCTGATCGATCTCGCCAACCCGACCCGTTTCCTCGCGCTCGCCAACCGCGTGCTGCCGTGGCTCGCGGCCGTGACCGCAATCGTCTTCGCCTACGGGCTCTACCGCGTGGCCTACGCGCCGGACGACTATCAGCAGGGCGCGACCGTGAAGATCATGTTTCTGCATGTGCCGTCGGCGTGGCTCGCCATGATGGGCTGGGGCCTGATGACCGTCGCGGCTCTGGGCACGTTGGTGTGGCGGCACCCACTCGCCGATGTCGCGGTCAAGGCCGCGGCGCCGATCGGCGCGGCCTTCACTTTCATCTGCCTCGTAACCGGCTCGCTGTGGGGCCGGCCGATGTGGGGCACCTACTGGGTGTGGGATGCGCGGCTGACCTCGGTGCTGGTGCTGTTCCTGCTCTATCTCGGAATGCTGGCTTTGTACTGGACCGCCGACGATCCGAACCGCGCCGCGCGCGCCGCCGCCATCCTCGCGCTGGTCGGCGCCGTCAACATTCCGATCATCAAGTTTTCGGTCGACTGGTGGAACACGCTGCACCAGCCGGCTTCGGTCGTGCGGATGGACGGCCCGGCGATCGATTCGTCGATCCTCGTACCGCTCCTCGTGATGGCGGTGGCCTTCACGCTGCTGTTCTTCACGCTGCATATCGCGGCGATGCGCAATGAGATCCTGCGCCGCCGTATCCGCTCCATGCGCATGATGCAGGCGGCCAATGCCTAGAAGGATTCGCGCATGATGACCGCTCTCGGCCCGCATGCGAGCTTCATCGTCGTCGCGTACATCGCGACGGTCATCGTCATCCTCGCGCTGACGATTTGGATCGCGCGTGATTATGCGGTGCAGCGGCACACTCTCAGCGACCTGGAAAGCCGCGGCATCAAGCGCCGCTCGCAGCGCGAGGACAAGATATGAGCGCCGCCGACAACGTGCCCTCGCCGCGCCGCCGCAGCCTGGTGCTGGCGCTGCCCCTGATCATCTTCGCGGCGATCGCGGCCCTGTTTTATTTCGGCCTGATCGCCGGCGATCCGTCGAAGCTGCCGTCGGCGTTGATCGGCAAACAAGTGCCGCCGACCGACCTGCCGCCGCTCGAGGCGCTGGCCATCAACGGCAAGCCGGTGCCGGGCCTCAAGGACGAGATGCTCAAGGGCCAGGTGACCCTGGTGAATGTCTGGGCGTCGTGGTGCGTGCCGTGTCATGACGAGGCGCCGCTGCTCGACGCGCTGGCCAAGGATCAAAGCTACAAGGACAAGCGCTTCACCATCGTCGGCATCAATTACAAGGACGTCGCCGACAATGCGCGGCGTTTCCTCAACCGCTACGGCAATCCGTTCAGCGCCGTCGGCGTCGACGACAAGGGCCGCGCCTCGATCGACTGGGGTGTCTATGGCGTGCCGGAGACGTTCCTGGTCGGCCGCGACGGCCGCATTGCCTACAAGCTGGTCGGGCCGATCACGCCGCAGAATCTCGAGGCCGTGCTCAAGCCGCAGATCGAAAAGGCGCTGCAACAGCCCTGACCACGGGCCTTTTACGCCCGTAACCAAACGTTAGAGCCGGCGGTGATACCCCTCCCCCACGTCCGTCCCGTGGGCAGGAAGGATCAGCCTTTTGCGCTCGACCAGCGGCCAGCACTTCTCCCGGCTCGACCATCTGCGCGCCTTCGCCGCCTATCTGGTCTTCGTCTGGCATTTCCTGCACATGACGCCGGAATTTCCGGTGCCCTATGCGAGCCAGCCGATCTTCCCGCTGGCGCTGTTCGACGAGGGCCACACCGGCGTTGCGCTGTTCATGACCCTGTCCGGCTATCTGTTCGCCAAGCTGGTCGGCCCGCATGACATCGACTTCCCGAACTTTCTGTGGAACCGCGCCATGCGGTTGGCGCCGCTGCTGATCCTGTGCCTCGCCGCCTGGGTCGTCATCGGCCAGGTGATCGGCAAGCCAATTCCGCTGAGCGATCTCACCTACGGCTTCCTGCTGCCGACCTGGCCCTATGGCGCCTGGTCGATCGCGATCGAGCTGCATTTCTATTTTCTGTTTCCGCTGCTGCTGTTGCTGGTGCGCCGTCAGGGTCCCGGCGTGCTGATGCTGGTTGTGGCCGGCGCACTGGCCTTGCGCGTCAACTGGTGGATCACCTTCGGCGAGGCGCAACACATCGCCTACTGGACCATTTTCGGCCGCATCGATCAGTTCGTGTTCGGCATGATCTTCGCTTTCGCGACCATGTCCGGCACCTTGCGCCGGCCGGCGCTGAGCGCCGTCACGGCGATTTCGATGCTCTCGTTCCTGATCATCTGGACGCAGTTCGATGCCATGGGGGGCTTCAATAACCGCACCGGCGCGCCGTCAACGCATCCGATCTGGATCGTCATTCCGACCATCGAAGCCATCGCCTTCGGCGCGCTGATCGCCTGGTATGACGGCACGACCTTCCGCATTCCCGCCGCCGTGGACCGTGCGCTGACGCGAATCGGCGAGTGGTCGTACTCGATTTATCTCCTGCACTTCTTCCCGATCGTCGCGCTGCGTCACGCCTTCTGGGGCAAGACCGGCAGCGCCGACGATTTCTATGTCGCCTGGCTCATCGCGACACTCGCCTTCATCGCCTTCCTGCCGGTGGCGGCGCTGTCCTACACCTTGCTCGAAAAGCGTTTCCTCGCCTTCCGCAAGCCTTATCTGCGCGAACGCGCCGCTACGGCGCCCGCCGCCTGAACTTACGGCTTCTTCTCGGGCGCGGCGTATTTCGTCAGCAGCGGCACCTGCGCGATGCCAAACAGCAGCGTCAGCGGCACAAAGCCGAATAGCTTGAAATTGACCCAGAAGTCCGTCGTCTGCGTACGCCACACCGCTTCATTGAGCACGGCGAGGAAGACGAAGAACAACATCCAGCGCCAGGTCAGCTTGCGCCAGCCTTCGTCGGTGATGTGGAACACCGAATCGAACACCATGTTCAGCAGCGGCTTGTTGAACACGATGCCGAACAGCAACGCGCCGGCGAACAACAGATAGATAATGGTCGGCTTGAGCTTGATGAACAAGTCGTCGTGCAGCACCAGCGTGAGCCCGCCGAACACCAGCACCACCACGGCCGTGACCACCGGCATGATGGCGATATGCCGCGTCAGCGCATAGGACACGATGAGCGCGACCAGCACCGCGATCATGAAGCCGCCGGTGGCGTAATAGATGCCGAACCGCGAATTCATGAAGAAGAAGAAGATCAGCGGCCCGATATCGAGCGCCAGTTTGAGCATGGGGTTGAGTTGTTTCTTGTCGGTCATGTTTTCTCCGTCATGGCCGGGTTTGTCCCGGCCATCCACGACTTCCTTTACAAGCATCAAGACGTGGATGCCCGGCACAAGGCCGGGCATGACGACGCCCAACGCTTAATCCTCAATCCCCACCACGGCCCGCGCGAAATCGCGCGCGGTGAATTCGCTCAGATCATCGACGCCTTCGCCGACGCCGATGAAATGCACCGGCAGCTTGAACTTCTCGGCAATCGCCACAAGGATGCCACCGCGCGCCGTTCCGTCGAGCTTCGTCATCACAAGGCCGGTGACGCCCGCGGTCTTGCCGAAGATCTCGACCTGGCTGAGCGCGTTCTGGCCGACCGTGGCATCGAGCACGAGCAGCACGGCATGCGGCGCGGTCGGCTCGACCTTGCGGATGACGCGCACGACCTTCTCGAGTTCGTTCATGAGCTCGGCGCGGTTCTGCAGACGCCCCGCGGTGTCGATGAGCACCACCTCGGTGCCGTCGGCCTTGGCCTGCGTCACCGCATCGAAGGCAAGGCCAGCCGGATCGGCGCCCGGCGTGCGCGCGACGACCGAGGCGCCGGTGCGCTCGGCCCAGATCTTGAGTTGATCGATGGCGGCGGCGCGGAACGTATCGGCGGCGACCAGCATCACCTTCTTGCCCTGGGCGCGGAAACGCGCCGACATCTTGCCGATGGTGGTTGTCTTGCCCGAGCCGTTGACGCCGGAGACGAGAATGATGAAAGGCGTCGCCGTGATTTCGAGCGGTTTCGCCACCGGCGCCATCACCTTCTCGATCTCCCCCGCGAGCAACGCACGCAACTCGTCCGGCGCGATGCCCTTCTCGTAGCGGCCGCCGCCCAGCGCGTCGGTGATGCGGCTGGCGAAGCCGACGCCGAGATCGGAGCGGATCAGCTCGTTTTCGAGATCGTCGAGCGTCGCGGCGTCCAGCTTGCGCTTGGTGACGAGATCGGTGATCGCGGTTCCCAGCGACGCCGAGGTGCGCTTGAGCCCGCCGCTCAGGCGCTTCCACCAGCTCTGCTTTTCGCTCGTCTCGTTCATTGCCAGTTCCCAGGGAGCCGCGCCCCTGATACCCGTTTCGGCGGCCATTGGTAAGAAATTATGTCCCCTGACGAAATGCTCGCCCGCCTGCTGTACCGCGACGGCATGATGCTGGTTGTCGACAAGCCGGCCGGCCTGTCGGTGCATCGCGGCCCGAAAGGCGGCCACAGCCTGGAGGACTATTTCGGCGTGCTGCGCTTCGGCCTGCCGCGCGATCCGGCGCTGGCGCACCGGCTCGACAAGGACACGTCGGGCTGCCTCGTGCTCGGCCGTCACCGCAAGGCGCTGGCGCTGCTCGGCAAGCTGTTCAAGCAGGGCAAGGTCGGCAAGACCTACTGGGCCGTGGTCGAAGGCGGCCCGGCCGAGGACGAAGGCCTGATCGACATGGCGCTGTCCGAGATCGACAAGGGACGCGGCTGGTGGATGAAGCCCGATCCCGCCGGCAAACCGGCATCATCGACGTGGAAAGTGATGGGGCGCGCCGATGGGCTCACCTGGCTCGCGCTGGAGCCGCTCACCGGGCGCACGCATCAGCTGCGCGTGCATTGCGCCGAGATGGGCTTTCCCATTGTCGGCGATCCGATCTACGGAAGCGCGCCGCGAGAGGGCGGCATCCCGCTGCATCTGCACTCGCGCAGCATCACCGTGCCGATTTCGAAGAACAAGCCGGCGGTCACGGTCGAAGCGCCAGTGCCGGAGCACATGCGCGCGTTGCTGACGCAATCCGGCTGGGACCCGGCCAGCGATATAAAGCCCGTCGCCCCGGCCCCCAGCGCCGATCAGTAAAGCGACGACTTGATGCGCGCCGGCAGGTCGCGGTCGTAGGCTTCGCCACCGAGTTTTCCGGCGCTGACTTCCGCGATCATGCTTCCCGTGGACGGCAGAGACCGGCGATTCACCTTGCTCGCCTCGTCCCACAGTTTCGAGCGCACGATGGCGCGCGAGCAGTGAAAAAAAACCGTATCGACATTCACGATCGTCACGCTGCGCGGCAGCTTGCCGTCCACAGCGAAGCTCTGCAGCAACGCCGGCGCGATGGAAATCGACGCGCGGCCGTTGACGCGCAAGGTCTCGCCAACGCCGGGAATGAGGAACAGCAGCGCGATGTGCGGATCGCGGATGATGTTGCGCAATCCGTCGATGCGGTTATTGCCCGGCCGATCCGGTATCGCGAGGGTCTTGTCGTCCAGGACACGGACGAAGCCCGGCGCATCGCCCTTGGGCGAGCAATCGAAACTCTGCCCGTCGCCGGTGGCGATGGCGACGAAAGGCGCAGCTTCGATGAGCCGGCGATAGGCCGGCGCGATATGGTCGATTTCCTTGGCGACAGAAGCACCCTGGGGCGTGCCGTAAATCGCTTCAAGCTGCTCGATGCTCGTTACCAGATGATCCGCGTCGCTCATTTGCGTCTCCACCCGGTCAATTACCGCAGCGCTGATACGTGAGCGTTGCCCAGGTCGCCGCGTCGATCTGGAGCATCAGCTCCGGCCGCTGCTCGGTCTTTTCGAGCACAATCAAAGTAACATCGCGACTGACCTTCACACCCTCGCCTTCGCAGGCGAGCTTCAGCCGGTGTGCATCGTTGCCCGACTTCGACAGGCGGCGTGACGACACAACGCGACAGGTGCTGGCGTAATACTCGAACTGTTTGGTCGAAAAGCTCGCCTTGAGATCGTCATTAGCACCGTCGCGGCAGGCATCGGGACCTTCGACGGCCCATTGCCCGACATAAGGCGGAACGTCCTGCCCCATCGCGCAGGTCGCGGCGGCGGCAATCAACAATGCGAGCGCGATCCGTGTCATGGTCATGCCGCCAGCAACTGCCGGCCGTCATGGCCGGCGACAGTGAGATCAAGAAACAACCCGGGCGCCAGCGGCGCGTTGAGCCGCACCGCGGTGAACTGCTCGGTGCGCGCGATCCCGCCGCGCTCGGTGAGAACCCGATGCGTGGCGCCGACCTGGGCGTCGAGATGCGCGCGCAACGCCGCTTCACCGCGCTCGCGCAGGCGCTGGGCGCGTTCCTTGACGAGCGCGCGGTCGAGCTGCGGCATACGCGCGGCCGGCGTGCCGGGCCGCGGCGAAAATGGAAACACATGAAGCTGCGTCAGACCGCAATCCTCGACCAGAGCGAGCGAGCGAGCGAACATGCCGTCGGTCTCGGTCGGGAAACCGGCGATGATATCGGCGCCGAACACCACGTCGGGCCGCAGCCGGCGCACTTCGTTGCAGAAAGCGATGGCGTCGGCGCGGGAATGGCGGCGCTTCATGCGCTTGAGGATCATGTCGTCGCCGGCCTGCAGCGACAGATGCAGATGCGGCATCAGCCGCGATTCATGGGCGAGCGCATCGAGCAGATCGGCATCGGCCTCGACGGAATCGATCGACGACAACCGCAGCCGCACGATCTCCGGCACCGCGCGCAGCAGGCGCTTCACCAGCGCGCCGAGCTTCAACTCGCCGTCGCGATAGCTGGTGATATCGACGCCGGTCAGCACGATCTCGCGATAACCATTGGCGACGAGGCGCCGCGCCTGCGCGATTACGTCATCCATCGGCAGCGAGCGCGAATTGCCGCGGCCGAACGGGATGATGCAGAAAGTGCAGCGATGGTCGCAACCGTTCTGCACCTGCACGAAAGCGCGGGTGTGACCGTCGATGGCATCGACGCCATGGGCCTTGATGCCCGTTGACGCCATGATGTCGCCGACGGCGACGCGCGCCTCGCCGCGCCACGTTTGCGCGGAAAGTTTCTCGTCATTGCCGAGCACGCGATCGACCTCGGGCATCGCCGCAAATGGCGTGCTGTCGGCCTGCGCCGCGCAGCCGGTGACGATGATCTGCGTATCGGGCTTCTCGCGTCTGACACGGCGGATGCTCTGCCGCGCCTGTTTCACCGCTTCCGCCGTCACCGCGCAGGTGTTGAACACCACGGCATCGGTGACACCGCCGGCTTCGGCCTCGCGCTTGATCACCTCGGACTCGGCGATGTTCAGCCGGCAACCGAAGGTGAGAACGTCAACGCTCACGACGCCTTCTCGAACAACTTCGGATCGAACGTGCCGTTGAACTCGAACGCCACCGGCCCGGTCATCAGCACGTGATCGTCGCTGGCGCGCCACTCGATGACGAGCTCGCCGCCGGGCAATGTCATATGCACCTTGCGCTCGGTGCGCTTGAGCCGCGCCGCCGCCACCGCGGTGGCGCAAGCCGCCGAGCCGCAGGCCCGCGTCAATCCCGCGCCGCGCTCCCAGGTGCGCATGACGATGTGCTCGCGATCGACGATATGCGCCAGCGTGATGTTGGCGCGATCGGGAAAAATCGGATGGTTCTCCAGCAGCGGCCCGAACTTCTCGAGATCGTAGGCATAGGGATCCTCGACCCAGAAGATCGCGTGCGGGTTGCCCATGTTGACGACCGACGGCGAGTGCAGGATCGGCGCGTCGATCGGCCCGACTTGCAATTCGATGGTCCGCGTGTCGCGGAATTCCTCGGCCAGCGGAATCTCGTTCCAGGCAAAACGCGGCTTGCCCATGTCGATGGTGAACTGGCCGTTGTCGTTCTTCCAGGCATTGAGAATGCCGGCGCCGGTCTCGAACACCAGCTTCGACTTGCCATTCGCATCCGACACAAGGGTGGCGACGCAGCGCATACCGTTGCCGCAGGCGCCGGCTTCGGAGCCATCGTTGTTGTAGATGCGGATGAAAGCGTCGGTGCCGGGCGTGCGCGGCGGATAGAGCGCCATTAATTGGTCATAAGGCGCGCCGGCGGGCGATGCGGCGGCCCGCGCTTCCTCGGCGGCGATCGGCGCGGCGCGCGGCGTGTCGGCGCGCAGATCGACAACGACGATCTCGTTGCCGATGCCGTTCATCTTCACGAAGGCCTTGTTGGAAAGCGTGCCCATGGTCCGCCGGCGGTTCTGGAAAACCCGGCCCTTGCCCGGCTTTCGCCCGGTTTATATGGCCAAAGATCGTCCCATTGGCTAGGGGCCGTGGTAGGATCGCTTGTCCAAACGAATCGCCGAAAAGGACGGAGAGCGCACGATGTCTGGAGCGCGGGGCCTGCGCCTTGCCTTGCACCTTGCCCTGGCGGCGGTCGCGACGGCCGGGCTGGCGACGGGAAGGGTTGCGCTGGCGCAAGGCGCTCCCGACGCTCCCAAATCGGGACAGGGTCCGGGCCCCACGCCGGCGGCGCCGATGCCGGATATCAAGCCGCACGCGCCAATGCCGGTGCAACCGGGCGACGCCTTCGGCGAGGAAGTCCAGCTTCCCGACCGCACCGTCGTTTCCATCAAAGGCCACACCAACTGGGACACGGCCTTCGACACGCTGATCGACGCCTTCAAGTCACTGAACGACTACCTCGCCAGGCAGAACATCAAGCCGGTCGGCCCTTATCTCACCGTCTACACCGAGACCGACGACACCGGCTTTTCGTTCCAGGCCGGCGTGGTCATCGCGCAGCCGCTCGCCAATCCGCCGAAAGGCGACATCACGTCGGGCAAGGCGCCGGCGGGCAAGGCCCTCAAATTCGTCCATCGCGGCTCCTACGACTCGATGGATACGACCTATGAGGCGATCACCAACTACCTCGACGACCGCAACCTCGAAGCTCAGGATCTGTTCATCGAGGAATACGCCACGGACCCTGCCAAGAGCGATCCGAACGCCCTCGTCATCAACGTCTACGTGCCGGTGAAATGATGAAACCGCAGTCCCGCCGTTCCCTCACCGTGGTGATTGCCGCCTGCCTGCTAGCGGCGCCGATAGCGCCCGCGGTCGCCCGCGCGGCCGAGCGCTCGATCACCGTCACCGGCGAAGCCACTACCTCGGTTGCGCCCGACAACGCCAATATCCGCCTCGGCGTCACCAGCCAGGGCAAGAATGCGCGCGAGGCAAGCGAAGCCAATGCCCGGCAGATGACCAATGTGCTGGCGGCCATCAAAGAGTCCGGCGTCGCCGACCGCGACGTGCAGACCTCGCGCCTGTCGTTGCAGCCGCAATACGAACAGGGCAAGGCCGGCCCGGCGCGACTGCTGGGCTTCCAGGTCACCAACCAGGTGACCATCCGCATCCGCGAGATCGATAAATTCCCAGGCATTCTCGATCGCGCCATCGCCGCCGGCGCCAACGAGATGTCCGGCATCGAATTCGTCGTCTCGGAACAGTCGAAACTGCTCGATCAGGCGCGCGACGACGCCGTCGCCGATGCGCGCCGCAAGGCCGAACTTTATGCCAAGGCCGCCGGGGTCAAGCTCGGTCCGGTGAGTTCGATTTCCGAGGAAGGGTCGAGCCCGCCGCGGCCGGTCGTGCAGGCGATGCGGGCCTCCGCCGTGCCGGTGGCGCCGGGCGAGCAGCTGCTGCGCGCCGCCATCTCGGTGACGTTCGAGCTCGCGCCCTGATTTTTTTAGATTTATCAGCGGGATAGCGCCAACTGCCTCCGAGCCGGGTGGCCGCGCCGCGGCGAGACTCGCCTTGACTTGACCGCCCCCGGTCCCTAGTTTCCGGCCGTTCTCGATAGAGACTGACTAATTCGACCCGCCGACCGGTCCCATGAGGCCGGAGGCCACCGCCCGACAGCGCGATGCGCCCTCGGGCATCGTTGTGTTTTGTCAGACTCGAAACCCGCGAGAGCACGAGGGTTTTGGATGTTCGACAATCTGTCGGAAAAACTTGGCGGCATTCTCGACCGCCTCACCCGCCGGGGCGCGCTGTCGGAAGCCGACGTCGACGCCGCGATGCGTGAGGTGCGGCGGGCGCTGCTCGAGGCCGACGTTGCGCTCGATGTGGCGCGCGACTTCGTCGACAAGGTCCGGAAGGAAGCCGTCGGCGCCACGGTCGTAAAGTCCGTTACGCCGGGCCAGATGGTCGTCAAGATCGTGCACGACCAGCTCGTCGCGACTTTGGGCGCCGAGGCGCAAGCGATCGACCTGCATGCCGCGCCGCCGGTCGCCATCATGATGGTCGGTCTGCAGGGCTCCGGCAAAACCACCACCACCGCCAAGCTCGCCAAGCGCCTCACCGAGCGTCAGAAGAAAAAAGTTCTGATGGCCTCGCTCGACGTGCGCCGTCCCGCCGCGATGGAGCAGTTGGCCGTGCTCGGCCGTGAAACCGGCATCGATACGCTGCCCGTCGTCGCCGGCCAGCAGCCGCCGCAGATCGCCAAACGCGCGCTCGATGCCGGCCGTCTCGGCGGTTACGACGTCGTGCTGCTCGACACCGCCGGCCGCACCACGCTCGACGACGAGATGATGAACGAGGCGGCCGAGGTGAAGCGCTCGGCGAGCCCGCATGAAGTTCTGCTCGTCGCGGATTCGCTGACCGGCCAGGACGCCGTCAATCTGGCGCGTTCGTTCAACGAGCGCGTCGGCCTCACCGGTATCGTGCTCACGCGAGTCGACGGCGATGGCCGCGGCGGCGCCGCACTGTCGATGCGCGCCGTGACGCAGAAGCCGATCAAGCTGATCGGCACCGGCGAGAAAATGGACGCGCTGGAGGAGTTCGATCCCTCGCGCATCGCCGGCCGCATCCTGGGCATGGGCGACATCGTCTCGCTCGTCGAAAAGGCCGCGGCCAATATCGACGCCGAAAAGGCCGCGCGCACCGCCGAGAAGATGCGCAAGGGTCAGTTCGACCTCAACGACATGCGCGACCAGCTGCAGCAGATGATGTCGATGGGCGGCGTCGGCGGCATCATAGGCATGATGCCCGGCATCGCCAAGATGAAGAGTCAGATCGCGGCGTCCGGCATGATGGACGACAAGCTGTTCAAGCGTCAGATCGCGATCATCGAATCGATGACGCCGCAGGAGCGGCGCAATCCCGATCTGCTCAAGAACAGCCGCAAGAAGCGCATCGCCGCGGGTTCGGGCACGTCGTCGGAACAGATCAATAAACTGCTGAAAATGCACCGCGGCATGGCCGACATGATGAAAGTCATGGGCAAGGGCGCAAAGCGCGGCCCGATGGCCGGCCTCGGTCAGATGCTCGGCCTTGGCGGCGGCGCAGCGCCCTCGCCGGAGCAGCTTGCCGAGATCGCCAAAAGCATGCCGGGCGGCGCGGGCGGCCAATTGCCGCCGGGCTTTCCGGGCGGCGGAGGACTTCCGCCGACGATGCCGAAATTGCCGCCGAACATGCCGGGGCTTCCCGGTCTCGGCGGGAAATTCCCCGGACCCGGCGGACTGCCGGGCTTCGGGAAAAAGAAATAACGCAACTTCAACACATCAACGATCGAGATACCTGAAAGGAAACCTAAAAATGCTCGTCATTCGCATGGCCCGCGCCGGCACCAAGAAGCGCCCGTTCTATCACATCGTGCTCGCCGACTCGCGTTCGCCGCGCGACGGCCGCTTCATCGAGCGCCTCGGCTACTTCAATCCGCTGCTGCCGAAGGACAAGGAAGAACGCCTCAAGCTCGACTACGAGAAGGTCAAGGAGTGGATGAAGAAGGGCGCGCAGCCGTCCGACCGCGTCATGCGCTTCCTCGACAAGGCCGGCGTTGCCAAGCGCACCGTGCGCAACAACCCGGAGAAGGCCGTGCCGCGCAAGGAACGCAAGGCGAAGGCCGAAGAAGCCGCCAAGGCTCCGGCGGCCTGATCGCATTAAGTCGTGGCGCGCAGCGACAGCAAGCCACCTAACTCCGCGGACAAGAACCGCGTATGCGTCGCGCGCATTGGCGCGGCGCATGGCGTGCGCGGCGAGGTCAAGCTGTGGTCCTTCACCGAGGACCCGGTGGCCATCGCCGACTACGGCCCGTTCGAAACGCTGGACGGCAAGCGCACATTCGACATCGAGAGCATGCGCGCGGCGAAGGATCACTTCGTCGCCCGCCTCTCCGGCGTGCCCGACCGCACCGCGGCCGAAAAACTCACCAACACCGATCTCTACGTGCCGCGCGATCGCCTGCCGGCGATCGACGAGGACGACACCTATTACCACGCCGATCTGATCGGCCTTGCCGCCGTATCGCCGGAGGGCGTCGCGCTCGGCAAGGTGACGGCGCTTTATAATTTCGGCGCCGGCGACCTCATCGAAATCGTCACGCCGCAAGGTGGCGAGCCGCTGCTGCTGCCGTTCAGCAACGCCGTGGTGCCACAGGTCGATATCCAGGGCGGCAATATCACGGTCGTTCTGCCGTCGATCATCGAGTGACGGCGATGTTCCGCGCCACCATCCTCACGCTCTACCCGGAGATGTTTCCCGGGCCGCTCGGCATCAGCCTCGCCGGCAGGGCGCTGGCGAACGGCCTGTGGTCGCTGGAGGCGACGCAAATTCGCGACCATGCCACCGACAAGCACGGCACCGTCGATGACACGCCGGCCGGCGGCGGCCCCGGCATGGTGATGAAGGCGGACGTCCTTGCTCGCGCCCTCGACGCCGTCCCCGCCGATGCCCGCCCGCGCCTGATCATGAGCGCGCGCGGCAAGCCGCTGACGCAAGCCCGTGTCCGCGAACTGGCGGCCGGCCCCGGCGCGGTGATCCTCTGCGGCCGCTTCGAGGGTGTCGATGAGCGGCTGATCGAGGCCCGCGGCCTCGAGGAGGTCTGCCTGGGGGATTTCGTGCTGTCCGGCGGCGAGATGGCCACCCTGACCCTGCTGGACGCCTGTGTACGCCTCATTCCGGGGGTCATGGGCAAGGAGGCCTCCGGCGTGGAGGAAAGCTTCTCCGACGGCCTGCTCGAATACCCCCAATACACCCGCCCCGCCCTGTTTGAGGGTCGGCCGATCCCCGAAATCCTGACCTCGGGCGACCACGCCAAGGTCGCCGCCTGGCGCCGCGCGGAGGCCGAAAGGCTGACCCGGGAGCGCCGTCCGGACCTCTGGGCGGCCTTTTTGGCCCGAAAGAAGCCCTGAAACGGGGCCAAAACCCCAGGTGACAAGTGCCCGGCTTTGCTCTAAAAGCCCGGCCAACCCATTCAGTTTGAGCCTTGAACCGCGCGCCGGTTGCTGGCGCTGCCGACGGAGATTTGAGCCATGAACATCATCCAGGAAATCGAGAAAGAGCAGCTCGAGAAGCTGTCCGCCATCCGGACGCTGCCGGAATTCGCGCCGGGCGACACCGTGATCGTCAACGTCAAGGTGACCGAAGGCGACAAGACCCGCGTGCAGGCCTACGAAGGCGTGTGCATCGCGCGTTCGGGCCGCGGCCTCCATGAGAGCTTCACGGTGCGCAAGATTTCGTACGGCGAAGGCGTCGAGCGCGTGTTCCCGCTCTACGCGCCGGCGATCGACTCGCTCAAGGTCGTGCGCCGCGGCAAGGTGCGCCGCGCCAAGCTGTATTACCTGCGCGCGCTGCGCGGCAAGAAGGCCCGCATCGTCGAGGCCACCGCCTCGACCGGCGCGGAAGCCGCCGCTTCATAAGTTACGGCTATTCGGGGGAATGCCGGAAAGGGCCGCGCTTGCGCGGCCCTTTTTCTTTGGCGCGGTTGTTAAATATCGCGCAACCGCTCAACCAGCCGCTCCACGTCCTCGGCGGTGTGATAAAGCCCGAAGCCGAGGCGCAGCCTGTCGCCGCGCACATCGGTCACGATGCCGGCCATATGCAGGCGTTCGTACCAGCGCCCCGCATCCGCGCTCTGGAACGTCAGGAAGTTGCCGCGCGCCGGATTTTCGAGCGGCACGACCAGATTGTCCGCGCTGAAAATGCCCCACGGCTTCTCCGCCATCGCCGCCATGAAGCGCGCCTGCAGCACTTCGACGTGCGCGTGAATGAGCGCGGCATCGATTTGTTCGCGCTCGAGCCACTCCAGCACGGCGCGCAAGCGATAAAGACCTGACGGATCGAAGGTCGCGCCCATGAAGCGCCAGCCGTCTTCGGCATAGGGCACGCCTTGCTGCACGCCCGAGAGATTGCCGAAACCGGCATACCAGCCGGTGTTGCGCGGCCGCGGCGCAAAGCCCGGCGGGCAGTGCATGAAGCAGGCGCCTTCACCGGCCATCGCATATTTATAACCGCCGGCGATGTAGAAGGCGCGGTCGGCGATACGCGAGAGATTTGTCGGCCGCGCCATGAAGCCATGATAGCCGTCGATCACCACCAGCCGCCCTGGCGCCGCGATCTGATCCACAAGCGCTTCGAGATCGGTCAGGGCAAAGCCTGAATTGAAGAAAACCTGGCTGACGAAAACGAGGTCCGGTGCGTGCTCCTGCACCGCCATCGCAAGGCGCGCCGTGAAGGTGGCCAGCGGCTCCGTTGCGACGAGCGTCAGTTCGATAACACCGTCTTCGGCGAGCCGGTCGGTCTGGCGCCGAAAGGAATGAAATTCGCCGTCGCCCCCCACCACCCGCATCGGCCGCTCCAGCGGCCCACAGGACAGCAGGCGGTTGACGAATTCGAACGTGTTCGGTGCCGGCACCAGGGTCGCCGGGTCCGGCAGATTGAGGTGCCGCGCCAGCATGGTCCGCACCGCCGGCCACACCTCGCCCAGCACGTGATCCCATTTGTCGTCCGCGAGCCGCGCGGCGTCGCTCCAGGCGAGCTGCTGCGCGGCTTCGCTCACGTCCGGCCAGAAATGATGGCTGTGCGCGGCGAAGTGGAGGCGATGCGGATCGCTGCCGCGGAAGCGGCTGAACGCTCCCGAAAGATCGAGCGGAATGGGCCGGCTCATGAAGCCTCCTTGCACCGTCAATGGACTATCCGCCGAGACGTTTTAAGCTTAAAGTAACTCGCCGCCGCTTGTCGAACCCTTTCCACGGGAGCCGCGCATGACCGACCCGAAGCCGCCGCACGCAACGCGCGTCGAAGCCGATATGCATGTCGATCTGGCCGGCAAGCTGAGCTACGGCGCCTACCTCAATCTCGATCAGTTGCTCTCGGCCCAGCGCCCGGTGACACAGGAGCATGATGAAGTCGCCTTCATCATCATCCATCACGTGCAGGAACTGTGGCTGAAGTTGATCGCGCATGAGCTCGAGGCCGCAACGGTTTCCATCCGGGGCGACGACCTGCCGCCGGCCTTCAAGTCCTTTGCCCGCGTCACCCGCATCCAGGAGCAGTTGATCCGCGCCTGGGACGTGCTCTCCACAATGACCCCGGCCGATTATCTCGCCTTCCGCGACGCGCTCGGCCCCGCCTCCGGCTTCCAGTCCTTCCAGTACCGGCTGGTCGAATTCCGTCTCGGCGCCAAGGACGCCAAGATGCTCCTGCCGCACCGGCACCATGCCGAGCATCACGATATCCTGAGCAAGGCGCTGGCCGCGCCGAGCCTGTACGACGAGGCGCTGCGCCTGCTGGCGCGGTGCGGCTTTCCGGTGCCGCAGGACGTGCTCGAGCGCGACGTCACCCACCCGCATATCAGCAATCCCGCGGTGCGGGACGCCTGGCTGGCGGTCTACCGCGATCCGGAAAAGTACTTCGACTTGTACGAACTGGCCGAAGAGCTGGTCGACATGGAGGACTGGTTCCAGCAATGGCGCTTCCGCCACATGAAGACCGTCGAACGCATCATCGGCTTCAAACGCGGCACCGGCGGTTCGTCCGGTGTCGGCTTCCTGAAAACGGCGCTGGAGCGCTCGTTTTTCCCCGAATTGTGGGAGCTGCGGACCCTGCTGTAGGGCCTAAATCGGCCGCCCGGACTTTGTTGTCGCCCGCGGGACAAGCCGCTATACACCCTGTCATGGTTCTAAAGGTTCAGCGCATCATTCTGGCCGACCACACCCGCCTGCCCTGGCGGTTTTTCGGCCGCCTGACCGCCGTCCAGGCTGGGCTTTGACCGGCGCGGCGCGTTTTCGCGCGCGCCTGCTGCCAGCGACCCCTTCAAGAACCCACCCTTTCAGACAAGGTAACACGCCATGACCCCGCGCACCCTCTACGACAAGATCTGGGACGACCACGTCGTCGACGTCCAGGAAGACGGCACCGCGCTGCTCTACATCGACCGCCATCTGGTTCACGAAGTGACCAGCCCGCAGGCCTTCGAAGGCCTGCGCACCGCAGGCCGGCCGGTGCACGCACCGGAGAAGACCCTCGCCGTGGTCGATCACAACGTGCCGACCTCGGACCGCTCGCTGCCGAACCCCGACCCCGAAAGCGCCGAGCAGATCGCCGCTCTGGCGCAGAACGCCAAGGACTTCGGCCTCACCTACTTCAACGAGTTCGACAAGCGTCAGGGCGTCGTCCACATCATCGGCCCCGAGCAGGGCTTCACCTTGCCGGGCACGACGATCGTCTGCGGCGACAGCCACACCGCGACGCACGGCGCCTTCGGCGCGCTGGCCTACGGCATCGGCACCTCGGAAGTGGAGCATGTGCTGGCGACGCAGACGCTGCTGCAGCGCAAGTCGAAGAACATGCGCGTGCTCGTGGACGGCGTGCTGCCGCAAGGCGTGACATCGAAGGACATCATCCTCGCCATCATCGGCGAGATCGGCACGGCCGGCGGCACCGGCTATGCCATCGAGTATGCCGGCGAGGCGATCCGCGCCCTTTCGATGGAAGGGCGCATGACCGTCTGCAACATGTCGGTCGAAGCCGGCGCCAAGGCGGGCTTTGTCGCGCCGGACGCCAAGGTGTTCGAGTATCTCAAGGGCCGCCCGATGGCGCCCAAGGGCGAAGCCTGGGACCAGGCCGTACGTTACTGGGAAACGCTGCAGTCGGAAGATGGCGCGCACTTCGACCGTGAGCTCAAGCTCGACGCCGCCAAGCTGCCGCCGATCGTGACCTGGGGCACCAGCCCCGAGCAGGTCGCCTCGATCGCCGGCCGCGTTCCCGTCGCCGCCGAAATTGCCGACGAGAAGAAGCGCGTCGCCGCCGAACGCTCGCTCGGTTACATGGGTTTGCAGGGCGGCGAGAAGATCACCGACATCAAGATCGACCGCGTCTTCATCGGCTCCTGCACCAACGGCCGCATCGAGGATTTGCGCGAGGTCGCGCGCGTCGCGCAGGGCAAGACCGTCAATGCCAACGTAAGCGCCATGATCGTGCCGGGCTCGGGCCTGGTGAAGGAACAGGCGGAAGCCGAAGGTCTCGACAAGATCTTCAAGGCCGCGGGCTTCGACTGGCGCGAGCCGGGCTGCTCGATGTGCCTCGCCATGAACCCGGACAAGCTTGCGCCGGGCGAACGTTGCGCCTCGACCTCGAACCGCAACTTCGAGGGCCGTCAGGGCCACAAGGGCCGCACGCATCTGGTGTCGCCGGCCATGGCCGCCGCCGCCGCGATCGCCGGACACTTCGTCGACGTCCGCGAGTGGCGCTGAGCTTCATCAAATCCTGAAACCGAAAACGCCGCCCGATGAGGGCGGCGTTTTTCATTTCGGGATTTGCGCAGCGTTCACTGCCACCAGCAGTGCATCACCGGCACGATCACCGTGCCGCTGGGGCGATGCTGCTCGACCAGCCGCGCCTGACATTGACGCGTCGAATTCGGCCCCGGCGTGGTGCGGCCCGGCGTGACGATGATGCGCTGGCGCGAGGAGGCCTGCGCGACGTCGGTGCCGCGCTGGGTCTGCGCAGCGGCAGGTGCCACCACGAGGGCGGCAAACGCACCGGCGAGAGCGATGGCGAGCAAGCGGCGCACGGGGGTTACCAGCGCTGCTGGCTGCGGGCGCTGTAGGGCGCGAACAGCCCGGCATTGCGCTCGCGCCGCGGAGCGCGTTCGTAGACCACGCGCTCGGCTTGATGCGAGCGGGCATAGGCGGCGAAAGCCTGCCGGTCGGCGGACGACGAGTAGCTGACCTTGCTGCGCGGCTCCTTGCAGCCGAAAAACTCGGCCGAGGCCGGTGTCGCGGCGGCGCCGATCAGCGCGGCGGCGAGAATGGCGGATCCGATCGTACGCAAAACCATGGGGTTATCCTCTCCTCAGAACCGCCATAATAGTTAACGGCGGCCTATTCGGCAAGCGGGTCAAGGGCTTGGAGCTTGCCAGGCGCGCCCGGCTTGGTTCGGGGGGCGGTCTCGCCTAGATAGTCACTCATGGCACAGGAATTCGACGATCCGGAGAAGTGGTACGGCGCGCAGGCCCCGTCTCTCGACGATGTCGAGGCCCTAGCCCACGCCGCCTATGCCCGCCTGCCGGAGACGTTTCGGGCGCTGTGCGAGGGCCTGGTGATCCAGGTCGACGATTTCCCGACCGAGGAAGTACTCGAGCATATGGCCGCCGAGAGCGAATTCGACCTGCTCGGCCTGTTCCAGGGCATCGGCCTGCCGTTCCGGTCCGACCAGATCAGCGGCCAGATGCCGAACATGGTGTGGCTGTATCGCCGTCCCATTCTGGACTACTGGGCCGAGCACGAGGAAACGCTGGGCGCCATCGTCACTCACGTCCTGGTCCACGAGATCGGCCACCATTTCGGCCTGTCGGACGAGGACATGGAAGCGATCGAGGCCAGCGTCGAGTAAGGCCGGCTACAGCCGGCCTTTGACGCCGAACGACACCACCATCGAATAGTGCGACATGCCGCCGGAATCGCCGGGTGATCGGGTGTAGGTGTCCGTGCCGTAGTTGTAGGACAGGCTCGATGCGCGGGCCTCGTAGTATTTCTGATACTCGTAGCGCCCGAACACCGAGAAGCGGTCGTTCAGCGCATAGTTGAGCTGGGTGTCGATGCCGATCATCTTCACCTTGGAATACTCCTCGGTGAACAAGGTGCTGCGCAGGACGTGGTCGTCGCGGTCGCGACCCTCTCCCCACAGGCTGCCGATGAACGAACCGTCGAGCGACCAGCGGCCGAAACCGACCGAACCGCCGATGCCGAGAAACGGCGTGTACATCCACTGCTCGTATTTGATGACCGGCTGACCGGCCGCAAAATTGCCGGTGTCGTTGCGGAAGCCGCCACCGCTCGAATAGACGAAGCTGCCGCCCTTGGCCGTCCACGCGATGTTGAAGCGCCTGAAGCCGACAATGGCTTCGATGCCGCCGCGGTCGGCATAGGCCATCGGCGGCAGCGACAGCATCCGCACGCCAACGCGCGCGTCGATCATCCAGGCATGGTCGAGCTTGGTGTCGTCGTGATGCGACAGATCGGTCCAGGAATTGCTCGGCGCCGCCAGGTAGTCGTAATCGTCCATGGTGTTGGACGAACTGGCCGGCACCCAGCCGCTGACTTTTAAAGTCAAATAAGGCTGCGGGCTGTAGGTGAAGGTGCCGCCGATCACCGCCGCCTTGTTGATCTTCCAGAACAGCTCGCTATTGACGAAGCCGGTACCTGGATCGATGACCAGCTCACGGGATTCGCCGGACATGGTGCCGGCATAGACCTCGAGCGACGCCGTCTCGCCGACGGTTCGGCTGGCCGAATTCTTTCTCGAAACGGATTGGGCCTCTGCCCCGCCAACCCCAAACACCAATACAAGAAACGCAACCGCACACCGCCGTGCGCGCGATTTCATGCCTGCCCCACCTGATCTTGAGCCCCCGAATCGGCGATTTCCCGCCGTCAGCGGTGGTATGGAACCGGAATGGTTAATGAATCCCGCTGTCCAGGAGGGCCCGCGGCCGTTGCATGCCGCGGCGGCGTCCGGCGCGGTTGACCGGGCCCCCGGAGGCCTTAAAAAGGCGGGCAAACACACCCTTTACGGGGCGGCCCGGGAGCAATCGCATGGAAAAGTTCAATCACCTCGAAGGCGTCGCCGCGCCGCTGCGGATCATCAATGTCGACACCGACATGATCATCCCCAAGCAGTACCTCAAGACCATCAAGCGCACCGGGCTGGGCAAGGGCCTGTTCTCCGAGCAGCGCTACCTCGACGACGGCGCCGAGAACCCGGACTTCGTGCTCAATAAGCCGGCCTATCGCAACGCCAAGATTCTGGTCGCCGGCGACAATTTCGGCTGCGGCTCGTCCCGCGAGCACGCGCCGTGGGCGCTGATGGACTTCGGCATCCGCTGCGTGATCTCGACCTCGTTCGGCGACATTTTCTACAACAACTGCTTCAAGAACGGCATCCTGCCGATCCGCGTTTCGCCGGAAGACCTCGAGAAGCTGTTCGACGACGCCGACCGCGGCTCCAACGCCACGCTCTCGGTCGATCTCGAGAAGCAGGAAATCCGCGGTCCGGACGGCGGCGTCATCAAGTTCGACGTCGACGCCTTCCGCAAGCACTGCCTGCTCAACGGCCTCGACGATATCGGCCTGACCAAGCAGAAGGCCGACAAGATTTCGACCTTCGAGCAGAAGGCCGCCGCCGCGCGTCCGTGGGCGTAAATCCGGCCTCAGGCCAACGTCAAAAGCCGCGCCGAAGGGCGCGGCTTTTTCTTTTGCCGAACACGCCAGCTTAAAGTTCAACCTTGCCGTACAGCGTGACGTTGAGGCCGATCTTCTCGCAGGTCAGGCTCACCGCCGTATCGATGGTGCCGCCGCGCAGTTCTCCGCGATCCATCGCCTCGCGGATGACCTTGGTCAGCTCCGCCTGCGCCTGCGGGCGCACCGATTTGATGTAACGGTCGATTGCGACCTGCAGGGCCTTGTCGCCGATCATGTTTCTTCGACGGAGCCTTTCTGGTGCGCGCAATAAACAACATGCGCGACACGGGTTTCGCTACCGCGATATTAGCCATGATCGCCGCGACAAGACAGGCGCTGCGGCGGTCAATTTAGCCCGCTAGTTAACGTCCGTGTGACAGTCGCCGTGCGCGCGTTAGCGATAGATTCATCTTCTCCTGTACCGCCGCGCCCGGCTGGTTAATATAAGCGTGCCGAACCACCGAGCCATCCGCCGACGAGCCAGGACGACAGGAGAGTGTGTTGAGTTATTTTTCCCCGACCAAAGGCGACCGCCCCGTGAAGCCGGCCGAGACCGCCGCTCCGGAGGTCAAAGCCGCCGCTCCGTTACGCACCACCGAGCGCGAGATCGTATCGACTTTGGGCGCCGGCCTTCTGATCACCGGCAATATCGTTTCGACCGGCGGCGTCCAGGTGTTCGGCCGCGTCGTCGGTGACATCCACGCCGCGCATCTGGTGGTCGGCAAGGGCGCCAATATCGAAGGCAATGTCCGCGCACAGGACGTGGTCATCGACGGCACCTTCAAGGGCACCATCCACGGTAATGTCGTGAAGCTGCAATCGACCGCCGCTGTCGAAGGCGAGGTTTATAATCGTTCGCTGGCGATCGACCAGAACGCCAATTTCGAAGGCGTCGCCCGCCGCCTGTCGCAGCCGGTGGAAGCGCCGACGGAAGATCAGATCGCCGTGAAGCCGGCGACCCCGGCTCTGGTGCCGGAGCAGCCAGCGGCCACGGCTTATGCTTATACGAATGGCGGCTACGCCAGCGGCAATGGCTATGCGGCCAACGACGCCAACACGAATGGCGCGGCTCCGAACGGCCAGGCATCGACCTACTAGGTTCGACTGGTCGGCGGCGATGAATACAAAAGGCGCGGGATCGCTCCCGCGCCTTTCTTGATGTCGCAAGCCGTAACTCAGCCGCGCGCGGCAATCGCCTCGTCGATCGCCACCGTACGCCGCGCCATCTCGGCGTGCAGCCGTTCGACCATGCGGCCATCGATCGAGACGACGCCTTTCGATTTGTTCTCCGGCAGGTCGAAGGCGGCGATCATCTTGCGCGCCCATTCGACTTCGGCGGCGGTCGGCGAGAACGCCTTGTTGCACGGCTCGATCTGGTTGGGATGAATGAGCGTCTTGCCGTCCATGCCGAGCTCGACGCCCTGCTGGCATTCGGCGGCGAAGCCGTCTGCATTGCCCAGATCGTTGTAGACACCGTCCAGCACTTCAACGCCATGAATGCGCGCGGCGGCGATGACCGTGGTGAGCCACGGCAACATCGGCGCCCGCCCCGGCACCAGCCGCGCCCGCGTGTCCTTGGCCAGATCGTTCGTGCCGAGCACGAAGGTCGTCAGCCGCGCCTCCGAGTCGCGCGCCTCGGCGGCAATCGACAGGATGTTGAAGATGGCGAGCGGCGTTTCGATCATGGCCCAGACCCGGGTCTTGAGCGGCGTATGCATATCCATCAACCGCCTGCCGATCAGCTCCAGCGTCTCCGCCGATTGCACCTTGGGAATGAGGATCGCGTCCGGCGCGGCCTGCGCCGCGGCGGCGAGGTCTTCGGCGTGCCAAGGCGTATCCACGGCGTTGACGCGGATGATGACCTCCCGCGCACCGAAGCCACCGGCCTTCACGGCATGGACCACCTGCTGACGCGCCGACTCCTTGGCGTCGGGCGCGACCGAATCCTCCAGATCGAGAATGACGCCGTCGGCGGGCAGGGTTTTCGCTTTTTCCAGCGCGCGGGCATTGGAGCCCGGCATATAGAGCACGCTGCGGCGCGGACGGATGGTCATGGTCGAAGCCCCCTTGGACGATAGCGAACCCTACCGTCCATCCGCCATGCGTGCCACTGTCATGGCGATGACCTCGACAAAAGACGATATCTGGCTGGCCGGCGTCGATGGCTGTCCGGGCGCCTGGCTCGCGGTATTCGCCCGGCCGGATGGCGTCATTCTGCCGCCGCGCGTGGTGAAACGTTTTGCCGACATTGTCCTCGGCAACGAGCGGCCTGCGATCGTCGCCGTGGACATGCCCATCGGTCTGCCCGAGCGCAGCCCCGCCGGCGGTCGCCTTGCCGAACGCGAGGCACGGGCGCTGCTCGGCGACCGCAGGTCGAGCGTGTTCCGCATCCCGTCGCGCCGTGCCGTCGAAGCGAGCGTCGCACCGAAGCCGGCCGATGCGCGCGAGCGCTTCTTTGCCGCCTGCGCGATAGCGCGTGAAACCTCGGACGACCGCAAAGGCTTTGCCAAGCAGGGCTTCTACATTCTCGACAAGGTCGCGGAGATCGACGCCTTCCTGCGCACGCACAAGGACCATGCGGGCCACATGTTCGAGACCCACCCCGAACTGGCATTCGTGATGATGAATGGCGGCAAGCCGCTCGAGCTGCCCAAGAAGGTGAAGAGCCGCACGCATCCGCCGGGGCTCGATCTGCGCCGCGCGTTGCTGGCGCGCGCCGGTATCGACGCAAACATCGTCGCCAGGAAAGCGCCGAAAGGCGCCGCTGACGACGACCTGATCGACGCACTCGCCTGCCTCGTCACGGCGCGCCGGTTGTTTCGCGGCGAGGCACGGTCCTATCCGCAAGACCCACCGCGCGATGAGCACGGCCTGCCGATGGCGATCTGGGCGTAAGCGCGAGAGGCGCGCATCAAACTCGGCGCCCTCCCTCTCCCCTTTGGGGAGAGGGGCGGGGTGAGGGGGCAAGTGACTCTCGATAGTTCGTAACCCCTCACCCGGCTCACTTCGTGAGCCGACCTCTCCCTATGGGAGAGGTGAAGGAGAGCGCCTAGCGCTGCCCCACCGTATAGCGCCCCGGATACTGGGGCTCACGATCCGTCGTCTCGCCCGGCTTGATGATCTTGTAGAGCTGGAAGCGGTCGCCGTCAGCGACCAGCTTGAGATGAGACGGGTAGGGATTGGGCGCGTCGTCCTCGGTAAACAGCACGTAGAGATAATCGAACTTGGTCCAGTTCAGCCAGAAGGCCGGCGTGCCGGGTTGGGGCTGCTCGGCCGCAACGATGAGCTGCGCCACCGACGGCGGCGTGCCGTCATGGATGTCGGCGAAATCTTCATAAGCCGGCGTGACGTGAACGACCTGCTTGCCCGGCACCGTGAACAAGGTGGTGACCAGCGCCGAGCGTTCGATGGTCGCCATGCAGGCTGCGTGGACGAGACCGAGATCACGGACATCATCGCCCATCGACCGGTCGGAATATGAAACGAACACCTTGGAGCCCGGCGCAATGCGCTTCACCGATGCGCGAAGTTGGCTGGTCGTGTCGCTGAGCTGGGTCCAGTTGTAGTCGATCTCGATCAGCCGGGCGGCCGTCAGCACGATCAGCACGATCATGAAACCGCGACGGACCAGGCGCCGGCGCAGTTCGAGGTCGCCGCAGGCGAAGATCATGAAGGCGACGCCGACCGGGACCCGCTGATCCGTCATGTAGGTGTCGAACATCACGCGCGGCAGTGCGAGGTAAATCACCCCGCCGACGAGTAACAGCACATAGACCAGCGGATGGAAACGCAGCACGCGGTGACGCACCGCCCAGACGATGGAGGCGCCGAGCACGGTGACGATGAGGAACGCGGCGATGTCCGAGTAGTCGGCAAGGACATACATCAGCCCATCGATCTTGCCGCGCTGCTCCCAGTAAATATTACCCGCCAGCCCTAAGGTCGGGCTCGCCGCCAGAAGCGGCGCCGCGGCCAGGAACGGCAGCCCGCCGCAGACGAATTCGGCGATGCGCGCCGGCCAGGCCTTATCGCGAGACGTCTCGCCGCGCCGCTCCCACAGCCGGAGCGTCTCGTAAGACAGGATGCCGACGCCATATACGCCGAGCGCCGAGAGATGGCAGAAGAACAGCAACGGCACGCTCGCCGCCGACAAGAGATAGCGCCACGGCCAGGGACGATCGCGCAGCGCAACCCATCCCGCCATCGCCCACAGCGCGATGCCGATGCCGAACAGATAGTTCATCAGTCCGACGAGGAAGACGTAGTTGTACAGCAGCGGAAAGGCGAACAAAGGCGTCGTCGACCAGCGCCCGATCAGCGCGCGGTTCAGCGCCAGCGACCCCGACATGATCAGCGCGAACATCGCCACCATGTAGATCTGCCCGGCGAGGTAGATGTTCAGCCCCGCGCGCGCCAGCCACGGCACGATGAAGTCCATGGTCAGGTTCGGAATCACCTGCCAGTTGATCTGGTAGAATTCGGCCAGCCGCGGGTTCTTGTCGAGCGTCGCCAGCACCTGCATGCGCGCCAGGTGGTTGACGTAGTCCGACAGCGGCGGCAGCGGATGGGTCCAGATCGGAATCGAGATCAGCAGCGTAAAAGCCGCGAACAGCACGACGATCTGACCGCCCGAAAAGCCATGCGAGCGGAGACGCGCGGCGGTCGGCTCGGCGTTACCCGGCCTGGTTGGTGACAGCATGTGAGTTGAGCCTGATTGAAGGCTAGCAGTGGTCCATTTGACCTGAACGCGCGATGAATGCGCAGCCTGCCAGAACATGGTTACTGAGGTCTGAGGAAACTCGTGGAGCCTGTGAAGGTCGCCACAACCAGCCCGGGTGCCCTCGCCGGCTTGCCTCGCGGCACCCTATATGAGAGGCAAACGCCGGTTTCAGGAGCGATCCCATGACTTTTCCGCAGCGTTTGATCGAAGGTTACAGCGCCTTTGCCGGCGGCCGGCTGAAATCCGAGCAGGACCGCTTCCGCCACCTCGCCGAAAGCGGCCAGAGCCCGGAAATCATGGTCATCGGCTGCTGCGATTCGCGGGTCGCGCCGGAGGCCATTTTCGACGCCGGGCCGGGCGAACTGTTCGTTGCCCGCAATATCGCCAACCTGGTTCCGCCCTACACCCCGGACGGGGCCCAGCGCGCCGTCTCGGCGGCGCTGGAATTCGCGGTCCAGGCGCTCAAGGTCAAGCACATCGTCGTGCTCGCCCATGCCCAGTGCGGTGGCATCCGCGCCTATGCCGAGGAGGCGGCGCCGCTGTCGCCCGGCGATTTCATCGGCCGCTGGATCGAGCTGCTCGGACCGGCCGCCAAGGCGGTGGGGCCGCGCGGCGACCGCAGCATGACCGAGTACCTCACCGCGCTGGAGCAGCAGGCGGCCGTGTCCACCATCGACAACCTGATGACGTTCCCGTGCATCAGCATCCTGGTCGAGCGCGGCAGACTGCAGCTTCACGCCGCCTATTTCGGCGTCGCCACCGGCGACCTGTCGGTCTACGACCCGGCGCAGAAGCAATTCGTGCGGATCGAACCCGCCGACGCGCCGTTCAGGAAGCCGGGGTTCTGAGGCGCTTCTTATCCCTCCCCGGCTACGGGGAGGGTCGATCGCTGAAGCGTTAGCGAAAGCGATCGGGGTGGGGCGAAGCTAGACGTTCGAACGAGATGACGACCCCACCCGACCCGCCTTCGCTAATTGCTCAGGCGGCCCACCCTCCCCTTTCAGGGGAGGGATAAAGCAGAAAGCTACGCCGCCTTTTTCTTCGCCTGCAGAAGCTTGCGGTTGATCAGCGCTTCGGCGATCTGGATCGTATTGAGCGCCGCGCCCTTGCGCAGGTTGTCGGACACCACCCACATCTCCAGGCCATTATCGATCGTCGGGTCGGTGCGGATGCGGCTGATATAGGTCGCATCCTCACCCGCAGCTTCATACGGCGTGACGTAACCGCCCGGCTCGCGCTTGTCGATGACGAGACAACCCGGCGCCGAACGCAAAATATCGCGCGCCTCGTCTTCCGTGATCGGGTTCTCGAACTCGATGTTCACGGCTTCCGAATGCGACACGAACACCGGCACGCGCACGCAGGTCGCAACCAGCTTGATCTTCGGATCGAGGATCTTCTTGGTCTCGACCACCATCTTCCACTCTTCCTTGGTGTAGCCGTCCTCCATGAAGACGTCGATCTGCGGAATGAGGTTGAAGGCGATGCGCTTGGGAAACTTCTTGTTCGTCACTTCGTCGAGCGTGAACACCGACTTGGTCTGCGAGAACAGTTCGTCCATCGCATCCTTGCCGGCGCCCGACACCGATTGATAGGTCGAGACGACGACGCGCTTGATGGTCGCCTTGTCGTGCAGCGGCTTGAGCGCGACGACGAGCTGCGCCGTCGAGCAGTTCGGATTGGCGATGATGTTCTTCTTGGTGAAGCCCTCGAGCGCATGCGCGTTCACTTCCGGAACGACCAGCGGAACGTCCGGGTCCATGCGCCACGTCGACGAGTTGTCGATCACCACCGCGCCTTGCGCCGCGATCTTCGGCGACCATTCCTTCGACACGGCGCCGCCCGCCGACATCAAACAAATATCGACGTCGGAGAAGTCGTAGTGATCGAGCGCTTTCACTTTCAGGGTCTTGTCGCCGAACGAGCATTCCTGGCCCGCGCTCTTGCGCGAGGCGAGTGCGACGACTTCGTCGGCGGGAAATTTGCGCTCATCCAGAATGTTGAGCATTTCGCGCCCCACATTGCCGGTGGCGCCGACCACGGCGACCTTGTAACCCATTGTTTACTCTCCGAAAAAATTCCCCGGTCTGGCTTGATTCAAAGCAACCGGATGGCAGCGCTTCTAGGCGAGAATGCGCTTTCTGACAACGGTACCAGAGGCGAAAGCGCAGTTTCCGAGGCCCGCAAGGCGAGGCTCGACCCATGCATCCGGCCCTGCACTCCTGGCGCGACGAATGGCCCGGCCAAGCGGTCCGGCTGATGGCTTATGTGGGTGTTCTGGCGCTGTTGTCCATTGGCGCCGCAGCGCTGTTTAAATCAACGCCGCCGATACCTGCCATCGCTCCCGTTGATCGTTCGGACTGGATCACGGTCGAGCGGCCTTTCCCGGCCTTCGCCCTGTCCATCCCGGAGGCAGCCGGTCAGCCCGAAAGCTATGCCATCCGCCGCCACCGCGCCGGCGACGGCCGCAAGGACATTCTCGGCCTCGGCGATCCGGAGGGCGCGACGCCCTATCTCGAAGTCACCATCTACCGGCCCGGCAGCGAAATTGCCCGCTTCGCGCCGCCCGTGGAGGCCATCGTGAGCGACGCCGCCGCGCTCGGTCCGGTCAACATCGCGCCGGCAACCGAGCCGCTGGCGACCAAGTTCGGGCCGCTCGCCATTGCCCGCTTTGAGACGTCCGAGGGCGATCGGCGTTTCTGTCTGGGCTTCGTGCGCAGCTATGACGATCCCATGCTGCAAATCTCCGGCCGCTTCTGCCAGGGCAACGAGTTCATCCAGGATGGCACCTTGTCCTGCGCGCTCGACCGGCTGACGCTGCTCTATGCCGGCAGCGAGCCGAAGATCGGCGCGCTGTTCGCGCAGGCCGAACTCAATCGCTCCTTCTGCGGCCAGCGCGATCCGCTGATGACGCCGACACCGAAATATCGTGCCCTCTGGAAAGCGCTGGAAATGGGGCCGCCGCCCTCGCGCGGCCCGCGTTGATCGAACCTTATCCGACCAACTTCAGCCAATCCGGATCGCGATGCGGTGCATCGGATTGCCGCCATAGCCGTGCGGATTCCAGTTGGTCGCGCGAAAAGGCTGCATCACGCCGCGGCTGTCGGTGGCACGCGCCAGAATTTCGAAATAGCCGTCGGACGGGAATGACAGGCTCGCGGTCCAGCGCTGCCAGTCGTGGCGATTGCGCGGCGACGCAAGATCGGTCGCTTGCCATGTCGCGCCGCCATCGATCGACAGATCGACCCGCGCGACCGTGTGATCGCCGGCCCAGGCCGCGCCGCGCAGATTGACGACGCGCGTGCCCGCGGCAAACCGCGCCGCGTCCGCCGGCCTCGAAATGATCGAGCGCACCGGCATGGATTCAAGATCGACCAGGTTATCGGGATCCACCGGATCGCCCGGCCGCATCGGCTTCACCGGCACGCGATAATTTTCGCCGCCCATACCCGGGCCGTCGTGATAGCGGTCGCGAATCCAGATTCGCGTCAGCCACTTGGTCGATATCGACGCCGGCCAACCCGGAACGACAAGCCGCAACGGAAAGCCGTGCAGCAGCGGCAGGGGCTCGCCATTGATCGCCCAGGCAATGAGATTGCTGTCGTCGAGCAGTTTGGCGATTGGCACGCCCCGCGACATCGCCGGCTTGCGCGTGCTGCCGGACAAAGTCGGATCGACGCCGTAGTGACCGCTGAACACCGCCGACGGTTTGAGCCGCGCCGCGGCCAGCACATCGGCAACGCGCACGCCGGTCCACTCCGGGCAGCCGGCGCCGCCATGGGTCCATTGCACGCCCTTGGCGCGCGGCGAGAAGAACGAGCGCCCGTTGCCGCCGCACTCGAGCAACAGCCGCAATGTCACCGGCGCGAAGTTCTTCTTCAGTTCGGCGAGGCTCAAGGTCAGCGGTTCATCGACCTCGCCGTCGATTGTCAGCGTCCACCGCTCGGGCCGCCGGGCACGCTCGGGCAACAGGCCGTTGTTGCGCACAAAGAACCGCGAAGTCGGCGTGGTGTCGTCATCGAGCAGGCTTTCCGGCGTCTCCGCGACCAGCGGCCGCTCGCCAATGACGGTCAGTTGGCCTTTACCGGAGATGGCCCTGCGCGGGGCGGCGGTCGATTTTTTACGGTTTCTCGGCACTGAGCCTCGTCTGTCACCAGAAGAACGTCCTGCGAAGTGCCACAGGCGCCCTGCCGACTATCAATTTCCGGGGCGGTCAAGGCAACCCGGCCCCGCCCTTTTGTGCCAAAACCTGTTGTCTCACCGGGAAGTTACCGCTGCACCGCAACGATTTAGCGCTGTCCCGCCGAACCGAACACGGCTAGAGTGCGCCCACTTGGGAATCGGTTGAGGATCCGGACTATGCACCTGAAATTCGCTACTGCGACGTGCGCTGTGACCTGCGCGGCTGCCGTCGCCCTGCTGACGCTGTCGTCGCCAGCGGATGCCCAATCGAGCCAGCGGACCGTTTCGAACCGCAACAATACGGTCGTTGTGACCCGCGGCGAGGACGGCAAGACCCGTACCCGCATCATCATCGAGAAGCGCTCTTATCTCGATCCGGGCACCGAAGTGCTGCCGGGCAGTCGCCACGACCTCGACTATGCGCAGAACCCGAACCATCGAGCGACCGGCGTGCTCGACAATACCGTCGGCGGCACCAACCAGCTGCCGTTGCCGGGCCCGTGGGATTCCGGCCGCAACGGCCCCTGGCTGAAGTTCTGATCCCGGCAAATTCCGGAATCGAAAAACGCGGCCCACCGGGCCGCGTTTTTTATTGTCAGGACCGCCCGGCACCGGCGCCGTCGAACTGCGCCCACACCCCGCTGTCGCCGTCCCAGGTGCCGCGGCTGGCGCCCTTGGAATATTCGGTGGCGCGCTGCTCGAAGAAATTGGCGTGCTCGACGCCATTGAGGATTTCGACGAGCCACGGCAAAGGATGCGGCTTGAGCTGATTGTAGCCGCCTTCGGTCTGCTCGAAGTAGCCGAAGGTCGTCGGCAGCCGGAGCTGCGTCAGCCGCCAGTCGGCGACGTAGCGCACATAGGCGCGGATGTCGTCCGGCGTCATGCCTTGGATGTCGCCGAGCCCGAAGGCCAGATCGACGAAGTTCTCCTCGAGGCTCACCATCGTCTTGGCCACATCGACGATGTCGTCGCGCACCGCCGGCGTCAGCGCGCCGGTCTCGCGATTCCATTCGTGGAACAGCTTGATGATGCCTTCGCAATGCAGGCTCTCGTCGCGCACCGACCAGGTCACGATCTGCCCCATGCCGCTCATCTTGTTGTGGCGCGGGAAGTTGAGCAGCATCGCAAAGCTGGCGAACAGCGCCATGCCTTCGGTGAAGGCGCCGAACATGGCGAGCGTGCGCGAGACGTCGGAAACCGTATCGACGCCGAACTCGTGCATGTAATCGGCCTTGGCCCGCATTTCCGAGTAATCGCGGAACGCCTCGAACTCGGTCTTGGGCATGCCGAGCGTCTTGAGCAGCAGCGCGTAGGCGTCGATATGAACCGTCTCCATGTTGGTGAAGGCGGCCATCATCATCTGCACCGCGAGCGGCTGGAAGATCGGGATGTAGCGCTTGAGATAGTTGTCGCCGACCTCGATGTCCGACTGGGTGAAGAAGCGGAAGATCTGCGTCAGCAGCGCCCGCTCGTTCTCGGTCACGCGCTCGGACGCCCAGTCCTTGAGGTCGCCGCCGAGCGGCACCTCCTCGCCCATCCAGTGCGTCTGCTGCTGGCGCTTCCAGAACTCGTAGGCCCAGCCGTAGCGATCGACGTCATAGGTGCCGGTCGATTCTAGCAGACCGACCTTGCCGGTGCCGATGAGAATGCGGGGGTCGAACTTGCCCAATGCTTCGCCGCTTACTGACATGCGAGGCACTCCTCATAGTCGGCGCGAACCGGCGTGGTGAGCGCGTCGGCCGATGCCGGCTTTTCGCCCTGCTGGCCGACAAAGGCGGCGCGCGAGATCGACTTGGAGCGGCAGTAATAGAGGCTCTTCAGCCCCTTCTTCCACGCCGTCCAGTGCAGCATGTGCAGATCCCATTTATCGATATCGGCCGGCAGATAGACATTGATCGACTGGCTCTGGCAGATGAACGGCGTGCGGTCGGCCGCGAGCTCGATGACCCAGCGCTGGTCGATCTCGAAGGCGGTGCGGAACACCAGTTTCTCCTGCTCGCTCAGCATGGTCAGATGCGCCACCGAACCTTCATGCTCGATGATTGACTGCCACACCTCCGGCGTATCGGCGTCCTTGGCGCGCAGCAGTCTGGCGAGATGCGGATTGCGCACCGAGATCGCGCCGGACAGGGTCTTGTGCGTGTAGATGTTGGCCGGGATCGGCTCGACGCAAGCGCTGGTGCCGCCGCAGATAATGCTGATCGAGGCGGTCGGCGCGATCGCCAGCTTGTGCGAGAAGCGCGCCATCACGCCACGCTCCAGCGCGTCGGGACAAGGCCCGCGCTCCTTCGCCAGCGCCACGGAGGCGGCATCGGCGTCGCGGCGTATCTTGCGAAACATCTTGAAATTCCACGATTTGGCCATCGCGCTTTCGAACGGCACGCCCTTCGACTGCAGGAAAGAGTGGAAGCCCATGATGCCGAGGCCGACGGAACGCTCGCGCAAGGCCGCGTAACGCGCGCGCTTCATGCCGTCGGGCGCGACATTGATGAAATGCGTCAGCACATTGTCGAGGAAGCGCATCACATCCTCGACGAAGCCCGGCGCATCGGCCCACTGATCCCAGGTCTCGACATTGAGCGATGACAGGCAGCACACCGCGGTGCGCTCCTCGCCGCGATGATCGACGCCGGTCGGCAGCGTGATTTCGCTGCACAGATTGGAGGTCGAAACCTTGAGGCCGAGCTCGCGCTGATGCTTGGGCAGCGCGCCGTTCACCGCGTCGATGAACAGGAGATACGGCTCGCCGGTCTGCAGCCGCGTCTCCAGGATGCGCTGCCAGAGCTGGCGGGCGTTGACCTCGCGCACCGTCTCGCCGGACTTCGGGCTGCGCAGCGCGAACATGGCGTTGTCCTTCACGGCCTCCATGAAGCCGTTAGTGACGTTGATGCCGTGATGAAGGTTGAGCCCCTTCCTGTTGAAATCGCCGGAGGCTTTGCGGATCTCGAGGAATTCCTCGATCTCGGGATGATGAATGTCGAGATAGACCGCCGCCGAGCCGCGGCGCAGCGAGCCCTGGCTGATCGCCAGCGTCAGGCCGTCCATGACATGGATGAACGGGATGATGCCTGAGGTGACGCCGCCTTTGACCTTCTCGCCGATCGAACGGACCTTGCCCCAGTAGGTGCCGATACCGCCGCCATTGGAGGCGAGCCAGACATTCTCGTTCCAGGTCGTAACGATGCCGTCGAGCGAATCCGGCACGGCGTTGAGGAAGCATGAGATCGGCAGGCCGCGCGTGGTGCCGCCGTTGGACAGAATCGGTGTCGCCGGCATGAACCACAACTGCGACATGGCGTCGTACAGCCGCTGCGCATGCGCGATGTCGTCGGCGAAGGCGCACGACACACGCGCGAACATGTCCTGATAGCTCTCGCCGGCGAGCAGATAGCGATCGTTGAGCGTCAGCTTGCCGAATGCGGTGAGCAGCGCATCGCGCGAGCGGTCGAGCGTGAGATCGGACGGCTTCGGCGCCGGCGCCAGTGGCTGTGGCAGCGGGGCGTGATGGGCCGCGCGCTGCGGTTCGACGAGCGCGAGTTCGGGCTCGGCCTCTATGGGCCGCGGCGGTCTGGTGGATTTGATTGTCGGCGGAACGAGCTGACCGTTGCGGTCGAAGTCATAGGCGAAGGCCATCAGCAACCCCGTGATGTGGGGGCAAGGAGACCGATGGATGCCTGACGGTCACATCCGCTCAGGCGGACGTGCACAAGCGACCCGCCGGGGCACCCCGCCCGTGGACGATTTCAGCGGTCACGGCAGGTCTCCTGGCTCGCGGGTCGGTGCGATCGTCATGCCTTCCCAAGGACAAGCCTCAGTGGCGTATCGGATGATCGCTCGCCGCTTACAGTTGCGGGGGCAGCTCCGGTCTAGTCCCCAAGGACACACCGGATTCCCTCTTAGCTCTTCATCTCCACAAGATGTAGAAACGAAAAGACCGTGACGCCCATATATGGCGTCACGGTCCTACGATTCGTCAAGCTGCAATTCGGTATGCCGAGCCCCGCCGCGAATTGCGGGGACAACGTCAGGCCGACAGCGCTTCCATCTCGGCGAGGATGGCGGAGCCCATCTCCGAGGTGCTCACGGTCTTCTCGCCGGCGGTGGCGATGTCCGCGGTGCGGATGCCCTTCTCGAGCGTGGCGGCGATCGCCTTGTCGATCAGGTCGGCTTCCGCGCCCATGTCGAACGAGTAGCGCAGCGCCATGCCGAAGGACGCGATCATCGCGATCGGATTGGCAAGGCCCTTGCCGGCAATGTCCGGCGCCGAGCCGTGCACCGGCTCGTACATCGCCTTGCGGCGCTTGGTCTTGGGATCGACCTCACCGAGCGAAGCAGAAGCCAGCATGCCGAGCGAACCGGTGAGCATCGCCGCGATATCCGACAGCATGTCGCCGAACAGATTGTCGCAGACGATGACGTCGAACTGCTTGGGATTGCGCACGAGCTGCATGCCGCCGGAATCGGCGAGCTGATGCTCGAGCGTCACGTCCTTGAACTCGCGGTCGTGCGTCTGCTGCACGACTTCCTTCCAGAGCACGCCGCTCTTCATGACGTTGTGCTTTTCCATCGACGTCACCTTGTTGTTGCGCTTGCGCGCAAGCTCGAAAGCGACGCGCGAAATGCGCTCGATCTCGTAGGTGTCATAAACTTGCGTATCGACGGCGCGCTTCTGGCCATTGCCGAGATCGGTGATGGTCTTCGGCTCGCCGAAATAAACGCCGCCGGTCAATTCGCGCAGGATCATGATGTCGAGGCCTTCGACGAGCTCGCGCTTGAGCGAGGAGGCATCGGCCAGCGCCGGATAGGTCACCGCGGGGCGCAGGTTGGCGTAAAGGTCGAGATCCTTGCGCAGGCGCAGCAGGCCGGCTTCCGGGCGCGCCTCGTAGGGAACGTCGGCCCATTTCGGGCCACCCACGGCGCCGAAGATAATGGCGTCGGCGGCCTTGGCCTTCTCCATGGTGGCATCGCTGATCGACGTCTTGTCGGCGTCGTAGGACGCGCCGCCCACCAGGCCCTCTTCATAAGAGAAGCGGTTCGGGCCCTTTTTGTTGAAGAACTCGATCAGGCGCTTCACCTCGGCCATGACCTCGGGGCCAATGCCGTCGCCGGCCAGCAGGAGCAGATTATGGGTCGCCATTGTTCGCCTTTCCTTGGACGGCTCTTTTCGACGTTTTGCGCGTTTCCTTGAAGTCCGCGGGCCCGGCCCGCGCGGCAAAACT
>Ga0182747_1000258_pt1 | contig 54568 bp, 53 predicted proteins | sample eDN3rd30CBELigBY_FD_128526 | JGI IMG/M metagenome (GOLD analysis project Ga0182747, IMG submission 128526) | Enriched backyard soil microbial communities from Emeryville, California, USA - eDNA 3rd pass 30_C BE-Lig BY (version 2) (version 2) | ecosystem: Environmental > Terrestrial > Soil >... | reverse complement strand
GCAAACCGTCACCGGCATCGCCTTCTCCAAGGACGAGGCGCAAATCTCGATCCGCCGCGTGCAGGACAAGCCCGGCATCGCCGCCGCGATCTTCGGCCCGCTGGCCGACGCCAGCATCAATGTAGACATGATCGTGCAGAACATCTCGCCGGACGGCTCGACCACGGACCTCACCTTCACCGTGCCGTCGTCGGACTACGAGCGTGCCCGCGTCACCATCGAGAAGGCCAAGGCCCAGATCGGCTATGAGCGGCTGGATGGCGCCACCGACGTCGCCAAGGTCTCGGTCATCGGCATTGGCATGCGCAGCCATGCCGGCGTTGCCGCCTCGGCCTTCAAGGCGCTGGCGCAGGAGAAGATCAACATCCTCGCCATCACGACCTCGGAGATTAAATTCTCGGTTCTGATCAAGGCCAGCCAGACCGACCAGGCCGTCCGCATCCTGCACAAGCTGTTCGGGCTGGATAAGGCCTAGCTGGCTGTCGCCCCCGCCTTCGCGGGGACGACAGAGCCCTTTTCCTTGCCCCCCTCTATCCCCAGCGGCTATAGCCCTCCCCATATGTGGACTGAGGGCATGCCGGGGCCGTCAGGCCGCGATTCGTGCATAATCGAGCCGCAATCGGGGTCCAGACCTCGGTTTCCGGGCTGAAAAGGGCTTCTTCGATGCGTGGCGCGCTGGGCGGCCCACGCGTGCTGTTGCGTCGTCTCCGCGAAGTCATGGCGGAGCCGGTCAGCGCGCAGGACCGACTCGACAAGGTGGTCGTTTTGATCGCCGCCAACATGGTGGCGGAGGTGTGCTCCGTCTACGTGTTGCGCGTCGACGGCACCCTTGAGCTGTACGCCACCGAAGGCCTCAAGCGCGAGGCCGTCCACAACACCGTCATGAAGGCCGAGGAAGGCCTGGTCGGCCTGGTCGCCAGCGAGGCGACCAAGATCAACCTGTCCGACGCCCAGAACCATCCGGCCTATTCGTTCCGGCCGGAGACCGGCGAAGAAATCTACCACTCCTTCCTCGGCGTGCCGATCCTGCGCGCCGGCAACACGCTCGGCGTGCTGGTCGTGCAGAACCGCGCGCGCCGGACCTATACCGAGGAAGAAGAAGAAGCGCTGCAGACCACGGCGATGGTGCTCGCCGAGATGATCGCCTCGGGCGAGCTCTCCGCGCTCGCCAGGCCGGGCGCGGAGCCGGTCGCGCGCCACTCCATCCACATCGAAGGCTCGTCGCTGTCCGACGGCATCGCGCTTGGCCATGTCGTGCTACACGAGCCGCGTGTCGTCATCACCAACGTGATTGCCGACGACGTGCCGCGCGAACTCAAGCGCCTTGAGGCGGCACTCGCCACCTTGCGCGCCGACCTCGACCGCATGGTCGAGCATCGCGACGTCGTCGATGGCGGCGAACATCGCGACGTCCTCGAAGCCTATCGCATGTTCTCCTACGACCAGGGCTGGGCGCACAAACTCCGCGAAGCGGTCTCGACCGGCCTCACCGCCGAAGCCGCGGTCGAACGCGTGCAGTCAGACACCCGCGCCCGCATGCTGCGCGCCTCAGATCCCTATTTGCGCGACCGCCTCCACGACCTCGACGATCTCGCCAACCGCCTGATGCGCGTGCTGATGGGCCAGGATCACGCGCCGCGCCGCGACCAGTTGCCCGACAACGCCATTCTCGTCGCGCGTTCGATGGGCCCGGCGGCGCTGCTGGACTACGACCGCAAGAAGGTTCGCGGCCTCGTGCTCGAGGAAGGCGGCCCGACCTCGCATGTGTCGATCGTCGCCCGCGCGCTCGGCATTCCGGCGGTCGGCGACATCGCCAATGCCGCCGGCCTCGTCGAACAGGGCGACGCCATCATCGTCGATGGCGCCACCGGCCATGTTCATATGCGTCCGCCGCAGGACATCCAGGCGGCCTATGGCGAACGCGTCAAGCTGCGGGCGCGCCGGCAGGCGCAGTACCGCGCATTGCGCGACAAACCGTGCATCACCAAGGACGGCTGCCCGATCCAGTTGATGATGAACGCCGGCCTCACCATCGACCTGCCGCATATGGTCGAGACCGGCGCCACCGGCATCGGTCTGTTCCGCACCGAAATGCAGTTCATGGTGGCGCCGACCATGCCGCGCGTTTCGGATCAGCTCGCGTTGTATCGCGCCGTGCTCACCGCCGCCGACAAGCGGCCGGTGACCTTCCGCACGCTCGACATCGGCGGCGACAAGGTGCTGCCCTATATGCGCAATGTCGAGGAGGAGAACCCGGCGCTCGGGTGGCGCGCCATCCGTCTCGGACTCGATCGCCCCGGCCTGTTGCGCAGCCAGGTGCGCGCGCTGCTGCGCGCCGCCGGGGGCCGCGAACTGCGCGTGATGTTCCCGATGATCGCGACGGTCGAGGAATTCGACCAGGCCAAGCAGCTCGTGGACATGGAGCTGACGCATTTGCGCCGGCACGGCCACGCTTTGCCCGAGCGCGTCCATATCGGCGCCATGCTGGAAGTGCCGTCGCTGCTGTTCCAGCTCGACGAATTGCTCGAGCGCGTCGATTTCCTCTCGGTCGGCTCCAACGACCTGATGCAGTTCATGTACGCCGCCGACCGCGGCAACATGCGCGTCGCCTCGCGCTTCGATATCCTGTCCGCGCCCGTGCTGCGCGCCCTGAAGGACATCGCAGACAAGGCCGCCAAGCATGGCAAGCCCGTCGCCTTGTGCGGCGAGATGGCGTCGCAGCCGATCGGCGCGATGGCGCTGGCGATTCTGGGCTATCGCACCATGTCGCTGACGCCGTCCGCCGTCGGCCCGGTCAAGGCGATGTTGCTCGGCCTCGATTGCAAGAAGGGCGCCGACGTGTTGTTGCCGGTGCTGGCGCAGCCGGTCGGCAGCGTGCCGATCCGCGCTACACTCGAAGAGTTTGCCCAAGCCGAAGGCCTGCCGATTTGATCGCCATTCCCGAACACCGCCTCGATGCCCTGCTGCACCGCCATGCCTTGGTGGAGCGCGAGCTTGCGACCGATCTCAAGCCCGACGACTACGTCAAGCTGTCGCGCGAGTTCTCCGAACTCACGCCGGTGATCGACACCATCAAGGAATATCGCGCGGTCGTGCGCGAGCTTGCCGATCTTGAGACCATGATGGCGGACCAGGACGCCGACATGCGCCGCATGGCCGAAGCCGAGAAGCCGGCGCTGCAGGAAAAGCGCGAGCAGATCGAGAAGAAGATCCGTCTTGCGCTGATCCCCAAGGATGCGATGGACGATCACGACGCCATCCTCGAAATCCGCGCCGGCACCGGCGGCGACGAAGCCGCGCTGTTCGCCGGCGACCTGTTCCGCATGTATGAGCGCTACGCCGCGCGGCAGGGCTCGACCGTCGAAATCCTGTCGATCAGCGAAGGCGCCCAGGGCGGCTTCAAGGAAATCATCGCCGAGGTTCACGGCCGCGGCGTGTTCGCAAAAATGAAATTCGAATCCGGCGTGCACCGCGTGCAGCGCGTGCCCGACACCGAAACGCAGGGCCGCGTCCACACATCGGCGGCGACCGTCGCGGTGCTGCCGGAAGTGGAAGACGTCGACATCCAGATCAAGGATGACGACCTCAAGATCGATACCATGCGGGCGCAGGGCGCCGGCGGCCAGCACGTCAACAAGACCGAGTCGGCGATCCGCATCACGCATATCCCCACGGGCACGATCGTTTTCGTGCAGGAAGAGCGCTCGCAGCACAAGAACAAGGCCAAGGCCCTGAAGATGCTGCGCGCCAAGCTCTACGATGAGCAGCGCTCCAAGCTCGACCGCGAGCGTTCCGCCGACCGCAAGAGCCAGGTCGGCTCCGGCGACCGCTCCGAGCGCATCCGCACCTATAATTTTCCGCAAGGCCGCGTCACCGACCACCGCATCAATCTGACGCTCTACAAATTGCCGGAAGTGATGCAGGGCGACATCGGCGATCTCATCGATGCGCTGATCACCGAGCACCAGGCCGAACTGCTGGCGGCCGAAGCCGCGGCGTGATGGCGCGCATCATCCCCGGACTGAAAGCAGACGCCTCGATCGCCGAGGCGCAGCGCCTGATAGCGAATTCGTTTCGTCTGGCCGGCATCGACTCGCCGGAGACCGATGCGCGCCTTCTGCTCGGCCACGCCCTGCGGCTCACCCGCGCTCAACTGCTGTCACAGTCCGACCGCCTGCTGGAGGCGCGCGAGGTGGCGTTCGTTCAGGGGTTGGCGGCGCGCCGCCTCCGCCATGAGCCGGTCGCACGCATTCTCGGCCGCAAGGAATTCTGGGACCTGACACTTCAGGTCAGCGATGCCGTGCTGGTGCCGCGGCCGGAAACCGAGACCATTGTCGAACTGGCGCTCGATCTGATCGCGCGCGAGGGCCGCCAGCGCGAGCCGCTGCGCATTCTCGATATCGGCACCGGCTCCGGCGCGCTGCTGCTGGCGCTGCTGCGCGAATTGAAGAACGCGACCGGTATCGGCAGCGACATCAGCATGGCCGCGATCGAAGTGGCGCGCGGCAATGCCGAGCGCAACAAACTCGATGCACGCGCCCGGTTTGTTTGCTGCAATCTCGCCGACGGTCTCGGCGGCCGGTTCGACCTTGTCGTATCGAATCCGCCTTACATCGCTCGCGCCGAAATCCCGACCCTCGATGCCGAAGTGCGCGAATACGATCCCGTGCTGGCGCTGGATGGCGGCGCCGACGGCCTCGATTTCTATCGCGCCATCGCCCGCGAGGCCGGGCGGCTCATGGCCCCGGGCGGACACCTCATCGTGGAACTGGGGCTCGGGCAGGAACCGCCGGTCAGGTCACTGTTTGAAACGGCTGGGCTCACGGTGGCGCCGGCGCGGCCCGATCTGGCCGGTATTCCCCGGGCCCTGGGGGCCTCGGAAGCGACAAAAAGCCGTCACGACTAGGGTAAATTGGGGCATTCCGGGCCGCCGGAACGGGAAAAAACCGCTTGGAAAGGGGGCCGGAAACGACTAGCTTCCGGTTACGGAATCGACCCGCGACGGTCGCGCAGCTCCTGGAGGCCCTGGGCTTTTGGCTCGGCCGGCAGCGCAAAAAAACCGACGTAAAACTCGAAGTCGATTGAGCCGGTTGAGAGAACTCGGCAAACCGAACAGATCGTAGTCGACGGTAAACCGAGATCGGCAGTTGATCGAATTCGACGATAGTGCATCGAAACCGACGATGACGGGTCCCACGACTTCAACGGTTGCAGCCCTCGCGAAAGCGGGCACACGAAAGTGAGATAATCGCGGGCCTTTCGGGGCAGGCCCGTTACGCACGATGGAACGTGCGATTGTCAGCAGTGGGAGTTTGAACCGTTCCGGCGTCGGTTGACGCAGGGCGGCGACGTGGAATGGGCCGCTTGCGGCCCGCAAGAGAATTTTGACGAGCAACAGGACGAGCATGAGAAACGGTCAGAAGCGTATGCGCGGTCGCGGCGGTGGTGGCGGCGGCGGTGGTGGTGGTGGTGGCAATAACAACCACCGCAAAGGCCAAAATCCCCTGACTCGCGTTTACGAGTCGAACGGGCCCGACGTCAAAATTCGCGGCACCGCGTCTCATATCGCCGAGAAGTACATGCAGCTCGCGCGCGATGCGCAGGGCTCTGGCGACCCGGTGGCGGCGGAGAATTATTTTCAACACGCCGAGCATTACTTCCGTCTGATCGCCGCGGCGCAGGAGCAACTGCGGCAGCAGAACCCCTATTACAATCAGCAGCCGCAACAGGGCCCGCAGGGCGCCGCCGATGAAAACTTCGGCGACGAGGAAGAAGGCCAGCCCTTCGCCGCGCAGGACCCCGGCTTCGCGCCGCAGCCGCAGCAGGGCCAGCCCTATCTGCCCCGCGATACGCAGTTTCCGCAGCGCGCGCAGCAGCAGCCGCAACAGCAGCCCCAGCCTGACATGCCAGGCAATACGGGAGGCCTGCCCGCCTTCATCACCGGCGGCCAGCAACCCGCCGCTGGTGGCGAGAACACCGCGCAGAACGGCGGCAACGGTCATGAACAGGGCGACCGTCCCGATCGCTTCGGCCGCCGCCGCCGCCGCCATCGCGGTGGCTTCCGTGGCGATCGCCCCGATTACAACGCCGGCAATGCCGAAGGTGGCGCCCCGGCGCCGCAGCCGGCCGGTGACGAGCCGCCGGCGGAATAACCGCCGGAGCTCTCAGATAATCGCGATGGCCGGGCCTTTTTGCCCGGCCATTTTGCATTTCACGAGCTATACGCCCGGCGTCGGCGCCAGCGCCGGCTCCAAGGCCGGCACCAGGACGCGACGCTCGCGGCGGCGCGTCGGGATGGCCCGGTACACCTGCTTGGTCGCTTCGACGATATGCACGCCGGCAAACGGCGCCGACAGCGTCGCGCCGGTGCGCTCCCACGCCACCGCCGAGCGCAGGAACCAGCCGCTCGGCACCGGCGGCACATAGAGCGCCTCGCTCCAGCCCGTCGGCGAAAACCAGGTCTCGCGCAGCAATTGATTGATCTGGCTGCGCGAGAACGGCCGGCCATGACCGAAGGGCGTCGTGTCGGTTCGCGCCCAGACGCCGCGCCGGTTCGGCACCACCGCCAGCAATCGCCCGCCACTCGCCAGCACGCGCCACACTTCGCGCAACATGCCGGCCGGATCGTGCGTCATCTCGATGGCATGAACGAGCAGCACGCGGTCGACCGCACCGTCGGCGAGCGGCAGCTCATTCTCCTCGACCAGCGCGGCCAGCGCCGGCCGCGCGGTCGGCCATTTCACCACGCCCTGCGCCGCCGGCATGAAGGCAAGACAGCGCTCGGCTTCCTCGCGGAACAGGCCGAGGTAAGGCGGCGTATAGCCAATGCCGAGCACGCGCTCGCCGGTGGTATCGCGCCATTGGGCCCGCACGCCGCGGCCAATGATACGACGCGCCACCTTGCCGAGCGGCTGGCCGTAGAAATTGCGCAGATCGACGACGTCGATGGACATGATTTCAAGGTACCACGGAATGCTGTCCGCGCGGGACGTCGGCCAAATTACAGTCTTTCATGACCCGCCGTGAATATGCCAAACCTCGGGGCGACCGCGCGGGACCTTTTCGTCCCGCGTCAGGGTTAACGTCCACACTGCCGTCCCGTTGCCGGAGATCATCATGCCCGCAGAAATCCGCCTGTTCCGCTGCCTGTCCGACAATTACGGCGTGCTGATGCATGATCCAGACACCGGCGCCACGGCCGCGATCGATGCGCCGGAAGCGGCACCCATCGAGGCCATGCTCAAGGAGACCGGCTGGAAGCTGACCGACATTCTGGTCACGCATCATCATGCCGATCACACCGACGGCATCATGGCGCTGAAGGACAAGTACAAGTGCCGCGTGGTCGCGCCCGCCGCCGAAGCCGTAAAGGTCGCCGGTGTCGATGAAACCGTCAAGGAAGGCGACCGCGTCAAGGTCGGCAGCCTTACCGGCAATGTCATCGAGACGCCGGGCCACACGCTCGGCCATATCGCGTACTGGTTCCACGGCGACAAGGTCGTCTTCGTCGGCGACACCCTGTTCTCGATTGGCTGCGGCCGCGTCATCGAAGGCACCATGGATCAGATGTGGGACTCGCTGAAGAAGCTGCGCGACCTGCCGGACGATACGCGCGTCTATCTCGGCCATGAATACACCTTGGCCAACATCAAATTCGCGCTGACCATCGAGCCCAACAACGCGGCCCTGAAGTCGCGCGCGGCGGAAGCCGAGAAGCAGATCGCCGGGGGCCACTTCACCATCCCGGTGACCATCGGCGCCGAGAAGAAGGAAAATCCGTTCATCCGCGCCGACATTCCGGAAGTCGCTGCCGGCATCGGCATGGCCGGCAAGCCGGCCAACGAGGTGTTCGCGGAGATCAGGTTGAGGAAGAATAAGTTTTAATCCGTCGCCCTTCGAGGCTCGCGCTACGCGCTCGCACCTCAGGATGACGGCGAGAGGCATACGATGGCCGAACCCGCCGCCGCTGACATCATCGCAAAGCTCGCGCTCAAGCCGCATCCCGAGGGCGGGCATTACCGCGAGACATTCCGCGACAGCCGGTTGATCGACGGCCGCGCCGCCTCGACCGCCATCCTGTTCCTGCTGGCCGAAGGTGAGCGCTCACACTGGCATCGCGTCGACGCGGTCGAAATCTGGCACTGGCATGCCGGCGCGCCGCTCAAGCTCGAAATCGTCGATGGCTCGAAAGAAGAGATCATTCGCCTCGGCGGCGATATTCATAACGACGAGGTGCCGCAGGTGACGGTGCCGGCACGCGCCTGGCAGGCGGCGCAATCGCTCGGCGCGTGGACGTTGGTCGGCTGCACCGTGGCCCCGGGCTTCCAGTTCGAAGGCTTCGAGCTGGCGCCGCTGGGTTGGAAACCATGACTCGTCATTCCGGGGCACTTGCGAAGCAAGTGAACCCGGAATCCAGACAAGCAATTCTGAGGTCTCGTCTGGATTCCGGGTTCGGCCTTTCAGGCCGCCCCGGAATGACCTCTCTATTTCCTCCGCAGCATATCCTTCGCCGCCAGCAGGCCGCCACCCGCGATCAGCAGCGCCGACAGCAGCAGGGTGATGCGCGCTTCGGCGAAACCGGCGAGCACCAGGAACAGCGTCGACAGCACCGGTGCGGCGTAAGAGGCAACGCCCAGCAGACGAATGTCGCCGCGCTTGACGCCGATGTCCCAGGCGTAGAACGCCGCGCCGACCGGCCCGACGCCGAGCGCGATTACCGCTTCCCACTCCTCCAGACCCTGCGGCCACACCGTCGTTTCGACCATCAGGTGACACACCGCGGCCAATAGCGCCGTCACCAGACAGAAACCCGCCACCGCCGCGGTCGGCACGCTCGCCAGGCGGCGTGACAGCACCGAATAACCGGCCCAGACGAAGGCGGCCATGAAGGCGGCCAGATAACCCGTCGTTGCCCCAGCCGTCAGCGTCAGTCCTTTGCCGACAAACAGGATCGCCGTGCCGACAAAGCCGATCAGAGCGCCGGCGACCGAATACCAGCGCAGCTTCTCGCCCGGAAGCAAACCCGAGAACAACACGATCAGCAGCGGCCAGAGATAGTTCACGAGGCCGGCTTCAGCCGGCGGCGCCAACCGCAGCGAAATGAAATACAGCGCGTGATAGCCAAACAGGCCGCCGACGCCGAGTGCCCAGGCGCGCGGGCTTTGCCGCAGCGCCCCCCAGTTGCCGCTCCAAGTCACCCACGCCGCCCCGATCGCGCCGCCGATGGCGAAGGTCATCGCCGCGAGCTGGAATGGCGGTACTTCACCCGACGCTACCGTAAGCAGCGCCAGCAGCGACCACATCAGGATCGCGGAAAAGCCGATGAAGGTGGATTGGAGGGAGGACATGCGACCTGTCTGCGATTTTGTTCCGCTCGTCCCCGCGAAAGCGGGGACCCAGTCCTTTTCTTTCTGAACCCCCGCTTTCGCGGGAGTGAACGGAATGTATGGCGGCGCTGTTTAACTATCCGAGTATGTCCGCAACCGCCTTGCCGCATTCGACCGTATTGGCCGAGCCCTTGAGATCGCGCGTGCGCAATTTATCCTGCGCCAGCACCGTCTCGATCGCCTTGACAATGGCAGCCGCCGCCTCGTGCTCGCCGAGATGATCGAGCATCATCGCACCCGACCAGATCTGGCCGATCGGATTGGCGATGCCCTGGCCGTAAATATCCGGCGCCGAGCCGTGCACCGGTTCGAACACCGACGGGAAATTGCGCTCCGGATTGATGTTGCCGGACGGCGCGATGCCGATGGTGCCGGTGCAGGCCGGACCGAGATCGGACAGAATATCGCCGAACAGGTTGGACGCGACCACAACGTTGAACTTGTCCGGGTTCATGACGAAGTGCGCGGTGAGAATGTCGATGTGAAACTGGTTCCACGTCACATCCGGATAGTTCTTGGCCATCTTTTTCACGCGCTCGTCCCAGTACGGCATGGTGATGGCGATGCCGTTCGACTTGGTCGCCGATGTGAGATGCTTCTTCGGCGTCGATTTGGCGAGCTCGAAGGCGAATTTCAGCACCCGATCGACGCCGACCCGGCTCATGACCGTTTCCTGCACCACGACCTCGCGGTCGGTGCCGGGGAACATCTTGCCGCCGATGGCCGAGTATTCGCCTTCGGTGTTCTCGCGCACCACCCAGAAGTCGATGTCGCCGGGCTTGCGGCCGGCCAGCGGGCACGGCACGCCCGGCATCAACCGCACCGGACGCAGATTAACGTACTGGTCGAATTCGCGGCGGAACAGAATGAGCGAGCCCCACAGCGAGATGTGGTCCGGCACGCGGTCCGGCATGCCGACGGCGCCGAAATAGATCGCGTCGTGCTTGCCGATCTTTTCCTTCCAGTCCTCCGGCATCATGCGGCCGTGCTTTTCATAGTAGTCGCAGGAGGCGAAGTCGAAATCGTCGAGCTGCAGCTTGAAGCCGAACTTTTTGGCCGCCGCCTCGAGCACGCGCACGCCTTCCGGCACCACTTCCTTGCCGATGCCGTCGCCGGGGATGACCGCGATGCGGTGGATTCGGTTGGTGCTCATGAACGGCTCCCTCAAAAAAAATCGGCCGCCTTCTAAAGGGGCGGGGCTGCATGATCTAGCCAAATGAAGCGCCGTGCGGAAGCGCCTACCGCCACGTCGCGATCGCCGAACTGGCTGGTATTCAGGAACGCTTGACTAGACTGCGCCCAACTGCAACTTTTAATCGTTAGTTCTAAATTTTACCCCAATACCGGGCAGTGGAGGAATGACGTGAACATCGACGCTGTTATCAAGCGAGCCATTGCGGACGAGAAGTTTGCAGTCGAACTGCGCAACGCTGCCGTGGCAGCAGCGGACAAGAAAAGCGGCGACCCCGAAGTCACCAAGCTGCTGTCCTACTTCGCGTCGAATGACGACGAACTCAAAAAGATGAAGGCAAGTATCGGCGGCGCAACGGCCAAGGGCTGGACCACGACGACGACCGCGACCACCATGACGACGGCCGGTTGCGCGACAACCACCACGACCACGACGACGACCGGCAATTGACCACGTTTTCGGCGGTCGCGGCATTTGCTGCTACCCAGGAACGCAAATGGCAGTCAGCCGTCCGCACCTATTTCAAAGACGGGGAAGCGGGCGTCTGGCTGTCGAGAACGGGACGGCAGCAACTTCCGTCGCAAGGATGGAAACTGCATGTCACCTGCACGGTCGCCAATTGCGACCGCGTTCTCGATATTGTCGGCTCCCATATTGCGGAGCATGATCTGTCGGCGAAAGCCATTCGAACCGTCAGGCTGCTCAAGATTCTGAATGCGGGTCTGGCGTTTGGATACTCGCAGGTCGGCAAGGCCTTCACGCTGTATTTTCCATCAACGGACCAGTTTCTGACGTCGATCGGATCCCTGGCGCCAAGGCTCGAGAATATTGCAGGCCCGGCGGTGCCGTATGACTTCGCGATCGGCCCCTCGAAGTGTCTGTTCTATCGATACGGGGCGTTCGACCGCAGCGGCTCGCTGACCGCGCCCGACGGCCGCCTTGTCCCGGACGAACGCAATCGCGCATGGTTGCCCGACTGGGTCAGCCACCCGCTCGACATGCCCACGAACGAAGCCACGCGAATTCCGGACGGCTCGGTCGTCTACTCCTGCCTTTCGCAGCGGGGCAAAGGCGGCGTCTATCTCGCCCTCGATCTGCTGACCAAGCCTCCGCGCCCCATCATCATCAAGGAGGGCCGGCGACACGGCGAGGTCGGCTGGGACTTGCGTGATGGCTATGACCTTGTCGCCAATGAAGCGCGAACACTTGACCGGCTGAACAGTCGGCCGATCGGCCCGCGTCTGCTTTGGACTCGCGCGTCGGCGACCGTCTTCTACATCGGCCTCGAGAAACTGGCCGGCAAAACCCTTTGGGACGAAATGGTGGCGCGTTCACCCCTGCTGCGCAATGCAGCGAAACGCAGACGTCTGATCGAGAGGCTCATCGACATGCTCGGCGAACTGCATCGGCGCGGCATCGCATGGCAGGACATCAAGCCGCAAAATATTATCTGCACCGCCCGCGGTCCGCGATTCCTCGATTTTGAAGGCAGCCGCGAGGTGGCGCACGCCGAGTACGCCGAGCCATGGGTATCGCCGGGCTTCCAGGCGCCGGAAATGAGGCGTGGACGATCAGGCCGATCTCTGCTGGCGCAGGACGCATACGCGATGGGGAAGATCCTTTATCTGATCGAAGCGGCCGCCTCGCGGCCGGCGCCGGTATCGCGCGTCAGGCTGGACCTGCCTCCGGTAGGAAATGACGGCCCGTTCGGACGGATGGTGGCGGCTATGACGGCCCATCGGCCGGGCAGCCGCCCGGCCATGGCAAGGGTTCTGCAGTCTATCCGCGCCGCCAATCGGCCGCGGGCGCGGGCGCCTTAAGCGAAGTACTGGCCGCCATTCGCCGTCAGCGTGGCGCCGGTGATGAGGCCGGCGTCGTCGGCGGCGAGGAAAACAACACAGCGGGCTATCTCTTCCGGCTCGCCGAGGCGGCCGATCGGGATTTGCGGCAGGATCGACTTCTCGAGCACGTCCTTCGGCACCGCCTGCACCATTTCGGTGTTGATGTAACCCGGGCAGATGGCGTTGACGGTAATGCCGGCCTTGGCGCCTTCCTGCGCCAGCGCCTTGGTGAAACCGAGCTCACCGGCCTTGGCCGCCGAGTAGTTGACCTGGCCCATCTGGCCCTTCTGGCCGTTGATCGACGAAATATTGACGACGCGCCCGAACTTGCGCGCGCGCATGCCTTCCCAGACCTGACGGGTCATGTTGAACAGCGAGCCGAGGTTGGTGTTGATCACCGCGTTCCATTGCTCGACCGTCATGCGGTGGAACATGCCGTCCTTGGTGATGCCGGCATTGTTGATCAGCACGTCGATCGGTCCGACCTCGGCCTCGACCTGCTTGATGCCCGCGCCGCAGGCGTCAAAGGACGAAACGTCCCATTTGAAGACAGGAATGCCGGTCTCGGTCTTGAATTTCTGCGCGGCCTCATCGTTGCCGGCGTAGCTCGCTGCAACCTTGTAGCCCTTATCCTTGAGCGCTTTCGAAATCGCAGCCCCGATACCGCGGGTACCGCCAGTCACCAGTGCAACGCGAGCCATTATCTCTCTCCCAGAACTTTTCTCGTCACTTCTCTTGCCGTCCCCCGGCGAGCTCCTTGATGGAGCAATTCTTATGCCGGCGATCACGACCGGTTGATGGCAGATTAAAGGTCCGCCCGACGTTCGCAACAAGCCACAAGCGCACATCGTCAAAAGACTAAGGCCGCACCCCGGGTAACCCCGAAATGCGGCCCTGACTCTGATTCAGGTCAAATCAGCGGTTGTGCGCTGCGAAGCTAGCGCTCCACGCACCTTTTTCTGGTGCGTCTTCGCTACCGCTCGACGCACATGGCGATACCCATACCGCCGCCGATACAGAGGGTGGCGAGACCCTTCTTGGCGTCGCGCTTCTGCATTTCGTACAGCAGGGTCGTCAGAACGCGGGCGCCGGACGCACCGATCGGATGACCGATGGCGATGGCGCCGCCATTGACGTTGACCTTGGAGGTATCCCAGCCAAGGTCCTTGTTCACCGCGCAAGCCTGCGCCGCGAAGGCTTCATTGGCCTCGACCAGATCGAGGTCCTGGTGATTCCAGCCGGCCTTCTTGAGCGCGGCGCGCGAGGCCGGAATCGGGCCCGAGCCCATGATCTTCGGATCGACGCCGGCCTGCGCCCAGGACACGATGCGGGCGAGCGGGGTCTTGCCGAGCTTGGCGGCTTCGGAGGCGCGCATCAGCACCACGGCCGCGGCGCCGTCATTGATGCCTGAAGCGCTGGCCGCCGTGACGGTGCCTTCCTTGTCGAAGGCCGGACGCAGCTTGGCGATCGATTCCAGCGTCACACCCGCCTTCGGATATTCGTCGGTGTCGACCACGGTGTCGCCCTTGCGACCCTTGATGGTCACGGGGACGATTTCGTCCTTGAACTTGCCGGCCTTCATCGCGGCCTCGGCCTTGTTCTGCGACGCGACTGCGAATTCGTCCTGCTGCTGGCGGGTGATCTGCCACTGGCGCGCGACGTTCTCGGCGGTATTGCCCATGTGGTAGCCGTTGAACGCGTCCCACAGGCCGTCCTTGATCATCGTATCGACGAGTTCGAGCGAGCCCATCTTGACGCCGGCGCGCAGGTGCTGGGCGTGCGGCGCCATGCTCATCGACTCCTGACCGCCGGCGACGACGATATCGCTGTCGCCATTGAGGATCGCCTGATAGCCGAGCGCAACGGCGCGAAGACCGGAACCGCAGAGCTGGTTCACGCCCCAGGCAGGGCTCTCAACCGGAATGCCGGCGGCGATGGAGGCCTGACGGGCCGGGTTCTGGCCCTGACCGGCGGTGAGGATCTGCCCCATAATGACTTCGCTGACCCGGTCGCCCTCGACACCGGCGCGGGCAAGCGCGGCCGAAATCGCGGCTTTTCCAAGCTCATGGGCCGGCAAATTGGCAAAAGCGCCGTTAAAGGCGCCGACCGGCGTGCGGGCAGCGCTGACAATGACGACATCGTCTTGCATCGGGAACTCTCCTTAAGCGGGGCTGTGAAGGCTCTGTGAGCGGCCTTTTGGCGGTGCCGCATCCTCGACAGGGCACCCCACCCTGTCAACAATGGCCGCCTGTGAAGTTATGGCCGAAAACTGGTCACTTCCTTGCGTTAACGCAAGTCATGCTGCGGTGCCTCTTGGGCATTCCGCGACGCCATAAAACATCTGGCCCGCGCCGTCGGAATACGGTTATGCTTATGGCAGGGCGGAGGAAACGTGAACCCATGGCAGACAATAAAGAGCCGGTCACCATCAAGAAATACGCCAACCGGCGGCTCTATAATACCGGCACCAGCACCTATGTAACTTTGGAAGACCTCGCGGTCATGGTCAAAAACGGCGAAGACTTCGTCGTTTACGATGCCAAGAGCGGCGAAGACATCACCCGCTCGGTTCTGGCGCAGATCATCTTCGAGCAGGAGAACAAGGAAGGGCAGAGCTTGCTGCCGATCGCCTTCCTGCGGCAACTGATCCGTTTCTACGGCGACTCCATGCAGATGATGGTGCCGCACTTTCTCGAGCAGTCGATGTCCACCCTGACCAGCCAGCAGGGCAAGTTCCGCGAGCAGATGGAAAAGGCCTTCGGCGGCGTCGGCGGCTTCGGTCCGATGGAGGATCAGGTCCGCCGCAACATGGAGATGTTCGAGAAGACCTTCGCCATGTTCACCCCGCCATTCGCCCGCAACAAGCCGAACGAAGCGGCGACTGACAAGCCGTCGACACCCGCCTCTTCCGGATCCGACATGGATGAGCTCAAGCGTCAGCTCGACGAAATGCAGAAGCGGCTCGACCGCATGGGCGGCAAGGAATAAACTCGACCGACCGCAAGAATCGAACGGCGACGCCTAGAGCGTCGCCGTTTTGCTTTGGCTCGTCAGCCACGGCTTGTCGCTTGAGGCGAGGCCGACGAACGCGCCCTGGATATAGTCGCAATTCCAGTCGCGCAGCAGCGCGGCAGCGGCTTCATCCTGCACCCACTCCGCCACGGCCTTGATGCGCAGGCGATGCGCCAGATCGATGAGGGTCTGGACGAAAGCGCGGTCGTCTTCCGAGCGCGTGATATTCTGCACGAAGGCGCCGTCGATCTTGACGATATCGACGCCGAGCCGGCGCAGGTTGCGGAATGAGGTGTGACCGGCGCCGAAATCGTCGATAGCGATGCGGCAGCCGAAATCCTTGACCCGGGTAACGAAGCCACGGGCATCGTCCACGTCCTGGATGGCGGCGGTCTCGGTAATCTCGACGATCAATCGCTCGCCGACACCGGGATTTGCGCGCAGCATGGCGCCCAGCCCGTTCCACCATGCAGGATCGAGGGCCGAGGCGGGCGAAACATTGACGCTGCTCGAGAGTTGCGGCGCAGCGACGAGTTCGGCGACCACCAGCTCAAGTACGCGGTGGTCGAGCATCCGCACCAGCCCAAGGCGCTCGGCCGCCGGAATAATGTCGGCAGCGTTGAGCGGCGTGCCATCCTCGCGATGGGCGCGGATGAGGCACTCGTAAAAGGCCACGTCGCGAGCGCGCGCATCGACGACCGGCTCGAAGGCCAGCGCGATACGGCGATCATTGAGGGCGGCGATAATCTCGTCGGTTGCGCGAAGGCTTTCCTTGCGCACCGCGTCACGTTCGACACTCGGCCGGTAAGCGGCAAAAGAACCGCGGCGCTTGTCGCGGGCGGCGCTGAGCGCATCCTGCGACCGGCTCAGCACCTCGTCGAGGGTCGAGGCATGGCGCGGCGCCGTGATGCCCCCGATGGTGATGGTGACGGCAACGGACCCGGCCGACGTCACGATGGGCTCCTCGCGCACGCCGGCGAGCAGCCGCTCGGCGGCGACCGACAACTCGTCGGGCGTGCAGCTCGTCAGCACGACGGCGAACTTGTTGCCGGAGATGCGGCCGAAATAATCCTTGCCCCGCACGCGGGCACGAATGCGCTTGCCGACTTCGGCGATCAGATTTTCCGTAACCTCGAAGCCGTAGGCGTCGTTGAGGTTGCCGAGATGGTCGATGGCGGCGAGCAGAAAGCCGCAAGAGCCGCGGAAACGGATGGTCTCGTCCAGCGTCTTCGACAGGATCTCGATGATCGAGCTGCGGTTGAGTTCGCCGGTCAGCGGATCGAATTTAGCCAGCCGCTCCAGTTCCTGTTCGCGCGCGCGCCGGGCATCGATCGACCGCACGACGCCGCAGGCGCGCGCCGGTTTGCCATCGACGCCGGCGAACCAACGGCCGATATCCTCGATCCAGGTCGTCGTGCCATCGGCGCGCTTGAAGGCGTATTGCGCCTCGTAAGGCACGCCGTCGCCGGTATCGCGCTGGGTGCTTTTCGTCACGGCATCGAGGCGGCTCATACCGCCGGTAGCTTCGACGTAGCGCGCGAAGCCGGCTCCGGTCTCCAGCGCCGCCATATCGACAGCGCCAAGCGCTGCGGCCGCGTGCGCGCTCCATGACAGACGATCGGTATCGAGCCGCCATTCGTAGGTGGCTTCGCCAACCAGACGCAGGATGTCACCGGCACCGAGCGCGGTTTCACCGACCTTGATCACGCAAATTCCTTTTTGTCCCGTTCCGGGAACGCCACAGCGCGCGGCGGGTTGTCCAGATGAACACGGTACAAAGGCTAGGCGGCAACACTTAAATAAATGCGTGGAAATCAGGCGTTGACGCGCTTTAACCACGACGAAGTGTTAACGGCACAGGGCTTGCCAATGAGAGAGGGAACCCATGCCTCCTGTCTCTCTTTGAAACAGAACTGACCCGATGCGGATCGAAGCGGCCAGACACCTTAATCATCAGCGTCTCGATATGACGACGCAGGATGAGTCGCGGCAAGCCCCCGTCAACCAGGAATCGGGAGACGAAGCCGGGCGCGGCCGTGCCTTGGTGGTCACCGCGCCGCAGCCATCGCCGGAGCCGGCATCTACCTACCGCCAGGCAGCGTTTCTCGCTCAGCTGATTGCGACCCGCGACCACGCTCCCCAGACCCGGGAGCGCCGCCGCGCCGAGCCCATGGAAGCACTGGCGGCCTACCGCGCCACCGCGGCGTTGGCCTGAGACTTTTCCCGTCCGACCATCAGTAGCCGAGCGCCAGGCCGTCCTTGCGCGGCTCGGAGCCGCCGATCAAAACGCCGCGCTGCCAGTCGATCTGCACGGTCTGCGCGCCGCCCCAGGGCAGGGCAGCATCGGCCACGAGATGGCCACGCGCCTTCAACCCTTCGATGGTCTTTTGCGGCGTGCCGCGTTCGGTGAGCACCTGACCATCCTCGAACATGAAGCGCGGGCAGTCGATCGCCTCCTGCACGTCCATGCCGTAATCGAGCATGTTGAGCACGATCTGGGCGTGACCCATTGGCTGATACGAACCGCCCATGACGCCGAAGCTCATGTCGCAGCGCCCGTCCTTCATGGTCATGCCGGGGATGATGGTATGCATCGGCCGCTTGTTCGGACCGAAGGTGTTGGCGTGATCGGGCTTGAGCGTGAAGCAGGCGCCGCGATTGGTCAGCATGATGCCCGACTTCTCGGTGCAAACGCCGAGGCCGAAAGCCGAATAGAGCGAATTGATGAACGAGACCGCGGTACGGTCCTTGTCGACGACCGTGAGATAGATCGTATCGCTGCCCGGCGTCGGCGCATCCGCGAATTCGGCGCGCTTGTTGATATCGATCTGCGCGGCGAGCTTTTTGGCGAAGCCCTTGTCGATGAGATCGGCGACCTTGATGCGCATATGCGCAATGTCGGCGAGATGGGCATCGCGGATGGCGTAACCAAGCCGCGCGGCTTCGATCTGCAGATGGAAGCGTTCGGGGCCCAGCGGGTCGAACGACTTCAGGTCGAAGTTCTCGAGAATGTTGAGCATGATCAGGGCGACAATGCCCTGCCCGTTCGGCGGGATCTCGACGAGATCGAGCCCGCGATAATTGGTCGATATCGGCGTCACTTCATCGCCGCGGTGCGCACTGAAATCTTCCGCGGTGAGGAAAGAACCCTTGGCGGCAAGCGTCCTGGCCATGTCGTCGGCGAGTTCGCCTTCGTAGAAGGCGCGGGCACCCTTCTTGCCGAGCGTGCGCAGAGTCTGGCCGAGCGCCGGCGACTTGACGATATCGCCTTCCTTCGGCGCCTGGCCGTTGAACAGGTAATGCTTGCTGGCGCCGGCATCCCTGGCGAGTTTGTCGACGTAGCGCCGCCAATCCCAGGCGACGCGGGCGGCGACCGGCCAACCGTTTTCGGCGTAGTGAATCGCGCGCTTGAGGAGGCGTTCCAGATCGAAGCGGCCGTGGGCCTTGAGCAGTGCATCCCACGCATCCAGCGCGCCCGGCACGGTGACGGCGTGGATCGAGTCGCCGATTTCCTTGAGACCCTGCGCGCGCAGCGCTTCGTCGGACGCCTTGGCGCCGGCGCGGCCGGAGCCATTATAGCCCCACACCGGCTTGCCGGGCTTCGATACCAGCGCATAGCAGTCGCCGCCGATGCCGGTCATCGCCGGCTCGACCACGCACAAGGTGGCGCAGGCTGCGACCGCGGCGTCGGCGGCCGTGCCGCCTTCGCGCAGGATATCGACGGCCGCCAGCGTCGCCAGCGGGTGGGAGGTCGCCGCCATGCCTTCGCAGGCGATCACCGGCGAACGGCCGGGCAACTGGAAATCACGTGACATTGGAAAATCTCAGGATGTTGGCGCCGACGGCAAGCCTTCGACCGTGAGGTCGCGCTGCGCGGTGCGCAAGGTCACGGCGAAGCCGGCCAGCACATCGACAAGGCTGATGGCCATCAGGAGGAAAAAGGTGCCAGTGGCGGCCTGCGGTACCAGCAGGAATTCCACCATCATGGCGAGGAACAGCAACAGCGACAGCGCATGATCGACCACGGCGCGGGTGCCGATGCGCGTCGCCTTGACGATTTCACCGAACAGGAAAACGAGCGAGACGGCGATCAGAATGTCGCCCGCGGACATCGTCCAATCGCCGCCGGACACGAGATGCACGCGCATGACGGCATCTGACCAGCTCGCGCCGGCCCAGAGAAAGGCGATGATGTTGTAGATCGCGAACGGGACCAGAAGCAGGGGGAAGCCGAGCAGATACATGAGCCAGCTCTCCCTCCGCCGTGTCAGAAGCCGGAATTACGCCTCGGACTTCACCTTCAGAACCTGACGACCCCGGTACATGCCGGTCTTCAGGTCGATGTGGTGCGGACGGCGCAGCTCGCCGGAATCCTTGTCTTCGACATAGGTCGGCTGCTTCAAAGCATCGGCCGAACGACGCATGCCGCGCTTCGACGGCGACGTTTTTCTTTTCGGCACAGCCATGGGGTTGAACTCCTGATAGGCGCAAAATGTCGGTTTGGAGCCGGGCTTATAGAGGATGAAACGGCCCAAGACCAGCCCTAAAGACGCGGATTTGGCGGCCCAAAGCTAGCGTTTTGGCCGGACGCAGGCCGCCGCCGACGGCGCGCTGGCGGCGCGGCGCTGATACAGCCCCGCCAGCCGCCGCAGGCCCGGACCCGGCTGCCTGGCATCGCGGGTCGCCGGATTGGGCAAGGTCGCGGCCAGAAGAGCGGCCTGATTGGCGCTCAGATTGCCGGCCGAGCGTCCGAAGGCCCGTTTGGCCGCCTCTTCGGCCCCGAATTCGCCGTCCGGGCCCATTTCCGCGATGTTGAGGTAGATTTCCAGGACCCGGGACTTCGGCAGAACGAGGTCGATCCATAGCGCCAAAGGCAGTTCCAGCGCCTTGCGGACATAGCTGCGGCCCTGCCAGAGGAACAGGTTCTTGGCGACCTGCTGCGTAATGGTCGAGCCGCCGCGGACGTCGTCGAAGCCTTCGGCGTCGTCGAGGGCGTTCTGGATTTCGGTGAGGTCGATGCCGAAATGGCTGCAAAAGCGGCCGTCCTCGGCAACGATCACCGCCAGTGGCAGATCCGGGTCGATTTTCGCCAGCGGCACCCAGGTCCGCTCGACCCGCTGACCGGTCGCAAGCCGCCACAGCATCAGGGTCGAGGGCGGATTAACCACGGCATAAAGCGGCGTCAGCGCGTAAGGCAGCAGCAACAGCACCAGGACGACGTACAACGCCGTCCGCCAAACCGAGCGCTTCCGGCGAGCAAATCCGGGCCGCAATGAGGGCAGGAAATCCGAGCGACTGATCACGGTCATCAGTGTAGCCCAAATGCGGTTCAGGTTGCGGCCGAGACGACCTCAAGGCTAACAAGGCGCCATGGGTTCCCAGAGTTCTTTTGCCGATCGTCTCAATACCGTGGCCTCGGAAAGCGAAGCGCTGCTGGCGCAATTGCTCGGCGACGCGCCGCTGCCGGGCGAGACGGCGCGGCCGGCGCGCCTTGTTGCGGCGATGCGTCACGCCGCGCTCGGCGGCGGCAAAAGGCTGCGGCCGTTTCTTGTCGTCGAGAGCGCCGCGCTGTTCGACGCGCCGCGCGATGCCGCGCTGCTCGCCGGCTGCGCGCTCGAACTGCTGCATTGCTACTCGCTGGTTCATGACGACCTGCCGGCGATGGACGATGACGACCTGCGCCGCGGCCGCCCGACCGTGCACAAGGCCTATGACGAAGCCACCGCGATCCTCGCCGGCGATGCGCTGCTGACTTTGGCGTTCGACATTCTCGCGCGCGAGGAGGTTCATGCCGACGCAAGCGTTCGCATCGCGCTGGTGCGCGAACTTGCCCGCGCGGCCGGACTCGGCGGCATGGCCGGCGGGCAGATGCTCGATCTGGCCGCCGAAGGCCGCTTCGCGGCGAAGCGGACCTTGAGCGAGAGCGAGATCGTCATCTTGCAGGCGATGAAAACCGGCGCGCTGCTGCGCTTTGCCTGCCGCGCCGGCGCGCTTCTCGGGCAAGCCAATACCGCGCAGCTTGCCGCCATGGAGCAATATGGCGCGGCGATCGGCGAAGCCTTCCAGATCGCCGACGACCTGCTCGACGTCGAAGGCGACGCCGCGACACTCGGCAAGGCGGCTGGCAAGGACGCCGAGGCCGGCAAGGCGACCCTGGTCGCGGCACTCGGCGTTGCCGGCGCGCGCGCCAAACTCGAAAGTTTGATCGAAAGGGCGGATCGCGCTCTGGCGCCGTTCGGGCCGAAGGCCGATATATTGCGGGCCGCCGCCCGCTTCATCGCCGAGCGACGGAACTGACCGCAAACCCGGCATCCGCTTCCATGGCCAACGCCCAACCCGCCGCCCGACCGCCGATGCTCATCCGCATCGGCAAGGCGCATTTGAAACTCGTCATCGCCATCGTCGCCGGCCTCGCCTGCGGTCTGGCGCTGCTCGCCGTGCCCATCGAGCCGGTCGCGCGCCTGCTCGCGACATGGGACGTCGGCGTGGTGACTTATCTGGCGCTCGCCGCGCGGTTTCGCCGACGATACGACGTCGAGGACATCCGCAAACGCGCCGCCGAGCAGGACGAAGGCGGCTTCGTCATTCTCGTGTTGTCGATCGTCGCCACTTTTGCCAGCCTGATCGCCGTGGTGTTCGCGCTGATCGGCGCCAAGCACGGCGAAGGCTCGCTGGCGATCGCGCTCACCGTCCTCACCATCGTGCTGTCCTGGAGCTTCGTGCATACGATCTTCGCGTTTCATTACGCGCATGAGTATTACGGCCGCGGCCGCGACAACATGATCGGCGGGCTGGAGTTTCCCGGCGACAAGGCGCCGGACTATCGCGACTTCCTGTATTTCTCGCTGGTCATCGGCATGACGTCGCAGGTCTCCGACGTGCAGATCACCTCGAAAGCGCTGCGCCGCATGGCGTCGATGCACGGCGCGCTGTCGTTCTTCTTCAATCTGGTGGTACTGGCGCTGACCGTGAACGTGGTCGCGAATTTGATCTGAGGGTTTCAGCCAACGCTTCGCCGGCCCTGTTGTTTGTGAAGGCCCGGGCGAGCCTGTCCCCTTTTCCTTTCTCCGAAGAGAAATGGAGCGCCGGGAGGCGCCAGGGGGCTTGCGAGGCCCCCTTTGGACGTCCCCTTGCGATCGGGAAACGTCCGCACGCCGGGGGTGCCGGTTTGCGAGACCAGCACCCGGGGCGCACGCGCCGGATGCGTCAGGTTTGCGAGGCCTGACGCACGGACGCTGCGCCTCCCGGCGCTCCACCGCGGCCCCGCCCGAAGGCGAAGCCGGTGACGGCGCCATTGTCGGGCGCCGTGCCGGCGGCGTGCGGTCATTGCCTCTAGATGACAGCGACCACGCTCCGCCTGCGCCCGTAATGGACCATAGTCCTACGGATTGATCAAGGACTTTTTTCTTGATCTCTTTTTGGGAGCCGCCGGCGCGTCCCTGCGCCTCTGGAAGCGCGCGCCGGTTCGCCTCACTGGCAGGTGATTTTCCTGACCTGCAAGGCGTAGCCGGCGGCATCGACCGTCCCGGCCGCCTTGAAACGGGTTTTCTCCGCGCACTCCTTCGGCGGCGCGCCTTTGCCGATGAAATCCATGACCTTGCAGGCATTGGCATCGTCGAGCCGCGGCGCGACGATCATCCAGCCGCCGACACTGTCGTCTTTCACAGGCGCCATGGAAATCACGCCGGTCAGGCTCTGATCCGAACCGGCCTTGCACGAGACCGCCGGCTCGGCCCGCACCGCGCCGGCGAACAATCCGGCCGCGACGAAGCCCGCCAGCACAAGCAACACGCCAACCGGTCGAACCGTCACAACGTCAAGCTCCTGTTTCAACGCGCGCCGCTCAGTCGACGAACTTGGCAGGAATCGGCATGCCGTGATCCGCAAAGCATTTCAGATAGACGCCGAACGCCATCAATCTCATGCTGTCCGGATTGTCGGCCTTCAAATACGCGAAAGGCGGCAGGCGGCGCTCGCGCGCGGTCAACCGGGCGGCTGGCTCGCACTCCCGGGAGAATTTGTCCCGGCTGAACGCCATGACCTTGTTGTCAATATTGATGAACAGATTCATCTGAGCGACGCGCCGCGCGAAACATGGATTGAATTTACTCGCGTAGGCCTCGCCCTGTTGCTTCTCGAGGTCCGGCGCCGCAACGCCGGATTCGATTGCGCAGGTCACGACGACATTCGCCATGTTGTAGTAATAAGCCTTGAGCCAATCGCTCGCCGAGGCGTGATCGAGCCAATTTCCCGGGACGTGGCCGTCGGCGTTGTCGCGCCTGAACTCTTCGGCGTGCTCCTCGTAAGTCTTCTTCCAGGCGCCGGCATCGATGGCCTTGTCATAGACGGGCTTGATCTTCTTCTCGGCGATGGCGAAGTACGCCTCCTCCGAATCGGCGGCACCGGCGTGGCCAACGGGCGCAACAATCACCCAGAAGCCCAGCGCCGCAGCAAGAATGCGCGGCATCCGTCGACACCAGGCGAGAGGGCGGTTCTTTCGCATTTTCATTGAGGCCTTTGCTGGCGCCGGCATGGTGGGGGACGACGAGGCGGGAAGCGGGCAAGGACAATCCGCGCGCCAAACGCCGACGTCCATCCACGGCCAGATTGCATGAAAGCCACGAGGAGCGAAAATAACTTTCCAGGAAAGAAAATCCCCGGACCGCCTGCGGAAACAGCGACCGCAAAGACAGCGGGCTAGTTCGCCTTGACCCACTCGATGTCGACGAACAGCGAGGCGTCCTTGTCACGCATGCGTGGCGGCTTGTCGGCAGGGGCCGCGTAGGTGATGCGCACCGTCTTGTTGTCCGTCCATTCGATCTTCGGCGCCGGGGCGTTCTTCGACGGCGTGGCGCAGGGCCCGCCATAAACCTCGTAGGCGCGCTTCGACGAGACGAAACTCTCCGGATAGAGCGCCAGATAAATGGCGATGGTATCGACGCAGAACGGCTCGGGCTTGTCGCCATGCACGCGCATGTGCACCGCCTTGTAACGGCCGTCCGGCGCCACCACGGTGTCGATATCGCGCTGCGCGCGATCAGTGGTCGTGGCGACATAGATCGTGATGCCGACCATCAGCACGCCAAGCGCAAGGAAGATCAGCAGGACGGATTTGGCTTTCACGCGCGTTCTTTCGAATAAAGCGGGACGACTGTTGCTCTTACTCGGCCGCGCTGCGCGAGCCGGTGCCCCAGCGGCGTTCGATATAGTCGATCACCATCTGCTTGAAGTCTGCGCTCAGTGTCGCACCGCGCAAGGTGGCGGCCTTCTTGCCGTCGATGAAGACCGGCGCGGTCGGCTGCTCGCCGGTGCCGGGCAGCGAGATGCCGATGTCGGCGTGCTTGCTCTCGCCGGGGCCGTTGACGATGCAGCCCATCACGGCGACGTTGAGCGTCTCGACGCCGGGATAGCGTGTCTTCCATTCCGGCATGGATTCGCGAATGAAGCCCTGAATATCGGAGGCCAGTTCCTGGAACGTCGTCGAGGTGGTGCGGCCGCAGCCGGGGCACGCAGCAACCAGCGGCACGAAGGTGCGCAGGCCCATGGTTTGCAGCAGTTCCTGCCCGACCTGCACCTCACGCGTGCGGTCGCCGCCCGGCTCGGGCGTCAGCGAAATGCGGATGGTATCGCCGATACCTTGTTGCAGCAGCACGCCCATCGACGCCGCCGAGGCGACAATGCCCTTGGTGCCCATGCCGGCTTCGGTGAGGCCGAGATGCAGCGCATAGTCGGAGCGGCGCGCCAGTTCGGTGTAGACCGCGATGAGATCCTGCACCGCCGAGACCTTGGCCGACAGGATGATGCGGTTCTTCGGCAGGCCGATCTCCTCGGCGCGCGCCGCCGACAACAGCGCCGACTGCACCATGGCTTCGTGCGTCACGGCGCGGGCGTCGATCGGATTGGCCGACGCCGAGTTCTCGTCCATCAGCTTCGTCAGAAGCTCCTGATCGAGCGAGCCCCAGTTGACGCCGATGCGCACCGGCTTGCCGTGTCTGATCGCCATCTCGACGATCTGCGTGAATTGCGGATCGCGCTTGTTCTTGAAGCCGACATTGCCGGGATTGATGCGGTACTTGTCGAGCGCCTCGGCGCAGCCCGGGAAATCATTGAGCAGCGTGTGGCCGTTGTAGTGGAAGTCGCCGACGATCGGCACGCGATAGCCGAGCTGCGCGACGCGTTCCTTGATCGCCGGCACGGCGGCCGCGGCCTCGTCGCGATCCACCGTGATGCGCACCAGCTCGGAACCGGCACGGGCCAGCGCCGCGATCTGGCGCGCGGTGCCCTCGACATCCGCCGTGTCGGTATTGGTCATCGACTGCACGACGATGGGCGCGCCGCCGCCGACGGTGACGCCGGCAACATCGACTGCAATGGTTCTGTGACGGGGCGCGGGGCTCATCTGGCTGTCCTGACGGCACGGGAGTGCCAGACAAATATGGCAGGGTCAACGCGGGCGCCAGAGCCCTATTTCGCGCGGTTCACCAGCACCAGGCCGGCGGCAACGAAGGCCACCGCCATCAGAAAGGCCGGCGTCAGCGGCTCACCGAGGACGAAATGACCCGCCGCGACGCCGAACAACGGCGTCAGGAAGGTGAAGGCCGAGACGCGACTCGCCGAATACTTCTTGATGAGCGCAAACCAGATGACGAAGGTGACGCTGACGACCCAGACCGCCTGGTAGCCCATCCAGGCCAGCGCCTGATGATCCGGCCAGCGCTCGATGCGCTCGCCGGCGAACCAAGCGCACAGCGCCATCATCGGCGCCGAAACGACGAGCTGATACAGCATCACCTTTTCCGGAGACGTGCCGTTGAGGCGGCTGGCCTTGATGATGAGCGTGGTGCCGGCCCAGATGAAGGCCGCGACGATCATCATGACATCGCCGAGCGTCTGCCGCGGATCGAGCGCCGGCGTCGGCAGGCCGAATGCAACGATCATCCCGATGAAGGACAGACCAAGCCCCAGCCATTGCGACGGCCGGAAACGGTCGGCCGGCATCAGAATGCGGGCGCCAACCACCACAATGAATGGCGTCAGATAGAGAAACACAGAGGCGCGGGACGCGGTCGTATAGACGAGGCCCTGATAAATCAGCCCGAACTCGATGCCGAACATAAGGCCGACGACGACGCCGGCAATCAACGTACCGTCGCGGCGGAACAGCGGAACGCGCCGCACCGCGCACCATGCCATCACCAGGATCATCGCAACGACGGAGCGGATCGTCGCCTGCAGCATCGGCGGCACGTCGTGCAGCGCCAGCTTCACCGCGACCTGATTGAAGCCCCACGACAGACACAACAGCATCACGATGGCGATGGCCATCGCATCGAGCGGACGGGTGGTGTGGTGATGAGGCGGCGAAGCGACCGGCTTCGACGGCGCAGGCGACGACATGAATAAGCATTTCCCGGCGGCGTCCGCGGTCGCGGACGATAACAATGACGATGTCTAGCCGCTCAGACGCAGCCCGCCAACTGCCGGTTCAGGCAGTCCTGATCAAGCGGCTCTGCAATGCGCGCAGGTGCCGGAAATTTCGATGACCGGGGTTTTCGGCGCGAAGCCGGCGGCGCGGGTCGCGGCCTTGATGGCGTCGGCGATACCGGCGCCGGTCGCTTCGCCAACCGCGCCGCAGGAATCACAAATCAGGAACACGACCGGATCGCCGCTTTCGTGGTTGTGCACGCAGGCAATGAACGAATTGCGGCTCTCGATGCGATGGACGAGGCCCTGCTCGCGCAGGAAATCGAGCGCGCGATAGATCGTGATCGGCGCCGGGCGGCCCTCGCCGCTGTCGGCAAGGCGATCGATCAATTCATAGGCGCCGAGCGGCGCATGGCTCGCCAGCAGGGCCTCAAGCACGCGGCGGCGGATCGGCGTCAGCCGCTCCTTGTTGGAGGCGCATACCGCTTCGGCATGCGCGATGGCGTCGGCGGCGCAGCGGCCATGATCATGGTCCGGCGTCGGAAACACTTCGTGCAACTTCTCCTGCGCCTGCGCTTTCTTCGCCACGATTTCGCTCACTTGTAGAACAGCCTGTCACATTGAAGTGTAGCCGAAGGCGGCTCCACCGTCGCCCTCCGAACATATATATTGCGACGCAATAAAAATAGGGGCAGGTTCCCGGTCGGCCTCCGATCCGTTCGTTCCCGCCCCGTGCCGTATCCCGGCCCTAACGACCTCGAGGACATCCATGCTCAAAGGCAAAACCGCACTCGTCACCGGCTCGACCTCCGGCATCGGGCTCGCCACGGCCCGGGCGCTCGCCGCCGACGGCGCCAATATCATGCTCAACGGTTTCGGCGACAAGGATGCGATCGAAGCGATCCGCTCCGGCCTGGAGAAGGAATTCGGCATCAAGGCCAAATACTCCGGCGCCGACATGTCGAAGCCGGCCGAGATCGCCGACATGGTGGCGGCGGCCGAAAAGGAATTCGGCTCGCTCGACGTGCTGGTCAACAATGCCGGTATCCAGTTCGTCGCCAATATCGAGGACTTTCCGGTCGAGCGCTGGGACGCGATCATTGCCATCAATCTGTCATCGGCGTTTCATTCCATTCGCGCAGCGATGCCCGGCATGAAGAAGCGCAAATGGGGCCGCATCATCAACATCGCCTCCGCGCATGGCCTCGTCGCCAGCGCGCAGAAGGTCGCCTATGTCGCGGCCAAGCACGGCATTGTCGGCCTCAGCAAGGTCGTCGCTGTCGAAGCGGCCAATGACGGCATTACCTGCAACGCCATCTGCCCCGGCTGGGTGCTGACGCCTCTGGTGCAGAAGCAGATCGACGCCCGCGCCGCGGCCTCGGGCCAGTCGCCGCGCGAGGCGGAGATCGCGCTGCTGTCGGAGAAGCAGCCGATGCATCAGTTCACCAAGCCGGAGAATATCGGGGCGCTCGCGGTGTTCCTGTCGAGCGATGCAGCGGCATCGATCACCGGCTCGGCCTATTCGATCGACGGCGGCTGGACCGCGCAGTGAGCGTCATCCGCAACCACGCGCGAGAGTGAGAGAATGAACGACTTTCTCTCCCGGCTGTTCTGGGGTGACCAGAAGGACGATCAAACCCAGCCGAAGGGAAAGAAGAAACGCGTCAATCTGGCGCTGCAAGGCGGCGGCGCGCATGGCGCCTTCACCTGGGGCGTGCTCGATCATCTTCTGGAGGACGGCCGGCTTGCGGTTGAAGGCATTTCCGGCACATCGGCCGGCGCCGTCAATGCGGTGATGCTGGCTGACGGCCTCAATCGCGGCGGTCCCGATGAAGCCCGCAAGCGTCTTGCCGATTTCTGGCGCGCGGCGAGCCTCGGCGGCGATCTGCCGGCGGTGCAACGCGCCATCACGGACAAATTATTCGCGCTGTGGCCCGGCGACGGCTCGCCGACCTTCAACTGGCTGTCGGCATGGTCGCAGCAATTATCGCCATACGACGTCAACCCGCTGAACATCAATCCGCTGAAGGATCTGGTCGAGCGCTTCGTCGATTTCGATGGCCTGCGCAAGGATGGCCGGCCGATCTTCATCGCCGCGACCAATGTGCAGACCGGGAAGCTGCACATTTTTCCCAAGGACAAGATTTCCGCCGAAGCGGTGATGGCCTCGGCCTGTCTGCCGGCGGTGTTTCAGGCGGTCGAGATCGACGGCGTGCCGTACTGGGATGGCGGCTATCTCGGCAATCCGGTGATCTTCCCGTTCTTCCGCTCGACACAGACCGAGGATGTGCTGATCGTCCAGATCAATCCCGTGATGCGCAAGAAAATCCCGCAGACGACGCGCGAGATCATGGGCCGCGTCAACGAGATCACCTTCAACTCGGCGCTGATGGCGGAACTGCGCGCCATCGAATTCGTCAACCGCCTGATCGACCAGCGCCGGCTGCCGCACGGCACCGGACCGAACGAGTATCGGCACATCAACGTGCACCGCATCGTCATGGACGGCCTCGGCGAGCGGTTCTCGGCCACCACCAAGCTGCGCAACGACTTCGAGTCGCTTGAGCTTCTGCACAAGCTCGGCCAGCGCGCGGCGCGGCGCTTTCTGGACAATCACTTCGCCGACATCGGCGTGCGCTCGAGCGTCGATCTCAAGGCGGAAGTGGTCGCCGAGCAGGGCTAGCTTCTCAAGGACAGACTTTTCCGGCCATGCGGCAGCCGACGGGCTGCCCTGCCCTTTTTCAGGGAGCCTTGAGGCCTCCTATTTATTATAAGCATGCTTATAATAAGAGGGCACAACGCCAGGAGCCTTTACTGCCGTGCCGACGATCCGAAAAGAAATAGCGTTTGTTCTCAATGACGTAGCCCGTCTGATGAAGACCTACGCCGACCAGAGCGCCCGCCGCTATGGCGCCACCCGCGCCCAGTGGGCGGTGCTGTCGCGGCTGAACCGCTGCGAGGGCCTCAAGCAGTCGGAACTCGCCGAACTGCTCGACCTGCAGCCGATCTCGCTCACCCGCCTGCTCGACCGCCTCGCCGATAACGGCCTGATCGAGCGCCGCCCCGATCCAAACGACCGCCGCGTCAACCGGCTCTATCTGACGCCGGCCGCGCGGCCGCTGCTCGATCACCTCACGGCGCTCGGCGAAGAGGTCATGGGCCAGGTGCTCGAAGGGCTCGACGACAAAGCCATTGACCGTCTGCACGCCGATCTCGGCGTCATGCGCGAAAACCTGCGCGCCGCCATCGGTCGCAACACATCAACCAACGAATCCGAATCCAGCAAAGTCGCAGCAACATGAGTGACAATGTCCTGAAAGTCGTTCCGGCACCTGAATCCAAAAGCGCGCCGGGGCCTGCACCCGAAACCGCGGCGGAAGCCGCAGCGGCGCCGGCCGCCTCCAAGAAACGCAACCTGCGCCGCACGCTTCTCATCGCACTGCCGCTCGCGGCAGCGCTGATCGGTGGCGCGATCTATCTCATGGGCGGTCGTTACATCTCCACCGACAACGCCTATGTCGGCGCGCAGAAGGTGCTGATCACGCCGGACATTTCCGGCAAGGTGATGAAGGTCGCCGTGCGCGAAGGCCAGCACGTGACGGCCGGCGACGAATTGCTCTCGCTCGACAGCATGCCGTTCGAACTGGCGCTGGCGCAGGCGCGGGCCAAGCTTGCCACCGCGCGCAGCGATTACGACAAGGCCAAGGCCAATCTCGCCTCGCTGATCAAACTGTCCGACCTCGCGGAGCGGAACGTCGAGCTCAAGCAGCGCGATCTCGAACGCAAGCAGAAGCTGGTGGCCTCGCAGGCCGGCTCGGCAGCGGATGTCGACACATCGGCAGCCGCGGTGGTGGCGGCGCAGTTGCAGGCGCAGTATGCCGAACAGCAGCGCGACACGACTTTGGCCACGCTGCTTGGCGATGCCAACCTCCCGCTGGAGAAATTCCCGGCCTATGCCGAAGCCAAAGCCGCGGTAGACAATGCCGAGCGCGACCTTGCGCACACGACCTTGCGCGCCCCTATCGACGGCACCGCGACCCAGGTCGACAACATCCAGCTCGGCCGCTTCGTCGCCGCCGGCGCGCCGATCTTCAGCGTGATCGACGACGCCAATCCATGGGTCGATGCCAATCCGAAGGAAACCGACATCACGCATCTGCGCCTCGGCCAGAAGGCGACGCTCAGTGTTGACAGCTTTCCGGACCGCACCTTTACCGGCACCGTGATCGCGGTGAGCCCCGGCACCGGCTCGCAGTTCTCGATCCTGCCGGCGCAGAACGCCACCGGCAACTGGGTCAAGGTCGTGCAGCGCGTGCCGGTGCGGATCGCCTTCGACAAGAACCAGGATCTCAGCCGCCTGCGCATCGGCATGAGCGCCAATATCGACATCGACACGCACCACAGCCGCATCCCGTTCATGTCGCGCGCGGAGGCGGGGAAATAGCAGATATTTTGAACGACAATGTCCCGATCTCCGCTCATTCCCGCGAAAGCGGGAATCCAGCCAGCAAAGCCCTTCGATCTGGCTTCTGGGTCCCCGCTTTCGCGGGGACGAACGGAGGATGACGACGAGTCAAGAATAACATGAGCGCTCACACAGCCCCCTTACCGAGCGGCGCGCGCCGCCTGCTGATCACGGTCTGCGCCATGACCGCGACCATCATGCAGGCGCTCGACACCACGATCGCCAACGTCGCGTTGCCTTACATGCAGGGCTCGCTGTCGGCGTCGCTCGACCAGGTCAACTGGGTACTCACGTCCTACATCGTCGCCGCCGCCATCATGACCGCGCCCGTCGGCTGGCTGGCGGACCGCTTCGGCCGCAAGCGCGTGTTCATCGTATGCGTCGCCGGCTTCACCGTGGCGTCGCTGCTGTGTGCGCTGGCGCAGAATATCGAGCAGATGGTGCTGTTCCGCCTGCTGCAGGGCATGGCCGGCGCGGCGCTGGTGCCGCTGTCGCAGGCCGTGATGCTCGATTCCTATTCAGTGCAGGAACGCAGCCAGGCCATGGCGATGTGGGGCATCGGCGTCATGCTCGGACCGATCATGGGGCCGACTTTGGGCGCCTGGCTGACCGACAATTACTCCTGGCACTGGGTGTTCCTGATCAACCTGCCGATCGGCGTGCTCACCGTGATCGGCATGATCGTCTTCATGGACGACACCGAGAAACAGCATGAAATGCGTTTCGACTGGTTCGGCTTCGCTGCGCTGGCCATCGGCATCGGCTCGCTGCAATTGCTGCTCGACCGCGGCGAGCAGGTCGGCTGGTTCGAAGCGCGCGAAATCTGGATCGAGACCATCGTCTCGGCCGCGGGCTTCTATTACTTTTTCGCGCATTCGCTGACGACCGACCGGCCCTTCGTGAACTTCGAGATGTTCAAGGACCGAAATTTCGTGTCCGGCGTCATGTTCATGGTCGTCATCGGCGTGGTGCTGTTCGGCACCATGGCGCTGGTGACGCCATTCATGCAGAGCCTGCTCGGCTATCCGATCCAGACCGCCGGATTTCTGCTCGGCTCGCGCGGCGTCGGCACGCTGCTGACCATGATGGTAGCGCCGCGGCTGATGCGGATGACGGAGACGCGCAATCTGATTTTCATCGGCCTCACGATCACCGCCGGCACATTATACGAAATGACCGGCTGGTCGCTGGATACGCAGCAGCACACCATCGTCATCACCAGCATCATCCAGGGCGTCGGCCTCGGCCTGTTGTTCGTGCCGATCACATCAGTGGCGTTCCTGACGCTGCCGGGCCAGATGCGCAACGGCGCCGCCGCCATCACCACTTTGGTGCGCAATATCGGCTCGTCGATCGGCATCTCCATGGTGATCGCCAACCTGACCAGCAAGACGACCTATATGCACGAGCGACTCGGCGCCAACATCACGCCGTTCAACAACAACCTGCAATTCCCGGACGTCGCCGGCGCGCTGAATCTCAACACCGATGCCGGCAAGGCGGTGATGGATGGCCTGGTCACGCAGCAGGCGAACATGATCGCCTACCTCAACGACTTCAAGCTGCTGATGTATCTCACCATCGCGGCGATGCCGCTGGTGCTGCTGATCGGCTCGACCCGCAAGGCGAACCAGACCGCCAAGAAGGAAGACGAAGTCATCCACGCGATGGATTAGGCGGCGGCGCGGCGCACCCGGCACACTCCGTTCACTTGCCCCCAAACTCCTTGCGAATCGCATCGTTGTGCGAGCCGAGCGCGGGGATATCGCCATAGCGCCGCTCTTCGCCGACGAAGCGCGCGCCGGGGGCCGGCGTGGAGGCCGGACCTGACGGCGTATTGACGGTGACGCGCCGCAAATGCGGATGCGTCGACAGCAATGCGGAGTCATTGACGCGGGCAAAAGCGATGTCCGCCGCCGTCAGCTTCTTCATCAACGGCTCGACGTCCTCGGCGCCGAACACCGCCGCGACCGCGGCATCGGTCTCGGCACGGTTAGCCTGGCGCTGCGGATTGGTGGCAAAGCGCGCGTCGGTGCCGAGCGCGGCCTTGCCCAGCACTTTGTCGGCGAGCACGCGCCATTCGCGATCGTTCTGGATCGAAATCAGAATGTCGGCGCCGTCGCGTGTGCGAAACACACCGTAGGGCGCGATGGTCGGGTGATTGAGGCCGACTCGCCGAAACGGATTGCCCCATTCCTGATTGAGCAGCGGGATTGTCATCCACTCCGCCATGGCGTCGAACATCGACACCGAAATTGTCGCGCCCTCCCCGGTGCGGCCGCGGCGGATGAGCGCTTCGAGGATCGCCTCATAGGCGCTGAGGCCCGCAGCAATATCGACGACCGAAACACCGACGCGCGCCGGCGCTTCGGGGCCGCCAGTGACCGAGGCGAGACCGGACTCGGCCTGGATCAGGAGATCATAGGCCTTGCGCTGCGCGTACGGGCCGCTCTCTCCATAGCCCGAGACCGAGGCGCAGATCAGCTTCGGATAATCCTTGCGCAGGCGCTCGAAGGAAAAGCCGAGCTTGCCGAGCGCGCCGGGCTTGAGATTCTGCACAAAGACATCGGCCTTCGCCAGCATGGCCTCGAGCAGCGCCTTGTCTTCGTCCCTAGTGAGGTCGCAGACCACCGATTCCTTGCCGCGGTTGAGCCAGACCAGATGCGCGCTCTCGCCATGGACGATGTAATCGTAATGCCGGGCGAAATCGCCTTCCGGCCGCTCGACCTTGATGACGCGCGCGCCGGCATCGGCGAGACGGCAGGTGCATTGCGGCGCGGCGACGGCCTGTTCGACCGAGACGACGAGGATGCCTTCGAGCGGGAGGGACATTTGACTTCTCACTTGTCCCGGGCGCAGCGCAGCACGCCTTCGTGGTGCGCTGCAGACCCGGGATCGTTAAAGACTTCGATGCGCGACGGTCCCGGCTCTGCGGTGCATCACTGCGCTACGCTTCGTGCTGCACCGCGTCCGGGACACCGGACCTCAATACGACCTCGGCAGACCGAGCACATGCTCGGCCAGATACGAAAGAATGAGATTGGTCGAAATCGGCGCGACCTGGTAGAGCCGCGTTTCGCGGAATTTGCGCTCGACGTCATATTCCTCGGCGAAGCCGAAGCCGCCATGCGTCTGCACGCACATATCGGCGGCGGCCCATGAGGCATCGGCGGCAAGCATCTTGGCCATATTCGCTTCGGCGCCGAGATCCTCACCGGCTTCGTATTTGCGGCAGGCCTCGCGCACCATCAATTCCGCGGCGCGCATCTGCGCGTAAGCACGCGCGATGGGGAACTGCACGCCCTGGTTCTGGCCGATCGGCCGGCCGAACAAGACGCGCTCCTTGGCATAGTCGCTGGCTTTCTTGATGAACCACTTGGCATCGCCGATGCACTCCGACGCGATCAGGATGCGCTCGGTGTTCATGCCGGAGAGGATGTAACGGAAGCCCTTGCCTTCCTCACCGATCAGGTTCTCCGCCGGCACGCGCAAGTCGTCGAAGAACACTTCGGTCGTGGCGTGGTTCATCATGGTGCGGATGGGCTTGATGGTGATGCTGGCGCCGCGCGCCAGTTTCATATCCACCAGGAAGACGGACAGGCCGTCGGTGCGCTTCTTGACCTCTTCCTTCGGCGTCGTGCGCGCGAGCAGCAGCATCAGGTCGGAATGCTCGGCGCGCGAGGTCCAGATCTTCTGGCCGTTGATGACGTAGTGGTCGCCCTCGCGCCGCGCCGTGGTGCGCAGCGACAAAGTATCGGTGCCGGAGGTCGGCTCGGTGACGCCGAAAGCCTGCAGGCGCAGATCGCCGGTCGCGATCTGCGGCAGATAGCGCTCCTTCTGCGCTGGCGAGCCGTGCCGCAGAATCGTGCCCATCGTGTACATTTGCGCATGGCAGGCGCCGCCATTGCCACCGGAGGCATGAATCTCTTCCATGATCGCGGCCGCCGCCGATACCGGCAGGCCGCTGCCGCCATACTCTTCCGGAATCAGCGCCGCGAGGTAGCCGGCTTCGGTCAATGCCGTGACGAAGGCGGTCGGATAAGAGCGGTCGCGATCGAGGTCGCGCCAGTATTCGTCGGGGAACTTGGTGCACAGCGCGCGCACGGATTCGCGGATGTCGGCGTAATTGTCCTGCGGCCCGGTCATACGCTTCCTCTTACTCTATTATTTCGGCGCGCCCGTTATTGATGGCGACGACATCCCGTTCCTTAACACGGGCGCGGAACGAGACAACAGCACCGGCTTTGCCGCTGTCTCGCCAAATCTCGGTGCGGATGGTTTCGCCGGGAAAGACCGGAGCGGAAAATCGCACCGCCATGACCTTTAGCCGCTCGGGGTTGTAGCCACAGACGGACTTGAGCAGCGCGTGTCCGGCAACGCCCATGGTGGCGAGGCCATGCAGGATCGGCCGCGGGAAACCGGCGGCGCGCGCGAAGGCCGGTTCGGCGTGCAACGGGTTGCCATCACCGGACAGCCGGTAGAGCAGGGCCATTTCCGGACGCGTCGGCAGATCGCAAACGAGATCCGGCGCGCGATCGGGAATGGGATGCGCCGCAGGCGTGTCGCGCCGTGCGCCGCCCGACGTCGCGGCGAAGCCGCCATCGGCGCGGCAGAACGTCGTCTGCTTCAAGGTGGCGAGCAGCGTGCCGGTCGCCTTGTCGACGAGACTACGCTCGTGAAAGAGCAGCGCGCCTTTGCCCTCACCCTTGTCCACCACATCGACCACGCGCTCCCGGCCGATGACCGTGCCTTGCGGCGGGAGCGGCGCATGCAGAACGATCGTCTCTTCGCCGTGGACGATATGGCTCCATGTCAAACCGAACTCGGGGCGCAGCATCCACGTATAATCGAAGGCCGGCACCACCGCGAAAGTCGGCAGCACCTTGAGGTTCTTTTCGTAGACGAAAGCGAGTTCGTCCTCATTGGTCGGGTCGTAACCGAGGCCGACGCCGAGCGCATAGAGGATGCAATCCTTCGGCCCGTAGGTCCGCTCGATCGGCGGCAGTTGCGCGGCAAGAAGAGCTTCGGCGTTCAACGGCATTCTGTGCTCGGAATTCCTTAACCATAGCCACGCGCATCGGCTTGGTCGGCGTGTCGAGCGACTATGCCTAACGCCGGGCTAACGCCATACCCTGTTTTTCGGGACGTTTTCGCGTCAGAGTTTCATACGACTTTATTGCGCGTCAGATCAAATCGGCGCCGTCGACTGTCATCAGCCGGGGGGCCGAATGTCCGTTAGCGACCTCGATCCGACTATTGCCGGAATGAACGGCCGCGCGCGGCGCAGGCGCGGCAAAGCGGCCGCGGCACTTGCTACCGGCTTCGCGTTCGCAGCCATAGGGCATGGCAACGCCGCTGCCATCAGGTTCAGCGAAACGGCCATGGTCGCGGTGGCGATACCACAATCATGCGAAAGGAATGTCGAAAGCGGCAGCCTGAGCTTCGCAATCCGCTTCGGCGCGCCGGCCATCCCGACCATTCGCAGCGTCGCTCCCGCTGTTCCTGTCCCACCGCCATCAATGGAAGTTATCGGCCATGTGCCGCCGCTCCACGACGCGCCGGCATTGCAACGGCAGAAGATCGTCGCAGCGGGCGAGCCCATCGTCGGCATCGCCTCGACCTATAATCCGGAGGACCCGGCCGATATCGACGCCGGCAACCAGGAGACTGCATCCGGCGAACGTTACGATGCGGATGACTGGACCGCGGCAATCCAGATCGGCCTGCGTCAGAATTTCGGCGGCGTGCGCTACGGCCGGAATTATCAGCCGGCCTTCGCGCTGGTCGAGGCCGGCGACAAGAGCTTCATCGTCAGGATCAACGATGTCGGCCCGCTCCGACCCGGCCGGATCATCGATCTCAATGTGCGCTCGATGCGCTATCTCGATCCGACGATGCGGCTTGGTCTCATCGCCGACGTCAAGGTAACGCCGCTCGCCGGTCAGGACTGGGCGCTGGGACCGGTCACCGACCCTGAGCCGGTGACCGTCGCCAGTCGCGTCAATGACGATTGAAGCGCGCGTTAAGCACCCCAGACGTCCTTGGAGATATCGACGATCATCTTGAGCTTGGCCCACTGCTCGTCCTCGGCCAGCACGTTGCCTTCCTCGGTCGAGGCGAAGCCGCACTGCGGCGATAGCGCGAGTTGATCGAGCGCGACGAACTTGGTCGCCTCGTCGATGCGCTTCTTGATGTCTTCCTTCTTCTCGAGCGTGCCGGACTTCGAGGTGACGAGGCCGAGCACCACGATCTTGTTGCCCTTGGGCAGGAAGCGCAGCGGCTCGAAGCCGCCGGCGCGGTCGGTATCGTATTCGAGGAAGTAGCCGTCGTAATTGCACTTCTCAAGCAGGCTCTGCGCCACCGGCTCATAGCCGCCCGATGAAATGAAAGTGGAACGGAAGTTGCCGCGGCAGACATGGGTGGTGATGACCATGTCGGCGGGCTTGGCTGCCAGCGCCTTGTTGATGCACTTCGTGTAGGTGTCCTGCAGGTGATCGACATCGAGGCCGCGCTCGCGCGCCTTCTTGAGTTCTTCCTGCGAACACAGATAGGCCCAGGCGGTGTCGTCGAACTGCAGATAGCGGCAGCCGGCGTCGTAGAAGGCCTTCACGGCCTTGGCATAGGCATTGGCCAGATCGTCGAAGATCGCATCGCGATTCGGATAGGCCGACGACGCGACCGAGCCCGGCTCGAGGCGGAAGTGCATCACCGTCGGCGACGGGATGGTCATCTTCGGCGTGCGCGACGTGTTGGCCTTGAGGAACTTGAAGTGCTCGATCATCGGGTGGTTCGGCGCGAAGTCGATCTTGCCCTTGACGCGCAGCACCTTCATCTTGGTCTGCATGCCCTGGAACTGGATGCCATGGTCGGAATCCTCGACCGAAACACCTTCCAGCATGCCGAAGAAGTCGTAGTGCCACCAGGCGCGGCGATATTCGCCATCGGTGATGGCGTGGAGGCCGATCTCTTCCTGCTTCTTGATGATCTTGACGATCTCGACGTCTTCGACCGCCTTGAGCTGGGCGTCGGTGATCTCGCCCTTCTCGTGCTTGGCGCGCGATTCATGAATCGCCTTGCTGCGCAGGATGGAGCCGACCTGATCGGCGCGGAAGGGCGGCGTGGTTCTCTGGGACATAGGCTTCTCCTCCAACTATCGACTTCTCGTCGCACAACGGCCGTGGGATTTATCCCCGCCCACGGCGTCAATTCGGGGGTGCCTTAGCACGGCGAGTGGGCAGCGTCAGCCGGCGCGGAACTCTTCTTTGGTCATACGAGGGCGCCGCCGCGGATCAGGACGACGCCCGGCACCAGACTGCGGGTGCCCTGATTGCCGAGCGCGAGCTGCAGATTGCGCTGCGCCAGCCGCGCGTGTTCGCGCATCAGCGCCTCGGCGCGCATGCCTTCGCGGTCCTCGATGGCGCGCAGGACGCAGTGGTGATGGTCCTGGGCGATGGTGAGGATATGCCGCGCCTCGGGCAGCTTGGCCTGCACCATGACGAAACCGGAGGGCGAGGCGAAAGGCAGGTTCGAGACGCGCTCGATCTGGCGCCGGACCACCGGGCTGTCGGCGGCTTCCGCCAGCAGCGCATGAAAACGACCGTTGAGATCGACATATTCGGAGAAGTGATCGACGCTCAGGTCCGGCAGGGCGGCGATGTCATCAATCTGCCGCAGCACAGCTTTCATATCGCGGATGAGGCCGCCGGGCACACCGCGCTCGGCGGCAATACGCGCGGCAAAGCCCTCGACCATGCCGCGCAGGTCGATGGCGTCATAAACGTCGCGCTCGGTGAAGGCCTTGATGGCGAAGCCGCCGGACGGGATCGCTTCGAGGAAACCTTCGTCCTCCAGGCGGACCAGCGCCATGCGGATCGGCGTCCGCGACATGCCGAGGCGATCGACCAGCGACAGCTCCGAGACCCGGTCGCCCGGCTGGAGGCCGCCGGACAGGATCAGGTCACGCAGCGCGAGCTGGGCCTTGACGGTCTGGGACGAGGCGCGGTCGGGCTCGGCGATCGGGGTGGGCACCGGTGGGCTCCTTTTTTTCTGCCCAATCCTTGAGGACGCTGGAAGGCCTGTTGTATACGAGGATTGGACCAAACGCCAAATCCGGCCTCATCCTGATACCGATTTTGGCAAAATTATCTGGTTTTAGACGACCGAAGCCGAGCCGCTGTATACCGACTGGCGCTTTCCGCCCGCTCTTTCGGAGCCGTGGAAGCCCGGCCCGGCGCTCGCAATCAATGAAACACAACACGTGGGAGTGAGACGAGATGGCAAAAAATCTGGAAGAGAAGATCAAGGAGAGCGGCGACATCGTGTCGATGATGCGGAATTCGCAGATCGGCGCCTATGTCTACCCGGTCGTCGCCCCCGAATTCACCAACTGGCGTGACGAGCAGGGCGCCTGGCGCAACACCTGCGTTCTGTTCGACCAGTCGCACCACATGGTCAACCTGTTCGTCGAAGGACCGGATACCGTCAAGCTGCTGTCCTACCTGTCGACCAACTCGTTCAAGAATTTCAATGTCGATCAGGCCAAACAGTTCGCGCCCGTGACGCCTTACGGCCATGTCATCGGCGACGGCATCCTGTTCTATCTCGCCGAAAACAGCATGGTCTATGTCGGCCGCAACCCGGCCGCCAACTGGATCGAATTCCACGCCAAGACCGGCGGCTACAACGTCAAGACCACCTATGACGACCGCTCGCCGTCGCGCCCGATGGGCAAGCCGGTGACCCGCAGCTTCTACCGCTATCAGATCCAGGGCCCGAAGGCCCAGGACGTGATCAAGAAGCTCAACGGCGGCTCGATGCCGGACATCAAGTTCTTCAAGATGGGCTACATCACCATCGCCGGCCGCAAGGTTCGCGCCCTGCGTCACGGCATGGCCGGCGCGCCGGGCCTCGAAGTCTGGGGCCCCTACGCCGAAGGCGACGACATCCGCAACGCCATCCTCGAAGCCGGCAAGGAATTCGGCATCGTGCCGGTCGGCTCGCGCGCTTACGCCACCAACACGCTCGAATCCGGCTGGATCCCCTCGCCCGTGCCGGCGATCTACACCGGCGACAAGCTCAAGGCCTATCGCGAGTGGCTGCCGCTTTCGAGCTACGAAGCCAACGCCGCGCTCGGCGGCAGCTTCGTGTCGAAGAACATCGAAGACTACTACACGACGCCATACGAGCTCGGCTACAACACCTTCACCAAGTTCGACCACGACTTCATCGGCTCCGACGCGCTGCAGGCGATGGAAGGCAAGAACAAGCGCAAGAAGGTGACCTTCGCTTGGGAGAACAAGGACGTCGAGCGCATCTGGGCCTCGCAGCTCGCGCCCGAAGGCCAGAACTACAAGTTCATCGACCTGCCGCTGTCGAACTACGCCTCGTCGTCCTATGACGCGGTGATGAATGGCGGCAAGGTCGCCGGCGCCTCGATGTTCTCGGGCTATTCCTACAACGAGCGCAAGATGCTGTCGCTCGGCTGGGTCGAGGAAGAGTTCTCCAAGCCGGGCACCGAGCTCACGCTGGTGTGGGGCGAAGAGAACGGCGGCACCAAGAAGACCACCGTCGAGCGCCACAAGCAGACCGAGGTCAAGGTGATCGTGTCGCCGACGCCGTATTCGGCGGTGGTGCGCGAAGGCTACGAAGGCAAGTGGCGCCATCAGGCGGCCGAATAAGCCCCGCACCGCAATAACCGAACAAGAAACGGCGCGGCACTCGAAAGGGTGCCGCGCTTTTTTATTTTCGATTGAACTTGTAGCCCCGGATGGAGCGGAGCGAAATCCGGGGCTGAGTAGAAGGCGCTTTTCCCGGGTTGCGCTTCGCTCCACCCGGGCTACGCGCGGACACGCCGCCATCGCTGGCTTGCTCTAGATCAAAACGCTCTCTCTTCAGGCGAGTACTTTTTCATCGCCACCGGGAGACGCAGACAAATTTGCTGCATCGCACCCTGTTCGTGATCGCCTTCAATGGCACGCGGCATCCCGGCTTCGGCACGCACGTTTCGCGACGACGTCAAACATCAACTTGCCGGGAGTAAGTTGCCATGCAGCTCAGTCGTACCGACCTCACCAAAGCCTATACCGAAATGCGCACCATCCGCGAATTCGAGGAGCGGGTGCACAAGGAATTCGCCACCGGCCTGATCCCCGGCTTCGTGCATCTGTACGCCGGCGAAGAAACATCCGCCGTCGGCGTCTGCATGCAGCTCAACGGCGTCGACTATATCACCAGCACCCATCGCGGCCACGGCCATTGCATCGGCAAGGGCTGCAACGTCGAGGGCATGATGAAGGAGATCTACGGCCGCCAGGGCGGGCTGTGCAAAGGCAAGGGCGGCTCGATGCACATTGCCGATGTCGGCAAGGGCATGCTCGGCGCCAACGGCATCGTCGGCGGCGGGCCGCCGCTGGCCTGCGGCGCGGCGCTCGCGGCCAAGCAGCGCAAGACCGGCGGCGTCGCGGTGGCCTTCTTCGGCGATGGCGGCTTCAACCAGGGCACGACGCTCGAGTCGATGAACTTCGCCTCGGTCTACAAGCTGCCGGTGTTCTTCGTGCTGGAAGACAACGGCTATGCCGAGACCACCGCCAGCACCTGGTCGATCGGCGGCCATAACCCGGTGCAGCGCGCCGCGGGCTTCGGCATTCCCGGCGAACGCGTCGACGGGCACGACTTCTTTGCCGTTTATCGCGCCGCCAAGGAGGCCATCGACCGCATTCGCGACGGCGAAGGCCCGCAGTTCCTGCACATCGAATTCACGCGTTACTACGGCCACTTCGAGGGCGATGCCATGACCTACCGGCCGCCGGGCGAGGTCAATGACGAGCGCCGCTACCTCGACTGCCTGTCCTTCTTCCGCGCCCGGGTGACCAGCGCGGGGTTGCTTGAAGCCAAGGACCTCGACGCCATCGACCGCGAGATCGCGCAACTGATCGACGGTGCCGTGACCAAAGCCAAAGCCGCGCCGCCACCGCCCGCGACCGACCTCACCTCCGACGTCTACAACAGCTACTGATAGGGGAGCCGTCATGAGCAAGAAATCATTTCGCCAGGCCCTGAACGAGGCCATGCGGCAGGAAATGGAGCTCGACCCGCGCGTCATTCTGCTCGGCGAGGACGTCGCCGGCGGCATGGGCGCCAAAGGCGAGCAGGATGCCTGGGGCGACGTGCTCGGCGCCTCCAAGGGACTGCTGCCGGAATTCGGGCGCGAACGGATTTACGATACGCCGATCAGCGAAAGCGCCTTCATCGGCGCGGCCGCCGGCGCGGCGATCAACGGCCTGCGGCCGGTCGCGCAACTGATGTTCGTCGATTTCTTCGGCGTCTGCGGCGACCAGATCATCAACCAGATGGCCAAGTTCCGCTACATGTTCGGCGGCAAGGCGACAACGCCGGTGGTGATCCGCACCTTGTGCGGCGCCGGGCTGCGCGCCGCCGCACAGCACAGCCAGTGCCTCTACCCGATCTTCACCCACATTCCCGGGCTGAAGGTCGTCGTGCCGTCGTCGCCGGCCGAAGCCAAGGGCCTGATGATCGCGGCCATCCGCGACGACGATCCGGTGATCTTCCTCGAACACAAGGCGATGTATGACGACACCGAGGAAGTGCCCGACGAGCCCTATGCCATTCCTCTCGGCAAGGCGCGCATCGTGCGCGAAGGGGGCGACGCCACCATCGTCGCCTTCGGGCGCATGGTGAAATTCGCGACACAGGCCGCCGCGGCGCTGGAGAAGAAGGGCGTCAAATGCACGGTGATCGATCCGCGCACCACCTCGCCGCTCGACAAGACGGCGATCCTCGACAGCGTCTCCAAGACCGGCCGGCTGGTGGTGGTGGATGAAGCCAATCCGCGCTGCAACATGGCGACCGACGTGTCGGCGCTGGTGGCGCAGGATGCCTTCAAGGCGCTCAAGGCGCCGATCCGGATGGTGACGCCGCCGCATACGCCGGTGCCCTTCGCCGGCGAACTCGAGGATCTCTACATTCCGAGCCCGGCCACGATCGAGGCAGCGGTCTCGGCCACGGTGAGTTACCACTGATGGCCGAAGCCATTCACGCGCTGGCGATACCCAAGCTCGGCCTGACCATGAAGGAGGGCACCGTCGCCGCCTGGCATGCCAAGCCGGGCGACGCGGTGACGGAAGGCGCGCCGATCGTCGATATCGAAAGCGAGAAGACGACGGCCGTGCATGAAGCGCCTGCGTCCGGCGTGCTGCGCCGGCAGATCGCCAAGGTCGGCGACAAGCTGCCGGTCGGCGCACTGATCGGCGTCATCGCGCCGGCCGCGGCGACCGACGCCGAGATCGACAGTTTCATCGCCGCCTATCGGCCCGAACTGGCGGCCTAGTTCTGAACCCGTGAGGAGACAGCAATGGCGTTACAGGCGGCTTTCATCTTTCTGGCGCCCGGCGCCGATGCAACCAAACACCGCAGCGTCGTGCAGACGCCCGGCGTCGATCTCACCGTCGTCGGCGTGCCGAACTACGCCGAAGCCGAGCGCGCGGCGCGCGACCTGATCGGCAAAGGCATTGCCGCGATCGAACTGTGCGGCGGCTTCGGCACTGGCGGCGCAGCGCGCATTGCCGCCGTGGCCGGCGACAAGGCGGCCGTCGGCGTCGTCCGCTTCGACGGCCACCCCGGCCTTGGGGGCAAGAGTGGCGACGCGGTGTTCAATACCTGAGGGAGCCCGTCATGGCCGTTGAAAGTCACGCGCTGCCCTCGGTCGAGACTTATGACTATTCGCTGTTCGGTCCGGTCGAGGTGCGGCCGCTCAACAAGATCAGGCGCGTCATCGCCCGGCGGCTCTATGCGAGCTGGGTCAATGTGCCGATGGTGACGCAATTCGACGAGGCGGACATCACCGATCTTGAGGCCCTGCGCGTATCGATGAAGCCGAAGGCCGAGGCGGCGGGCGTGCACCTGACGCTGATGCCCTTCATCGTCAAAGCCTGTCTGGCCGGATTGAGGCAGTTTCCCGACTTCAATGCCTCGCTCGATGCCAGCGGCGACGATCTGGTGCTGAAGAAGTATTTCAACATCGGCTTCGCCGCCGACACGCCGGTCGGCCTGATCGCGCCGGTCATCAAGGACGCCGACGCCAAGAGCCTGTTCGAGATTGCCAAGACGATCGCCGAACTTTCCGACAAGGCGCGATCGGGCAAGCTCGCCTTCAGCGAGACCGAAGGCGGCTGCTTCTCCATCACCAATCTCGGCCAACTCGGTGGCCTCGGCTTCACACCGACGATCAACGCACCGGAGGTCGCCGTGCTTGGCGTCGGCCGCGCCGCGCGCAAGATGGTCGATATTAACGGCACCTTCGCGCCGCGGCTGATGCTGCCGCTGACGCTGGCCTACGACCACCGCGTCATCGACGGCGCGGTCGGCGGCCGTTTCATGCAGTTGCTGCGCGAGAAGTTGGGCAAGCCGGAAGCCGGCTAGACAGCCGCGATTTCCTTCTCCGCCATCGCCGTGCCGTACTCGGCGGTAGCGACGAGGTTGCCGAAGGTGAAGTAGTGCGGCTGCACATCGCCGACGGTCGCCTGCGCGGCATCGAGCGCGTGGATGATGCGATCGGGACCGACATTGCCGATCAGCGCGCTGGCCGCGCCCGACATCAGGCCCTTGAGCGACGTGCCGACGCCGCAGCGCTTGGCAAAGCGCAGCAAGGCGGGCACGCTGGTCGGGCCGACCATGCCGACGCTGACCGGCTGGGTGATGCCGGTGGCGCGCAATTTCTTGAGCCAGGCGACGATGTCGTCCGGCGAGAACGAGAACTGGCTGACCAGGCGCACGCCCAGACCTTGCGCCACGGCGGCGGCGATCTTCTCATCGAGCGAGGCGACCAGCCGGTCCAGCGGAATGACCGGATGGCCTTCCGGATAGGCGCCGATGCCGACATGCTCGATGCCGGCCTCGCGCAGCTTGCCCTTCTGGATCACCGCCAGCGCATCGGCGAACGGACCGATGGGATCGATATCGCCGCCGATCACCAGCAGACGGCGCACATCCGCTTCGGCCTGAAGGCGCGCGAGGCGCTCCTGCAGGAATTCGACGCTCGGCAGCCGCCGCGCCGCGATGTGCACGACCGGCTCGAGCCCCGCACGGCGCGCATGCGCGGCGGCCGCGACCAGCTCGTCTTCGGTCTGTGTCGGCACGGCGGTGATATAAAGTTCGGTGCCCTTCGGCACCGCAGCCGCGACGGCGTCGATCTCGGCCGGCTTCGGCCGCGTGGTTTCGATCGAGAACCGCCGCGCGATGGTGGCCGGCGACGCTTTCATGAGCATGTTCACTGTGAAGCCCGTTTCGGTTAGAGCGCGCCGCGCTATTGGCGGCGCCGCGAAATGACGAAGGATTCGTCGAAGAACCACAGGCCGCCGCGCTGCTGCAGCACCTCGCGTGTGGCATCGACATAACGGCGATCGGCGTTGACGTCCGACAGGCGGTCGTCTTCCACCTGCGCGACATAGACCGCGGCATTCCACGCCGCGAGCAAGGTCGAAGTACCGATCGATGACGACACTTCCGACGGCAGCGTGTGCATGTCGTAGCGGAACAGCGAACGCTGATCGGAATAGACGTTGAAGTTCAGATCGCGCCCCGCCGCGCCGAGCTCCTGCTTGGTTTCCTTCAGAAGATCGTGGCGGCTGTGCATGAACGGATTGTCGTCGGGCCAGACCTTGTGAATGATCTCCATGCCGGGATCATTGCCGTAGGACTGGATCGCGATCATGCGGCCGCCGGGGCCGAGCGCGCGCGCCAGCGGCGCCAGCACGCGCTTGGCCTTGAACTCGAGCGAGGCCCGAGCGCGATAAGGCTGCGAGGCGATGACGAGGTCGTAGTCGGCATGCGAGCCGCCCGGCTTCGGGATGACCTGATCGAGCATGAAGCGGTGATCGTTGCGATACAGCACCAGCACGACCGGTCGCTCGTAAACCGGATTGCCGCTGGTCGGCGACACCTTGGCCTTCCACGATTCGGCGAGGAACGGCTCCAGCGCGGTGATCTGCTCCTCGAAGGAATGCGCGGTGTTGCCGTCGAGCGCGACTTCCTTCCACACCATCGAGGTCGCGGCCGACAGTGACTTGGCGGCGAGCCACGGCGCGTCGGCATAAGCGAGGTTGGTCAGGACGACGACCGTGGACGGATGCTCCATGAAACGGTCCGGCATCTTTTGCAGCGCGAGGCGCACGTCCTCGAGGCTGATTTCCTTGCCGACGATCTGGAACGGCATGGTCGGGAATTTGTGATGCATCGAGCGCATCACGCGCGTTAGCACCGTGCCGTCGCCGACGCCGGCGTCGAAGACGCGCACCGCGGGCGGCCGTGGATGGATGTTGTCGAGCTCCAGCGAAACGCGCTGCGCCACTTCCCACTTCTCGGAGCAGGTGTTCACGAACAGCAGATACTTCTGGCGATTGTCGAAGAAGCGGAAATTGCGCTGCGGGTCGTCGTTGTCGACTTGCGCGGAGGCCACTGGCGGCGCCTGCATCTTGATGACGGGAAGCGACTGCGCGGACGGGCCATCGATAACCAGACGCCGGCGCGCGGCATTGCCGTCGCTGCCATGGGCCATGAACGAACGGATGCGATCGAGCGTGTCGGTGGTGATGCGGCCGCCATTGCGCAGGCGGCTGGCGAGCTTGCCATCATTGACGGCGCGGCGACCGAACGTCGACTCGGCCAAGCCACGCTGGCGGCAGAATTCGGCGATCTCCTGGAGGATGACCTCGTTCATCGGCGTTTCCCTTCAAGCGGCGGCTCCCGGGCGAGGAAGGCCGCTTATTCCCTGTTCCGGTGTCGGTTCTTGATGCGGCTCTCGCGGCCGCTGCGTTTCAGCCAATCAAACCGGACGGCCGAGCGTCAACCGAAAAAACGTCATGATAAAGTTGGGCAACAAATGTGGGCAGACCGGGATATGGCAAGGATGCCAATAATTTCAGGTGGTTATATAAATTATTTTCGTCAGTAACTTTTTGTACCGGCTCAATAGGGCTACGGCCCACCATTCTCGCGCCTGAAGGTGGGCAGAAAATTGCGCCCTCGCTGCGGCAAAAAAGAAAAGGCGGGCGCCGGAGACGCCCGCCTTCGCATTGCGGTGGCGACGAGCGCCCGCGGCGATCAGACTTCGAAGAACACCGTTTCCTTGTCGCCCTGCATATAGACGTTGAACCGGTAGACGGGCGGCTCGCCCGCTTCCTTGTGGGCGATCAAGGTGCCGCGGCGCTCGGCCGGCACCAGATTGAGCACGGGGTCGGTGGCGTTAGCGGCTTCGTCAGAGAAGTACAGCCGCGTATAGACCTGCCGCAGCATGCCGCGCGAGAAGATGGCGACGACGATATGCGGCGCCTGCTCCTTGCCGCGGGGGCCGGGCACCGCACCCGGCTTGATGGTGTCGAACACGAACAGGCCGGCCTTGTCGGTCGCCGAGCGGCCGAAACCCTTGAACTGGCTGTTGGGCAACGCGCGGCTATCCTGCGGGCTGGCGTAGCGGCCCTGCGAATCGGCCTGCCAGATTTCGATCATGCAATCGTTGATCGGCGCGTTGTCGGCGTCGTGGACGGTGCCGACGACGCGGATGCGCGTGCCGGAGACATCCGGCGTGACGAGGTTCGACTCGACCGAGTTCTTCCACGAATAGTGGCCGTTCGGATCCCACTCGCAGCGGCCGACCGGGGTGAGGCCATAGGCGAAGAACGGACCGACAGTCTGTGACGGCGTGATTTCGGACATGGTGCTCTTTTCCCGCCTGTCTCAGTGGTGATCGTCGTTATCGAGCGGCGTCGCCTCGCGGCCGCGCAGCACGATGTCGAATTTGAAAGCCAGCGCCCAGTCCGGCACCGTGTTCTCCAGATCGAACGACGCCACCATGCGGTTGCGCGCCTTCTCGTCGGTGACCGAATTGAAGATCGGATCGAACGGGAACAGGTAGTCGCCCGGGAAGTACATCTGCGTCACGAGGCGCGACACGAAGGAGTGGCCGAACACCGAGAAGTGGATGTGATTGGGACGCCAGGCATTGTGGTGATTGCCCCACGGATAGGCGCCGGGCTTCACGGTAATGAACTTGTAGTAGCCGTTGTCGTCGGTGACGGTGCGGCCCGCGCCGGTGAAATTCGGATCGAGCGGCGCCGGATGCTGATCGACATTGTGGACATAACGGCCGCAGGCATTGGCCTGCCACAGTTCGACCAGCGCGCTCTTCACCGGACGACGGTCTTCGTCGAGCACCTGGCCGTGAACGACGATGCGTTCGCCCAGCGGCTCGCCGGCATGCTGTTTGGTCAGGTCGTTGTCGCCTTCCTGCACGGCGTTGTGGCCGTAAACCGGGCCGGTCAATTCCGACAAAGTGTGCGGAATGATCATCAGCGGCTTGGTCGGCGAACGCTTGACCGTGCTCTTGTAGTTCGGCGTGAGATGCTTCGGAAAGTTCTCGAGACTCTTGGTCGGATAAATCAACGCCACCTTGGTGATCCTCTCTCGATTAAACGCGCTCGATTGCCAGGGACACACCCTGACCGACACCGACACACATGGTGGCGAGCGCGAGCTTTCCAGCCTTTTCCTCCAGCGCATGCGTCGCCGTCAATGCCAGACGCGCGCCGGACATTCCGAGCGGATGACCGAGCGCGATCGCACCGCCATGCGGATTGACGTGCTCGGCATCGTCCGGAAGCCCCAATTGACGCATGACCGCGAGCGATTGCGAAGCAAAGGCCTCGTTGAGTTCGATGATGTCGTAGTCGGAAATCTTGTGACCGAGACGCGCCATCAGCTTCTGCGTCGAGGGCACGGGGCCGATGCCCATCACGCGCGGTGGGACGGCGGCGGATGCCATGCCGAGGATGCGCGCGCGCGGGGTAAGGCCATGCGCCTTCGCCGCGGCGGCGGATGCCAGGATCAGCGCGGCAGCGCCATCGTTGACGCCGGAGGCATTGCCCGCGGTCACCGTGCCGGGGTTGCGGAACGGCGTCTTGAGCTTCGCGAGCTGTTCGAGTGTCGTTTCGGGGCGCGGATGCTCGTCCTTGTCGACCTTCACGGTCTCGCCTTTGCGGCCGGCGATCTCGACCGCGACGATCTCCTTGTCGAAGAAGCCCGCCGCGATGGCCTTGCCGGTCTTCTGCTGCGAGCGCCAGGCGAAGGCGTCCTGATCGGCGCGCGACACCTGATAATCCTCGGCAACGTTCTCGCCGGTCTCCGGCATGGAATCGACGCCGTACTGCGCTTTCATCAGCGGATTGATGAAGCGCCAGCCAATGGTGGTGTCGTAGATTTCGGCCGAACGAGAGAAGGCTTCGGTCGCCTTGCCCTGCACGAAGGGCGCGCGGGTCATCGACTCGACGCCGCCGGCAATGGCGAATTCCATTTCGCCGGAGCGGATGGCGCGGGCAACGTCGCCCACCGCATTGAGACCCGAGGCGCAAAGCCGGTTCACCGTCACGCCCGGTACCGACACCGGCAGCCCCGAAAGCAGCGCCGCCATGCGGGCGACGTTGCGGTTGTCTTCACCGGCCTGGTTGGCACAGCCGAAGATCACTTCCTCCAGCTTCTCCCAGTCCGCCTTCGGGTTACGCGCCATCAAGGCCTTGATCGGAATGGCGGCGAGATCGTCGGCGCGAACTTTGGCGAGCGAACCGCCGTAACGGCCGATCGGCGTGCGAACCGCGTCGCAAATGAAGACGTCCTGCATGTTCCATTCCCTTGAGGCGTTACGGCGAAGGCGGCGTTTTTAGGCTCCGCCTCCCAGACGGTCAAACACACCCGGGATCAGCCGCCCCGTCGCACAAGCGCGCGCCGAAGCGGTGGGCAGCCGTTTCTTCTGCCCATTCGCCGGCATCGGAACGTTATTTCCGACCCTCCCGCAGATGCGAAGGCGCTTGTAACAAATTTGTTGTCCTGGACAACAATATTGACCGGAGGCTCGTCCCCTGCCAGCATTGCGGGTGCGGTGGCCGACCAACGATGCCAGCCGCATTACCCTTCGGGAGGGACCCCATGCTGAAAGCGATCAAGCTCGCCGCCATGGCTGGCGTGCTGGCTGCAACTCCGGCGCTGGCCGAGCAAAACGGCACCCTGCGCATCGGCGTCATGAACGACATGTCGAGCGTCTACTCGGACTTCCAGGGCCCGGGCTCCGTGCTCGGCGCGCAAATGGCGGTCGAGGAATTCAACAAGACATCGAAGCGGAAGGTCGAAGTGATCTCCGCCGATCACCAGAACAAGCCGGATATCGGCGCCGGCATCGCGCGTCGCTGGTTCGACACCGAAGGCGTCGACATGGTCATCGACCTGCCGAACTCGGCCGTCGCCCTCGCGGTCTCCGACATCGGCAAGGAAAAGAACAAGGTCGTGATCGGCTCCGGCGCCGGCACCGCGCTGCTCACGGGCGCCAAGTGCTCGCCGAACTTCGTGCACTGGACCTACGACACCTGGGCTTTCGGTCACGGCACCGCCAAGGGCGTTCTGGAACAGGGCGCCAAGACGTTCTTCTTCATCACCGCCGACTACGCTTTCGGTCATGACCTCGAGAAGCAGGCTTCCGACGAGATCAACGCCTCGGGCGGCAAGATCGTCGGCGCCATCCGCCTGCCGCTCGGCACCAACGACTTCTCCTCGGCGCTGCTGCAGGCGCAGGCTTCCAAGGCCGACGTGATCCTGCTCGCCAATGCCGGCGGCGACACCGTCAACACCATCAAACAAGCCGCCGACTTCAAGATCGGCGAAAAGCAGAAGGTGGTGGCGCTGATCTTCGACCTGCAGAGCGTGCCGGCCATCGGCCTTGCCACCGCGCAGGGTCTCGGCGCCATCAATGCCTGGTACTGGGACCAGAGCGACGGCGCGCGCGATTTCGCCAAGCGCTACGCCGAGCGTCACAACAAGAAGATGTATCCGAACCACATGCAGGCCGGCGTCTACTCGGCGACGCTCGCTTACCTCAAGGCCGTCGACAAGGTCGGCTCGCCGGCCGACGGCAAGGCCGTGGTCGACGCCATGAAGGCGATGGGTTCGGACGAACCTGTCTACGGCAAGGTCACGATCCGGCCCGACGGCCGCGCCATCCACCCGCTGGTTCTGCTGCAGGTGAAGGCGCCCGCCGAGTCGAAGGGTGACTGGGATCTGTTCAAGATCGCCGGCACCATCCCGGCCGACAAGGCATTCCGCCCGCTCAATGAAGGCGGCTGCCCGCTGGTCAAAGCCAACTGATCTCGGCCTCGCCCGCGCAACCAAGACGCCGCTGCCGCACCCCGGCAGCGGCGACATCGCAATCAAGGAGCCATCCGTGAACTCCAACCGCGTGTCCTTCGTCGACCTGCCGCCCTCGCTCGCCGCCGAGCGCCAAGGTCCGATTGCGATTCTCAAGCTCAATCGCCCGCACAAGCGCAATGCGATCGACGACGGCACCGTCATCGGCATCGATGCGTTTTTCTCGGCGCTGCCCGATGACATTCGCGCCGTCGTCCTCGCCGGCGAAGGCGAGCATTTCTGCGCCGGCCTCGATCTGTCGGAATTGCAGGAACGCAATATCCACGAAGGCATCGTCCACTCGGCGACGTGGCATCGCGCCTTCGAGAAGATTCAATTCGGCAAGGTGCCGGTGGTCGCCGTGCTGCACGGCGCCGTGGTCGGCGGTGGCCTCGAACTCGCCTCCTCGGCGCATATCCGCGTCGCCGAGCGCTCGACCTATTACGGGCTGCCCGAAGGCAGCCGCGGCATCTATGTCGGCGGCGGCGGCTCGGTGCGCATTCCGCGGCTGATCGGCGTCGCCCGTATGATGGACATGATGCTGACCGGCCGCACCTATTCGGCCGAAGACGGCATGACCATGGGCCTTGCGACTTATCTGACCGAGCCGGGCCAGGGCCTCGCCAAGGGCATCGAACTGGCGCAGCGCATCGCCACCAACACGCCGATGACGAATTTCGCCATCACCCATGCACTGCCGCGCATCGCCGAAGCCGCGCCTGCGACCGGCTTCGCCATGGAGTCGCTGATCTCGTCGATCGCGCAGGCCGATCCGGAAGCGAAGAACCGCCTCACGGCCTTCCTCGAAGGCCGCGCCGGCAAAGTGAAGCGCCCCGACTAGGGTTCGAGCAATGCAGGTGACAAAGCCTCTGGCCTCCGCGAAATCGTACGCGCCGCTGCGCGCCGTCAAGCTCGGCGCGCTCGACTCGGTCATCGATCGCCGGGCCGACGGCACGATGTACATCCGCAGCCGGCAGGCACTGGAGGACTATCACGACACAATCGCCCAACCGCTCGAGCATTGGGCGAGGGTCGCGCCGGATCGCGTCTATCTCGCCCAGCGCGATGCCGACGGAAACTGGCGCAAGCTCACTTATGCGCAGACGCTCGACAAGGTGAAGCGCATCGGCGCGACCTTGCTGCGCCGCGGGCTGTCGCCGGAGCGTCCCATCGTCATTCTCTCCGGCAACGACATCGAGCATGCGCTGCTGGCGCTGGCGGCGATGATGGTCGGCATTCCCTATGCGCCGATTTCGCCGGCCTATTCGCTGATGTCGAGCGACTTCGGCAAGCTGCGCATGATCGTCGATCTGCTGACGCCCGGCATGGTGTTCGCCGCCGACGGCATGGCCTTCGGCAAGGCGCTCTATGCCTGCGTGCCGGACGAGATCGAACTGGTCGTTACCCGCAATCCGCTGGGCGACCGGCCGACCACGATGTTCGCCGATCTGATCGGCGACGAGGACACGCGCGGCGTCGACGCGGCGCATGCGCAGGTCGGCCCCGACTCGATCGCCAAATTCCTGTTCACCTCAGGCTCCACTGGCACGCCGAAGGGGGTGATCAACACCCATCGCATGCTCAATTCCAACCAGGCGATGCTGCGCGGCAACCTGCCTTTCGTGAAGGACGAGCCGCCGGTCATCGTCGACTGGCTGCCGTGGAGCCATACCTTCGGCTCGAACCACAACTTCAATCTCGTACTGGTCAATGGCGGCTCGTTCTACATCGACGACGGCAATCCGACGCCGCCAGGCGTGCCCAAGACCGCGCGCAATCTTCGCGACATCGCCCCGACCATCTATTTCAACGTCCCTAAGGGCTTCGAGGCGCTAATCGCGCATTTCCGCGCCGACGAAGCTTTGCGTCGCAACTTCTTCAGCCGGCTGAATGTATTGTTCTATGCCGGCGCCGGCCTCAATCAGGCGACCTATGACGAGATGAACGACATCGCGGTCGAGACCACCGGCGAGCGCGTCATCTTCATTTCTTCGCTCGGCTCGACCGAAACGGCGCCGGCGGCTCTGGCCTGCACCTTCGATTTCGGCCGCCCCGGCAATATTGGCCTGCCCTGCCCCGGCGTCGAACTCAAGCTGGTTCCGAACGAAGGCAAGCTGGAAGCACGGCTGCGCGGCCCGCACATCACGCCCGGTTACTGGCGGCAGCGCGAGCACACCGAAGGCGCATACGACGAAGAGGGCTTCTACAAGCTGGGCGACGCGCTGAAATTCGCCGACCCCAACGATCCCGACAAGGGCCTGCTGTTCGACGGCCGCATCGCCGAGGACTACAAGCTGTCGACCGGCACATGGGTCAGCGTCGGACCGCTGCGCGGCCGCTTCATCGATCACTTCGCGCCTTATGTGCGCGACGTCGTGCTTACCGGCGCCGATCGCGACTTCATCGGCGCGGTGGTGTTTCCCGATGTCGAGGCCTGCCGCAAGCTTGCCGGTCTTGGCCCCGACGCGACACCCGCGCAGATCGTCGCCGCACCGACCGTGCGGCTGTTGTTCGCAGAGCGCCTGTTCGGGCTGGCGGCCGAGGCCAAAGGCTCGTCGACGCGCGTCGAGCGCGTCATCCTGATGGCCGAGCCGCCGTCGCTCGACAAGGGCGAGGCCACCGACAAGGGCTCGATCAACCAGCGCGCGGTCCTGGCGACCCGCGCCGCGCTGGTCGAGGAGCTTTATTCCGAAACGCCATCGGCGAACGTGATCCGGAGCGACAGTTGACCATGACCATCTCCGCTCCTTCGTCGACGAAGACCCGCGCGGTGAGACTCGGGCCGCGAGCCGTCGATATCGAACGCCGCGCCGATGGCGCCATGATCCTGCGTTCGCCGCAGCCGCTCGGGCCCTATCCGACAAAGCTGACCGAGCGCCTCGAATACTGGGCCAAACACGCGCCGGATCGCGTCTTCATGGCGCAGCGTGACGGCAAAGGCGGCGAGAAATGGCGCACCATCACCTATGCGCAGGCGCTCGATCATGCCCGCCGCATCGGCACCGCGCTG
>Ga0182747_1000257_pt1 | contig 54604 bp, 43 predicted proteins | sample eDN3rd30CBELigBY_FD_128526 | JGI IMG/M metagenome (GOLD analysis project Ga0182747, IMG submission 128526) | Enriched backyard soil microbial communities from Emeryville, California, USA - eDNA 3rd pass 30_C BE-Lig BY (version 2) (version 2) | ecosystem: Environmental > Terrestrial > Soil >... | reverse complement strand
TACGAGTAGCAACAACCCAGTTTGGCACAATTTAGGATCGGCGAACAACCGTTTCGAGCGCCCTGCGGCTGTGACAATTGGTTCAATTTTGGTCCAAATCGGACGATTGCTGCCGAATTCGTCGCCACGGGGGCTTTGGTGCCGGCTGAGGGGATTGAACCCCCGACCTTCGGTTTACAAAACCGCTGCTCTACCGCTGAGCTAAGCCGGCGCTGCCGCGCGCGACGCCCGGATAGCGGATTAGACGTGACAAATCAATTGTATGGCGCGCTGCCTGGCGCCCGGTGCCCGGTCGCGCCGGGTTACCGGGCCGGTATGCGCGGCATGGGACACATGAAAACGCCCCGCGGCCGGAAAGCCGCGGGGCGTATGATCGAGGCGGCGACCGGGTTCCGGTCGCCGCCGTTATGAGCCATCAGGCGGTGATATCGCGGTCCTTCGTCTCCGGCAGGAAGAAGAAGCCGATGACGACCGTGATCGACGCGAAGATGATCGGGTACCACAGGCCGGCATAGATATCGCCGGTCGAGGCCACGATGGCGAAGGCGGTCGCCGGCAACAGGCCGCCGAACCAGCCGTTGCCGATGTGATACGGCAGCGACATCGAGGTGTAGCGGATGCGGGTCGGGAACAGCTCCACCAGCATCGCCGCGATCGGGCCGTACACCATCGTGACGAAGATCACGAGGATGAGCAGCAGGCCGATGATGGCCGCCGTCTGGCTGCGGAAGATGTCGAAGGGATGCGCCATCTTCACGATGCCCGCGTCGCCCGCCTTCGGATAACCCGCGGCCTGCACGGCGGCGAGAACCTTGGCGTTGTCGGCGGCGGCGGCGTACGGAACGTCCGTGCCGTTGACCTTGACCACGACCGGCGCACCGGCCGGGCCGGCAACGGTCGAGTACTTGACCGACTGCTGCGACAGGTAGGCGCGGGCGGTGTCGCACGGCTTGGTGAAGACGCGCGTTCCGACCGGGTTGAACAGATCGCCGCAGGCCGCACGATCAGCCACCACCTCGACCTTCACGGTTTCGATCGCCTTTTCCAGCGCCGGGTTGGCGTTGGTGGTGATCGCCTTGAAGATCGGGAAGAAGGTGAGCGCCGCGATCAGACAGCCGCCGAGGATGATCGGCTTGCGGCCGATCTTGTCGGACAGCGCGCCGAACACCAGGAAGAAGCCGGTGCCGAGCAGGAGCGACCACGCGATCAAGAGGTTGGCGGTGTAGCCGTCCACCTTGAGGATCGATTGCAGGAAGAACAGCGCGTAGAACTGGCCGGTGTACCAGACGACGCCCTGGCCCATCACGCCGCCGAGCAGGGCGATGAGCACGATCTTGCCGTTCGACCAGTTGCCGAAGGCTTCCGTGAGCGGCGCCTTCGAGCCCTTGCCTTCATCCTTCATGCGCTGGAAGACCGGCGACTCGTTCAGCTTCAAGCGGATCCAGACCGAAACGGCCAGCAGCAGCACGGAGACGAGGAACGGAATGCGCCAGCCCCAGGCCGCGAAATCCTTTTCACCGACGATGGTGCGGGTGAAGAGAATGACCAGCAGCGACAGGAACAGGCCGAGCGTGGCGGTCGTCTGGATGTACGACGTATAGTAGCCGCGCTTGCCGTGCGGCGCATGCTCCGCGACATAGGTCGCGGCGCCGCCGTACTCACCGCCGAGCGCGAGGCCCTGCAGCAGGCGCAGCGCGATCAGGATGACCGGCGCGGCGAAGCCGATGGTGGCCGAGCCGGGGAGCAGGCCGACGATGAAGGTCGACAGGCCCATGATGAGAATGGTGACGAGGAAGGTGTACTTGCGGCCGACGATATCGCCGACGCGGCCGAACACGAGGGCGCCGAACGGACGCACGAGGAAGCCCGCGGCGAAAGCGAGCAGCGCGAAGATGTCACGCGTTGCCGGCGGATAATCGCTGAAGAACTGCGCGCCGATGATCGCGGCGAGCGAGCCGTAGAGATAGAAGTCGTACCATTCGAAAACGGTGCCGAGCGATGATGCGAAGATGACGCGCCGTTCGTCGGCCGTCATTCCGCGGTCCTGGAGTCCGGACGCGGTGGTCGTTGTCATAGGCGTTTACCCCTAAAGTTGACACGTTATGGTCGTGTGTCGGGCGACGCCTGATTGTCTTGTTTGTGGTCGGAGTCGCCTTGAGGCTAGCGATACGCCAGCCTCCGCAAGTGCGTCTGTCCGTCTCGCGTCTTACGCCTTTTGGCGGAGACTGATTATCTAAGTCTTTGAATTTAAATTGTTATATCAGGAATTCAGGCGGCCTGTGGCGGGCCGGGATTCTTAACGCTTCGGCAAGCTTTGCACCGTTTTGGGGGACGCCGCTACCACGGCGCCGGTCGTCAGATACTGACGGCCAGCCGCTCCAGAACCTCGATCAGCCAGGCGGCGGCATGCAGAACCGGCAAGCGCTGGGACAGCTTGGCCTTGCGGAAGCTGTCGTTGAGCAGCTTGAGCGCGCGCTTGTGGCCGGGATGCGCCTGCGCCACGGTGCTGAGGCGGTTCAGCCGCGCGAGCAGGGCTTCGCGTTGCTTTTCGACGTCGTCATAGCGCTGACGGAAATTATCGCGCGCGGGCGGAGCGGCAGCGGAAGGGGTGCGATTTGGCATTCCGATTAACTTTAACCGCGGTCGTGTGACATCAGCCCCCGCCGCCTTGTCGCCGAGGACCGCGCCGAAATCAAGGCCCGCCGCACGCGCGTGCTGCCGGCCGGGTTAATGTTACCCGGCGATTGAAAGTGGCGGTGTAAATCGTTCGTATATTGTGCGGGCGAACGTCACGAACGGATCGCCTGCGATGCGCGCTTTCATTGCCATTGCTGTCCTTGCTGGAGCGTGCGGCCTGACGGCGGCGCAGGCCGCCGATTGGTCCGGCCGCGCCGGCTATTACGATTCGTATCCGTCGCGCGCGCCGCAAGTGCTGGTCTACGACGTCGAGCCGGGCACCGAGATTCGCGAATACTGGGCGCCGGGCTGGCAGAACCGGCGGTACTTTCCGTTCACCGGCAAGAAGCCGAAGGTCGGACGCCGCGAGGATCTCAACGCGCCGCGGCGCATCGCTGCGCCGGCGCCGACTTATTACCAGGAATGGTCGACGCTCTCGCTCTATCCGCCACGCGTGATCGTGCCACCGGCCGATCTCGAGCCGGGCAATTTCGCCTCGCCCCTTTTGCCGCCGAAGTGAACCGATGACCTTGTCGCGTATCAAAATCGCAGCGCTCGCCTTCGCCGCCGCCGCGCTCAGCGCCGGAACCGCCGAGGCGCAATGGTATTCGTCGGTGCAGCCGTCGCCGGCGCCGCTTTATTCTTATGCGCAGCCGAACCGCACGGCATCGCAGCCTTACGCCGTCGAAGTCGCGCCGGGCGCTTATGTCATTCACCGGCCCGGCGAGGACAACGCGCGTGCACCGCGCCGTGCCTATCGCGCCGCGCCGGCGCCGCAAGCGAAGGCCGCCAGGCCGTCGCGCGTCAAGAACGATCCGGCGATGATCGAGCAATTGCGCGAGCAGGCGGCGGGCAAAAAGACGGCGGCAAAGCAGGCGGCGGCAAAGCCGTCCGTCATCAACACCACCGGGGTCGTTTATAAAAAGCCGAAGATCGTCGAGACGAAGCGTTACGTCGATCTGCCGCCGCGCGTGGTCGAGCGTTACACCGTGGTCGATGATGGCAATGGCGACAACAAGGTCGAGGTCGAGGCACCCGCCGCGCAAGCGCAGGGCAGGAAGGGCAAGCCGGCCAAAGAGACAGTCAAGGATTCAAACAAGGGCCCGAACAAGGGTCCGAATAAGGGCGGCCATCGCGTCATCCAGGCCGATGCCGAAATCACCATTCTCGGCCCCGATCGAATGACCATCCAGCTCTACCGCAAGGGCGAGCTCGGCAAGCCGGGCGCGCGGCTGAACTGACGATCTTTCAAAAGTTAGTGGGCGGCGACGGCGGGCTGGGGGGCTCGCCGTTTGCTTTTGGGGGGGGGAGGCGTGTAGCCCGGGTGGAGCGAAGCGCAACCCGGGAACGATCGACAGGCAGCCCCGGGTTCGCTGTGCTCACCCGGGCTACTTTCGGTCCTCAATAAGCACCGCATGCGACAGCATGTTGCCGATGGCGTCGTAGGAGAAAGTCTTGACCGGCGCGACGCTGCTCGCTCAGCATCGTAGGACGCGTTAGCCGAAGGCGTAACGCGCCGAGATGAATTTGAAAAGCGGCGCAATGTGGTGATTCTATTGCCGCCTACGGGCTGGGGGGCTCGCCGTTTGCTTTTGTGGCAATGGGTAATCTTTTTAGAGGGCAGAAAAATAGACCTGCTTGTATCCAAGCCGCTAGGCTTGGGCTCGGGCATGGCCAAGACCGACTATGGCCTTGGTGCGCCGAACGATGAAATTACCGCGGAGTGATCAAGTCCGGGCAGGACTGTTTGAAATCGCTTCGAAACTCTAGTCTAGAGTCCTAGTCGGACGCAGGTCTGACGTGTATTCCAAACGATTGGGCAGAGCGGGCTTGTCGGGCCATGCGTGATGCCAGCGATCACCCTCCTGCGGCTTGAGGCCAAGTAGTTCGAAATTGATCATGTTGGATAGGTGAAGGCCGAAATCGAAGTAGGTCTTCATGTCATCGGCGACCTGCCTTAATTCGGCAAGCGTCGGGTTGGCCGCCACTGTTTTTCCGCTGCGCTCCGTTTTGAAAAGTAAAATGGATCGCTGGGTGCCACTGACGATATTCGAGTGCATCAGCTTGTTGCGATTTTCGTAGCAAATCTTGTGGCCTTCGACGAAGGTTCGAACAAGGCTCATCACCTCATCAGTCCAATCTCGTAATGGTAATGTTTGTCGCATAAGCCCGTCGCGGGCCTCAGACGCTAGTCGAGCGAATATCGTGTGACCGACTTGGCCGCTAACGCCTAGAATTGTCGTGAACATGGCTTGCGCTGCAAATTCGAGTTGCGCATAGTTTACGCTAATGACGCCAAGAGCAAAAATGCTGTCAGGCGGGCCTATCTGATAGCGTGGCCATGGAGTGCCGGTCATGGGTAGAACCCCTGCGCCAAAGACTGATGGTCAACATCCCGAGCAAGAGTGCAGCGCTTTAAAAATTTGTGAAGTCCGCGCTCAACACTAAACCCGATGCCCATCAGATTATGGGCCGAAGGGTATGCCGTCGCAATCGAAGAAATCGCGGCCCAAGAAGCAGAAAGCCGCCTAGCGATCTTATGGGGGCAGCAAATGGTGGATGGTAGATTCTGGCTGGAGTTAATTGCGATTCTGACGGGGCCGCTTGGTCTTATTCTTTTGATAGCGCAGCGATGGAAGACTGGAAAAAGTATCGGGGCTAGAACCGTCCAATTTGCAACGGTATGCTTGTTATTCCCGGTAATTATGGTTCTTGGGCTCGAAAGAATCTTAGATTCCGCAACAATCGGAACTATGCTCGGTGGCGTAGCCGGCTTTGTTCTTTCACGTGTAGGTGAGTATGTTCCAACTGGAAGCAAATCGGGTGACGACTAAATAGTCTCAGGCTCGGAATTTCTGTTTTTCCGTCGCCAGCGAGTAGTTCGGTTGGCTTGCTCTAGTCCAGCGAACGTCGAAGCTCACGCCCGGCTGGCGATATAGAGCGACAGCACCGCGGCGTTCGAGACGTTGAGGCTCTTGATGTCGCCCGGCATGTCGATGCGGGCGACCTTGTCGCACAATTCGCGCGTCGACTGGCGCAGGCCCTTGCCCTCGGCGCCGAGCACCAGCGCCAGTGGCTTGCGCAACGTCATCTCCGGCAGGTCGGCGTCGCCGTCGGAATCGAGGCCGACCACCATGAAGCCGCGCTCCTTCAGCGCGGCAAGGCCGCGGCCGAGATTCTGCACGGTGACGAGCGGCACCAGTTCGAGCGCGCCGGAGGCGGCCTTGGCGAGCGCGGCGGTGGCGTCCGGCGAATGGCGCTGCGTCGTCACGATGGCGGTGGCGGCGAAGGCCGCGGCCGAGCGGAAGATGGCGCCGACATTGTGCGGGTCGGTGATCTGGTCGAGCACCAGCACGGTGCCGCGCGCCGGCACGGCCTCGATCGCCGGCGAGGGCAGGGGATCGGCCTCCAGATAGAGGCCGTTGTGGACGGCGTCGGGCAGCAGGCGGTCGTCGATGGCGGAGGGGCGTACGATTTCCGGGGCGATGGCGGCGGCGATGCCTTCTTCCTCGAGGCGGCGGGCGGCGTTGTCGGTGACCAGCAGGCGGCGCAGGCGCCGGTTCGGGTTGCGCAGCGCCGCCGTGACCGTGTGCCAGCCATAGAGAATGACGAGATCGTCGTCGCCGGCGGACGCGGCGCGCAGGTCCTCGCGGCGGGCGCGGGTGAAGCGCTCGCGGCGCTCGACCTGCTCGCGGGTGGCACCGGGCTTTGCGCCGGGTTTGGAACTTTTAGGTCCGGCAGCGGGCTTGCCGGCGAAGGGGGCGGGGCGTTTGCTCATGGCGGGGAGCTTTAGAGGATCGGGCGGCGGGGGAATAGCGCCTCTTGTCAACTTTCCGCAACGCCTCCATTGACTTCCCGGCTGCCCCTGCCCATAACCCGTGCCATTCCATCACCGTCCGGTGCGGAAATCCCGTTTTGCTATGGGGATCAAAGGTCTAGGACGGACGGTGCGACCGGCGCCGGGGTGAAAGCCTGGAGGAATTCGAGCTTGGGGGCGAGTGTCCCGAGCGGCAAAGGGGGCGGACTGTAAATCCGCTGGCTATGCCTTCGTAGGTTCGAGTCCTACCTCGCCCACCATTTCCCTCCTTTCCATATTTCACGCAATCCGCCGCGAGGCGCTGCGGCGCAGGCGAGGGCGGCTGCATCCGAACGTTTGCGCCATTCACCGCGGCAGGGTGGTGTGCGGCGTAGTCTCCGGGGCCGGCGGAGCGCGGTCCGGCTGCGTGATGGCGTCGGCGGAGCGCGGGTCCTGCGGGCTCTGATCCGGCTTGCCGCTGAAGAGCGCAAACATCACCACGACTGCGGCGACACCGAGCAAGCCGAGGGCCAGCCAACTCTTGCTGTCTTTCGTTCCAGTTTTGCGAATTTCCGGCGCCACGATTGTTCTCCTGTTTAGGAGCAAACGCCTGCCTGCGCGCGCCGTTCCCGGCCGAGCAAATTCTGGCAATTTTGTCGCGCTAGCTGCGGCGCCAGAAGACGTGGACCGCCGGCGAGCAGATGCAGAGTGGTGTTGCAGCCGATGATGCAGCGTTCTCCAGCGCAACCATTCCCGATGCGATGTTGATCGAAGCCTGAAGCGGGCGGCGCCATTGGCGTCCGCCGTTCGAGAGCGACGCGAAGTGGCGGCCGACCGCGACCACGACTTCGTCGCGCTTCCAGCGGCGCGCAAAGGCGATGACATGCGCGGCGTCGGGACCGGATACATCGAGGCCGAAATAATCACCGCGGCGGAACAGCTCGGCATAGTGTTGCCGGATCTCGAGCAGTTTGTGCAGCAGGTGCAGCTTGATGCGGCCGTCTTGCCAGGACTCAGCGAGGCTTTGCAAATCGAAGTCTGGTTTATCGACTTCGGCGGCGCGTTTGCCGAAATCCACCGGCCGGCGATTGTCCGGATCGACCAGCGACAGGTCCCAATATTCCGTGCCCTGATATATATCCGGAATGCCGGGGCCGAGCACCTTGAGGGCCAGTTGCGACAGGCTGTTGAGCGCGCCGATCAGCGATGTGCGCGCCGCGAAGGCGCCGAATGAATCGATAAACGTCTTCGACCGCGCCGGATCGAGCAGGGTGCCGATCCAGGCCTCCAGCGCCGCTTCATACTTTTCATTCGGCGCTGTCCAACTCGTGTCCTGCTTGCCTTCGCGCGCCGCTTTCAGCGCATAGGCCTTGATGCGGTTCGTGAAATTTTCATCGAGCCGGTCCGGCCAGGCGCCAATGAGTGCCTGGTAGATCATGTATTGATGCGCCTTGCCCGGCCACGGCGATCCATCCTGCGCGGCGGCAAGGCCGCGATTCAGGCCGTCCCATTCCTTCACGTGCGCCGCCCATTCGTCAGGCATTTCGCTGAGCGCGAGAATGCGCATGCGGGCGTCTTCGCCGCGCTTGGTGTCGTGCGTCGCTGTCGCAGTCAGTCCATCCGGCGACACTCTCAGGCGCTCGGCCTGCATCTCGTGGAATTGCTGTGGTGACAGCGCGCGGGCATCGGGATGGCCGCCGACCTCGTTGAAGGCAAGGAAACGGTGGTCGCGATAGAACACCGTGTCTTCCAGCGCCTTGGCCATCAGCGGCCCGGTGAATTGTTGCAGCTTGAGGGCGAAGTTGCGCACCCGCGGCGCGCTGTAGCCGGCATTGCTGACGAGATCGAGCGTGATGGCCTCGCGCAGGAAATCCATGATGTCAGGATCTGGGCCGTCCCACCGCGCGCGGGCCCGTGCAATGGTCGCATCGATAATGGCGCGGTCCTTGTCGGAAGCGCCGGCCGCCGTGACGTAAGTGCGGTAAACCGGAAACTCCAGCACATAGAGCAGCAGCGCCTCGCGCAGGCGGTTCAGCGTGTAGTCGCGCGTGCTGAAATGCCCGGCGGCGATGCGCGCTAATTGTAGTCCGAGTACGGTGAATTCGCTCGCCAGCATGGTGTCGATGACGCGGCGTTTCGCGGTATCGAGCATTTGCGCGGGCGTCGAGTGCTCACCGCTGAAGTCGCGCCAGGTCTTTTCCAGCGCATCGAGGCCCGTGTCGTCGGCGAGAACGTGGCCGATGACATTGAGCCATTCATAGCCGGTCGTACCGGCGACGCCGGGAAAGTCCGGCAGGGCCTCGCCGTGGCCGAGGATTTTTTCGATCCCGATCCAGAGCGGACCGCGGCGGCTATTGCCGCGCGCTTTGCTCACCAGTTGGCGCAGGCGCCGCGTGTATTGCACCGGATCGCGCAGGCCGTCGATGTGGTCGAGCCGAAGTCCCTGCAACTGGCCGGCCGCGATCAGACGGATAACGAGCGGGTGAATGGCGCGAAACACGGCGGGCCGTTCGACCCGCAAACCGGCAAGATCGTTGATGTCGAAGAAGCGGCGATAATTGACGGCCGCAAACGCGACGCGCCAGTAGGCGAGGCGATAATGCTGGCGTTCCAGCAGGCGATGCAGCGTCGCTGCTCCGGCTTCGCCGCGATAGGCGGCGAGGCCCCGTTCGATCAGCGGTGCGGCGCCGTCGATAGCAGTAAGAGCTTGCTTCAGCGCCGGCGCATCGCGATACGACGGCGCGCCGTGTGCGCCATATTCGTCGGCGAGCTTCAACAGCGCGGCGCCGGCCGGATCGGATTCGGCGGTCGCGACTAGAATCCGGAGCATCTCGCCATAGCGCTGCGGATTGATTGGCAGCTTGTGCTCGAAATACCAGGCGGCGAAGCTGCCATCGGCCGCGTCGTAACGCAGTTCTATCTCTCCGGCTTGCAAGGCATCGCCATAAGGCCGGCCCAGGATGGGCAACAGCACGCCGGGATTCCGCCGGTAGGGGATCGCCTCCCAGTCGATGTCGAAAGCTTCGGCATGCGGCGAATGTTCGCCCCATTCCAGCACATCGAGCCACCACTGGTTATCCGACAGGCCGACGCCCATGTGGTTCGGCACGAAATCGAGGATGAGGCCGATGTCGTTGGCCCTTAGTGCGTCGCTCATCCGGGCAAAGGCTTCATCGCCGCCGAGCTCCGGGTTGAGGCGGTCGTGATCGACAATGTCGTAGCCGTGGGTGCTGCCCGGCCGCGCCTTCAGGAATGGCGACGCATAAAGATGGCTGATGCCGAGCGCCTTGAGATAAGGGACGATGGCAGCAGCATCGTCGAAGGTGAAGTCCTTGGTCAGTTGAACGCGATAGGTGGCGTGCGGCGTGGCGGCAGGCATGGCGGAACGCATGGCGCTAGCCTCCAATCGCGGCGTAGACCGACCAGGGCGGCAGGCTGTCGGGCGGATTGGGGCCCCACACGGGCTCCGATCCCCAGGCGAGATCCTGCGGACGCGGCTGCGACGCGCCGGAGAGATTGGCCAGGAGACACAGCGCCTTGCCATTCGCCGGCCATCGCGCCGTCAACAGGCCGTTTGTCATCGCCGCGGTGCCGGCGCCGGTCATCGATTGCAGCAACGGCACGATGTGGCGATGCCGGGCCGCGAGCAGCGAGCGTGTCAGTTCGAGCCGCCGCGTATGGGCCGGCTCGTCGCGCGCCGCCCAGTCGAGCACGGCGAGGTCGCGCGTCCGCTCGGCCAGCGGATCGGGGATTTCGTCGCCATGTCTGGCGTAGGCTTCTGCGAATTCGCGCTTGCGGCCGTTGCGCACGGCGTCGGCGAGATCGCCCTTGAAGTCGCAGAAGAACGGGAACGCCTCTCGGGCGCCCCATTCGTCGCCCATGAACAAAAGAGGCGGGCCGGGCTGCAACAACAGCACGCTCAATGCCGCAGCGACGGCATTCTCATCGACAAGCACGGTGAGGCGCTCGCCGAGCGGCCGGTTGCCGATCTGGTCGTGGTTCTGGATGAAGTTGACGAAGGCGAGGCGCGGCAACGCCGCGCTGGGCTCGCCTCGCGGGGCGTCGTCGCGGTGCGGCGAACCTTCGCCCTGATAGGCAAAGCCCTCGGCCAGGGTGCGAGCGACATGACGGGCGGCATCGTCGTAATCGCGGTAATAGCCCTGCGTTTCCGCTGTCAGCAGAACATGCCAGGCGTGGTGATAGTCGTCGTTCCACTGCGCCTTGTAGTGTCCGCTTGGTGGATCCTCGAGCGGGGCGAGGCGGCGCGCCGTGTTGTCGTCATTCTCGAGCACCAGATGAATGTGCCGCCCGGTTTCCCGTGCCAGAACGCCGACGGCCTTACTGATGTCCTCCAGCACATTAGGTTCGCCAGGCGCGACAATGGCATGCACGGCGTCGAGGCGAAGACCGTCGAAGCGATAATGACGCAGCCAATGCACGGCATTCTCGACGGCGAAGGCGCGCACTTCCGGCACGCGGTAGTCGATGGCGCTGCCCCACGGCGTATGCGCGTCGGTAAAGAACGGCGGCGCAATGCGGTGCAAATAGTTTCCTTCCGGGCCGAAGTGATTGTAGACGACGTCGAGAAACACCATCAGGCCGCGCTGATGGGCGGCGTCGATGAGCGCCTTCAGGTCTTCCGGACGGCCATAGCTCGAATCCGGCGCGTAAAGGAGCACGCCGTCATAGCCCCAGTTCCAGCGGCCCGGGAAATCGGCGAGCGGCATCAATTCGAGCGCAGTGATTCCGGTCTCGACCAGATGATCGAGCTTGTCGATCATCGCGCGATAGGTGCCTTCTGGCGTGAAAGTGCCGACATGCGTTTCGAGGAAAACGGCCTGCTCCCAGGGCCGCCCCTTCCAGCTCGCGTCGCGCCAATTATAATCGTGATCGATGACCTCGCTGGCGCCGCCGACATCGTCCGGCTGGAAGTGCGAGGCCGGATCGGCAATGCTGACGTCGCCGTCGATGCGGAAGCTGTAGCGCGTGCCGGCCTTGGCGCCCGGCACATGCAGTTTAAACCAGCCGCCGTCACCGCGTTGCATTGGCTGGGCCTTGCCGAGCACGAGATCGACAGACTGGGCCGCCGGCGCCCATAGCCGAAACGTGACGCCGTCATCGGCGATTAGCGGCCCAAACGTGGGAACGGCGCTCATGATTGGCCTGCGAACACGACGATCGAGCGCGGCCGGATTGTCCAGGGCGATCCGGTGTCGCCCGGGATGTCCTGAGGCCCGTCATTGCCAGTGTCGATGAGGTTCTTCCATTTCGGCGATCCTTCCCAGGTGGGGAAGGTCACTTCGACGTCATGATCGGCGCCATTGAGAATAATGTAGAGCGGCGCGTCGCCTGCCTTCGGGCCGGCGAGAATGTAGGAGACGAATTTTCCGCCTGGAAAATTCCAGTCCTCGTCCGTCATCTCCGTGGCGCCAGGCGTCAGCCACAGCACGTCGTACGTGCCGTCGGCGCGCTTGCCTTCCAGCCATTTGTTTTGTCGGACCTGCGGATACTGCTGACGGATTTTCGCAAGCGTGCCGACGAAGTCGGTCAGGTCATCGTCGGAGCCGAGCGCCGACCAGTCGACCCAGCCGATCTCGTTGTCCTGGCAATAGGTGTTGTTGTTGCCACCCTGCGAATTGCCAACTTCATCGCCGGCAAGCACCAGGGGGATACCCTGCGCAAGGTAGAGCGAGGCCAGTTGATTGCGGCGGAGCGTGCGCCGCAATGCGAGGATGCCGGGGTCGTCCGTCGGGCCCTCGACGCCGCAATTGGTGCTGACATTGTCGTCGGAACCGTCGCGATTGTCCTCGCCATTGGCCTCGTTGTGCTTGCCGTCGTAGCTGTAGAGGTCGGCGAGCGTGAAGCCGTCATGCACCGTGACGTGGTTGATGCTGGCCCGCGGGCTGCGGCCGTCGTGCTGGAACTGGACCGACGAGCCGGTCATCGCATGGGCGATATCGCCGATCAGGTCGCCATCGCCGCGCCAGAACCGCCTCAGCGTCCGGCGATAAATGTCGTTCCATTCCGACCAGCCGTTGGGGAATCCGCCGACCTGATAACCGCCCATGCCTACATCCCAGGGCTCGGCGATCATCTTGACGTCGGCGAGCACCGGGTCCTGCCGCACGGCGGCGAGAAACGGCGCATTGCGATCGAAGGCCGGGCCGCGGGCGAGCGTGGAAGCGAGATCGAAGCGGAAGCCGTCGACCTGGTAGGCCTCGACCCAGTGCCGCAGCGAGTCCATGACCATCTGCAGCACGCGCGGATGAGCGAGCTTGAGCGAATTCCCCGTGCCGGTGAAGTCGTCGTAATAGCGCCCGTCGTTTGGCATCAGCCAGTAGTATGAGGCGTTGTCGATGCCGCGATAGCACAACGTTGGCCCCATATGGTTGCCTTCGCAGGTATGGTTGTAAACGACGTCGAGAATGACCTCGATGCCGGCGTCGTGCAGCGCGGCGATGGTGCCGCGCAGATCATTGATCTCCGAACCGTTGGAGTAGCGCGCCTCCGGCGTGAAGAAGCTGAAGGTGTTGTAGCCCCAGTAATTGGTCAGGTTGCGGTCAAGCAGATGCCGGTCATTGAGAAACGAATGCACCGGCAGCAATTCGATCGCCGTGACGCCAAGCTTGCGCAGGTGGGCGATCATCGCCGGGTCTGACAGCGCGCGATAGGTGCCGCGCAGGCCGTCCGAAATGTCGGTGCGTTGATGTGTGAGGCCTTTGACATGGGCCTCATAGATCACCGTGTCTTCCCACGGCACATGCGGCCGGTGGTTTGAGCCGGTATAGGCGGCATCGACGACGACCGATTTATACATGAAGCGCGCATTGTCGCGCCGGTCGAATGACAGGTCCTGCTGCTTGCTGCCGGTTCGATAGGCGAAGTGCGCGTCGTTCCACGTGAAGTGGCCGCCAAGCTGCTTGCTGTAGGGATCGATCAGCAGCTTGTTCGGATTGAAGCGATGGCCGGCGCCCGGTTCGTAGGGGCCGTGGACGCGGTAGCCATAGAGTTGCCCCGGCCCGACATGCGGCAGGTAGACGTGCCAGACGTCGTCCGTGCGTTCGTTGAGCGTAACGCGCTCGGTTTCACGCCGGCCGTCCCTGTCGAACAGGCACAGCTCGACTTTCGTCGCGTTGGCCGAGAACAGCGCGAAGTTCGTGCCGCGGCCGTCCCATGTCGCGCCGAGCGGATAGGGCGCCCCGGCGGCGGATTTCTTGCCGTTAGAGCTCAGGAACGAAAATGAGGGCAGCAAGCGGTGGGAGAACAATGAGAATCTCCTGACTGTCGGGCGTGGCAACGGTTGAGACGCCGCCCGCGTTCCCGACATTGCTGCCGCCATAGATCGCTGCGTCGGAATTGAAGGCTTCGCGCCAGTGACCGGCGAAGGGGACGCGAAGGCGGTAGTCGTGCAGCACCTGCGGGGTGAAGTTCACGACGAAGACGGCGCGCGATCCGGGCTCGCGGCCCTTGCGCAGCCAGGCGAAGACACTGTTGTCGGCGTCGTCGGTGACCAGCCATTCGAAGCCTTCGGCCTGGCAGTCGAGGCCGTGCAGGGCCGGGGTGTCGCGATAGAGGTGATTGAGGTCGCGCACCAGGCGCTGGATGCCGGCGTGCTCGGGCTTGTCCAGAAGATGCCACGGCAGGCTGATGTCGTGGTTCCACTCGGTGTCCTGGCCGAATTCCGATCCCATGAATATCAGCTTCTTGCCGGGATGCGCGAACATGAAGGCGTAATAGGCGCGCAGGTTGGCGAAGCGCTGCCATTGATCGCCCGGCATGCGGCCGAGGATCGAGCGTTTGCCGTGCACGACCTCATCATGCGACAGCGGCAGGATGAAGTTTTCCGAGAAGGCGTAGTGCAGGCCGAATAGGATCTTGCCGTGGTGATAGCGGCGGTGGATGGGATCCTTCGACATGTAATCGAGGGTGTCGTTCATCCACCCCATATTCCATTTGTAGCCGAAGCCGAGCCCGCCCCAGTCGACCGGGCGCGAGACCTGCGGCCAGGCGGTCGACTCTTCGGCGACCGTGGTGGCGTGCGGATATTGTCGGAACAACTCGGTGTTGGTCCGGCGCAGGAAGTCGATGGCGTCGATGTTCTCGCGGCCGCCGTGCTTGTTCGGGATCCAGCCATGGGCCGGCCGGCTGTAGTCGAGATACAGCATCGAGGCGACCGCATCGACGCGCAGGCCGTCAATGCCATAACGGTCGAACCAGAACAGGGCGTTGGACAGGAGGAAGTTGGTGACCTCGGTGCGCCCGTAATTGTAGATCAACGTGCCCCAGTCGAGATGGCGACCTTGGCGCGGGTCCTCGTGCTCATAGAGCCCGGTGCCGTCGAAGCGTGCGAGACCATGCGGATCATCCGGGAAGTGGCCGGGCACCCAGTCGAGCAGCACGCCGATGCCGGCCTTATGAAACGCATCGACGAGATAAGCGAAATCCTCCGGCGGACCGAAGCGGCTGGTCGGCGCGAACAGTCCGGTCGGCTGGTAGCCCCAGGAGCCGTCGAACGGATGCTCCGAAATCGGCAGCAATTCGACATGGGTGAAACCCATGTCGCGCACGTAGGCCGGCAATTGGTCGGCGAGTTCGCGATAGGTCAGCCAGCCGCCATCGCGCTCGACGCTGCGGCGCCAGGAGCCCAGGTGGACCTCATAGATCGAGATCGGCTTGTTGAAGGCATTGATGTCCGATTGTGCCGGGGAGGGATGCGGAATTGTCGAGGGATCGACGACGATCGAAGCCGTAAGTGGCCGCACTTCCGCTGCGAAAGCGACCGGGTCCGACTTCAGCGGCAACATCTGCCCGAAGCGATCGACGATCTCGAATTTGTATTTATCGCCGGCCTTGGCGCCAGCAACAAATGTTTCCCAATAGCCCTGGCCGCGCACTTGCATCGGGTTGGTGCGGCCGTCCCACGCATTGAAGTCGCCGACCACGCTGACACGCTGCGCATTCGGCGCGAGCACGACGAAAGAGACGCCCGCCACACCGTCGCGCGTGATAGGATGGGCGCCGAGCTTGTCGTAGAGCCGGAGCTGGTTGCCTTCGCCCAGGAGATACAGGTCGTAATCGGACAGGAGCGGCGTGGTGTGCTGATTCATGGCGCGATCACCCCGCGCTGAAAGAGAATACGCGCCGTCGCTTCCAGCGGGATATGCGACCATGCGGGACGATTGGTGAGTTCGTATTCGATTTCGTAAAGCGCCTTCTCGAGCAGGAAGGTATCCAGCAATTGCCGCGCTTGCTCCGCATCGGCCGGCCACAGAGCGTTATCGCCGAGCGTCTCGAGATAGGCAGTCCAGAAGGCTTCGGTTAGGCGATCGCCCCAGTCGCGCATCAGCGGCGTGAGCACACTGCGGTCTTCGTCGTTTAGATCCGGCGCGTTGGCGATGGCGGCGCTGATGGCGTAGTCGATCGAGCGGATAAGGCCGGCAACGTCACGCGCCGGTGGCGCCTTTCGGCGACGCTCCTCGACGGTGCGGCGGGGCTCGCCCTCGAAGTCCAGGATATAGGCTTCATCTTTGGCGATCAGGATCTGGCCGAGGTGGAAATCGCCGTGGTGGCGGATTTTCCGGCCGTCGAAGGCCGAATCGCGGCCGTTTTCGATGTGAGCGAGGATGGCATCGCGGTTTTCGAACAGCCGGGAGGCGATCGGACGTGTCTCCCGCGGCAGGTGGGCCATGGAGCTGGCGACCAGATCGAGCCGGGCACGCGTGCGCTCCGCAAGATCACCGCTCCAAATCGCGACATCGTCCGCAGTTATGGGCTCCGGGGCGAAGGCGGCAATATCCGGCCGGCTGGCGAAGGCGAGGTGGAGTTCGGCGGTCCGCTTGCCGATCTGCCGGATGCGCTGGAGCAACACCAGCGTGTCGGCGGTCTCCAGGATCGGTTCGGCGAGGTTGAGTCGCTGGGTGTCGATCAGCCGTTCGAGCGCGCCGACGGTCAGGCTCCAAGCGTCACCCTGGTTCTCGATGAAGGCATGAACCACGGCCAGCGCACTACTGGTATCGCCCTCGATCTGCTCGGCGGAGCCGAGCAAGGCCGGCGCATTCTGGAACGAGGTTTCGTCGGTCAGGAAGCGGCCGATCTCGATTTCCGGATGGATGCCCGGCGACAGCCGCCGCAGCAGCTTCACGACATAGCGATCGTCTACAATGATGCTGGAGTTCGACTGCTCGCGATCGACCGCCTTGACGTTGTTCACGTCCGGCGGCGGCGCGGCGGCAAACGCCCCGGTGGCAAACGCCCCGGTGGGGCGGAACTCGATGCGCCGATCTCCCTGACCGGCGACGGCGCCAGCGCGGATGCTCGCGAGCAGGGCCGCGATGAACTCCGGCTCCGCCGTCGCGTCGAGCAGGGTGCCCTCGCGGGGGCCGCGGCGGACGGCGGCCAGAACGCTTCCCGGCCCGCGTTCGATGGCCGTGTAGCGTGACCAGCGAACCGTGAGCGGCAACATATAACGGCTGGTGCCGGCGCCGCTCGACGTGTCGGCGACCGCCATCAGGAAGCGGTCATTGCCGAATTCAAACGGGATCGCGCTCGACACCTTGACCGACGGCGTGCGCTGGTCCTTGTCGCCGAACCAGCGCCGGTTGGCGATGAAGCCGGGCAGCACGTCGTTTTCGAGCGTGCGCAAGGTCCAACCCGACGTCAGCGACTGCAGCGTCGAGCCAAGGACGAGCGTGGATATCTCGCGCGGGAGTTTCGACTCCTCGACGTTGCCGCTTTGCTCATTGAGCTGGAACCAGAAGAAGCCATAGGGCGGCAGCGTTACCAGATAGGGCAACTGGCCGATGCGCGGGAAATTGGTGCGGCCGAGCATCTCCTGCGGGATGCGGCCTTCCCATGGCGACATATCGAGCTCGACTGCCTGGGCGGTGCGCGACAGATTGGCGACGCAGAGAATGGCCTCGTTGCCGAGCTGGCGCACATAGGCCAGCACGGCGCGGTTCGCCGGGCGCACGAAAGTCAGCGTGCCGCGGCCGAACACCGAGGTCGATTTGCGCACGGCGATAAGCCGCTTCATCCAGCTCAGCAGCGAGGAGGCCGAGCGGCTCTGCGCCTCGACGTTCACGGCCGAGAAGCCGTAGACCGGGTCCATGATGCAGGGCAGGTACAGCGCCGCCGGGTCGGCGCGGGAGAAGCCGCCATTGCGGTCCGGCGTCCACTGCATCGGCGTGCGCACGCCGTTGCGGTCACCGAGATAGATGTTGTCGCCCATGCCGATCTCGTCGCCGTAATAGATGATCGGCGTGCCGGGCATAGACATCAGGATGGAGTTCATCAGCTCGATCTTGCGCCGGTCGTTGTCCATCAGCGGCGCGAGGCGGCGGCGAATGCCGACATTGATGCGCGCGCGCGGATCGGCGGCGTAGGTCGACCACAGATAATCGCGCTCGACGTCGGTGACCATTTCGAGGGTCAGTTCGTCGTGATTGCGCAGGAACATCGCCCACTGGCAGTTCGGCGGGATTTCCGGCGTCTGCCGCATGATGTCGGCGATCGGGAAGCGGTCTTCCTGCGCGATGGCCATGTAGATGCGCGGCATCAGCGGGAAGTGATACGCCATCTGGCATTCGTCGCCGTCGCCGAAATACTGCTGCACGTCCTCCGGCCACATATTGGCCTCGGCGAGCAACACCTTGCCCGGCGCATAGGCGTCGAGCGCCGCGCGCAGTTTCTTGATGATGACGTGGGTCTCGGGCAGGTTCTCGTTGCTGGTGCCTTCGCGCTCGATCAGATAGGGCACGGCATCGAGGCGGAAGCCGTCGACGCCAGTATCGAGCCAGCGCTTCATCACCTGCGTGACGGCGCGCACGACACGCGGATTGTCGAAATTAAGGTCGGGCTGGTGCGAAAAGAAGCGGTGCCAGTAGTAGGCATTGGCCTCCGCGTCCCAGGCCCAGTTCGACTTCTCCGTATCGGTGAAGATGATGCGCGTTTCGAGAAACTTCTGGTCGGTGTCGCTCCACACATACCAGTCGCGCGCGCTCGAACCGGGCGGCGAGCGCCGCGCGCGCTTGAACCAGGCGTGCTGGTCGGACGTGTGGTTGACGACCAGTTCGGTGATGACGCGAAGGCCGCGCTTCTTGGCTTCCACCATGAAGCGGCGGAAGTCCTTCATGGTGCCGAACTGCGGATTGATATCGCCGTAATCCGAAATGTCGTAGCCGTCGTCGCGGCCGGGGCTCGGATAGAACGGCAGCAGCCACAGCACGGTGACGCCGAGATCGCGCAGATAGTCGAGTTTTTCGGTCAGGCCGGCGAAATCGCCGATGCCGTCGCCATTGCTGTCGTGAAACGCCTTGACGTGAAGCTGATAGATGATGGCGTCCTTGTACCAGAGCCCGTCATCGGGCTTCTCGGTAAAGGCCGGAACATTCTCGATGCTTTGATGCACGTTCATCGCCGCCTCACGCCTCGCACCGGAATAGAAGCGCCGGATCGCGATCCGGTTCGATACGAACCCGCAGGCCGTTCCACTCCAGCAGGTGGCGCTCGCCGGTAAGGAGGTTCTCGACCGCGCGCACCGGGCGGCGGTCGTTCTCCGGGCCGATGGCCAGATCGCCGAAATGCAGCCAGAATTCCTTCGGCGTGCGTGTCAGCGCGATGGCGCAGGCGACCGCATTGGTGCCGTCGGAAGACTGCTTGAGGAAGCCGGTGACATTGTCGTCATTGGTCTGCAGGAAGCTCAGATTGGCGGTCTGCAGCAGCGCCGGGTTGGCGCGGCGGATGGTGTTGAGGCGCTTGAGATAGTCCTTGATGTTGCCCGGCTTGTTCCAGTCGCGCGTGCGGATCTCGTATTTCTCCGAGTTGATGTATTCCTCACGCCCGGGCAGGGGCTCGTATTCGATCAGCTCGAAGCCGTTGTAGATGCCGTAATTGGATGACCCGGCAACGGCCAAAGCCGCGCGCGCCTTGAACAGCCACGGCTCGCCGGTCTGCAACTGCACCGGCAGGATGTCCGGTGTGGTGACGAAGAAGTTCGGCCGGTAATAGTCGCGCTCCGGGTAGCCGGTGAGCTCGGCAAGGTAGGCCTCGATCTCCGCCTTGTGCGTGCGCCAGGTGAAGTAGGTGTAGGACTGGGTGAAGCCGAGCTTGGCGAGACCCTTCATCACCTTCGGCCGGGTGAAAGCTTCGGCGAGGAAGATGACGCCGGGATCGCGCGACTGCACTTCGCGGATCAGCCACTCCCAGAACGGGAACGGCTTGGTGTGCGGGTTATCGACGCGGAAGATGCGCACGCCGTGACCGACCCAGAACAGGAAAACGTCGCGCAACGCGGTCCACAGGCCGATGCGGTCGTCGCAGTAGAAGTCCGGGTTGACGATGTCCTCGTATTTCTTCGGCGGGTTCTCGGCATAGCGAATGGTGCCGTCCGGCCGCCGCTTGAACCATTCCGGGTGCTGCTTCAGCCACGGATGATCCGGCGCGCACTGGATGGCGATGTCGAGGGCGATCTCCATGCCGTGGCGATGGCAGGCGGAGACGAGATCGCGGAAATCGTCGAGCGTGCCGAGTTGCGGCTCGATGGCATCGTGGCCGCCATGCTCGTTGCCGATGGCATAGAACGAGCCGACATCGCCGGGCTGCGCCTTGACGGCGTTGTTCTTGCCCTTGCGGTTGATGCGGCCGACCGGGTTAATCGGCGTGAGATAGAGCACGTCGAAGCCGAGATCGGCGATCTCGGGCACGCGCGCGATGCAATCGCGGAACGTGCCGTGCTGGCCGGGGACGCGGCTCTGGCTGCGCGGCACCATCTCGTACCAGGCGCTGGCGCGCGCGCGTTCGCGATCGGCGACCAGCGGCAGGCTCGGCGATACGGTCAGGTCCGGCCGTGCGCCATGCTCTGTCATGACGGCGGCGAGATGGTCGTCGAGCAGAACGCCGGGATCCATCTCGGCGGCATAGCGGCGCGCCGCGGTGTCGGCGACGTGACGCGCCTGCGCCTGCGCGGGCAGGAGCTGCAGCAAGAGATCGTAGCCTTCGCGGGCTTCGAGCGAGACATCCTGGCCGGCGTCGCGCTTGAGCTTGAACTCCTTGCGCCAGGTGCCGAACTGGTCGGTCCAGGCCTCAACGGCGAACAGATAGTATCCGGGCTGCGGCGGGATGAAGCGGCCGTGCCAACGATCGTTGCTGTGCAGTTGCATCGGCGCGCGATGCCAATCGGCGTCGCCGTCGCGCCGCCAGATCAGCGCGGCGGCCAGGACATCATGGCCGTCGCGGAAAGTATCGGCCCAGACATCGACGATTTCGCCGGCAACGCGTTTAACTGCATAGCGGCCGCCGTCCACGCAGGGAAAGAGTCCCTCGATGTGGAATCGAGGGCCGGTCGGGTCACCCGGGGATTGCTCAATTGTCTGCTTCTGGTCGAAAAGTCCCATACCTGCCACGTTGCGGCGCGCTTTTTGATGGATTGTCGATTGGCGGCCTTACCCTTGCAGTCAACCGGCGAGGCAAACAGAAGTTCCAGAAACGGCCTGTCGCCGGCAGGGTGAATGCGCGATGAATCAAGCGGTCGCGGATGCCGAAGGTTTGGGCATTGAGCCGGGCTATCACGACGTTTTCGGCCATTGGCATGCCGTGCCAAATGACACGATCGAGCGGCTGGCGATGGCGCTGCGCCGCGACGGCGGGGCGGGTGTCGCGCAGACTGAATCGGTGCCGGCGTTCTCCGATGATGACCGCGCATTTCAGGGCGACGGCCGGCGCGTGTGGGGGCTCGCGGTGCAGCTCTATGCGCTCAAGTCGGCGCGCAACTGGGGGCTCGGCGATTTCGGCGATCTCAGGCGGCTGATTGACATCGCCGCGCCGCTTGGCGCCGCCGCCATCGGCCTCAACCCGTTGCACGCGTTGTTCCCCGACGATGCGGAGCGGGCAAGCCCCTACGGGCCGAACAGCCGGCTGTTCCTCAACGTGCTCTATATCGATGTGTCGGCCATTCCCGAGTTCGACGGGCTGACAGCGGCGGAGGCCAAGGAAGCCGCGCGGCTGCGCGATCTGGAATTGATCGACTACGCCGCTGTCGCCAAGCTGAAGCTGGCGACACTGGCGCGCGCCTATGACGGCTTCAGGGTCAGGGCGGACGCCGCGCGGCAAGCGGACTTTCAAGTGTACCGCGAGGAGCAGGGCGAAGCTTTGCTGCGCTTCTGCTGCTTCGAAGTCTTGCGCCGGCAATTATCGCCGCGGCCCTGGCCGGAATGGCCGGCGCCCTGGCGCAGGCCCGACAAGGCGGCGCTGGCGAGCTTTCGCGAGCAGCATGAGTTTGCCTGCGGCTTCGTCGCGTTCTGCCAATGGGTCGCCGACCGGCAGCTCGAAGCCTGCAAGGAGACCGCGCGCAAGCTCGGCATGAGTATTGGCCTCTATGTCGATCTCGCCGTCGGCATCGACCGCCACGGCGCCGATGCCTGGAGCGATCAGGATACGGTACTGTCCGATGTCTCGGTCGGCGCGCCGCCCGATGAGTTCAATCCGGCGGGGCAGGATTGGGGGCTCGCGCCGTTTCATCCGTCGCGCATCTCCGCCGACGATTTCGCGGCGCTGCGCCGGTTGTTGCGCGCGACCATGCGCCATGCCGGCGCGGTGCGCATCGATCATGTGCTTGGCCTCAAGCGCATGTTTCTGATGCCGGTCGGCGCCGGCGCGCGGAACGGCGCCTATGTGCGCTATCCGTTCGAGGCGATGCTGCGCGTCGTCGCCGAGGAGAGCCGCAAGGCGCGCTGCGTCGTCATCGGCGAGGACCTCGGCACAGTGCCCGACGGCTTTCGCGACACCATGATGAAATGGGGGCTGTGGACCTATCGCGTGCTGCTGTTCGAGCGGCGGCAGGACGGCGAGTTTGCCGCGCCGCAGACTTATCCCGAGCAGGCGCTGGCGACCTTCAACACCCACGACTTGCCGACCTTCCGCGGCTGGATCACCGGCCACGACCTGCGCACCAAGCACGCCATCGGCATCGATCCGGGTGAGAATGCGCAGACGCGGACCTGGTGGCAGGGCGCGCTGCGCCGGTTGTTGACCGAGTTCGGCGGCGGGCGTTCGCCCGAGGAGTGCGCCGCGGTGGCGGCCGTGCTCGGCGCGACGCCGTCGAAGCTGGCCATGGTCGGGCTCGACGATGTGCTCGGCGAGCTCGATCAGGCCAACATTCCGGGCACGGTGGCCGAGCATCCGAACTGGCGGCGCAAGCTGCCGCTCGATCTCGACGAGATTGCGCAGGGCGGCGCGGCGTTGTCCGCCGTGGCCGAGGCTTTCGCGCAGGCGGGGCGCAAGGTTTAGCCGACCGGCACGCCCCAGATGTCCTCGGCATATTCGCGGATGGTGCGGTCGGACGAGAACCAGCCCATCCGCGCCGTGTTGAGGATGCTCATGCGCCACCAGTCCGGCGGCGAGCGCCACAGCGCGTCGATGGACCGCTGCGCGTCCCAGTAGGCGTCGAAGTCGGCGGCGACCATGAAGCGGTCATAGTCGCGCAGCGCCATCACCAGCGGCGCATAACGATCGCGATCGCCGAACAGGCCCGAGCCGAGCGCTTCGATGGCGGCGGCAAGGCGCGGCGAGGCGGCGATGGCGACTTCGCCGCGGAAGTGACGCTTCTGCCGCTCAGCGACTTCGGCGGCTTCGAGGCCGAAGATCACCACATTGTCGCGGCCGACCTGTTCGCAGATCTCGATATTGGCGCCGTCCATGGTGCCGATGGTGATGGCGCCGTTGAGCGCCAGCTTCATGTTGCCGGTGCCGGAAGCCTCCAGCCCCGCGGTCGAGATCTGCTCGGAGACGTCGGCGGCGGGGATGATCGCCTCGGCGAGGCTGGCGCTGTAGTTCGGCACGAACACGACCTTGAGCCGGTCGCCGATAGCGGGATCGTTGTTGACGACCTGGGCGATGTCGTTCGCCAGCTTGATGATCAGCTTGGCGCGGTCGTAGCTGGCGGCCGCTTTGCCGGCGAAGATCTTGACGCGCGGCGCGTGGCTGCCGTTCGGGTTGGCGCGCATGTCCTGATAGAGCGCGATGGTTTCGATGAGATTGAGGAGCTGCCGCTTGTATTCATGGATGCGCTTGATCTGCACGTCGAACAGCGCGTGCGGATCGACCTTAACGCCGGTCTTCGAGCGCAGCAGCGTGGCGAGCGCCGTCTTGTTGGCGAGGCGCGCATATTCGTAGCGCGCCATGAATTTGGCGTTGCCTGTGAGGGCGGCGAGTTCGGTGAGCCGCGCCGGATCGTCGAGCGCGCTCTCGCCGAGCGTATCGACCAGCAGCGCCGTCAGCTTCGGATTGGCCTCGTACAGCCAGCGGCGGAAGGTGATGCCGTTGGTCTTGTTGACGATGCGGGTCGCCGACGAGCGCGCCAGATCGCCGAACACATTGTCGCGCAACAGCCGGGTATGAAGCGCCGAAACGCCGTTGACGGTGTGGGTGCCGATGAAGGCGAGGTTCGCCATGCGGATGCGGCGCTGATGATCTTCATGCACCAGCGACACCCGCTCGACGAGCTCGGGCTCGCTCAAGCCGCGGCTGTCGAGATCGCGCAGATGCAGCCAGTTGATGGCGTAGATGATCTGCAGATGGCGCGGCAGCAGCCGGCCCATGAGATCGACCGGCCAGGTCTCCAGCGCCTCGGGCAACAACGTATGATTGGTGTAGCTCAAGGTGGCGCGGGTGATATGCCACGCCTTGGTCCATTCGATCTCGTTTTCGTCGACCAGGATGCGCATCAACTCGGCGACGGCGATGGCGGGATGCGTGTCGTTGAGCTGCACCGCCGCCTGTTCGGCCAGGGTATCGAGCGTGCCGAATTCCTCGATATGCCGCCGCGTCAGGTCCTGCAGCGTGGCGGAGGTGAAGAAGAACTCCTGCCGCAGCCGCAACTCCTGCCCCTCGGCGGTGCCGTCATTCGGATAGAGCACGCGCGAGATGGCTTCGGCCCGGGCGCGGGCGGCGGTCGCGCCGACGAGATCGCCGCGATTGAAGGTCTCGAGATGAATGGGGTCGGCGGCGCGGGCCGACCACAGCCGCAATGTATTGGCATGCCGGCCGCGCCAGCCGACAATCGGTGTGTCGTAGGGCAGGGCGAACACGATCTCGTCGGGATACCACATGGCCCGCGCCGTTGGGCCCGGCGCGCCGACATATTCGACGCGTCCGCCGAAGCCGACCGGATAGCGCAGCTCCGGCCGCATGAACTCCCACGGATTGCCCGTGGCGAGCCAGTCCTCCGGCACTTCATGCTGCCAGCCATCGACAATGCGCTGCTCGAACAAACCGTTCTCGTAGCGAATGCCGTAGCCGAAAGCCGGGATCTGCAGCGCCGACATGCTGTCGAGGAAACACGCGGCGAGACGCCCCAATCCGCCATTGCCGAGCGCGGCATCCGGCTCGCCGGTGCGCAGGCGATCGAGATCGACGCCGTACTCGGCCAGCGCGCGCCGCGCGGGCTCGACGAGGCGCAGATTGGTCAGCGCATCGAGCAGCAGCCGGCCGATGAGAAACTCGATGGAAAGGTAGTAGACGCGCTTCTTGCGCTGCGCCTTCGTCTGGCGGCGCGACGCCATCCAGACATCGACCACGCGATCGCGCACAGCCAAGGCCGTTGCGTGATACCAGTCGTTGTCGGTTGCGGTGTCGAAGCTTTTACCCAACGCATAGGTCAGCTTCTCGCTGATCGCCGCGCTCAGTTCGCTTTCCGCCGGCGAACCCGCCGTATGCCGCATAGGGATGGGGGCTGCGCCACTTTGCTGCATGGAATTGTCCTGTCAATCGGCTGGCGGAAGCCAAAAAGTTCCAATGTGTCATACAATATAGGCCGCTCGGTGCTTCGAATGAACACGCAACATCGTGGAACTTTGATGGCAGGCTTGTCGCGAGAGCAATCATCTGTGAATTGATGAAAAGTTGGCGGACCCCTGGTTCCTTTCACCCTGACCGGGACGCGCAAAGGACATCACGAAGCGACGGTGTTCCCGCGCGGCGTTGTCAGTCGCCGGAGCTGGCTCCGAGCCGCTGACGCAACACCTTCGTGTCCGCGGTTTGGTCACGCATGACCGCATGTCGAGGCACTTGAAGTCGAGGCGCTTGAAGGGAGGTCCGGGTCGAGACCTCACACACCGGACATTCGAATGTGCGGCTTTGTACGGCGGAAGAATCGAATGTCGTCACCACCGAAAGCCACATCAGAACGCCGCACGTCGAGCAGGTCGGACGGTCTATCCAGGACGTTGCCGATGTTCGACGGGTCGTGGCCATGTGAACTCCCTTTCAATTAGGCGGGGAGCTCACGCATCTCTCTGCCAGCGTTGCTGTGACTTGGACGGTTATCCTCTTCGCTCCGGCTACACGTGGGAGAGCGTGGTCTCTTTAACAAGACAGCAAGGCTGACCGACTGACGGAACTGTCGTGATGGTTTCAAGGCGGCCACGATGACACCGTATTTCGTGGCGTCGCACAAATTGCGCTCCGGTTTCCGCAACGATGCGCGCTGCGGCAATGCCTGGCAGAAATACGCGCTTAGCCGATGCGGCCGTAGTTGCTCCGGATCCAGAGCTCCATCGCCTCCAGCGAATCGAAGGTATCCGGCGCATCGCCATGGAAATACGCTTCGACATGCACGGGCGAGCCGACATCCTGCGCGTTGTGCAGCGTGATAACGGCGAGGAGACGGCCATCGATCTCGACGAGACGAGCTTCGTCGTCAAGAACGAGCGATACGGGTTTGATGTCAATCTTCATGTTTCAAATGCAGATAAGTGGGGTCGAAGCCGGCGATTCTCTGCAGCGTCCCCCAGTCGATGACACGTAGATATCCGCGCTCGATGACGGCGGCCTGGGCCTCGCGAAGCGTTTTCAGTGTCCTGTTGGTGTGCACCAGACTAAGTCCCAAGGCGTCGCCCAGTTGCTGTTGCGTGAACGGCATGCGCCACGCCCCGTCGGCCGTCAGATCGCCGATGGCGCGGGCGCGCACGATCAATTCGCATAGCAGGTGCGCCGTTCCGGCCAATGCGCCGCGGCGGCCGTTATTGGTGATCCATTGCCGGAACACGGCGGCGTCGATCAAGGTGGCTCGCCAGAGCAGCGCCATCAGGCTCGGCGACGCGGTTACAACGCGCTTTAGATCGCCATGCGGCAGGAGCCCGACGAGACAGTCGGTGATGGCCACCAGCGAGTGGTCCATGCGCTTGATAAATAAGGTGTGCAGATCGGGAATGTCGCCAAGCAGATGGAAAGACACGACCTGGCGGTCGCCATCGGCAAGCTCCTGGAACCGGGCCATGACGCCCTCCAGCACGACCGCGCTATTCGTCGGCCGATCGCCCTGGTGCAGCAGATACTCCTGCGGCGCCAGGCGCCGGGAGACGACCGGCAGGCTGTCCAGAAGTGCCCGGTCTTCGTCGCTGACTGTGCCGATCGATTCGAGCTTGGCAATGAGAGGTTCGATAAAGGGCATCCGCGTCCTCAGAAGGAACTCGGTTTGCCAACGATCCATCCGCGGGGATCGTTCCGGCATAAACAGGCGCAGCCCCACCATCGCCCGCAGAGCGGGCCATGGTGGGGGCGCAGTGTCGCGCGGCGATTATTCCGCCGCTTCGGCCATCTCGTTGATGGCCGACTCGGCGAGGCCGGTGAGGGTCTCGTCGGTCTTTTCTTCTTCGGCGAGGGTCTGCTTGAGCAGCTTGGCGGCATCGTCGATACCCAGCTTCTCGGCCCAGGCGACCAGCGTGCCGTAGCGCGAGATCTCGTAGTGCTCGACGGCCTGCGCGGCGGCAAGGAGGCCGGCGTCGAGCGCGGGGGAGCCGTCGTACTCCTCCATGATCTCCTTGCCTTCCTCGATGATGCCCATGATGGCGTCGCAGGTCTTGCCCTGCGGCTTGGCGTCGATCGCCGCGAACACCTGCTCCAAGCGTTCGATCTGGCCTTCGGTTTCGGTCTCGTGCTTTTCGAAGGCGGCGCGCAGCTCCTCGCTTTGGGCGGCCTTGGCCATCTTCGGCAGTGCGACCAGGATCTTCTTCTCGGCGAAGTAGATGTCCTTCAGGGTGTCGTGAAAGAGCGTGTCGAGTGTTTTAACTTTTGACATGGCGTTTCTCCGGGTGGGTGATTGTGCCTCCTAATGCAAGTCGTCGCACCCGGTTCCGCGAATGTTAAATTTACGCGCGTCTTGAACGGAATGACCGGAGACTTGTTGCCCCGGTGACGCTGCATGCGCAGCGCCTCCCTCAAATGACAGTGGAGATGTTCCAATGGCAAACGAACAACGTGGCGGTTCCGGCAACTTCGCCAACGATCCGCAACGCGCTTCCGAAGCGGGCAAGAAAGGCGGCGAACAGAGCCATGGCGGCCAGCAGTCGCAGACGGGCGGTTCGTCGAAGCAGCAGGGTGGCTCGGGCAACTTTGCCAACGATCCGCAACGCGCCTCGGAAGCCGGTCGCAAGGGCGGCCAGCAGAGCTAGGCAGCAACAAAAGCCCCGGCCGAAAGGCTGGGGCTTCCTCGCCGGGCGAGGTGCGGCGACAGGAGAAGAACGATGACGAAACAGGAAGACGGGAACATCGAAACCGGCCAGCAGGCCACGCACGAGCCGTGGAAAAATCCCGGGCAGTCGTCGCAGGAAACCTCGCCGAAGGTTCCGGACAAGAAGGACCGCGACCAGACTTTCGATCAGGCGAGCCAGACCAGCTAAGCGCGCTCTACAGCATCCTCAATGAACATCTCGTGGTGTGACGTTGTCTTAAAGCCCTTCGCGCCCAGCCAGCGCAGGATGTACGGCGCGGACACCGCGCATTCGTCGGCGAGACCGCCGGCGAAATGGCGCCACTGGTCGAGATTGCGATAGGGCACGCCGACGATGAGCGGAACGTCGAGCGCCACGGCATGGCCGAGCGCGTCGCGCAGACCGCCGCCTTCGGCTTCGACCTTGCCGAACTTGTTGAGCACCACCAGTTCCGGCCGCTGCTTCAGCGCCGCGCTGAACAGGCCGGCGGCCTCGGCGAGGCGCGTGTGGTCGAGGCGGCAGCCTTTGGCGGCGGGGCCGCGCTCCTCCGAGAGTTGATAGACGGTGCGCGAGTAAAGCTCCTCGACGGCCATGTCGCATTTGGCCCGGTCGCGCACGAAAGTGTTGAGCTGCACCAGCCCGGCCACGACGACGCCGTCGTCGCGCAGGTGGTAGGCGATGTTGGCGAGCATGCGGTCGGCGGCGAGGCCGTCGGAATAGACCACCGCGAGGATATTGGATGACAGTTCAGCGGCCATGGATTTCACACGCAGGCTGGATCGCGCTGGCAAAGGCGCGCTTGATGAAGATCGCCGCCGGATCGGCGGACTTGCCGATCTGGCCGAGCAGCGTAACCCATTCTTTTTCCGACGCCTTCGCGGCGTAGGCGCGCACGGCGTCCTAGCTGAAGGTCGCAAGATCGATCCCTTCATCTTCGGCGCGCTCGGTCATGGCCTGAAGCAAGGTCAGGTCGCCGAGTCCTACAATGAGTTCGGTCGCGGCCGTGTCGTCGGTGAGGCGTCGCATCATGTCGCCCAGCAGCATGGCTTTGTTCCCTCAGTTCACGCGATGCTCGGCGGCGCCGGCCAGCGCGATGCCGTCGATCTCGGCGGCCGACACCAGCCGCGCCACATATTGCGCCTGGGCGCGGTGCATTACGCTGTCGCGCAGATAATCGGCGATGCGCTCCGCCACGGCTTCATAGGGCAGGGTCCTGCCGTCGATCTTGCGGTCGAGCCTGACGATGTGCAGCCCGTAGCGCGTCTCGACCGGCGTCAGGCAAAGCTCGCCCACCGTCATCGTCTCCAGCGCGTCGGCGAATTCCGGCGTCACCTGATCGAGCGTCAGCTGGCCGAGATTGCCACCCTGCGCCGCGGAGGCGCAGCGCGAATAGGCCTGGGCCAGCGCGGCAAAGGCGTCGGCATTGTCCTGCAGCGTCGCCAGCACGGCCTCGGCATCGGCGCGCGCCTTGGCGGCGGCGTCCGTGTCGTCCGTCGGCGCGGCAAACAGGATATGCGCGGCTTCATAGATGTCCGGCGAGCGGAAGCGGACCTTGTTGTTGTCGTAGTAGCGCCGGCAGATCGCGTCGTCCGGCTCCGGCACCATGACCTCGCTGTCGACGACAGCCCGCATCAGCGCTTCGTCGTCGGTTTCGCGGCGGCCGTCTTCGGTGAGCGGCGCCGCGGTGAGGCCGAGTGCCTTTGCGCGCTGCATCAGCAATTCGCGCACGACAAGGGCGCGTGCCGCGTGCTGCCAGGCGGCGAACGGCTTGTCGGCCGGGTGGTTCTGCATTTCGCGCACGATCTCGTCGCGCGGAATGGTAACGCCGTTGACGCTGACCTTGACCGGCTTGCCGGCCGTGCTCGCGGGAAAGCGCACGTCGATGGAAACGCCCATGTTTGGTCACTCCGCCGGGATCATCGGGCGCCGCGTGCGCACGACCTGATAGCCGCGCCGGCCGAGATACCAGACCGGCGCGCTCCAGATGTGGACGAGGCGGGTGAAGGGGAACACCAAGAAGATCGTCATGCCGAGGAACAGGTGCGCCTTGAAGATCGGATGTACGTCGGCAACCACCGACGATACGCCCGGCTGCAAGGTGAGAATGCCCTGCGCCCAGGTCATGAACTTCACCATCTCATGGCCGTCGAGATGGCCGAGCGAGACGAAGATGGTACTCAGGCCGAGGATGAGCTGCGCGTAAAGAATGAGCAGGATGGCGATATCGCCGAACGACGAAGTCGTGCGGATGCGCGCATCGAACAGGCGGCGGTGGATGAGCAGGCTCATGCCGATAAAGCAGGCGATGCCGGCGACGCCGCCGATGACGATGGCCATCCACTGCTTGAAGGTGTGCGAAATGCCGAGCGTGTCGAACACCCAGATCGGCGTCAGGAGGCCGACGAAGTGCCCGGCGAAGATCGCCAGAATGCCGACATGGAACAGATTGGAGCCCCAGGTCAGCTGCCGCCGGCGCAGCAACTGGCTGGAGCCCGAGCGCCACGTATATTGCTCGCGGTCGAAACGCACCAGCGAGCCGAACAGGAACACGGTGAGGCAGAGGTAGGGATACCAGCCGAAGACGATGTGATTGATCATGTCGCGCATGGTCATTTCCTCACGGACGCGAGCGTTGGGGCATGTCGGGCGCGGGCCGCATGGAGCCGCGCACGCGGGCGATGAGATTGTCCTTGCAGCCATCGCCCGAGCCGGGGCCGAAATTCACCGGCTCGTCCTCCCAGGCGGCGTCGAGCGCCTTCAGGTCGTCGGCATCGGGATCGGGCAGGCTCAGCAGCGCGGACACTTCCTCTTCCGTTGGCTTGGCGGCGGCGATGGCCACCAGCGCGCGAAACACCGCTTCATAGGGCGAGCGACGCTTGCGCAGCCGCTCGCCGATGGCGGCGAAGATATGCGCCGGCTGGCCGAGGCTTTCGGTCGCCTCGGCGGCCGGCAGTGTCGCCACATATTCGAGGAACAGCGGCAGGAAGTCCGGCAGTTCGGAAACATCCATATAAAGTCCGGCGGCTTCATATTGCGACTTGAGGTCGATCATGGCCTGGCCGCGGTCGCGGCTCTCGCCGTGGACATGCTCGAACAGATGCAGCGACAGCGACCGCGTGCGGTCGAACAGCAGCACATAGCGCTCCTGCATGTCGTAGAGATCGCCGCTCGCCATCTCGTTGAGCAGGCGGTGGAGCTGATCGCGTACCGAGGCGGGGAGGCGCCGGTCCTTGTCCAGCGCCTCGCTGATTTCGCCCGCGGCCTGCACGAGTTCAGGCGTGGGGTAGGTGAGCAGCGCCGACAGCGCCTTGAGGGTGCGGCTCATCAGACCATCTCCATCGGGTTTTTGGCGCGCTTCGGCGAGCCGAACAAGTTGGTCGGGGTTTCGCCGCCGGAGCAGCCATTGCCGAACGAGAAGCCGCAGGAGCCGCGCAGGTCGTAGGCGTCCTCGTTGATCTCGCGGTGCGCCGTCGGGATGACGAAGCGATCCTCGTAATTGGCGATCGCCATGATGTGGTACATGTCGTCGATCTGTTGGCCGGTAAGGCCGACGCGCCGGGCGATGTTCTCGTCGATGATGCCGTCGATGGTCTTGGCCCGCATATAGGCGCGCATCGCCAGCATGCGTTCGAGGCCGAGCGCCACCGGCTCTTCCTTGCCGGCGGTCAGCAGGTTGGCGAGATATTGCAGCGGAATGCGCAGCGAACGGACATCCGGCATCTCGCCGTCGTGGCCGATCTTGCCGGCCTGCGCGGCGGACTGGATCGGCGACAGCGGCGGCACGTACCAGACCATCGGCAGCGTGCGATATTCCGGATGCAGCGGGAAGGCGACCTTCCACTCCATCGCCATCTTGTAAACCGGCGAGCGCCGCGCGCCCTCCAGCCAGTTTTCGGCGATGCCGTCGCGGCGCGCCTGCTCGATTACCGCCGGATCGTGCGGGTTGAGGAATATGCCGAGCTGGGCCTCGTAAAGGTCTTGCTCGTTGGGGACGCTGGCGGCCTCCTCGATGCGGTCGGCGTCATAGAGCACGACGCCGAGATAGCGGATGCGGCCGACGCAGGTCTCCGAGCACACCGTCGGCTGGCCGGCTTCGATGCGCGGATAGCAGAAGATGCACTTTTCGGATTTACCGCTCGACCAGTTGTAATAGATCTTCTTGTACGGGCAGCCGGACACGCACATGCGCCAGCCGCGGCACTTGTCCTGGTCGATGAGGACGATGCCGTCCTCCTCGCGCTTGTAGATGGCGCCGGAAGGGCAGGCGGCCGCGCAGGTCGGGTTGAGGCAGTGCTCGCACAGCCGCGGCAGATACATCATGAAGGTGTTTTCGAACTGGCCGTAGATGTCCTTCTGCACGCCCTCGAAGTTGACGTCCTTCGAGCGCTTGGCGAACTCGGTGCCGAGGATCTCCTCCCAGTTCGGGCCCCATTCGATCTTCTCCATGCGCTGGCCGGTGATCAGCGAACGCGGCCGCGCCGTCGGCGAGGCCTTGAGCTCCGGCGCGTTCTGCAGGTGCTCGTAGTCGAAGGTGAAGGGCTCGTAGTAGTCGTCGATCTCGGGCAGGTCCGGATTGGCGAAGATGTTGGCCAGGACGCGCCACTTGCCGCCGATGCGCGGCTCGATCTTGCCGTTCTTCTTGCGCCGCCAGCCGCCGTTCCAGCGCTTCTGGTTCTCCCATTCCTTGGGATAACCGATGCCCGGCTTGGTCTCGACGTTGTTGAACCAGGCATATTCCATGCCTTCGCGATTGGTCCAGACGTTCTTGCACGTCACGGAGCAGGTGTGACACCCGATGCATTTGTCGAGGTTCAGCACCATCGCGATTTGCGCGCGGATCTTCATTCTGCGGCCTCCAGTTTGGTCGACGCGGCGACGGTGAGGGGTTGCGGTTGATCGGCAGCGGGCTTGTCGAGCCAGTCCACCGCCTTCATCTTGCGGATGATGACGAACTCGTCGCGGTTGGTGCCGATCGTGCCGTAGTAGTTGAAGCCGTAGGCCTGCTGGGCATAGCCGCCGATCATGTGCGTCGGCTTGATGACGATGCGCGTCACCGAGTTATGGATGCCGCCGCGCTGGCCGGTCACTTCCGAGCCGGGCACGTTCACGATCTTCTCCTGCGCGTGATACATCAGGCACATGCCGTCCTTGACGCGCTGGGAGACGACGGCACGCGCCACGAGCGCGCCGTTCGCGTTGTAGGCTTCGATCCAGTCATTGTCGGTGATGCCGGCCTGACGGGCGTCGCTCTCGCTGATCCACACGATCGGCCCGCCGCGCGACAAGGTCAGCATCATCAGGTTGTCGGTGTAAGTGGAGTGGATGCCCCACTTCTGGTGCGGCGTGATGAAGTTGAGGACGATCTGCTTCTCGCCGTTCGGCTTGGTGTCGATCACCGGCTTGACGGCTTTGAGATCGACCGGCGGGCGATAGACGCAGAGCGCTTCGCCGAAGGTCCGCATCCACAGATGATCCTGATACAGCTGCTGGCGGCCGGAGAGGGTGCGCCACGGGATCAGTTCGTGGACGTTGGTGTAGCCGGCGTTGTAGCAGACCTTCTCGGACTCCAGCCCCGACCAGGTCGGCGCCGAGATGATCTTGCGCGGCTGCGAGACCACGTCGCGGAAGCGGATCTTCTCGTCCTCCTTGGGGATGGCGAGATGAGTGTGGTCGCGGCCGGTGGTCTTGGAGAGCGCGTCCCAGGCCTTCACCGCGACTTCGCCATTGGTCTCCGGCGCCAGCGACAGGATCACCTCGGTGGCGTCGATGTCGCTGTCGATGCGGGCGAGGCCCTTGGCCGGGCCGTCCGTCACCTCGCCATTGAGGCGCTTGAGGAGTTCGACCTCGTGCTCGGTGTTCCAGGCCATGCCTTTCACGGCATTGCCGAGCTTTTCCATCAGCGGGCCGAGCGCGGTGAAGCGCTCATAGATATGCGGATAGTCGCGCTCGACCACCGCCACCGCCGGCATGGTCTTGCCGGGGATGGGGTCGATCTCGCCCTTCTTCCAGTCCTTGACGTCGAAGGGCTGGGCAATTTCGCCGGCGCTGTCGTGCTGGATCGGCGTCAGCACCACGTCCTTCTCGACGCCGAGCACTTCCGGCGCGACGCGCGAGAACGCCTTGGCGATCGCCTTGTAGATCTCCCAGTCGCTTTTCGCCTCCCACACCGGGTCCACCGCCGAGGTCAGCGGATGGATGAAGGGATGCATGTCGGAGGTGTTGAGATCGTTCTTCTCGTACCAGGTGGCGGTCGGCAGCACGATGTCGGAATAGACGCAGGTCGTCGACATGCGGAAGTCGAGCGTCACGAGGAGATCGAGTTTCCCCTTCGGCGCCTCGTCGTGCCAGGCGACTTCCGTCGGTTTCTTGTGGCCCGTCTCGCCGAGGTCCTTGCCCTGCACGCCATGCGTGGTGCCGAGCAGGTGTTTGAGGAAATATTCGTGGCCCTTGCCGGACGAGCCGAGCAGGTTGGAGCGCCACACGAACATGTTGCGCGGCCAGTTGTCGGGATGGTCCGGGTCCTCGCAGGACAGCTGCAATTCGCCGGACTTCAGTGCGTTCGCCACATAGTCCTTCGGCTCGAGCCCGGCCGCGGCCGCCTTCCTGGCGATCTCCAGCGGGTTCTGCCGGAGCTGCGGCGCCGAGGGCAGCCAGCCCATGCGTTCGGCACGCACATTGTAATCGATTAGCGCGCCATCCCACGGACCGGCCGGCGCGGTCGGCGACAGGATCTCGTCGACGCCGACGGTCTCGTAGCGCCACTGGTCGGTATGCGCATAGAAGAACGACGTCGAGTTCATCTGGCGCGGCGGCCGGCCCCAGTCGAGACCGAAGGCGAGCGGCAGCCATCCGGACTGCGGCCGCAGCTTCTCCTGTCCGACATAATGCGACCAGCCGCCGCCCGATTGACCCACACAGCCGCACATCACCAGCATGTTGATGACGCCGCGGTAGTTCATGTCGGCGTGATACCAGTGGTTCATCGCCGCGCCGATGATGATCATCGAGCGGCCATTGGTCTTCTCGGCGTTGAGCGCGAATTCGCGCGCCGTGGTGATGATCTGGTCGCGCGGCACGCCGGTGATCGTCTCCGCCCAGGCCGGCGTATAGGGCACGTTGGCGTCATAGGACGTCGCGACATGGTCGCCGCCAAACCCGCGGTCGAGTCCGTAATTGGCGACGAACAAATCGTAGACGGTGGCGACCAGTTTCTCGCCGTCCTTCAGCGCGACGAGCTTGGCCGGCACCTTGCGCACCAGCACGCTCGGGTGGTCGGTGCCGGCGAAATGGTCGTGCTCGCGATTGCCGAAATAGGGGAAGGCGACATCGGCCAGCTCATCGCGGTCCTCGGCGAAAGTCAGCTGCAGCTTCGTCGCTTCGCCGTCGGACTTCTTCTCCTCGAGATTCCATTTGCCCTTTTCGCCCCAGCGGAAGCCGATCGAGCCGCGCGGCGCGACGATGGACTTGCTCGTCTCGTCGAAGGCGACTGTCTTCCATTCCGGATTGTTGGTCTCGTTAAGGTCGCCCGTGAAGTCGGAGGCGCGCAGGAGCCGCCCAGGCACCAGTCTGCCGTCCTGCTTCACGAGCTCCACCAGCATCGGCATATCCGTGTACTGGCGGACATAGTCCTGGAAATACTTGGCCTGCCGGTCGAGATGGAATTCGCGCAGGATGACGTGGCCCATCGCCATGGCGAGGGCGGCGTCGGTGCCTTGCTTCACCGAGATCCACAGATCGGCGAACTTGGACGCTTCCGAATAGTCCGGGCAGATGACCACGCTCTTGGCGCCGCGGTAGCGCGCTTCGGTATAGAAATGCGCATCCGGCGTGCGCGTCTGCGGCACGTTGGAGCCCCACAGGATGAGGAAGCCCGAATTGTACCAGTCGGCGCTTTCCGGCACGTCGGTCTGCTCGCCCCAGGTTTGCGGCGAGGCCGGCGGCAGGTCGCAGTACCAGTCGTAGAACGACATGCAGACGCCGCCGAGCAGCGACAGGTAGCGCGAGCCCGCGGCATAGGAGACCATCGACATCGCCGGGATCGGCGAGAAGCCGATGACGCGGTCGGGGCCGTGCTTCTTCACCGTATAGGCGTTGGCCGCGGCGATGATCTCGGTGACTTCATCCCAGTGCGCGCGCACGAAACCGCCGAGGCCGCGCTTGCTGGTATAGGCTTCGCGCTTGGCCGCGTCCTCGACGATGGAAGCCCAGGCCGCGACCGGCGTGCGCACCGCGCGCGCCTCGCGCCACAGCTTCAAGAGCCGTGAGCGCACCAGCGGATACTTCACCCGGTTGCCGGAATAGAGATACCAGGAGTAGCTGGCGCCGCGTGAGCAGCCGCGCGGCTCGTGGTTCGGCAGTTCCGGCCGCGTGCGCGGATAGTCGGTCTGCTGCGTTTCCCAGGTGACGATGCCGCCCTTGACGTAGATCTTCCAAGAGCAGGAGCCGGTGCAGTTGGCGCCATGCGTGGAGCGCACGATCTTGTCGTGCTGCCAGCGCTTGCGGTAGCCGTCCTCCCAGCGCCGGTCCTCGTGGGTGACGATGCCGTGGCCGTTGGAAAACGGCTCGTCATGACGTTTGAAGAATGTCAGGCGATCGAGAAAATGACTCATCGTCGCAATTCCTTATTCGGCCGGTTGGTGTGCGAGGGGCGGGCGCGGCGCGGAAGGCGGTGTCGTCGTGCCGTGCTCGATGTCGTAGAGCAGGCCGCCGCGGCGCGTGTAGAACGCCCAGGTGATGACGAGGCAGGTGACGTAGAAGATCAGGAAGCCCCACAGCGCCGCTTCGACGCCGCCGGTCATCGCGATCGACGTGCCGTAGGACTTCGGGACGAAGAAGGCGCCGAAGGCCGCGATCGCCGAGGTGAAGCCGGTGATCGCCGCGGATTCCTTCTCCGCCTGCCGCAGCCGCGTGGCGGCGTCTGCGGTCGGCATCAGGCGGTCCATCTCCTTGCGCATGATGTTGGGGATCATCTGGAAGGTCGACGCATTGCCGACGCCGGTCGCAAAGAACAGCACCAGGAACATCGCGAAGAAGCCCCAGAAGGCATAAGGCTGGTCCTTGATGCCGAGGAAGTAGAGCACCCCCGCAACGCCGATCATCATCAGCACCCAGACCCACATGGTGACGCGGCCGCCGCCATATTTGTCCGACAGCCAGCCGGTCGCCGAGCGCGACAGCGCGCCGACCAGCGGGCCGACGAAGGCGAAGGCCAAGGCGTCGATCGCCGGGAACTGGGTCTTGGCGAGCAGCGGGAAGCCGGCGGAGTAGCCGATGAAGGAGCCGAAGGTGCCGGTGTAGAGCCAGCACATGATCCAGTTGTGCTTGCGCTCGAAGATCACCGCCTGTTCGGAGAACGAGGCCTTGGCGGAGGCTATGTCGTTCATGCCGAACCAGCAGGCAAAGGCGCTGGCGGCGATGAAGGGCACCCAGATGAAGCCGGCGTTCTGCAGCCACATCTTGCCGGTCGCGCTCACCGGCTGCGGATCGCCGCCGAGGAAGCCGAACACGCCGGCCGTGATGGCGATGGGGATGACGAACTGCACGACGCTGACGCCGAGATTGCCAAGGCCGGCATTGAGCGCGAGCGCGTTGCCCTTCTCCTTCTTCGGGAAGAAGAAGGAGATGTTGGCCATCGACGAGGCGAAGTTGCCGCCGCCGAGACCGCAGAGCAAAGCGAGGATCAGAAACACGACGTAAGGCGTGTTCGGATTCTGCACGGCATAGCCGATGCCGACGGCCGGGATCATCAGCGACCAGGTCGCCACCGTGGTCCACAGCCGGCCGCCGAAGATCGGCACCATGAAGGAGTAGAAGATGCGCAGCGTGGCCCCGGATATGCCGGGCAGCGCCGCCAGCCAGAACAGTTGATCGGTGGTGAAGGTGAAGCCGACCGCCGGCAGTTTCGCGACGACGACCGACCAGACCTGCCACACCGCGAAGGACAAGAGCAGCGCCGGGATGGAGAGCCACAGGTTACGCTTGGCAATGGCGCGGCCGGTTTTCTCCCAGAACGTCTCGTCTTCCGGCCGCCAGTCGGTGAGGATCTTGCCGGACAGCGCGCCGATATGCTCGGGCTTGTGAATCTCCTGCATCTCGGGAAGTTCGGGCAGCTTGGCCAGCGCTTCACCGACGACGCCGCGCTCCATCTGACGGATGGCGAGATGCATCCAGATGAGGGCGCCGGTGACGAGCAGGAAGAGCAGCATGAAGCAGCTCGTCCAGATGCCGGTCAGATCGTTGAGCGCGCCGAAGGCGATCGGCAGAACGAAGCCGCCGAGGCCGCCGATCATGCCGACGAGGCCGCCGACCGAGCCGACATTCTTCGGATAATAGACGGGGATGTGCTTGTAGACGGCGGCCTTGCCCAGCGCCATGAAGAAGCCGAGCACGAACACCGTGACGATGAAGAGCGGAAGCCCCATCTCCATGTGGAAGGCGATCGGCCCGTTGATGCCACGCACCACATAGTCGGTCGGCGGATAGGCGAGCACGAAGGTGCAGACGACGCTGACCAGGAAGGTCCAGTACATCACCCGCCGCGCGCCGTAGCGGTCGGACAGGTGGCCGCCATAGATGCGGAAGATGCTGGCCGGCAGCGAGAACATCGCGGCGGCCATGCCGGCGGTCTTGATGTCGACGCCATAGACGCTGATCAGGTAGCGCGGCAGCCACAGCGACAGCGCGACGAAGGCGCCGAAGACGAAGAAGTAATAGAGGCCGAAGCGCCAGACCTGGATGTTCTTGAGCGGCTCGAGTTCGAGCCAGGCGCTGGTTGCCTTCTCGCCGCGGGCGCGGCGCGCGCGCAGCACCGGATCGTCGGTGGTGGTGAACCAGAACACGATCGCCATGATGGCGATGCCGGCGGCCCAGACCTGCGCCGTGACCTGCCAGCCATAGGCGACCAGCACGAAGGGCGCGAGGAATTTGGTGACGGCGGCGCCGGCATTGCCCGCGCCGAAGATGCCGAGCGCGGTGCCTTGCTTCTCGGTCGGGTACCAGCGCGACACATAGGCGATGCCGACCGCGAAAGAGCCGCCGGCGATACCGACGCCGAGCGCGGCGAGCAGCATCTGCGGATAAGTCTGCGCGTAAGAGAGCAGGAAGGTCGCGACCGCCGCGGCCAGCATGGTCACGGTGTAGACGACGCGGCCGCCGTACTGGTCGGTCCAGATGCCGAGCGCGAGGCGGATCAGCGAGCCGGTCAAAATCGGCGTGCCGACCAGAAGACCGAACTGCGTTTCCGTCAGATTGAGTTGTTGTTTGATCTGGACGCCGATGATGGCGAAGATGGTCCAGACCGCGAAACACACCGTGAAGGCGATGGTCGACATCCACAAGGCCTGGCTTTGGCCCGGTGTAGTTTTCGCAATGTCCGTCGGCATGACGATCTCCGTTCGCGAATAAAAATCTCGCAAACAGGAATCCTCACCGAGCACGATGATACTTTGAGGTTGATCAACTCGACTGGTAATAGTGTCGAATTGTCTCAGTATTGATCAAGGCATGATAGTAGTTTGACAGGAATTGTTTTTGCGCTTGATACTAGTCAAGCGGCAAACCCTCGCAGACGCAAATCCAAACCTGTAATGCATCATGTGTCGTGCGTGATGACTCGGGAGAACTAGAAAATGCCGGTTCGGCCATCCGATGTGCAATCGATTCGGGTCTTGCCGCTGTTTCAGCAGATGTCGGAGCAGGCCTTCGCCGATCTGATGGCGCAGTCGATGCTGCAACGCTTTCCCGCGCGCACCGAACTCATCAGGGAAGGGGAACTGCCCGACTTCCTCTATATCGTCGTTGAAGGCGCGGTCGATCTCTATGCCACGCGGGATGCTGAAGAGACGACGATTGATATCGTCTATCCGTCATCAAGCTTCATTCTGGCGGCCGTCATGCGCGACGAGCCGTGGCTCAAATCGGCGCGGACCTTGGCGCCATCGCAGATTCTGATGATCCCCTCGCAGGTCGTTCGCGACACCTTCAGCCGCGATCCCGCCTTCGCGCGCGGCATCGTCGATGAACTGGCGGCGCGCTACCGCGCCGTAACGCGGATCCTCAAGAACGACCGCATGCGCTCCTCGACCGAGCGGGTGGCCAATTGGCTGCTCGCCATGGCCCAGCGGACGGGCAGCAACGAGTTCGAACTGCCGCTCGAGAAGCGCAAGCTGGCGTCATTTCTCGGCATGACGCCGGAAAGCTATTCGCGCAGCATTGCCGCGCTGGAAAAACACGGTGTGCGCAGCCACGGCGCGCTGATCGTCATCAGCGATCCGGCCGTGCTCGCCGAGTTCGCCAGGCCATCGGCGGTCGAGGCCGACTGATTGCCGCCTCTGACATTTATCAACGCATCGTCCCGGGCGCGGCGTCACGGTGCCGGCGCATCGCAATCCGGGACCATGCTCATGTCGAACGCCTCAAATCCATCGCTCGATCGCCGCCGCCGCTATGCCGGCCCGGCCTTGTTCTCTTACGGCTTCCGGGTCTTCTTTCTTTGTGCGTCGCTATGGGCGGCCTTCGGCGTTCTCATCTGGTTGCCGATCTATCTGGGCTATGTGCCTTTCGTCACCGCCTTCGGTCCGCAGGACTGGCATGTGCACGAGATGATTTTCGGCTACGCGGCGGCGGCCATCGCCGGCTTCCTGCTCACCGCCATTCCGAACTGGACCGGACGCTTGCCGGTCAATGGCTGGCCGCTCGCCGGCCTCGCGGCGTTATGGCTCGCCGGCCGTATCGCCATTCTGGCGTCGGCGAGCCTCGGTCCGCTGCTCACCGCAGCAATCGATGTGTCGTTTCTGACGACACTCGCCTTCGTCTGCGCCCGTGAGATCGTCGCGGGGAAGAACTGGCGTAACCTGCGCGTGCTCGGCGTCATTGCGGCGCTGACCGCGGCGAATGTGTTCTTCCACGCCGAGGTCTATGGGCTCGGCGCCGCCGACTACAGTTTGCGTCTGGCGTTCTCGGCGGTGATCGTTCTCATCTGCCTGATTGGCGGCCGCATCGTGCCGAGCTTCACCAACAACTGGCTGGCGCGGAATAATCCCGGGCGGCTGCCGGTGCCGTTCTCGCGCTATGACGCGGTAACGCTCGCGGCATCGATCGTCGCGCTGGCCGGGTGGATCGTCGCGCCGACCGCTGAATGGGCCGGCGCCGCGCTGCTCGCCGCCGGGGCGATGCAGGCATTCCGGCTGTGGCGCTGGGTCGGCTACCGGGCGGCCGGCGACCCGCTGGTCCTGGTGCTGCACGTCGCCTACGCCTTCGTGCCGCTCGGCTTTGTCCTGACCGGGCTGTCGCTGGTGACAGACCTGCCGGGGAGTGCGGGCATCCACGCCTTCGGGGCGGGGGCGGTCGGACTCATGACTCTGGCGGTCATGACTCGGGCGTCACTGGGTCACACCGGCCACGCCCTCCGCGCCGGGCCGGCGACGCTACTCATTTATATAATGGTGTTTGCGGGCGCGATTTTGCGGGTGGGGGCGGCCCTGACGGGCCACGTCGTGGTGCTGGAGGCGGCCGGCCTGCTGTGGATCGGCGGCTTCGCGCTGTTCGCCGCGGCCTATGGACCGATCCTCGTCCGCGCGCGTCCAGCCTGGGCGGAGGCCCGCTGCTGACGAAAAGCGGTGGCCTATCAATGCGTTGAGGGGTTTCCGGTTGACAGCGCGCCACCAATACGGTTCATCTGTCCACCTCGGCGCGGGTGTAGCTCAATGGTAGAGCAGCAGCCTTCCAAGCTGAATACGAGGGTTCGATTCCCTTCACCCGCTCCAATGGCCTCTGTGCGCCCAGCTCCGGGAAGCGACAACTTCGGCGGCGAAGCCGCCGGAACTGGGCCTTTTCGCCCGGAATTTGCCCGGATCGGGGTGCCTCTTAAGGCCTTGCAAAGCCGCGCACTATCATGCATGAAGTCGCGGCGGCGGACCCTTCTATGGTCCGCCGCTTCCGCTTCCGGAGGGGTGTAGCTCAGCTGGTAGAGCACCGGTCTCCAAAACCGGGGGTCGCGGGTTCGAACCCTGCCGCCCCTGCCAAGGCGGCTGGCTTGTCGTTCTGGCTTTCGCGGTCAGACATGAGCCGGTTGCTTGCAGGTCCAGACGGAAGCGGTCTTCGGACGACTGAAATTCGAGCGACGGATTTGAGCGGCAATTTCGCTCCTGCGTAACTAGATACTCGGCGTCCCTGGCTGAAACAGGCCGCCTCGACTTGATGTTAGGATCGAATTGAATGGCAACGTCTCCGTTCAAGTTTCTTCAGGAAGTGCGTGAGGAAACGCGCAAGGTCACCTGGCCTTCGCGCAAGGAAACCATGATCACGACGGCGATGGTTTTCGTCATGGTTCTGATCGCCTCGATCTTCTTTCTGGTCGCCGATCAGGTGATCCGGCTCGGCGTGAGCTTCGTGCTCGGCCTTGCTGGTTGAGATTTGACGGCTGATAGCTGAAGGCCCATTGCAGCGATGACAGATACCGCCACCTCCACGACGACCCGGCCGAAGCGCTGGTACATCGTGCATGCCTATTCGAACTTCGAGAAGAAGGTCGCCGAGTCGATCCGCGAGCAGGCCAAGCAGCGCGGCCTCGAAGACTTCGTCGATGAAGTGCTGGTGCCGACCGAGACCGTCACCGAGGTTCGCCGTGGCCGCAAGGTCAATTCGGAGCGCAAGTTCTATCCCGGCTACGTGCTGGTGAAGATGGCGCTGACCGACGAAATCTTCCATCTCATCAAGAACACGCCAAAGGTCACCGGCTTCCTCGGCGCGACCGACAAGCCGCAGCCGATCTCGGACGCCGAAGCCTCGCGCCTGCTGCAGCAGGTGCAGGAAGGCATCGAGCGGCCCAAGCCCTCGGTATCCTTCGAGGTCGGCGAGAACGTCCGCGTGTCGGACGGCCCGTTCGCCTCGTTCAACGGTGTCGTCGAGGAAGTCGACGAAGCGCGTTCGCGCGTCAAGGTCGCGGTGTCGATCTTCGGTCGCGCGACGCCGGTCGAACTGGAATTCGGTCAGGTCGAAAAGGTCTGATCGTAATCTTTACCTCTCCCCGCGTGCGGGGAGAGGTCGCCATTCAAGCGTAAGCGAGGATGGCGGGTGAGGGGGCCTTGCTTGGTCAAGGAAGCGCCCCTCATCCCGGCCTTCTCCCCGCAAGAGCGGGGAGAAGGAGAAGCAGCGTGGGAGGTGAGGCGGCTTAGCCAGCTGTCAAAATCCGCACCACTAAAGGAGTAGAAAGATGGCTAAGAAAGTAACTGGATTCCTCAAACTGCAAGTGCCTGCCGGCGCTGCCAACCCGTCGCCGCCGATCGGCCCGGCGCTCGGTCAGCGCGGCCTCAACATCATGGAGTTCTGCAAGGCGTTCAACGCGCAGACCCAGAAGATGGAAAAGAACATGCCGATCCCGGTCGTGATCACGACCTATCAGGATCGCTCGTTCACTTTCGAACTGAAGACTCCCCCGGTGTCCTACTTCCTCAAGAAGGCGGCCAAGATTGAATCCGCGTCGAAGAATCCCGGCCGCGATTTCGCCGGTTCGGTGACCAAGGCGCAGATCAAGGAAATCGCCGAACAGAAGATGAAGGACCTCAACGCCAACGACATCGACGCAGCGATGAAGATGATCGAAGGCTCGGCCCGTTCGATGGGCCTCAAGGTGGCGGAGTAAGGGTCATGGCAGGCAAGCGTACGACTGAAATCAAGAAGGGCGTCGACCCGACCAAGGCTTATCCGATCGCCGAAGCGATCAAGCTGGTGAAGGAACGCGCCAAGGCGAAGTTCGACGAGACCATCGAGATCGCGATGAATCTCGGCGTCGATCCCAAGCATGCCGACCAGATGGTGCGCGGCGTGTGCAATCTGCCGAACGGCTCGGGCCGCACGGTGCGCGTCGGCGTGTTCGCGCGCGGCGCCAAGGCGGAAGAAGCGAAGGCGGCCGGTGCCGACGTCGTCGGTGCGGAAGATCTCTTCGAGATCGTCAACGGCGGCAAGATCGACTTCGACCGCTGCATCGCCACCCCGGACATGATGCCGCTGGTCGGCCGTCTCGGTAAGGTGCTCGGCCCGCGCGGCATGATGCCGAACCCGAAGGTCGGCACCGTGACCATGGACGTGGCCGGTGCGGTGAAGGCATCGAAGGGCGGCTCGGTCGAGTTCCGCGTCGAGAAGGCCGGCATCGTTCAAGCCGGCGTCGGCAAGGCCTCGTTCGGCGAGGAGCAACTCGTCCAGAACATCATCGCCTTCGTCGATGCGGTGAACAAGGCCAAGCCCGCGGGCGCCAAGGGCACCTACATCAACCGCGTGTCGGTGTCCTCGAGCATGGGCCCGGGCGTGAAGGTCGATACCTCGACCTTGGCTGCGCCGAAGTAACGTTCGGCGGCTGCAAGGCCGACGCCGACAAATCAAGAAGGCCGGGCAGTTTGTCCGGCCTTTTTATTTGCCGGCCCGGAACACTGGCGGCGCTCCGCCTCAATTGACCGAATCACCGGCGTTGAATTTCATGCGCCTCCATGCGTTTGCCGGAAGTCTTCAAGCGACAGTTCAAGGACGTTGAGCTCGTGCGGATGTCGAACGGGGACTATTGCCTCGTGCGGCCGCTCGGCCTCGTGCCCGGCGGCAAGGGCATGCGTCATCAGGAAAACCTGTTGCGCCTGACGGCCTCCGGCATCGCTTCGAAACTATGGGCGGTGATGCGGCATCGCTTCAGCGCCGCGGTCGTGGCCGAGGCGACACGGGAGCTCGCGCGTCAGCAGGTCGCGGCGCGGCGGCCGGATCGTCCTGCCGGTCAGTAGCCGAGGCGTGGATACATCCGCGCGGCGATGGCGGTCAACACGGCCGTCGTTGCGATCAGCACGGCGAAATCGACGGCCATGCCGTATTCGGATGTTGCCGCTTTGAGCATCAGGCTGCGCAGCGCATCCACCTGGTAGGTGAGCGGGTTGACGTGGGCGGCGGCCTTGAGCCAGTCCGGCATCAGCGACACCGGATAGATGGCGTTGCTGGCGAAGAAGATCGGCATGGTCATGACCTGGCCGATGCCCATGAATCGCTCGCGGGTTTTCACGATGCAGGCGATGATCAGCGACAAGGTCGAGAACAACGCCGAGCCGATCACGATGACGGCGGCGACGCCGAGCATGTCGAGCGGATTGAAGCTCAGGCCGACGCCGAGCAGGATCGCCAGCGCATAGACGATGACGGCCTGCGACAGCGCGCGCACGCCGGCCGATACGGCCTTGCCCAGCACCAGCGCCGAACGCGGCGCCGGGCTCGACAGATAGCGCTGCAGCACGCCGAGGTCGCGCTCCCAGATCGCGGCGATGCCGTAGAAGATGGCGACGAACAGCGCGCTCTGCGCCAGGATGCCAGCGGCAAGATAATCGATATAGGGCAGGTTGCCCGGCGCGATGCCGTGAACGCGCGCCATCACCTCGCCGAACAGCATGAGCCACAGCACCGGCTGTACTGCGCGTGTGACGAGTTCGAGCGGATCGTGGATCAGCTTCTGCACCTCGGCGGCGGCCACCGCCCAGCTCTGCAGCAGATATTCGCCGGCGCGGTCGGTGAGCGAGCGCTCAGCCGTGTTCGCGAAGGGCCTGCCGGTTGCGTCTGACATCGCGGTAGCTTCCTTCTTTCTCGCTTTCACGGCCGGTGACCAGCCCGATGAAGACATCGTCGAGCGTCGCGTCCGGCCCCAGCCCGGCCTTCAACTCGGCAGCGGTGCCGAGCGCGACGATGCGGCCGCGGTCGATCAGGGCGATGCGGTCGCAGAATTTCTCGATCTCCTGCATCAGATGCGAGGTGACGATCATGGTGCGCTGGAAGCGGTCGCGCAGCTCCAGCACGCGCTCCCACACCGTATCGCGCGCGGTCGGATCGAGGCCGACCGTCGGCTCGTCGAGGATCAGCACTTCCGGGCGGTGCAGCAGGCTCTGCGCGATCTCCAGCCGCCGCAGCATGCCGCCGGAGTACTGCCCGGCGAGATGATGCGCGGAGTCGGCGAGGCCCATGCGCGCGAGCGCCGAGGTGATGCGCTCGCGGCGCTCGGCGCGCGGCACGCCGTAGAGCCGCGCCGACAGCAGCATGTTCTCGAAGCCGGTGAGGGCGGCGTCCGCCGACAGAAGTTGCGGCACGTAGCCGATATGGCGCCGCACCGCCGCCGGCGCCTTGACGATGTCGAAGCCGGCGACCGAGGCCGTGCCCGATGTCGGCGGCAGCAAGGTCGCCAGCATGCGGATCAGCGTGCTCTTGCCGGCGCCGTTCGGACCGATCAGTCCGAAGATCTCGCCGACGCCGATATCGAGGCTGACATGGTCGACCGCGGTAAGGTCGCCGAAGACGCGCGTCAGATCCTTGATGACGACCGCCGGCGTCGTGCTCACGGCGCGATCCACGCGATCTCGGCCGGCTTGCGCGCGACCGCGGGCGGGAAGGAAACGGGATGGCCGACGATGATCGGCGCCACCGGCACGTAAGCCGCGGGCAGGTTGAGCGCGGCCTTGCCGTCCGGCGTGCCAAGCCAGGATTGGGCAAAGCCGATCCAGCACGAACCGAGGCCGCGACCGCGCGCCGCCAGCATCAGGTTCTGCGCCGCCAGCGCGCAGTCGATCGCCGCCCAGGGGCCGTCGCTGCGGCTCGAGATCACGATCAAAACCGGTGCGTGATAGAAGATGTGAAACGTCTTGTCGGCGAGCATGCCGCCGTGATGCGACAGCAGCCCGGCCGGCGTCGTGCGCAGCATATGCGCCTTGGCGTCCTGCGAGATGCGGTCGAGCAGCGCCTTATCGCGCACCACCGTGAACGACCACGGTTGCTCGTTCATGGCGCTCGGCGCCTGGATCGCGGCGTCGATCAGCGCTCGAATAACCTTGTCGTCAACAGCATCGGGCTTGTACGCGCGCACGGCGCGGCGGCTGACAATTGCCTCGCTGAGGTCCATGGAACGCCTCCACACGTCTGCCGACAGGGTAGGCTTGTCGGTAGCAGGATCGGCGGGCGGCGTTCTTGAGCAACATCAAACCGCGGTCTGCCGCAGCGGCGCGCGGCTGAGCTCGTTGCCGGCGTCGATGGCCTTGCCGAGCAGGCGGATCAGTTCTTTCGACTCCGAAGCAGTGAGGCCGCGCAGCATGCTCTTCTGCGCCGCCTCGACGGCCGGCTCGATGCCGCGCAAGGTCTTCTTGCCGGCGGCGGTGATCTGCAATTCGTGGGCGCGGCGGTCGCGCGCGCTCGGCTGCCGCACGACGAGACCCTTCTGCACCAGCCGATCGACTACCCCGGTTATGGTGGTGCGGTCATAGGCAATGAGCCCGGCGAGGGTGGCCTGATCGAGCCCGGCATTGGTCGAGATCGCCGCCAGCGCGGCGTATTGCACCGGCGTCAGGTCGTAACCTGCGGCTTCCACCTCGGCATGAAACACGGCGACCGCGATCTGCTGGAAGCGCCGCACCAGATGTCCTGGTTTTACGTAGAGTTCGCTCACAGCCGTTCCTCCGCCGATTTGACACGTATACTGATAATCAGCATACTGAGCAATATCCAAAACGGCGCCGCGGTGAAAAGGCGCGTCAGGGAAGAGAACCGGTTCGGGAGGCGTCATGCAGTTTCATCTCAACGGCTTCGAGCCGGGCGATCCATCCATCGCCGATCCCGAGCAGCGTCTGCCGCCGGCCGGCTCGTTCGGCGCGCTGCCGAAGGAGGTCGATGTGCTGATCGTCGGCTGCGGCCCGGCCGGGCTGACGCTCGCCGCCCAGCTCTCCGCCTTTCCCGACATCAAGACCTGCATCGTCGAGCAGAAGTCCGGACCGCTGCTGCGCGGCCAGGCTGACGGCATTGCCTGCCGCACTGTCGAGATGTTCGAGGCATTCGGCTTTTCGGAGCGCGTGCTGAAAGAAGCGTGCTGGATCAACGAGACGACGTTCTGGCGCCCGGACGACAAGCAGCCGGCGAACATCGTGCGTTCGGGCCGCATTCAGGATGTCGAGGACGGCCTCTCCGAATTCCCTCACGTCGTGCTCAACCAGGCGCGCGTTCACGACTTCTATCTGGACGTCATGCGCCGGTCGGCGACGCCGCTCGAGCCGTATTACTCACGCCGCTTCGTCGATCTTCAGGTTCGCGGCGGCAATGATCCGCACGAACACCGCGTCACGGCGCGCTTCGAGCATCTCAAGGAAGGCCAGTATCCGGAGATCGAGACCGTCAAAGCGCGGTTCGTCGTCGGCTGCGACGGCGCGCGCAGCGCCGTGCGCCGCTCCATCGGCCGCAACCTGCACGGCGATTCCGCCAATCACGCCTGGGGCGTGATGGATGTCCTCGCGGTCACCGACTATCCCGACATCCGCATGAAGTGCCTGATCCAGTCGGCCAAGGACGGCTCGGTCATCATCATCCCGCGCGAGGGCGGTTATCTGTTCCGCATCTATGTCGAGATGGACAAGCTCGCCGAGCATGAGCGCGTGTCCGATCGCAAGATCACGGCTGACGACGTGATCGCGGCGGCAAAGCGCGTGTTTCATCCCTATACGCTCGACGTCAAGGAAGTGCCGTGGTGGTCGGTCTATGAGATCGGTCAGCGCCTGTGCGACAAGTTCGACGATGTCGATGAAGGCGATGGCAAGCTGCCGAGCGTGTTCATCGCCGGCGATGCCTGCCACACCCATTCGCCGAAAGCCGGGCAGGGCATGAATGTGTCGATGCAGGACGGCTTCAATCTCGGCTGGAAGCTCGTCGCCGTGCTGCGTAAGCGCGCGGTGCCGGACTTGCTCAAAACCTATTCCGCCGAGCGGCAGGCCGTGGCCAAGGAGTTGATCGACTTCGATCGCGAATGGACGCAGGTCATTTCGTCGTCAAAGGGCGCCGATCCGGCCGAGACCCAACGTTATTTCGTGCAGCATGGCCGTTACACCGCCGGCACGGCGACGCGTTACCGCCCGGCGCTGCTCACCGGGGAGCCCACGCATCAGGATCTCGCCAAGGGGCTGACCATCGGCATGCGTTTCCACTCGGCGCCGGTCATTCGTGTCGCCGATGCCATGGCGATGGAACTGGGGCACACAGTGAAGGCGGACGGCCGCTGGCGGTTGTTTGCCTTCGCGCCGAAGGGCGATGCCGGGCAGGCGGGTGGCCGAATTCATGCGCTCTGTGAGTTTCTCGCCGGCGCGCCGGACTCGCCGGTCCGCAAATACACGCCGGCCGGCGCCGATATCGACGCGATCATCGACCTGCGGGCTGTATTCCAGCAGGGCCATCGGGACCTGGATATTGGCGGCCTGCCGGCGCTGCTCAGGCCGGCCAAGGGCAGGTTCGGCCTGACCGACTACGAGAAGGCCTTCGCCCCGGACCTCAAGGGCGGCCGGGACATCTTCACTTTGCGGGACATTGACCGGGGCAAGGGGGGGCTGGTTGTTGTCCGTCCGGATCAGTACGTGGCTCAGATCCTGCCGCTGGACGGCTTTGCGGAACTTTCGGCCTATTTTGGCGGCTTCCTGCTGCCTGAGGCCTGATCCGGCGGGGGAATTTCCGAAAATTCCCCCTTGGCAAGCGCGGAAGAAGGCACTAAACCGTTCCCCGAGGGCGTGCCGGCCCACTTGTCGGCACGCCTTTGCGCGTCTCTCAATCTCAGTGGTGATCGGAAAACAGTCCTTTTAGAACGCCTGATGGTCTTCTGGAAGGGGTTTTTCGGCGTCATTTAGCTTTGGCAGCGCGGACCTGTCCAAGACTGCCGGTGCCGACGGCTCGTTCGCGAGCTCGACGCTTAATCCCCGCGATGGGACCAGCACAGACGGGGATGAGACACCGATTTTGCGTTCTCTTGCAGGGCGCCGGATTGGTTCGAACCTCGGATACCGATGGATGCCGCCGGTCGGATTCATGACCGAAGGGCATGTGTCGGGGGCAGGCTTCATGGTTGTCCTGCCCACCGCGTCCACTTGTGGCGCCGATGGCGGGACGGCTGGTGCAACCGGCGGCCCGAGCATCGTGCGAACGGCCGCCAAACCGGAAAGAGCTTGCAGTGGATCGAGCGGCTAAAAAAGAGTCCATCGCCGAGCTGACCGAAGTCTTCAAGACTTCGTCGGTCGTCGTCGTGGCTCACTATGCCGGCCTCACCGTCGCCCAGATGCAGCAGCTGCGTCAGCAGATGCGGCAAGCGGGCGGCCACGTGAAGGTCGCGAAAAACCGTCTCGCCCAAATCGCTCTCAAGGACACCGACGTCGCTTCGATCGCGTCCCTTCTCAAGGGACCGACGGTTCTTGCTTATTCCAAGGACCCGATCGCCGCGCCGAAGGTTGCAAGCGATTTCGCCAAGGCGAACGAACAGTTCGTCATTCTCGGCGGATCGATGGGCAAGACTGCCCTGGACCAGAACGGCGTGAAGGCGCTCGCCTCGCTGCCGTCGCTGGACGAACTGCGTGCCAAGATCCTCGGCCTCCTCGTGGCGCCGGCGACCAAGATCGCGCAGCTCACCAACGCTCCCGCGGCCAAGGTCGCGCGCGTGGTCCAGGCTTATGCCTCCAAGGGCGAAGCGGCCTGACGGCCACCTCAAACAACCAACTGGTTCGAACCTTAAGGAATTGAAAAATGGCTGACCTGCAGAAGATCGTCGACGACCTGTCGAGCCTGACCGTCCTCGAAGCGGCGGATCTGGCGAAGATGCTGGAAGAGAAGTGGGGCGTTTCGGCTGCTGCCGCGGTTGCGGTTGCTGGCCCGGCGGCCGGTGGCGCCGGCGGCGCTGCCGCTGAAGAGAAGACCGAGTTCACCGTCGTTCTCGCCAACTCCGGCGACAAGAAGATCGAGGTGATCAAGGAAGTGCGTGCGCTCACCGGTCTCGGCCTCAAGGAAGCCAAGGACCTGGTCGAAGGCGCGCCGAAGACCGTCAAGGAAGGCGTTCCGAAGGACGAAGCCGAGAAGATCAAGGCCACCCTCGAGAAGGCCGGCGCCAAGGTCGAGCTCAAGTAACCAAAGGTTACTTGAGCGAAATCCCCGGGCGAGCGTCAGCGAGACCCGGGGATCGCCAGAGACTGCAGATTCCCGGACCGGCTCAAACCGGTCCGGGGGTCGCAAAAGCCGGAAGGCTGACTATCTACGGGAAGTGCCGGGTTACCAAGGGCCCGCCATTTCCGACAAAATGCTCGATATTTCGGGGAGTTACGCCCGAAGGTGTCGAATTTAAGAGAGCTGGGCCAGCCTCGACCGCAGGTCGATCCGGGCTCCGCCGCCGCGAAATCGCCCCAAAGAGCGGTCCCGGCTCCTGACTTCGTGAATGAGTGCGGTTCGGACGCTCGTGCCGAATCGAATATGAGAACCGGGTAGCCCCCGACGCCTGTCCTGATTGCCGCGATGGAATGCGGCTTTTCGGAGAGGCGCCCGCGCTTACCCCGAAAACATTTGAGAGAAAGAAACGATGGCGCAGACGTTCACCGGTCGCAAGCGCGTACGGAAGTTTTTCGGGTCCATTAAAGAAGTCGCGGAGATGCCGAACCTCATCGAGGTTCAGAAGGCGTCCTATGACCAATTCTTGATGGTCAACGAACCGGAAGGCGGCCGCCTCGATGAAGGCCTGCAGGCCGTGTTCCGTTCGGTATTTCCGATCTCCGATTTCTCCGGCTCGTCGATGCTGGAATTCGTCAAGTACGAGTTCGAACAGCCCAAGTACGACGTCGACGAGTGCCGCCAGCGCGGCATGACCTTCGCTGCGCCGCTCAAGGTGACCCTGCGCCTCATCGTGTTCGATATCGACGAAGAGACGGGCGCCAAGTCGGTCAAGGACATCAAGGAGCAGGACGTCTACATGGGCGACATTCCGCTCATGACGTCGAACGGCACCTTCATCGTCAACGGCACCGAGCGCGTCATCGTTTCGCAGATGCACCGTTCGCCGGGCGTGTTCTTCGATCACGACAAGGGCAAGACCCACTCGTCGGGCAAGCTCCTGTTCGCCGCCCGCATCATTCCGTATCGCGGTTCCTGGCTCGACGTCGAATTCGACGCCAAGGATATCGTCTATGCGCGTATCGACCGTCGCCGCAAGATTCCGGTGACGTCGCTGCTTTACGCGCTCGGGCTCGACGGCGAGGAAATCCTCCGCACGTTCTACAAGCACGTCACTTACAAGCGCACCAAGGACGGCTGGCGCGTGCCCTTCGATGCCAACCGCATGAAGGGCTACAAGGCGATCAACGACCTCGTTGACGCCGACACCGGCAAGGTCGTGGTCGAAGCCGGCAAGAAGCTGTCGGTGCGTCAGGCCCGCCAGCTCGCCGAGAAGGGCCTCAAGGCCCTGCGCATGACCGACGAGGAGCTGATCGGCAATTACGTCGCCGAAGACCTCGTCAACGTGAAGACCGGCGAGATTTATCTCGAGGCCGGTGCCGAACTCGACGAGAAAAACATCAAGGTTCTCACCGAGGCCGGCTACAAGGAACTGCCGCTGCTCGACATCGACCACGTCAATGTCGGCGCTTACATCCGCAACACGCTGACGGTCGACAAGAACATGACGCGTGAAGACGCGCTGTTCGACATCTACCGCGTCATGCGTCCGGGCGAGCCGCCGACCGTGGACACCGCCGAGGCGATGTTCCGTTCGCTGTTCTTCGACTCGGAGCGCTACGATCTCTCGGCCGTCGGCCGCGTGAAGATGAACATGCGCCTCGAACTCGATGCGCCGGACACCATGCGCGTGCTGCGCAAGGAAGACATCCTGTCCGTCATCAAGACGCTGGTCGACCTGCGCGACGGTCGCGGCGAGATCGACGACATCGACAATCTCGGCAATCGCCGCGTGCGTTCGGTCGGCGAACTCATGGAGAACCAGTACCGCATCGGTCTGCTGCGCATGGAGCGCGCGATCAAGGAGCGCATGTCGTCGGTCGATATCGACACCGTCATGCCGCAGGACCTGATCAACGCCAAGCCGGCGGCCGCCGCTGTGCGCGAGTTCTTCGGCTCGTCGCAGCTCTCGCAGTTCATGGACCAGACCAACCCGCTGTCGGAGATCACCCACAAGCGCCGCCTCTCGGCGCTTGGCCCGGGCGGTCTGACCCGCGAGCGCGCCGGCTTCGAAGTGCGCGACGTGCACCCGACGCATTACGGCCGCATCTGCCCGATCGAAACGCCGGAAGGCCCGAACATCGGTCTCATCAACTCGCTGGCGACCTTCGCGCGCGTCAACAAGTACGGCTTCGTCGAGACGCCGTACCGCAAGGTCAAGGACGGCCGCGTCACCGACGAAGTCGTCTATCTGTCGGCGGTGGAAGAGGGCCGTTACTCGGTCGCTCAGGCCAACGCTTCGGTCGACGCCAAGGGCAAGTTCACCGACGAGATGATCATCTGCCGCGACGGCTCGAACCGCGACGTTCACCCCATCCCGCGGGAGAAGGTGGATTTCATGGACGTGTCGCCCAAGCAGCTCGTTTCGGTCGCCGCGGCGCTCATTCCGTTCCTCGAGAACGACGACGCCAACCGCGCGCTGATGGGCTCGAACATGCAGCGCCAGGCGGTGCCGCTGGTTCGCGCCGAAGCGCCGTTCGTCGGCACCGGCATGGAGAGCGTGGTCGCCCGTGACTCGGGCGCTGCGATCGCCGCGCGCCGCGCCGGCATCATCGACCAGGTGGACGCCACCCGTATCGTCGTGCGCGCCACCGGCGAGATGGATCCGACCAAGCCGGGCGTCGATATCTACCGGCTGATGAAGTACCAGCGCTCGAACCAGTCGACCTGCATCAACCAGCGTCCGCTGGTGAAGGTGGGCGACCGCGTCGAGAAGGGCGACATCATCGCGGACGGTCCCTCGACCGACCTCGGCGAACTCGCGCTCGGCCGCAACGTGCTCGTCGCGTTCATGCCGTGGAATGGCTACAACTTCGAAGACTCGATCCTGCTCTCCGAGCGGATCGTGAAGGAAGACGTGTTCACTTCCATCCACATCGAAGAGTTCGAAGTGATGGCGCGTGACACCAAACTCGGCCCCGAGGAAATCACTCGCGATATTCCGAACGTGTCGGAAGAAGCGCTGAAGAACCTCGACGAAGCCGGCATCGTCTACATCGGCGCCGAAGTGCACGCCGGCGACATTCTCTGCGGCAAGATCACGCCGAAGGGCGAAAGCCCGATGACGCCGGAAGAAAAGCTTCTGCGCGCCATCTTCGGCGAGAAGGCCTCCGACGTTCGCGACACCTCGCTCCGCGTGCCTCCGGGCGTGCAGGGCACCGTCGTCGAAGTCCGCGTCTTCAACCGCCACGGCGTCGAGAAGGACGAGCGCGCGCTCGCCATCGAGCGTGAGGAAATCGAGCGTCTCGCCAAGGACCGTGACGACGAGCAGGCGATCCTCGACCGTAACGTTTACGGCCGTCTTGCCGAGCTGCTCGAAGGCCGCCAGGGCGTTGCGGGCCCGAAGGGCTTCAAGAAGGACTCCAAGATCACCCGCGCGGTGCTCGACGAGTATCCGCGCTCGCAGTGGTGGCTGTTCGCTTCGCCGAACGACAAGCTGATGGCCGAGATCGAAGCGATCCGGAAGCAGTACGACGAGTCCAAGAAGCTGCTCGAGCAGCGCTTCCTCGACAAGGTCGAGAAGCTGCAGCGTGGCGACGAACTTCCGCCCGGCGTGATGAAGATGGTCAAGGTCTTCGTCGCGGTGAAGCGCAAGATCCAGCCCGGCGACAAGATGGCCGGCCGCCACGGC